>Ga0129336_10002043_pt1 | contig 12418 bp, 10 predicted proteins | sample CPB6_02_DNA_FD_96878 | JGI IMG/M metagenome (GOLD analysis project Ga0129336, IMG submission 96878) | Freshwater to marine salinity gradient microbial communities from Chesapeake Bay, USA - CPBay_Sum_0.6_0.2_DNA | ecosystem: Environmental > Aquatic > Marine > Coastal | place: USA: Chesapeake...
CAATGTGTGAGTGTGGCGGAGGGGGTGGGATTCGAACCCACGGAAGCTTGCGCTTCACGCGCTTTCCAAGCGCGCCGATTCGGCCGCTCTCGCACCCCTCCGAATCGTCATCGTGAGCGAACGCATCACGAGAACGACGGCAGGCTATCTGAAGCTGTTGTACTCATTGACCGAGATACGAGCACAGAATCCGCGCCGTTATCGTGAGAGTGCCGTCGCTTCGTCGAGTGAGGTGGCGGTCGGGTCCTGTGCAACGGATGCCCGAGAATCAGGTCAGGTCCGGAAGGAAGCAGCCTTCATCGGTCGCATTCGTGTGCCGCAGATCGCCTGGCCGTCACTTCAGTCGGCGAAGCGTTTTGGCTCTTTCACTTAGTTTCGCAACACCCCACGCTTCAGTCATCTCGGCAAATCGGTCAGTTGGGCCTGCCCACTTCCAATCGTCAACGCTGCCGACGTTGACAGTGTCCACGAGCGTTGCAAGAATGCGGAACAGTTCCACGTCGGTGCGGCCCTCGCGCAACGCCGTGGCAAGTTTTTCTGCCCCGCGTACTTTGATGCCATCTACAAGCCACTGCTCATGATGCTCGGGTATCGACATCACGTCGCCGTACTTCGCCAGCAAGGTCGCGGCACTCTTGGCGCCCCACCCCGGCAGACCAGGAAAGCCATCGGCCGTATCGCCGACGAGCGCTAGGTAATCAACGATTGAATCGGGTCCGACGCCGAACTTGGATCGCACGACAGTTTCGTCAATCACCGTGCCGCTGCGACGATCGACCTGCACCACTCGTCGACCGCTTACACACTGCCCCAAGTCTTTGTCGGGCGTGAGCAATCTCACTTGGTGCACTCGGCGGTCTTCGCATGCCACACGCACAGCCGATGCCAATGCATCGTCGGCCTCGAATTCCTCCATTGCCCATACTGTGATGCCCATCGCGCGTAGTGCTTCTTCGAGCTGCGGAATCTGACGCAGGATTTCTGGCTCCATGCCTTCGCTCGTCTTGTATCCGGCCCATAAGTCGTTACGAAAACTCTCAATGACATGATCGGTGGCAACTCCGATGTGTGTCGCCCCGTCTTCAATCAGTTGCAGAGTGCTGGAGAGCACACCGATGACTCCGGCGTTCTCACGTTCTTCTGTGTGGCGTCCGAGTTGCCCATAAAACTGGCGATACAACTCGTACGTGCCGTCGACGAGATGAATTATCACGGAGGTGAACCTAGGCGCTTGCCACAAGAACGAGCCATGCCGCACCGAGGAGGTGCGGCCCAAAGGCAATCTGGCGATTTTTTCGCCACTTCCATCGTGTCACAACTTGGAGTGCACCTGTAGTCGTTGCAATTATCTGCCACGCGAGAACATTGATAGCACCAAGTGCGCCGACCGCAAGTGAGAGCGGCATAACGATCAAGACGTCTCCGAATCCAATTGATCGAGACGAGAAGACGTGCACGAGTAAGTAGGCCCCTGCGACTCCGACTGCGGAGAGCGCGGCCAATGTGCTTATGGCGGACTCGTCCGATGTGATTCGATTCGCAACAAGAATTGTTCCGACAGCACCCAGCGCTGCAAGCGTTGCCGAACGCGAAAGTCGATGCGTCACAGCGTCGAGCGGCGCCTGTACCAACATCAAAGAAGCAGTGACGAGTAGCAATGCCGTATCCACCAAGTCAGCGTGGGTGGAGATACGGCTGGCGGTAACTACACCAACTGACGCCGCAGCGCCATACCACCACCAGGTGAAATGACGCCTGGTGGTGCCGAGATCCACCGACACACGCGTCATGATTCTTTGCGACAGTCGAATGTGAAGCACCGAGACAACGATTCCCAGACCCATCCATACCGCGATCGGCACGGATTATTCCTCAACGAGCTCGATCAGTGTTCCGAACGATCCCTTTGGGTGAATGAAAGCAACGGTGGTGCCACGCGACCCGGGACGCGGTTCTTTGTCGATCGGCGTGGCACCAGCAGCGACCATGGCAGCAAGTGTCGCTTTGCAGTCGGCAACTCTGTAGCCCACGTGGTGCAGCCCTTCGCCTCTCTTCTCAATTGCCTTGGCAACTGGAGAATCGGGGCGAGTCGGCGTGAGCAGTTGAATATAACTCTCGGCAACCTTGAGCAGCACTTCTTCCACGCCGTCACGCTCCACGACTTCGCGGTGGTCGATGGTGGCGCCAAATGCCCGCTGGTAGTAGTCGACCGCGGCCGCCAAGTCGCGGACGGCGATTGCTATGTGGTCAATCTCGGTGAGCATCATCGACGGAATCTCCTCAAGCGCACTTCTCCGACTTGCGAACGAAGTTCGACATCGGTTACCCCATCGCCTTCGTTCTGCGCAAGGCATAGTACGCCGATTTTTCCTTCGTGCATGTTCCGATGAACTTGGTATGCAGCTTCACCGACCTGGTCGAGGGCGAAGGTTTGAGAAAGAACCGGATCAATCATGCCCTTTGCGATCAGTCGGTTTGCTGCGTACGCTTCGCGATAGTTGGCAAAGTGTGAGCCAACTAATCGCTTGAGTCGCATCCAGAAGAACCTATTGTCAAACTCCATCATGTAGCCACTCGTGGCAGCACAAGTGACGACGGTGCCGCCTTTCTTCGCCACATACATCGATGCGCCGAAGGTCGAGCGGCCTGGGTGCTCGAACACAATGTCTGGGTCTTCGCCGACCAGCGAACGAATGTCGCCGCCGAACCGACGCCACTCCGCCTCATTGTGAGTGTCATCATCGTCCCAGAACTCATAGCCCGCCTTCGAACGGTCAATGACAGCTTCGCAACCCATGTCCTTGAGAATGCGCGCTTTGTCTGGTGAACTCACCACACCTACCGGGATGCCACCTCCGTTCAGCACGTACTGCACCGCATAGGCACCTATGCCCCCGGTCGCACCCCAGATCAGCACGACGTCACCCTGCTTCATGCGAGCACCGTTCTCTGAAACGAGCATCCGATAGCTAGTGCTGTTGCACAGCGCATTGACCGCCGACTCTTCCCATGACAGATGGGCAGGCTTGGGCATAAGTTGATTCGCTTTCACCACAGTGAGATCTGCCAACCCGCCAAAGTTGGTTTCATAGCCCCAGATGCGCTGGTTGGCGCCAAGCATCGAGTCGTCGTGTGCACTCGGGTCTTGGTCATCGACATGGTTGCAGTGGATGGTCACACGGTCTCCGGGTTTCCAGTTGCGCACGGCGGATCCCACCCGCAGAACAACACCGCAGCCATCGCTGCCAACCACGTGATATGGCAAGTCGTGCCGTTTTGACCATGCGCTCTCGCGGGCAAACCTCGTGAGTGATGTGAATGTGCTCACTGGCTCGAACACTGAGCTCCACACCGTGTTGAAGTTGATACTGCTCGCCATCACCGCTACGAGCGCTTCGTCATGGGCGATCTCGGGTACCGGCACTTCACGTAGCTTGAGGCTCTTGCGGGGGTCTTTGTCTCGCGACGGCACATCTGCGAACATCCCCGCGTCAACCTTCTCGATCACCGCGGCTCTGTAGGCATCGGGCAGTGGAATATTCGCGAGTTGCTCGCCTGTGGCACCGTTGTTTATTGCGTCAAGAATGTGGCGCACGGATAGAACCTACCGATACTTCGAGGACCAAGGGATAGCCGAGAACTACTGTGGCGATGGGAGGTCAGCATGCCGGGTTCGTACATCGTTGCCGGTGCCCGCACACCGATTGGCAAGATGAGTGGACTGCTCTCCGAATTCGGGGCAGCCGACCTGGGGGGCATTGCCATCACCGAAGCCTTGCGGCGTGCAGGCGTGCAACCGCAAGAGGTGCAGCATGTGATTGTCGGACAAGTACTGATGGCCGGACAGGGCCAGGTGCCAGCACGGCAGGCCGCGGTCAAAGCAGGTATTCCGATGAACGTGCCGAGTGTGAACATCAACAAGGTGTGCCTCTCGGGCTTGAACGCCATCTACTTGGCCGACCAAATGGTGTCGAGCGGTGAAGCCGACATCGTGGTGGCAGCGGGAATGGAGTCAATGACCAACGCGCCGTACATCGCTTCTGGTGCTCGCGGGGGTTTTCGATACGGAAACACAGAATTAGCCGACGCAGTCATCAAGGACGGTCTCTGGTGCGCGTTTGACGCCTGCCTGATGGGCCTCAGCACCGAGCGCTATGCGGCAGGCGGCATCTCGCGCGAAGACCAAGATCGTGTAGCCATGCAGAGCCACACGAGAGCTGCTGCTGCGATTGCTGCTGGCCGGCTCGCAGACGAGATCGTCACCGTTAACGTGCCGCAACGAAAAGGGAATCCGATCGTCATGAAGGATGACGAGGGCGTGCGGTCAGCGACAACGATGGAGTCGCTCGGCAATCTGCGTCCGGCGTTCGACAAGAACGGCACCGTTACCGCAGGCAACGCGAGCCAGATCAGCGACGGTGGCTCGGCAGTCGTGGTGATGTCGAAGCGAGAAGCCGAGCGGCGCAACGTAACTCCGCTCGGCGAGTTCTTGTCGTACGGCATGGTGGCTGGGCCTGACTCTGCCTCGCTTCTACATCAGCCAAGCCGGGCGATTACCCAGGCACTCGCCAAAGCAAAGATGGCTCTCGGCCAAGTGTCACTCGTTGAAATCAACGAGGCATTCGCGGCTGTCGGCATTGCATCAATGCGAGAACTTGGCCTCAAAGACGAGATTGTCAACGTAAACGGCGGCGCGATCGCGCTCGGTCATCCCATTGGAATGAGCGGTAATCGACTGGCTCTCACGCTGCTTTATGAATTGCGACGTCGCGGTGGCGGAGTCGGTGCTGCCGCTCTCTGCGGCGGGGGTGGCCAGGGCGACGCGCTCGTCGTTCGTACGGTGAACTAAGACCTATTCCCCGACTTCGCGTCGGCCAGTCAACGCTCTTCCGAGGGTGACCTCGTCCGCGTATTCCAAGTCACCACCCACGGGCAAACCCATTGCCAATTGGGTGACCTTCACGCCCAAGGGCTTCAACAATCGCGCGAGATACATGGCGGTGACGTCACCTTCGGTGTTCGGGTTTAGACAGAGGATCACTTCTTTCACCAACTCAGGTTCAAGACGCAGCAACAACTCACGTAACTTCAAGTGTTCAGGCCCGACACCTTCAAGCGGGTTAATTGCACCGAGTAACACGTGGTAGCGCCCTCGAAACTGGCCGGTCTTCTCAAGGGCGACGACATCGCGCGACTCTTCGACGACGCACAGGGTGGTGTTGTCACGACGGTCGTCAGCACAGATGTGGCATACCGGCGACTCCGAGAAGTTAAAGCAACGCTCACAGAACCGAACGGAGTCACGCGCATCGGTGATTGCCTTGGTGAGTCGCATGACTTCATCACGATCGGTCTTGAGCAAGTGAAATGCAATTCGCTGGGCCGACTTTGGTCCAACACCGGGCAACCGTGACAGCGCGTCAATCATCGCTTGCATTGAGCGTGAGTATGCGGACGCCATCGAGGCGGTCTACTTCTTCGTGTCGACGATGCGTGCGCCAGGAAACGACTTGGCAATCTGGTCAACGACCGACTCGGTGGCATCACTATCGCCGTCTTCGCCATCGAGATCGCCCTGGTCACCTGCAATCTGATGCGCCGGAGTCAACGGTGTGGTACCGCTCACGGTTGCAGCTTGGCGCGGCGCTGCGACACGCACGTCGAGTGCGATTTGTCGCCCAGCTACAGCAGTGAGCGCGATGCGAACCGGTTCCTGCAATTCAACACACTTCTTTTTGTGCATCTCACTGGGTGCGACAACCACCAACGTGTCGCCCTCAAGGTGAACAACTTCAACCGCCGAATACAAGGCACGAACAGTGGCCTTCAGGGTGCGCACCACGCCGGGCCACGCTGCAACAAGATCGTCGACGGGTACGACCTGTGGAGACTGATGTGATGCTGAAACCGTCGTTGACGCCGGAGCGGCGCTGAACCGCGAGGTGCGCTCGATTGGTGCCGACGAGGTGGTTACTGACTTACCCGCAGGCGTCGGCGCGGGGCTATTGCTTGCACCCGTAAGCCTGGGCCGCGGAATCGGCCCAGTCACGTCACGTGGTCGCGCGCTACCGGACTCGAGTCGCTCCAAGCGAGCAAGGAGTGACGCAGTGTCATTTGCAACCCTGTTGCTTGCGAGACGAACAAGCGTGACCTCGAGCACTAACCGGGGATCGGGAGCGCGGCGTATATCGAGCAAGGCCTCCCCCAGCACTTCAATGGCACGCACGACAGAAGCGATGCCGTAACGAGCAGTCATGTCAGCGGCAGCTTTGGCGTGCTCTTCCGAGAGTTGTACGAGCTGCGGGGCCATCGACGAAAGGAACATCTCTCGCAGGAACCGCACGATCTGTTCAGTGAACGCTTTGGGGTCGTGCCCACGCTGCATAGCTGCGCCAACCTGCGTGAGCACTGCTGCAGCGTCGTGATTGATGAGCGACTCGATGACGTCTTCAGGGCGAACGTAGACGTCTGCCTCCCCACCACCGGCTGCCACCAACTCGAGTGCCGAGAGCGTGTCACGTGCCGAGCCGCCGCCTTGCTCGACCACTTGGCGTATTGCTTCAGGTGAGACTTCAAGTTGGGCGTCTTTCACGACCCAACGGACATGATCTTCCAGATCCTTGGCCGGCAATAGGCGGAATTGCAGGTGCTGGGTGCGACTGCGGATGGTCTCGCTCACCTTCTGTGGGTCGGTGGTCGCAAGCACAAACACCACGTGAGGTGGTGGTTCTTCGAGTGTCTTCAGCAGTGCCGCCTCGGCACCGCCGCTCAACATGTGCACTTCGTCGAGGATGAACACGCGGTGGCGACCGGGATTCCCCATCGCTGCTCGTTCGATAAGTTCTCGAATGTTGTCGACACCATTGTTGCTGGCGGCATCAAGTTCGAGCACGTCAAAGCTGGTACCGCGTTCGATTGCCAGACACGACTCGCATTCGCAACAAGGTTCGCCCTTATCGGGGTTGGTGCAGTTGAGCACTTTTGCAAGAATGCGTGCGGCTGAGGTCTTGCCCGTGCCACGGGGACCAGAAAAGAGATACGCCTGGCCGCCGCGATCATGAGCTACAGCGTTGCGCAGTGCGCGAACAACATGTTCTTGGCCCTTCAACTCGCCGAAACGACGCGGCCGATAGCGGCGATACAGCGATTGGGTGGCCATTTCGTAGCGAGCCTACCCCTCGGGTGAACGACGCAATCAATGCGACACTCAACGAATGACCGTTGGGTACGGTAGTAAGACGCCAATGCGTGCTGTTGTTGTCCGAGGGTGGCGTGCCCTGTATTCGTTCGTGATTGCGAGCATTGCCGCGCTTGGAATGCTGGCGTTCGTGCCGAGCGAGGTCGACGCAGCCTCCACGATTCCGAACGAGTTGATTTCGTCGAATCCTCAGCCGAACTCCACCGTCAACACGGTGCCCACGCAGCTACAGCTGATCTTCCGCAACAAGCTTGACGCAGACGACGCTGCTGCCTTGGGAGTGCTACTGCGCTGCAACGGGGTGACGGTCTCGCTCGGTGCGCCAGTGATTGCTGTCGACATGCAGACCGTTTCGACACCGCTTGCCTCGTTGCCACCAGCAGGTCAGTGCACCGTCACCTGGGTGATCAATCGCAACATTGGCAGCCTCGGCACGTTCAACTTCACTCTGCTGGTAACTACCGAGACCACCATCGCGGCTACTGGAGACGACGCGGTCACACCCACCACCGTTCTCGGTGAAGTCGTCAACATGACACCGTCACAAGGGTCGCGTTTCGGACTGCTTCTCGGCTTGCTGCGCATCTTCGAATATCTCTTCGTCATCTCAGTCTTTGGTGGATTGCTCTACATCGTGATGGGTTGGCCGGAAGGGTTCGAATACGACACGACGCAACGATTCTTGAGACTCTCATGGATCGGAGCAACTGTGTCAATGTTCTTCGTTGTGACATTGCAGGCGGCGCGCGCCGGCGGCGATTCGTTTGCTGCGTCACTCAACCCTTTCAGTTGGTTCGGGGCGCTGAACTCGGGGTCGGGTTTCATTCTGCTCCTGCGATTCGCGCTCGTGGCTGGCGCAGCATGGATCGCTTTTTCACCGCGAAGAGTTCTCGCGCCCGAGACACAGGTACCCGCCGTCATTTACCTGCTCGCGATGATGGCCACGTACGGGCTCACACGAGTGGGCCAGAATCTCTCGGTCGCAACATATATCTTCGGCATCTTTCATGCTTGGTCAATAGGCCTATGGCTCGGGGGTCTTGCACTCCTGGCACGGGCCGCACTCGCCGGACCGGGCGACCGCGACCTTCTCGATGCAGTGCGCTATTTTGCGAAGATTTCGCCGCTTCTCATCGTCCTGACTGTGTTCACGGGTCTCGTGCAGGTGTATCTCATGGATGGTGCCGCAATCTTCACTAGTAGCCACGGTCGCCTCAACGTATTGCAGCTGGTGGTTTCCGCTTTGATGATTTGGCTCATGCTCGTGTTACGTAACTTTGCAATGACTCGACTGAATCAGGAGAAGCGTCTCAGCGCCCAGATGGCATGGCGGTTGCGGAGGGCGATCACCGCCGAAATCGTCGTCGGTGTGCTGATACTTGCCGTTACCTCGTGGGCCGTCTCGATGCGACCCGCCCAGGCGGTGGCCAAGCGGGCGGCACCGGTTGCCAACTACCTCTATAAAGAGGAGTTGAAGAACGATCGATTCCACGTGGTGCTCCCCATTACGCCGCTCACCACCGGCGCAAACGCCATGCGGGTGGAGCTCATCGAACCCAAGCGCATCAACAACTTTGAAGTTCGACTGGTGCCTCAAGCCGAGGGTTATGCCGGCATTGCACTGATCGTCCCCATCAAATACCCGGGGGCGGCCGTGGCACCAATTGACGGCGGCTTGACATTCCCAGTAGCAGGCGTATGGAACGTCGAGATAGTTGGCACAACGACGACAGGCGATCTCACGCCGTTGGGAACGACAATCAACATTACGGAGTCACTGCTGAAAACTGAGACCACGGCTCTCGGAGGCTGAGAACTAGCGTCGTAACGTGACCGTTGATCCGATTGCCGAAAAACTCAGCGACCTAGAACAGCGAAAGACACAGGCGCGAAGTGCAGGCTCGTTGCGCGCAGTCGAACGTCAGCACGAAAAAGGCAAGATGCTGGCTCGAGAGCGCATCGATGCACTACTTGATCCGGGAAGCTTTCACGAACTCGACCTGCTCGCACGACACCGTGCACATGCTGCCGGGCTGGAAGATCGGCCTTACACCGACGGTGTCGTAACCGGATGGGGCACGATCGATGGTCGACAAGTTTTTGTCTTTAGTCAAGACTTCACGGTGTTCGGTGGGGCTCTGGGCGAGGTATTCGCCGAGAAAATCCACAAATTGATGGATCTTGCGCTGAAGACTGGTGCTCCAGTCATTGGACTCAACGACGGCGCTGGGGCACGCATTCAGGAAGGCGTCGTATCTCTCGCCAGTTATGGCGGGATCTTCTGGCGCAACGTTCAGTCATCCGGGGTCATTCCTCAGATCTCTGTCGTTCTCGGCCCATGCGCCGGAGGCGCCGTCTACTCACCCGCAATGACGGACTTCATTTTCATGGTTCGCGAAACATCACACATGTTCATAACCGGGCCAGATGTGGTGAAGACCGTGACCGGAGAAGATGTCACCCTCGAAGAACTCGGCGGTGCAGCAAGCCATGCATCAAAGAGCGGTGTGGCGACCTTCGTTTCTGCTGACGAGCAATCATGTTTGGCGGATGTTCGGCACTTGCTCAGTTTCCTGCCACAGAACAACCTTGGAGCTCCGCCTTCGGCGCCGACAACCGACGATCCTTCACGAATGTGCGAGTCGCTTCGCTCGATTCTTCCTGCATCGCCAAACATGCCGTATGACATGAAGAAGGTCATCTGCGAAGTGGCTGATGACGGTGAATTCTTCGAATACTTTCCGAACTGGGCGAAGAGCATTGTCTGCGGCTTCTCGCGTATCGACGGTCACTCCGTCGGTGTTGTCGGCAACCAACCAATGGTGCTCGCAGGAGTGCTTGATATCGAATCGAGCGAAAAGGCTGCGCGATTCGTGCGCACCTGTGATGCATTCAACATTCCCATCGTCACTTTCGTCGACGTACCCGGCTTTTTGCCAGGTGTCGATCAGGAATATGGAGGAATCATTCGCCACGGTGCCAAATTGCTGTACGCATACTGCGAAGCAACGGTCCCCCGCATCCAGGTGATTACCCGAAAGGCGTACGGCGGTGCGTACGTGGTGATGAACTCAAAGTCAATCGGAGCAGATCTTGCCTACGCGTGGCCGACGGCTGAACTTGCCGTGATGGGCCCTCAGGGAGCTGTTGAGATTGTCTACCGACGCGAGTTACAGCAGGCGGCTGACCCCGCGACACGACGCTCACAACTTGTTGCTGAGTACACAGAACGGTATGCAAACCCATACCTCGCTGCCGAACGAGGTTTTGTCGACGATGTCATTGACCCAGCAGACACACGAATCAAACTGGTGGAAGGCCTTCGCCTTCTTCGTACGAAACGAGATGAGTCACCACAACGAAAACACGGAAACATTCCTTTGTGAACGCTGAATTCAAGATCACTCAGATTCGACCCACCGCCTCTGAGGAAGAAGTGGCTGCACTCTCTTTAGCGATGAGCGTCCTCTGGCCAGCAACTCAATCTCATCGCGCACTTTCGCGAAACATGAACTGGCGATTTAGCGGTCGATTAGGCGCAGTTCAGATGGCGCGCTCGGGAAGACTCGAACTTCCAACCTTCTGATCCGTAGTCAGATGCTCTATCCATTAAGCTACGAGCGCTGGTGCATTTGATGCTACCGCTCGAAGTGCGCTGCTGGTTCGGGATAGGTCTCCATAAAAGTTCGCTCTTCAGCTATGGCCGCCATGAATTTGTCCACCAGGGGCGCCACGAATTCCCGTTGCGGCGATACAGCGCGAGAGCCGCTTCGGCATTGATCCGAGGATTGAGAAGCTGCTCAGCTGTGGTGACACCGGCAGCGGCGAGCCACGATCGGTGAACCGACCAATAGATCTGGAACAGACCAACACAGCAGCCGCCTTTGCCGCCGACGACAGAGTGGACAAAGTTGCTTTCGCGCTGCGCTACGAAGAGTGCGGTGTCTTCTAGGTCGTCGGGCCATACCTCGCGAATGATTGCTCTTGATTGTTTGCGGGTGAATTGCTCAGTAGAGGAAGGTTTCTTGACCGTTGATTGCGCGGAGACACAGACGCGGTCGCCGATGAACAACGGAGTGCGAGAGGTGGCGTCGTTGAGAGCGAGCAACTCGGGTAAGGGAGTCTTGAAACGCGCCGCCAATCGCGTCCAAGAGTCATTGGGTCTAGCAGTGTGATGTTGAGTACACGAAGCTGCGGATACAACCGAAGTGCTTGGTGTGGCTACGGCGACGACGGCGACAACAAGTACGCGTCGAAACTGGCGGAGAGGGAGGGATTTGAACCCTCGGTCCGCTTTACACGGACAACGCCTTAGCAGGGCGCCCCATTCGGCCACTCTGGCACCTCTCCAAATCGTGCGAATTACGCGAGAAACCGTGTTGTGAGTGTACCCATCAGAAAGATCGGCTGGATTTCTCACTCGCATGGCGGAACGAGAGGGATTCGAACCCCCGAGCCTTGTGGGCTGCCTGTTTTCAAGACAGGTGCAATCGTCCGCTCTGCCATCGTTCCGTGTTGAACGCTATCCCTTGAAGTGTGCACATGCGACGAACGTCGCCGAGCGGCGAGGCGCCTGGGTCGTTCAGCGTTCGATACGTGAGCGAATGCTGCGCAACCAGTCGTCGGCGTCACGCCAACGTTGGTCAGCGCGCTCTCGAACCGACGCTGGCTGCGGTGATGCGTTGGGGTATGAGCCGAGGAACTTGACGTCGCCTTGCTTGGTGCGCAAATCGCGCAGTGCGTCGGCCATCACCTCGTCGCTCACATGTGCATCGGCGTAGATAACGAAGCAGTAGTCGCCGAGGCCACCGCGTTTGGTGGGACGGCTGAGGAGTTGCGACAAGTTGATGCGTCGAGCAGCGAACTCTTGCAGGATGCCGATCAAACTGCCTGGCTCGTCGGCACGCTGGAACACGACGAGACCCGTCTTATCGTTGCCAGTGCGAGCCGGGACGCGGTCTTTGCCGACAAGGATGAAACGCGTCTGGTTGCCCTCATGGTCTGCCACATTGCGACGCAGCACATCGAGACCATATATGCGTGCAGCATTCTCCGGTGCAATTGCTGCAACGGTATTGCTTGAGTCTTCGGACACCAATCGCGCTGCCTCGGCGGTGGAGTTAGCGGCGCGAACCTCAGCTCGGGGCAGCGAGTTGCGCACGAACACGTGGCATTGGGCGGTAGCCACAGGTATCGACAGCAGTACTTTGACGTTGTCCA
>Ga0129336_10002044_pt1 | contig 12413 bp, 23 predicted proteins | sample CPB6_02_DNA_FD_96878 | JGI IMG/M metagenome (GOLD analysis project Ga0129336, IMG submission 96878) | Freshwater to marine salinity gradient microbial communities from Chesapeake Bay, USA - CPBay_Sum_0.6_0.2_DNA | ecosystem: Environmental > Aquatic > Marine > Coastal | place: USA: Chesapeake...
AGTAACCAGGACCTTAAACGTATGAGGGTTAAGTCAACGGGTTAGGTCTGCATATCGACCTCCATTTTGTGAAATAGCCCCGTCTTGGGGCAGAACGGTACCTACTTGCTGCGAACACGTCGCGGTAGTACCTGGGCCATGGCGTTGACAGTCGGTGCACCACGGCCCGTTTTTAGTGATTTATTTTATATAAAAAGTATTATATCAAGTTTCTGATACTTTTATTTCAAGATTCTCTGGTTCTTCTTTTTTGGTAAAAAGAGATATTTCAAAAACCTCTGTATCTGTTGTAATTTTAATATCTCTCCAAGTAATCCCATCAAAAGTTTTAATGCGTGTTGTAACTTCTTTTACACGATGTATATTAAGACTATTCATTTACAATACAGAATGCGTGAATGGTTTTAAGAACACAAGTACGATAAAGTTTAAGATTGTAATCTTCTTTAGACTTTATGTACTTACCAGAAACGTAAAAATTATCATTTGACACTTCTACGTTAATGCTAAGAGTATCTATTCTTACGTTAAGATTTACACCTCGCATATTTGAAATTAAATAGTTAAAGTCAAAGTCATTATTTACAGGATCCCACCTCTCAGTTACATTACCATTCCAAGAATTTGAGCCTAATGGCTTCTCAAGAAAGAATACACCGTCTCCAGTATAAACTCCCTTGATGTTAAAATATTTGGCAATTTCTTTAATCATGATGTTGCAAGACGATGTTCACGATTTACTCTAAATCCGGAAGCATGTGTGTGACCACCTCCACCGTAATACTCTGCAATCTTAGACACATCTAAACCAATACCGGTTGTTGATCTCAGACTGAAAACTCTATAATCTTTGGTATCATAGTAAGTTGCAGCAAATGGATGACCTTCGGCCAAAATAGCGCCAGCGTCACTCGCCATCGTGTATGGTAACGATGCTACAGGAACATCAACACCACTAATATTCATTGTTCTTGTGCAGCTCTTTAAAAGCTCTCTGACATCTTTATGATGCTTTCGCTCAATAGCTTCACCCTGCATTACAAGATTTAAGTAGCCTTGAGCGTTGTTAGCAATATCAAGCTGCATCAATTGATCCCATTTTTCGAAAGAGTATTCGAATGAGAACATTGCAGCTTGTACTTCTCGAGTATGGTCTAGTTTAAATCTCCACAAGTCTCGATCTTCTACGTGATTCAGTAATGCAGGTCGCGGCTCATATGGAAACAAATAGTCCCAAGCAATCGTAGCACCGCTTCGGTTTACATCAAATACGGTATCTAAATTATCAGCCTTAAGATCTTTTAGATCATTGATAGCACTGATATGATGATCCAAAATGATCATTAAAGATGCTTTCTTTAGCATCTCTTCAATGATAGATCTCTTATAGCTAAAGTCTACTAAGAATACTTCTCGGTCTGTAACATCAGGAGGCTCTTTGCCATACACCCCTGGAAAATATTCAGCATCATTTCCAAACAATTTCCAGAAACACCAAGCTCCTGAAAATCCGTCTGCACAGTTGCCGTGGTAAATTACAAGTTTTTTATTCGCCATATCTTTCTGAAACCTTTTGATTAACATCAACAGCAATTGCATGCCAAAATTTTGGACTTATAACTGATTCTGTATTGTCTGAAATAGGTTTAGATTTAGAAACTTGTTCAGAATAGTAACGAATTGCTTCAATTACAAAAACTTGAACAAGACCCCCGTGTTTAGATGAGTTCATCAGATCTGTGACAAACTCAGTATTAGATTGTGATTTAAATTTCATGTGTATTCTACCAAGTCATTTTCATGAGGGAATTCTTTATTGATAAAAAATCCATCCTTATCGAATCGAATCATTCTGGATTTTTCATCTAGTGCAGTAATTGGAAACTTGTTTCCTTGATTTACAAACATAATAGTAAAAAACTTACCATTACGACTCTTCCAAAGTTGACCTACTTTAAAGTCCATAGTGTCCTCTTATTCAAAAATTTCGTCTACAAGCTTCGCAATATACGTTGAATCGATTCTGCCGTTATTATTTTTAAGAGCTTCAAGAAGTTGATACATATATGCTTGATCAACTCCAATCAATTGTTCTCGAAGAATCTTTGGATCATTCATATCAATTTCACTGATTTGCCAGATAATTTTTAACATCTGACCTGCAGTAATGCGCCAGCCTCTTTCGATGAATTTCCTAATTCGGAAAAGAGATGCGATTGGATACAAACTACCTTCATAAACCAGTGCTTTACTAAGCAATGATTCTAATGCTGCAGGTTCAAGATGCAAATATTTATTTTTGTAATCATAGTAATTCATTGCATGGATAAAGTCATAATTATCAAGCAATTCTGCTGGCTCACCAAAGAACCTGATAATTAGCTGAACTTTATCTGACAATGTAATGGCGTTATCTGACAGAAATATTGGCCGATACTTAGGCTTCTTTTTATCTTTAAGTTCTTCAATCAGATTTTCTACAACTTGAATTGAGTCTTCATTGTCAATATCCACACTTGAAACAATCTTTTCTGATTGTAAAGAATCGAAGAATTTTTCTGTTTCATGTTCAGGTTGTGCCTCAAAGTATTTATATTCGGATTGAGTCTCAGAAGCTACACCTGCGCTCTTAATTTTGATAACTATACGAGGCTCAGTGACACCTTTGATATTAACAATATATTCTTCAATTACAACAGGCTGGCTGCCATCCATTGTAATTTTCTTATCTTTGTTTTCTGAGTTGAAAACACTTACGTAATATTCAGCAACTTTTTTAGCTGTCCCCTTTGTTCTAAAGTAAATATCGTAATCATTGATCTTCTCGCCTAATAGCATTGAAGCAATTGAACCGCCACAGATGATTACATCGTTTTTGATATCATTTACTAATGTTTCATCTTTAATTGTGGAAATCCAATCCTCGATTCTGTTTGAGAGTACTGTCTTGATTGTACTAGCTTTCATACCTGACATTTTAAATCCCTTCAGAAATCAAAAGTTTTGCTTTTTCTTTAGCTTCAAGAATTGTATTAAATTCTCCAACTACAATACTATCCCTTGTAGTCAAACACTTCTTTTGGAGGGTATGTTTATTTTGATTGTGCAGTCTTATAATTGAAAATTCTTGTTTGTTAATGTAGTCATAAAAAGTTTTTAAAACTGCTGTGTATGGGCCTTCAGAGCTCTCGTCTCTCCATCCATCAGCTTCATGAAACCACATTTTAACTTTCCTTTACATTAAGATAAAGTTGAAAAATCTTTTTATTTAATTTTACTTCACAATGGCCTGTTTCAAATAATTCAGTAATTTCGCTTGAATAGTCTGATACAAAGTCTTCGATACATTCATAAGAATCATTTAGTTCTTTTAAGAGATTATCCATTTTAAAAACTTTTTTAAACAATTAAAGATCCATCAATTCACGAATACCAAGTGCTCGAGGAAATCGAGGCTTATCTTTAATACCGTGTTCGAAGTATCTAAACTTTAAAGTTTTACCAACATAGCTATGCTTGTGTAAAAGCATCCTCTTACGTTCTGCATGTGTAAAACTACCTGGTGCCACATCAAGTATCTCATTATTGAACATTACTCGATATTTACCAGCAATATCACCTTCAACTAGACCTTCCTTTTTAGAAGATCTTTTAGCATAACCTAATTCATCTGTTTCCAGTTCATTAGTATTCTCCATCATTGGCAAAATATCTAAGATAAAACCTTCTGCATCTTTAAAGCGCTTTAATTTATAAATAAGGCCTTCTCTAAAGGTGCCTCTACCACATTTATAGAATCCTAACGGATCCCTCATCATAATACCTTCAAAGCCTTGCTCCAAGCACTTCTTTTCATAAGCAATTAATTCATCATAACTATCTACATATTCTTGCTTGACTAACTCAACATTTGGATGATCGTTAATTAAGCTCTCAAGTAGCTCTAAACGTTCATAGTATGGCTTATTTAAATAATTCTGTTCTACATAATCAAAAACAAAGAATTTTAAATTACCAGGCTTATCTTCAGACATTACATGACTTTGAGTCCTATTGTAAACATCAAAGTCAGTAGGATTACCTTCAATCAGTTCACCATCGAAGTTTTCATATCTAGAAAATTCTTCTTGCACTTGATACGATGGCAACATCTTGAATGTTCTTGACATTGCTCTCTTGCTTTTAATAATACAACGTATACCATCGTATTTAGGTGAGCAAAGTAAAGGGTAGTTAAGTTTCTTGAAATAATCTGGAAAAGACATAGGGTCTTCACCAGGTGCGAGCATTGGTTTGAACATTTAAAAGTGCTCCGAATAAGATCCGTAATCTTCATCTAAACCATGACCAGCAGATGCTAAAGCTGATTGATGATCACCGTCCATATCGTCTTCAATATGATTGCGGTTTAAGATCTCAATTGCATCTCTTAGTCCATGAAAGTTTTCAAGAACATTAAACCAATCGGTAAGAGACATATTAGCAGAAGAATCGCAATCGTTTTCTTCTAGAAATGCTTGAAATGTCTGCTCATCTTTTTGTAATTCTTCGAACTCATTAATAAGAGTTCTCATATAATTAATAAAATCTTCTTTGTTCACAATATTTAACCCCAAGAAATGCCATCGTTTAGAGCAAGTGCCATTCTACCTAGTCTATCAAACTTACTAAGCTTATCTTGAATATATGCTGAATGTTCTCCACTCTGTAATTTGTTTATATTCCTAACAAATTCGTCTATTTTATCACTTTCAATAGATCCGCCATATTCTGCTGGTAGACCTAATACTTTCATCATAGATATTGCATTTATATTACTTAAATTTATTTCAAAAAATATTGTTTCTCTAGATGTTTTAGGATTGAAGAATGAATCTTCAGGTTGATTTGGATTGTAATGTGGATTAATCGCATCATATTGCGAAAAACCATGTTTTGTAAGAAAGAATGTAATGGACATTTTATGAAACTATTTTAATTTGACTCTTTTCAACATCTTGTTTTTCTAGTTCTGTCAGTACGTACACAAGTACTTGAACTAGTAGATTTGTTCTTTCTAATAAGATGGGAATTACTACGCTTTCGTTAACAACTCCAATAAGTGGATTTTCCAATCTTTTTAACAAAGATTGATCAAGTTGAATTAACTTTTCTTTAGCTTGTGTTGGTGTCATATTTTTAATTAATAAATATAAACTTTAGAAGGCTCTGGTAAATTCCTAATAAGATATTCTCTAGTTTTTAAAATGTAAACTTTTTGGTCTAAGTACACATGAGTCAGTCTTGCAGCTTCTTCGTATGCTTCTTCATATGTCATATATCGCTTATCAGGATTTTTATATCTTGTTGTAAATACCAAATAAAAAGAGTCTTCCTTTTCTTGCATACTAATCTTTCAATTTAAAAGGGTACCATTAACGGTACCCTATTTTTATGAATTGATGCTATCCATGATTTTATGGAAGTCATTTACTTCTAAATTCAAAACATCCATTGGTTCGGGAACTTTGTCGTCTATTTTTACACTATTTATAATTAACTTTACTGCATTTTGTAAAGGATCGTTACTGGAAGAAGCTAATAGATGCCCTACTCGTATTTTATGAATAGTAGCAAATCTTCCATCCGATAAAATTACTTCTGCTTTTTTATCGTATTGGGCAAACCCCTGTTGCGCACTCGTCTGAACTTTCAAATTCTGCTGAGTCGATTGAGGTAATAACCCTAGTTTTTGAAACAAGTTCATTGTATTCTTCCTTTGTAATTTCCTGATATGGTGCTTGCGCAAAACCATGCTCAGAATGTAAGAGGAAAGACAAGCTCTTATGATACTTTCTATAGTTGTCTTTTAAGTATTTCTTGATAGTTTGAATTTCATCTTTCTTGTAATACACTGTACAAGAAACACTATTATCGGACCATTCTGTTTGAAGCTTTTTAATCTCATTTAGCTGATCAATTGCTGACATTTGACTTGCCAGCTTAGTGCCTTCAGGATAGCTAAATGGAAAAGTAACTACTACAGTATTGTAGTCTTCAGACCCATCGAAATTCTTAACATACTCGACATGATAGCCAGCATTTTTGCAAGTATCTACAAGAGGATGCTCAGCTGCAATTCGAATCCGTCGATACATATATTGAGCATATGCAGGATGGATTCCAGGAGTTACACCAGGTAGTAACGAAAGAGTTCCAGATGGTTTTACAGTAGTTAATTTAATGCTTGTATTAAAGCCCTTAAGATCTGAGTATTGCTCATCAAATTCACGCAAATACTCATAACCATCCGACATCCAAGATCTTTGTTCTTTAGTAGCTTGTAGGATACCGGTCAAGCCAATACCCATACGCATATTTTGGTGAACAATTCGCTCAGTCTCAGGATGATGTGACGGTAATGTTAAAGAATGCTTGTTAATACGATATAGTAGTTCAAGAATATCTAAAAATTCTTCTTTACTATTGATGTTGGGTAAGAATACTTCTGCAAGGCAACAGGTTTCGTAAGGAGCTAATGATTGTTCAGCACAAGGGTTATAACCCATTACCTCTGGATCTGGATACTGAGTATCCCCAAGACGTCCTACAGCTCGTGACAAAGGTAAATTAATTAAACCATAAGGCTCACCTTTACCTTCGTAACCATCCCAGAAATAATCATGCAAATCTTCAATTCGATCACAAGCAACGCTGTTATTTGACATTGCACGCCAAGATGGAATATTACCCATATCCCAGCGCTTAGCAAGCAAGTACTCTACATCATCAGGATCACCAATAGCAATTTGAGCAGATCTACGGACATTACCAGCTACAATAATGTAGCCGATAATATTCATAATATCCAATGCATCAATCGAGCGAATCTGCTTACCTTTACGCTTCATCAAGATTTCAGAAATCTTTCCAATACCCCAGCAAAGCTCTTCAGGTCCAGAAGCAACTCCTCCAAATCCTTTGATAGGAGTACCTTTACCACGAATCACTTGTGTAGAATATGTGAAAGTGCCTTTTTCAGGCGATTCACTCAAGAATGCAGCTTTTAGAGTCTTACCTAGAAACCTAACCCAACCTTCACGTGAGTCTGGGATGATAAAGTCTGCACCACCATGATCGACTCGAGTTGGTGGTGAAAACCAGGTTTTAACAGCTGGAAGCTTATCTATATAACGTCTTTGTAAATTGTAGCCGACACCTGAACCTAATGCCAGCATATCCATAGCCCAGCAAAACGGCCTGACAGGGTTATCAATTACAGTGAAGGCACAATTTTGAAGAGAGGCTAATCCAAACCTATCTACTGTCTTTGTGCCAAGCTGCCACAAGAATCTACCAGCAACAGAACATTTAAGTTCTAAGAAGTAGTTCTTTAATCGATACTTTTCGTCTTCTGCAAAATTTACATTAAGCTGAGTATCACAAGCATCAATTACACGATTGACTGTATCTTCAAATTCTTCTGTACGATTAGTACCTTCCAAAGGTCTTGCATATGTTCTCTTATAAGTAAGATAACCGACGGTAGACCACGGAATATTAACTGCGCTCATTACTTAATTTCTCCAGTTTGTTTAAATTTACAATGCTACAAATTCCTCTCGAGGAGCGTTTTCGATAGATGTGAATCTACCTGTTTTGTAGTCATAGTAAGCACCTTCTACAGGCCCTGTCAAACCTGTATACCTGCATTTCAATACAGATAAACTAATTGTATTTCTTTCAACAGGATCTTCAGCTTGAAGATTTCTTGCAAAAGCAATAATATCAAATGAGATCTGCTTAATCGAACCTGACCCTTTGATGTCATCTAAGTTTGGCATTCGGCCTTCTTCAAATGCCTTGCCAGTGTTTGTTGTTTTTCTTAGATGAGATACTAAACCAATCCAGACATTATGTCTTTTAACAAATCTTAAAAGATCATTCATTACTTTATCAATGGCTTCGTTACCAGTTAAATCACCAGCACCTTCAGACACTAAAATTGTAATGTGATCAATAATGATATATTTAGCACCAGACAGTGCCATATACTCTAATTTGTCAATGATATTTTCATCTTTAAGGCTGCCTTGATGATCTAATAACATATATCTATCAGATCCAAACACCTTATCGAAGCCAGGTCTAAGCTCTTCTAATGAGATTTCTTCTTCTGCTGGATTTCTTTTTAAAACCATTCCAGCAAGTTTTCTAGCGGTTTCTGCAGGAGATTCTTCCAACGAAACAATACCAATTTTAGAATCAGTATTGTCTTGCATGCTTAGACATATTTCACGCATTACAGTACTTTTACCGCAGCTGGTACCGGAAACAAATAAGGCAATTTCGCCCAGACGAGCTCCTTTTACTTTTTTGTTCAGGCTTCCAATACAGCTAGGATAGGGTACAGAAGGTGTGTTATTGTATGCTACAAGAGCATCCCAAAGCTTTTCTTTACCAATGATACCAGATGGTACATATGGTGCAGCATCAAACAAACATTGAAGTAATCTTGCGCTACCGAATTCTTTTAGAACATCATTAGCATCATTCTTAGGAAGTTTTACAATCTTAGCTTTATCAAATCCAATAATTCTAATAGCTTCTTTTTGTGCTTCATAACCAGCATCATCTTCATCAAAACAAATTACAACTTCATTGAAACTACGAATCCATTCTCTATTTTGTAGAATAGAATTCGTCATCACAGAAGATGAAAGAGCTACTACTGGGTATATCTTTTCATATTTATCAAACATGCACTGTGCAATAGATAAAGCATCAATTTCACCTTCAGCAATGATAAGTCGCTTACCACCACTGTTAAAACAAGTTTTACCGAATAAATCTGAAGAGTGATTAATCCAGGAAAATGTTTTTGGAAGTCGTCTTACCTTAAATGCTTTATTGTTTTCATAAGGATAATAGTGAGCATCAACCTCACCATTTTCATTATAAGACACTTTAACATTAAAGAATTCTGAGACAGCTTTCGATATTTTTCTATCTGGTAAATTTCTAGTAGGTAATTCTAAAATTTCTTCTTTAGATAAAATTTTCTTAAATGTTTCTTTAGGCTTTGGAATTGTCATTTGTTTGTTATCGCTAGTGTTTAACTTATCTTCTTCGTTTGCTTTAAAAAACGTTTGACAACTAAAGCAAAAAGATGTAAAATCTTCATACAATTGTCTTGCGTCTGAAGATTTACATGTTTCGCTTAAACAAGGTAAGTTTTTCTTAATTATTTTACCCATTGTCTATTGCATTAAAAATTGCACCTAACGTTGTTAGAGCAATAATTGTTAATAGATAATCACTAGAATTCATATTACTGTAATCTATATTTAAAACTCCAGCAATTAGAAAGTAACCTACTGTGATTCCAATTATAATTTTTAATATAGACAAAAATGTACTCATTATTATCCTTTGAATATATAGCCTTCACAAGCCTTTTTTAATCTATCTTTATGTCTATCAGTTATTTTTTCTTTTACATTCCAAGAGACTTTTTCAATTATTGTATTATACCAACGATTACTTGTGGGGGCTTCTACTAAACAAAGAGACCAAGTTTCTGAATAAGATAGAGTACCTTTTGTGTTGTACTGCTCAATACAAATAAAATCAAATTCAGATTTAGGTCTTTCTTTAAACATTTCAGCTAATACAGGAGAAGAAGAAGCGTACTTCTTCCAGTTTGATTCTTTTCCTTTATTAAGCTGACCCATTCCATAGAACAATTTTTTACCAAGATAAAGTCTATCTAAGATATTATCCCGTATGACATATATAAAGCCTACACCCTTACCCATTTGCTCGTCAAATAACCAATGACCATTATTAAATGGACTTAAGTCTGAATGTATCTTTGGTACTGTCCCCTTGAATTGCATAAATTAAACCTCAATACAAAGTTCATAACAAATCCTTTACAACCGGCCAATCTTTACAAGTGAAGTAGTCAGATTCGGTCTTTTGTAAATAAATCATTTTGCCATTTGACATAAGATATTCATACCATTGATCTTGGTAGGCTCTAATATATTGATCTACAACTTGTTCTTGAAATTCTAATTCAGTATTAAAGCTTTCTAATATTTTACAGGCTTTTACCTCGCCAACACGTGGCACTCCAGGTATGTTGTCTGTTGGATCACCTTTTAAAAGCTGCTCATAGTAATGTCGAGTTGCTTGCTCCTCAGATATTGTTATAAGTTCCTTTTTATGCATTAAGTAATGTTTACCTGGAATGCACTTCAAATCTTTATCAATCGAACATATAATATAATCATCATTAGCTTCAATAGCTTGTTCAGCCCAGATACGCATTAAATCATCAGCTTCTCGGCCAATAGCTTCTGTTGCAAAATCTTGGGCTACAGCTAGTTTTCTAAGTACAGGTACAAACAGATTTTGTTTGTTTGGATCTGCATGTCGATTTAGTTTATACTCTGGATATAAAAGATTTCTAAAGTTATTAGGACCTTTTACAGCCATCAAATATTCATCACAATAAACTGAATCTAGTAAATTTCTCAGGTCTTTTTGAAAATTTTCCCAAGATTCTTCTAGGTATACTCTGTCTTCTTCTTTTGTCCATTCTAATGGAATTCTTTTTCCATCATCATCTAATTGTACAAAAGAAACACCATCTTGAATTTTTGCCTTTTTCTCCCATCTAGGCTTACAAGCTTGATAACATAAAACATCACCATCAATTATCGCAATTGTCATTATTCAACAACCTCTTGTGATAATGAATTAATATCTATAATAACTTCTTTCATCATATCATACTCGATTCGATTACGAATATGAGGTATTTTAAGAAGTCTCGAACAGTATTTTTCAGTTTCTTCTTGAATATTAGTTAACTTAGTATCTCTAATATTCATTGGAAAACGTCTAAGTACAAAGTACATTTTTGCAAAGTACTTGTAATTTTTAACTATCATTTGTAACCTACCAAAATGCTATCAGGGATTGGAAATTCATAGTCAACTTTTCGCCAAAGATGTAAACAAAATTCATGATTATTTACATATTCTCTCTTTGGAGGATGATATTGAATTACACAGTCGTCTTCATTCCAGAATAAGTTTTTAACTTCACACATTTCTTCCCATGTAGGACATCTAGGGATGCTCACAGTCACACTTATGTGTTCCCATCCAAATCCATCAGAAGCAATTGCAAAAATACTTAAGGTCTTTTTAGGAATTACAAAAGCACCATTATTTCCTGTTAATACGTTTGTACCTAATACTCCTTTTGTTACACGATAAATTTCAGGAACTTTAAACATTTTACCACCAATCTGGTTTATTACGTTTAGTCCAATTTGCAAAACTAGATTTACTTTTATAGTAATTTCTATAAGAATCTACTGTTCTATAAGTACCATCTAGATATTTTAATTTAAACTCAACTGGCATACATAATGCAAAAGGAGTTATCCCGTCTGGTATAGTTACAAGTGGATCACTTAAATAGCCTATAACATCCTCGCATTTGTGTTCTTTATTGAACCTATAAGTGTATTCTTTGCAAATTGCTAAGCCATGTTGTACTAACCAATCATAGTTATCTTTGGCTGTTTTAGCCCATAAAACACAAGGATGTTTCTCATGAGTAGGTCTATAAGGTCCTCCATTTATAGTAGACAATATTTGTGCAGTCTCTAATGCCATTTTGACAACGTGTTTGTCCATTAGCATTTCGGCTGCTAAACTAGGATTTGTGTGTAATATAAAAATATTCATTAAAGCTCTAATTTACAAATTACTTTTTTGTACTTAATATCTTCTTTGAAATTGTAGTTTTCAAGACATTCTGAAACTTTGCCAATACTATAAAAGCTATTAGTTGGAATTACTACGATCGAGTCTGGCTCATGTCGTACAAAAGAAAAGTATGTATAAGCTTTTGACCAAAAACCTTTATCATTAAATTTTACTTTAATAGCATACAATTTCTTATTTAGGTCTGCACAGACTCCATTTTTAGATACAAAACAAGCTTCGTTTTTGTGACAAAGTGAAGAGCAAGTCATCGAGGATCTCCAAATGAAATAAAGTAGCCTTTTTTATTAATTAAAACATGTTTGAAAAACATTTGTTCTAGTCCTAATTTATTGCAAATATATTTTACAGTTCTGTATAGATTCTCATCTCCAGATTGTGTTTCACGATAATGATCCACCAATGTTATCCAAGTGTAAGGATTATTAATAGCCATTGCAATAGCATTTAAAGCAATTGCTGTTGTTTTCCCTTCTTGACGCCCTTTATAAGAAATAGGTAAATTACGAGATAAATGTAATGGATTTCTTTTATGTTTAGATGGTGGATTAGGTATTAAATCAAAGTTACTTTGTTTAGGGTCTTTAATGGATGTCATACCATGTGTTGCCAATTTTTGCATCTCCG
>Ga0129336_10002045_pt1 | contig 12411 bp, 8 predicted proteins | sample CPB6_02_DNA_FD_96878 | JGI IMG/M metagenome (GOLD analysis project Ga0129336, IMG submission 96878) | Freshwater to marine salinity gradient microbial communities from Chesapeake Bay, USA - CPBay_Sum_0.6_0.2_DNA | ecosystem: Environmental > Aquatic > Marine > Coastal | place: USA: Chesapeake Bay...
AGTAAATAGAGACCAAATGTGTTCGCGGTTAAAAAACTAAAACCGGAATAGATCAATAAATTGTATTTTCCTTCTCCAATCACATATGCGTTCAAAGTTAGTAGCAAGCTTCCGCTTCCTGCCAAAGCAATCACACCAAGTGAGACCGAAATGGAAACGGGAAGATAGTCAATCATGATTAGGCACACCGCTAATGCTCCTAAGCCACAAAAACCTATTAGAAGAGCTTGAATTTTGAGAATGGCAATCCTTGCATGAGTGCCATCTATTGTCTTTGATGAATATGTGGTGACCAAGAGAGAAAACCCAAAATTCATGATTGGAATTAAAAGTGTTGCAAGTAAATAAGCTTGGAGTGCTTGTCCCAATACATTAGGTTCTAGTGATAATCCACCAACTAGTACAAGCAGTAATGGTTGGGCACGCAGTGCAAGGGTAAAAGATAAATACTTGACGAAATCGTTATTTACAATCATTTATCTAGGCCAAATTGCATCAAAGCCTCGAAAATTTTCTCCGCAGATTTACCCATGTTTTCGGCAAATACATTTTCTTGCAGGCTCTCTAAATTATCTTTCTCGTGAATCACTTGATGACCGAAGAGGATCTCTTCCAACTCTTGAAAAGATCTTGCTACGCTCATTTCAGAATCGGAGTAGAAAGGACATGATTTCCAAACATGTCCAATCTTTCCCTGAACGTCGAACAAAATAGTCTTACTTCCCAATAATTGCGCTTCCAATAGTGATGTTGATATCGGTGAAATGGCCACTGAAGCTGACTTGATATCAGATGCGACTTCGGCCACAGAACTTAGTTTCTTGAGTGCACCTGGGGTTCTATTTGACCGCATTTCGTTAGGGTGAAGTCTTAGTTGTATCTTCTTATTATTTGCGAGAAAATTAGTGAGTTCTTGATAATAGTTTGCGACTTCCTGTTTGGCGAAACCCATTTCCCAAATTGAAGTGCTCAGAAACAAAACGGAGGTAGATTCTGCGATTGTATTCTTTTCCAAAAGATATCTATCAAATCTTGGGCATCCGACGATTTCAATCTTGGAATTTGGTGAAAGTTCCTTTATGAACTGGTTCCATCCACTTCCCCAGGAAAGAATTAAATCTGGTTCACTTTGTAACCAATTGCGACTATTCCCAGCTGAAATCCCAAATAGATGGGAAATTTTAGTTATAGAATCAAGAAGCTTATTTGAAGGTCCTTTTCTCGAAATCTTGCTAAAGTCATACATGAGGCCGTCTGGCATTAAGACCAATTTTAATCCCAACTTTTGAGATTTTTTAGCCAAAACCCTTTCTCGCAAGCCGTAGTCTTGTTGAAAAACAATCATAGAACCCTTTACCAGTTCAATTTTTTTGATTTTGACGAAGAAGCGCCAGATTGTTCGTCTATTTACATTTGCGATTGAGTCAAAATGATCCACAAATCTACTTTCATTGAGATCTATAAACTTGATGACAAATTTTGAATTGGGCTTTAAGTCAAACTCTTGGATTACAGGTCGCACATTTTCTGATTGAGTTTTGTTCGATAGCACAAAGTACAAAATCATCTTTTCCTGCCTAATGCAGTAACCATTCGACGCATTAGAATCTGGATTGCAATCAAAGCAAATCTTAGTGATCCTCGAGAATAACGATATAGCAGTCGCTTAGGATCCTGGAGTAGTCTAAAAATCCATTCAAAACCAAAGTAACGTAGGATTCGCGGGGCCCTTTTTTCATTTCCTGCCAAAAAACCAAACCATCCACCACAATTCATTACAATTACGTTATCCCAACTCCTAATATTTTCCGCAATCACTTTGGTTTCCAACGGGGTTCCAAGCCCAACGAAGATTATGTGTGGTTTATATTCTTCAACTTCTCTTTCAATTTGTTTCCAATTTATATCAAATCCTGATTTTGAAAAAACAATTCGGCAAGAATGCAATTTTTGAAGGGCAAGGCCTGCATTAATTGCAAGCTCTTCGGGTCCTCCTATCAATCCAATTCTCACTTCTATTTGAAGCAACCGATTTGCGCTACATATGACCTCGTGGCCTAGATCAGTAAGTGGAAATCTATTAATTTTCTTTGCACCCGCCATTCGTGCAAGTAATGAAATCGAAACACCGTCGGCGTAAAGCAAATCGGCAGTTGATATACTCTGCAGATACTTAGGATCGTCTAAAAACAAAAGTGAACTGACATGCAGTGAAAATACACATTTAGATAGGAAAGCCAATCCGTCTATTTGGGCAAAGTAGCTTGATATCAGACTTAGAATTTCGTCACGGTCTAAGTCATTGACAGAAAGCCCTTGTACGATTTGAACTGCCATCGCGTAATTCTATCTTAGATTTACTTGGTAATTCGCTGGAATGTCAAGACACTTTGATTGTTCGACCTTCACTAAGGAATGCAAGAGGGGTCCTTAATTTTGTTCGAAACATGTAATTTTTTCTGCCGAATCATTAACTTAATTATGGCATCAAGTTGACTATTTAGGTCAACCTACTTGATGTTAAAGAGATTTTAGGCTTCTCACTTCCATGCTCGGGGTCGATGAGTATAAATGAATTAACTACATTCTTCCAATAGTTGTGAAAACTAAGTCATTTTACTTTTCTTGCAAGTATGAACACTCCTGCATATTGGGTGATCGGATAGCCGTATTTGAATCGTTAAAGGGATCCTTTCCCTGAAAGAAGAACGCCGATTGTCCGAAAAATCAATGCGAAGTCTGTAGCTAGGCTCCAATCTTGAACATATGCAATATCGCCGGACATCCGCTCTTCCCAAGAAGTCAATTTTCTACCAGATGTCTGCCATAGCCCTGTTAGTCCCGGCTTAGCTATAAAACGAGATTGATGAGCGCCGAGAACCTGAGGTAATTCTTGATGGAGAATCGGTCTCGGTCCAACGAGTGACATTGTGCCAATTACTACGCACCAGAGCTGGGGTAATTCATCGATAGACCAACGTCGAAGGAATCTTCCAACTGGAGTAATTCTTGGGTCTCTCTTATACCTCTCTGACATTTGAGCATCAGGTCTTCCTAAAACTTCTAAACGAAGATCGGAGGAGCCTACATACATTGTACGAAACTTGGGGAATAGAAAGGATCTACCTTCTAAACCCACGCGACTATCCAAATAGAGAGCAGGTCCTTTTGAAGTCAACTTAACTCCCACCGCCGCCATAAGCATGATTGGAAGAGAGATTAGGAGGAACATTGATCCAAGAGTTAAGTCGAAAGAACGCTTTATAAATCTTCCGGAGTCCAAAATCCTTGGCTCGCGAATCTTTAGCAAGCCGACCGATTTACTCTGATCTAACCTATTGATAATCGGTGAAATTCTAGAGACCATCAACACTTCTACAACGAAATCTCTAGTTTCATCGCTTAGGCCAAGAAATTGGCTCGTCTCGGCTATAGCGCCAAATCCAATCAGGATCGTATCCAAATTGTTTTTCTTGATTATGTCTTTAGTCTCCACCATCCAATCTCTAGAGCTTCTCTTTTTTGGAGGGGAGATTCGAAAAAATTCAAAAATCTGACCCTCGGATATGTCTTCAAGTTCTCTTTTCGTTTGAGTAAAGTTCGCTCTAGAGCAAACAACCAGAACTCTTCTAGAACTACTTCTGGAAAACCGTTTACTTAGAAATTCCTGATAGAGAAGCCGACTAACTATAAGAAATATTACTGTAGTTATCAGCATCGTTCCTACCCAGATACGGGAAATTGGCATCTTTATCAGATATAGGATGGCAAAAATGATGAGTGCAACTCGCCAAGCAGCTGAGGCGATGGAACTGAGTGAGTCAATACCTGGGAGAAAGTTTGATCTTGCCCAACTAGAACTGAGATAGAGCCCACCGATCCAGATAACTGAATATCCGGTTAGACGGAGAGCCAAGTTATTGGGACTATCAATAAATGAACTATCAAATTTTGAACGAAGAAAAGTTGCAAGAGATGCGGAAATGATTATTACAGACACGTCTAGACGGAAGGCAATTCCAGCGTAGCGACTCATTAACGCCCCAAATGACCCTGAGGATTGCTCTTTCACTTCTCCCCCACTTTTCTGGTAGACCCAAATTTTATAGCTTGGTCGGGCAAGCTCAAATAGGGGATACTTTCTCTATGCATAAGTTGCAAGGAGCGTAGATGGAAATTCGGGATTTTTACCGACTCTTGATTCGACACCTCTTGTTAATCAGCCTGGCTACCCTACTTGGGATATCGGTTTCAACCGCTGTAACTATCTTTACTCCCAAAAGTTACACGGCACAAGCGCAACTATTTGTCTCAATTCCCCCGGCTGCTATAGACATTGGGTTGCTTGCAACAGGCGGAAATTTCACGCAGCAGAGAGTTAAGACCTATGCAAATGTGATTAATGGACCGGATACCCTCAAGCCTGTAATAGAAGCTTTGGAACTAGATGTTGAGTGGTCTGAGTTAGCGAAAAAAGTAAAAGGGAGTGCTCCGCTTGACACTTCACTCATCAATCTAACCGTCTCCGAAGGTGACCCGGTGTTAGCAGCTGCCCTTGCAAACGCGATAGGTAAGCAGTTTGAGAGCACGGCTGCTTTACTGGAGGTGGAGGATGCACTTGGTTCATCTCCGGTCAAGGTGACACTCGCAAAGTATGCAGTGGTTCCTGAATCGCCATCTTCCCCGAAAATACTTCTTAATTTGCTACTTGGTTTAATCCTGGGTTTTGGTCTTGGAGTTGGAATCGGAATTCTCTGTCAAATTTTTGACGATACAGTCAAAAATGAAGATCAATTGGATGAATTAGCGCTTCTTGGAGCAGTTGGCTTTGATCCAGAGGCGGAAAATAAGCCACTAATTTCTGAGATAAGTGCTTTTAGCACGAGGTCTGAGGCATTCAGGCAGCTTCGAACAAATATTGAATTCTTGCGTGCCGATAATCCACCACAAGTAATTTCTATTGCCTCACCGTTGCCAGGAGAAGGCAAAACAACTACTGTGCTAAATCTAGGGATTGCCTTTGCGCAATCTGGTTACAAGATTCTCTGTATGGAATGCGATCTTCGAAGACCTTCGACGAGTGAATATATAAAATATAATGCTGATCAATCTGGGGTTACCGAGATACTTAGTGGCAAGATTCCGCTAAAAAGCCAAAAAAGCCTGAATTCTCTCGTTAAATATGACGAAAGCACCGGAATACATTTTCTTACCTCGGGTAAGCAAGCACCAAACCCAGCAGAGCTGCTCGATTCGCCAACTTTTGAAAAGTTGATAAGAATGCTTCGGAAAGAATTTGACTACATCTTGATTGATTCCCCACCTCTACTTCCTGTTACAGATGGAGGTCTAATTGCTCAACAAGCGGATGGGGTCTTATTGGTCGTTAAAGCAGGTAGCACAAAGGTTGATCAATTCAGAGGTGGTCGAGACTTATTGTCTAAAGTGAATGCCTCTGTCCTTGGCGTTTTACTTAACATGATTCCACTGAATAGAAATGGTGAGTCTTACGGCTATAGATATGGCTACTCCTACAGCTACCAGCGAAAATATGGTGTCTATGGAGCGGGAGATTATGGAGTTGAACTGGTTAAAGGTGAAGAAGATCGACCATACGCGCCCAAAATCAAGGTAAGAGATGTTGCGGCTGAGCGCGAAGCAAAACGGAAACAGAGGAAAGTCGAACGGCTCAAGCGAAAGATTGCAAAGGCGCAAGAAGAGCGGGAAAAATTAGATTCAGATACTCGGGAGACAAAAGAGTATCCCCCCATACATGTCGTTCACTCGCCTGAAGTGGTAACCCCGAAATTTAGTAATGAAGAAAACCCGAAAGGACAACTCCGACTTGTTGGGGACCCAGAGAGCGTAGATATTGAACTTCAGATAAAATTACCTCGGGATTCGAGATTAGCCAAAGCATTGGCCGAGGAAAGTGATAAGTAGTAAGCGGCGAGTCCTGCTTGGGATTCTTGCCCCTTTAGGTGCCATCTTTTTAGTCGTGGGGATATTTTTTGTCAGGTGGTATCCCTTGTATGGCGAGGGCAAGAACTTCATTGCCTTAACTGAAAGCGGTGCCCCCTTAGCGGAGATTGAGAGTAGCGCAGAGCGGCTTGCGGACAATTATGATGTTGTTGCCGGAGATTTAAAACTACCCGTAATTCGCTGGTTTATAAGGCTTGCGAACTTGGACTTTGCAGAAATTGATAAGGAGATAAGCGCAGTAATTTCAGGTGCGCCCCAACTTTTAGGATATCTCTATCCTCAACAGTACTTGGTTGTCACCCAGAATTCTGCCGAAGCGCGTGGCACTGGTGGAATTCTAGGCGCACTAGCCATTGTTGAATTTGATAAAGGTAAATTAAAGGTCTTGCAGGCTAATTCAAACATAATTTTTCCTTCTGAGCGCAGAACTCCCATTGAAATGCCAGAGGAGTTTGTTGCCCTCTACGGTAACGATCCTGGGATATTTCAGAATTCAAATCTTTCTCCACATTTTCCCTATGGAGCTGAGATATGGATGGCGCTATGGGAGAGAAAGTATGGCGGTAGTTTGGATGGAGTAATTGCAGTTGACCCGACTGCGCTCAGTTATATTTTGGAGTCGACTGGCCCAGTTAAATTGGAAGATGGTGAAGTCCTTACCTCGGAAAATGTTGTCTATAAAACGCTTTCAGAGGCATATAAAAGATTTGAAGATGACAACTTTGCTCGCAAAGAATACTTAGTTCGTATGATGAGGGCAGTATTCACGAAAATTGAAAAGCGAGAGTTCGGTAGAATAGACTTTGCTCACCAAGTTGAGCGAGCAATTCTTGCTAATCGTTTCCTCGTATATTCAAGGGATGTGGCGACGCAGCAGAAAATTGCGCCAACTAGGTTGGCAGGTCATATGTCACTCGATCCTAATAACGAATTCCGTGCAGTAATCAAAAATACTGACGCAAGTAAACTGGACTACTATCTAGATAGAGAAGTAAAAATCGAAAGCTTGGCTTGCCAAGGCGAAACCCTCAGCCGAATTAGCGTCAAAGTTACCCATACCTTAGAAAATGGAGAAGGACTTCCCGCTTATGTGCTGACGCGCGCAGATAGAGGAAAGCCGGTCGACTACGTTAAGGGGCAGCACCGCTTTGAATTGTTCTTGTATGGCCCCACATTTAGCTCGTTTTCTGGGGGATCTCGGTCCGGCAAGGGCAAGCTAGGCGGCTTAGGAGTAGAGCGAAATCGCCCGGTATTGGTTACCGATATCGACCTCAAACCCGGTCAGTCGGAGGTCATAAGCGCCGAGTTTCGAGGTGGTTTTGGGGCAATTACTTTCATTGATCAGCCATTGGTGCGAGAATCCTCGGTAGAGATCATTGATCTCTGCAGTTTTGCAAAGGCAGGCTAGCGATGAGCAGATTAAAGGCGCTCTCACGAGTATTAGCACTTGCGTTGATGTTTTCTATTTCACTTCCAATTCAAAGCCAAGTTATGGCAGAAGATGCTGAGTACCCTCCCCGAAGTACTGCTGATCGATTAAGGGAGGCGGAAGAGGAAGCGGCCAGGTTGGCTGAAGAGGAGAGATTACGAAAAACTGAAGCGGATAAAGAAGCAGCTTCGAAGGAAAAGGAGGCTGCTGAGAAAGCTGCAGCTGACGCAAAAAAAGCGGAACAGGAGAAAGAGGCGGCGGAAAAAGAAGCAGCACTGAAAGCAGCGGAATCAAAGAAGGCAGAAGAGGCGGCTGCAAAAGCTGCTGCTGAGAAAGAGGCAGCAGATAAAGCTGCGGCCGAACAAAAAGCGGCGGCGGAAAAAGCGGCGGCGGAAAAAGCGGCGGCAGATAAAGAAGCGGCGGAAAAAGCTGCGGCCGCGAAAGCTGCAGAAGAGGCGGCTGCAAAAGCTGCTGCTGATAAAGCTTTACAAGAAGCCGCAGCAAAAGCGGCAGCAGAAAAAGCGGCTGCTGATGCGGTGGCGAAGGAGGCAGCAGATAAGGCCGCGGCGGAGAAGGCAGCTGCTGATAAAGCTGCCGCTGAAAAGGCTGCCGCTGAAAAGGCGGCTGCTGATGCGGCGGCTGCGGCAAAGGCAGCTGCAGATGCGAAAGATAAAGCAGCTGCAGAAGCAGCAGCAAAAGCGGCGGCTGCGGCAGCGGAAGCAGCGCAAGCTGCAGCTGCAAAATTAGCTGTGGAGAAAGCAGCGGCTGATAAAGCTGCTGCAGATGCTGCTAAAGCAGCTGAAGCGGCAAAGGCGGCGGCTGATAAAGCAGCTGCAGATGCAAAGGCGGCGCAAGAAGCCCAAGCGGCGGCGCAAAAAGCGGCGGCTGAGAAAGCGGCGGCTGAGAAAGAAGCTGCCGATAAGGCTGCAGCAGCAGCAAAGGAAGCTGAAGCAAAAGCAGCTGAGGCTGCAAAGGCTGCCGCTGATAAAGCTGCCGCTGATAAAGCTGCGAATGAAGCAAAGGCGGCGGCTGATAAAGCAGCTGCAGAAAAAGCGGCGGCAGAGAAGGCGGCAGAGAGTGCCAATAAGGTTGCAGAAGAAAAAACTAAGCAAGCGGAACAAGCTCAGAATCGAGCCGAAGAGAGTCAGAAAGCGGCCGAGAACGCCCAAAGCGATTACGAACAGGCCGTGAAGGATGGAAAGCTGATTGCCAAGACTTCAGATAATTTTGAAGCACCGAACGAGGGGACTAATTCCTCAGATTATTCCATTCCATTTGGATCTACCGATATCAATGTGCGAAAAGGCTCTAATAGTGATTCCCAACAAGTTCGAGTTCCAAGAAGTGAGTCACTTCGCGTCGCACCTCCGAGTGAATATTTAGGACCAGTGGCCACAAGATTGAAAGAGGTTTGGGACAAAGCGAAGTCAAAAGCAGAAGAAGATAAAGCGACAGCGGCTAAAGCTGCCAAAGAGGCAAAAGATGCAGCCGATGCAAAAGCTAAGGCTGCAAAAGAGTTAGCAGATAAAGAAGCTGCTGAAAAGGCTGCTCAGGCAAAGGCTGCGGCAGCAGAAAGAGAAGCGGCTGAGGCCGCGTCGAAGGCAGCCGAAGCTGAGCGGGCTAAGAAGGCAGCCGAGGAAAAAGCAGCGGCTGATAAGGCTGCGGCTGATAAGGCTGCGGCTGAGCGAATTGCAGCCGATAAAGCCCTCCAAGATGCAAGTAAGGCGGCGGCAGAGAAGGCGGCACTTGAAGAGAAACTTAAGGCTGATGCAAATAAAGCAGCTTTAGATAAGGCAGGGGCAGATGCTGCGGTGAAGACCCAGGCTGAAGCGCTAAAGAAGGCAAAGGCTGCAGCGGAGAAGGCGGCAAAGTCTGCGGCTGCGGTTCGTGCTGCTTCAGCGAAAAAAGTCGCGACCATTAACACTAACGCTACAAAGGCGCAAAGCAAGCTCCAAACAACTGTTACTCAGCCGAATTCGCCTGTAAATATTGGGGGAATTCTCTCTTCATTTAACTCAATTTCAAAAACAGTTAAGAAAACTCAGCAGACTCAATGCTTTGTTTCTATGAATTGCCCAACTAAGAAGTAGCTTGATTGTTTAGGTATCTTCCGCAAACTGTTCTTAAAGTCCACCCGCTCTGCTTAGGTGGAAATGTCTTTGGTTTTAGCGCCGATGTTGCTAACTCGGAAGTTGTTCTTGATTACTACTTCGATAACGGAGGAAACTTCATAGATACCGCTGATATGTACTCCCAGTGGGCTCCGGGACATGTTGGCGGCGAATCCGAAACAATCATCGGAAATTGGATGAAGCGACGCGGCAATCGCGCCAAGATGGTCATCGCCACAAAAGTGGCGAAGCTTGATACCCGACCTGGGCTTAAACCCGAAAATATAAAAGCCGCTTGTGATGATTCTTTGCGCCGACTACAAACCGATTACATCGATCTCTATTACGCCCACCAAGATGACCCCGATACTCCGATTGAAGAGACTCTCAGCGCCTTTGATTCGCTGATTAAAGCCGGCAAAGTTCGTTATATCGCAGCTTCAAACTTCACCGCTGAGCGCCTACAAGAGTCGCTAGATCTCGCCAAAAGGCTCAACCTAAGCACCTACATCGCCTCGCAAGATCAATACAACTTGATGGATCGTGAGTACGAGAAGATGCTTATGCCGACTTTGAAAGCAAATGGACTCTCCCAAATCCCCTTCTATGGATTAGCGCGTGGCTTCCTCACTGGAAAATATCGCCAAGGAGTTACCGTTGAATCCGTTCGAGCAAATGGAGTTGCTAACTCATATGCAAATGATCGTGGCTGGGCGATGCTAGATAAGTTAGATCAGATTGCTAAAGCAAAGAATTGCTCCGTGGCTGCGGTCGCTCTTGCCTGGCTCCGCGCTCAACCAACCGTTGCAACCCCAATCGCTTCGGCCACAAAGCTAGAGCAAATCAAGGAAATAATGCAGGTCACTACACTTAGCTCAGATGAGTTAAATCTCCTGAGCCAAATCTGAAAGGCGCTATTTTGAAAGTCCTAAACATAATGAGCCGATTTAATGTCGGTGGGACTTCGCAATGGCTCTATCAATTGAGCAGAGGTTTAGATGATCGGAATATTTCAAATCTACTTCTAATAGGGGATTGTCCGGACGGTGAGCGAGAAGATAATCGTCTTGCAAATTTGAAACATAGGAGAATTACCGGACTCGGCCCAAAGACCTCAGTACTCCAAACTTTGAAGGCTATTAGACAGCTAAGAAGAGAGATCAAGAATTTTGATCCGGACATCATCAATACCCATACGAGTAAAGCGGGAGTTCTTGGAAGGATTGCAGCAAAGAGCTCTGGTTCTAAAGCGAAGGTAGTGCACACATATCACGGTCATGTGCTACATGGTTACTTCAACCCAATCTTTCAATCCCTAATCAGATTCATCGAGATAACTCTTAGCTTTATTACTGACTTGTTCTTGGTATCAGGTGCACAGGTTCTTCAGGACCTCCGTAAAGCCGGAATAATCCGAAGCAAGCCAGTTTTAACAATTTGGCCCGCTGTGCCAGATATAACCCCAGGCGATCGGGAAGAACTACGAAAATCTCTTGGAATCCCGAACGATGCGGTTGTTTTTGGCTGGCTTGGGCGAAAAGTTCCGATAAAGCGGATTGATCGCATCGTTGAATTGGCAAGATCTAGACCCAGCCACTACTTCTTAATCGCTGGCGACGGTGAAGAGGTAAAGAGCCCGGGATCTAATTACTCCGCTGAGGGCTTAGAGAATCTCGTCGAACTTGGCTTTACCTCCCCGTCCACTATCTGGGCCATTTCAGATATCTGCCTGTTAACTAGCGACAATGAAGCGATGCCAATCTCGCCAATCGAAGCAGCCCTGTGCGGCAGACCAGTAATTGCCACAGACGCTGGCTCAACCCGCGAAGTGGTTCTTCAAGGCGAGACCGGATTCGTCTGTCAGAAAGATGTAAGAGAGCTTCTAACTTATGTTGACCTGCTCGCAAGTGACAAAGCCTTAAGAGCAAAGTTAGGTGATGAGGCGCGCAAATTTGCACTCTCTAGGTTTTCGGCTGAATCAAGTATCGAACGCCAAATTGTCGGCTATAAACAGTCTCTTTCTGTTTAACTAGCCCGCTGAAACAAGCTCACGACACATCTCTCTAAAAGCAGTGGTGTGAGCAGCAACATCAGCTTCGGTTGTATCGGGCGACATAAGCGCCATATTGTGAAACGGAGTGAGTAAGAATCCATCGTTAAGTAAACGAAGATGGATGTATTGCTCTAACTCAAAGTCGCCCGCACTCGCAGCCTCTCGGCCAGTTTTGGGAGCGCTTGATTGGAATAGATATTCGCCACGCGCACCTAAACGGCTGCAGTGCCACGGCAATCCAAACTCACGAATCGCAGCATCAACTCCATCACACCACTTATTTCCGAGCGCAATCATCTTCTTAAAGTTCTCATCGGTTAATACCTCAACCAAGGTTGCCCTCATCGCCGCAAGCGATAAAGCATTTCCGGCAAGAGTTCCACCAATACCACCAGTATCTATCACCTCGCGCTCAGTCTTCTTCGCGATATGTGAAGCAAGTTCATTCGTAATTCCAAAAGTTCCAGTAGGAATACCGCCACCGATTGCTTTGCCAATAGTCAAGATATCCGGCTTCAAACCAAGATCCGCGGTCATCCCACCAGGACCTACCGAAATCGTATGTGTTTCATCGATGATCCAGACTGCGCCATATTTCTTCGCTAACTCACCAACCGCAACGAGGTAACCATCATCTGGGAGGACGATTCCAACATTGGTCATCGCCGGCTCCATTAAAATCGCAGCAACATCTCCTGCTGCTAGAGCCTTCTCCGTCCCAACTAGATCGTTGAACTCAACGACTCGGGTAGTCACATCAAGCGGTACTGGGGCTCCGATGTTTCCCTCGCGCATAATCGTTTTCCCTGATGCATCAAGGGTCGCAAAGGTTTCAT
>Ga0129336_10002047_pt1 | contig 12408 bp, 11 predicted proteins | sample CPB6_02_DNA_FD_96878 | JGI IMG/M metagenome (GOLD analysis project Ga0129336, IMG submission 96878) | Freshwater to marine salinity gradient microbial communities from Chesapeake Bay, USA - CPBay_Sum_0.6_0.2_DNA | ecosystem: Environmental > Aquatic > Marine > Coastal | place: USA: Chesapeake...
GAAGCGATTGCCACCGTCTATGCGCGAGGTGGCCCGGCGCTTGCGCAGCCGATGCTCAGCCTGCGCAGCGGGCCGGGCGCACCAGCGCAGTTCGTGTTCGATCGCGCGTGGCTTGCACAGTCGGCCAGGCAGCCCGCAGACGCCAGGCCTCGGCACGACGATCACGCCAGCCCGGGCATCAAGGCCTTCGTGGTCAGTGCCAGCACGCTCGAGCGCGAAGAGCTCACCCGGCAGGTCATCGGGCAGGCGCATGCGCTTGGCTGGCACGATGTGATAGCGGTGCAGACCGTGGTGGAAAAGCGCGCCACCTTCGCCTGCACACCCGGCCTGAAGCGCCCCGCCCTGGCCATCGCGCCGGGGCTGTGGGCCTGCGGCGACTACACCGAAGGCCCGTACCCGGCCACGCTGGAAGGCGCGGTGCGCAGCGGCCTGGCGGTGGCTGCCCGCATCACAGGCCGCAGCGCGGGTTGAGCACCCGGTCGCACAACTGCGACAGCGTCTGCACCGTCAGTTGCGGCGTGGCGTGTGCATGGTGGGCAGCGCCCTGCGCCGCCAGCCGTGCATGCCAGTCGTGCCCGTCGCGGTTGACCCACACCGCCTGCATGCCGCACCCCACCGCACCCACCACATCGAGGTGCGCGTCGTCGCCCACATGCAGCACCTCGTGCGCCTGCACTCCCACAGCGGCGGCGGCGGCATGGAAGATGCGCGCATCGGGCTTGGCCACGCCGGCGCTTTGCGCACTTACTGCCGCGCGAAAGTAATCCGCCAGGCCCACGCGCTGCAGGTCGGCATTGCCGTTGGACAGGCTCACCAGCGGGTAGCGCGCCGCCAGCCGTGACAGCGCGGGCAGCGCATCGTCGAAGAAGTCCACCCGCTGCCGCTCGGCAAAGAACACGTCGAACGCCGGCTCGGCCAGGGCGGTGTCGTCGCCGCTGTGCGACAGCGCCAGCCGGATCGATTCGCGCCGCATGGCACTCAGGTCGGTGCGCAGGTCGGGCCGCAAGGCGCCCACCTGTTCGCGGATGGCGCGCAGCGCTTCGGCATCACCGAAGGTGGCGGCGGTGCGCGGCGCGTGCCGTGTCAGCCAGTCGTGTAGTGCCTGCTCGGCGCGGCGGATGGTGGGCCAGATCGGCCAGAGGGTGTCATCCAGGTCCAGGGCAATGGCCTTGATTCGTGCCGTATCAAGCATGGTCGGGGAGAATATCGCAATGGGCATGCAATCCGAACCCGCCTACCGGCACGGACAGGCCGCCAAGACCGGCGTCCTGCTGTGCAACCTGGGCACCCCCGACGCGCCAACGCCCGCTGCGCTGCGCCGCTACCTGGCCGAGTTCCTGTCCGATCCGCGCGTGGTCGAGATCCCGAAGATCCTGTGGTGGCTGATCCTGCACGGCATCATCCTGCGGGTGCGCCCGCGCAAGTCGGCCGCCAAGTACGCCAGCATCTGGACGCCCGAGGGCTCGCCGCTGCTGGTGTGGACGCAGCGACAGGCCGCGCTGCTCGGTGAGGCGCTGCGGGCGCAGGGCCATGCGGTGCTGGTGCGCGCCGCCATGCGCTACGGCAACCCGTCGATTGCCAGCCAGCTGGACGCACTGAAAGCCGAAGGCGCCACGCGCATCCTGATCCTGCCGATGTACCCGCAGTACAGCGCGGCCACCACCGCCAGCGTGTTCGATGCGGTGTATGCATGGGCCGCGCAGGCGCGCCAGGTGCCCGAGCTGCGCTTTGTCAACCGCTACCACGACCACCCGGCCTACGTGCGCGCGCTGGCAGCCCGCATCCGCCACGCCTGGACAGATGGCCAGCCGCCGCAGCAGCTGGTGATGAGCTTCCACGGCGTGCCCGAGCGCACGCTGCTGCTGGGCGACCCCTACCACTGCGAATGCCACAAGACCGCGCGGCTGCTGGCGCAAGAACTCGGCCTGCGCAAGGACCAGTACACCGTCACCTTCCAGTCGCGCTTTGGCAAGGCCAAATGGCTTGAGCCCTACACCGAGCCCACGCTGATCAAGCTGGCCGGCAGCGGCACTCGGCAGGTCGATGTGGTGTGCCCGGGCTTCACCAGCGACTGCCTGGAGACGCTGGAAGAAATCAACCAGGAAGCGCGCGAAGCCTTTCTGGAAGCGGGTGGCCAGGAGTTCCGCTACATCGGCTGCCTGAACGACGCGCCCGAATGGATCACCGCCCTCGGCGAGCTGACCGCCGCCCACCTGCAGGGCTGGCCCACCCGCGAGCCGGCCGACACCGCCGAGCTGGCGCTGCAGCGCGAAGCCGCGCTGGCCATGGGCGCGCGCGACTGAGCAGTACCGCGTCGGCATGCGTCTGGACAAGTGGTTGTGGGCGGCGCGTTTCTACAAGACGCGTGCGCTGGCTGTCGACGAGATCACGCTGGGCCGGGTGCAGGTCAATGGCGCCGATGCCAAGCCGGCGCGCGAACTGCGGCCCGGCGACACCCTGCACCTGCGGCAGGGCTGGATGCAGCGCACCGTGATCGTGCGCGCCCTGAGCGAGCGACGCGGCCCGGCCAGCGAGGCGCAGGCCCTGTACGAGGAAACCGCTGACAGCATCGCCGCACGCGAGCAGGCCGCCCGCCAGCGGCGCGAGGCGCCCGAGCCGGCGCTGGCCCGGCACGCCGGACGCCCCACCAAGCGCGAGCGCCGCGACCTCGATGCCGCACAGGGCCAGCGCGAGGACAGCGGCTGGGGCCCGCGCTGGAGCGCCTCGATCGACTGAGCCCGGGGGGCGCTGGCTGCGGGCCGGGCCTCAGGGCTTTCACCATGGCCCGGCGGGCGCCGGTTGTGGTCCACTGTCAGCCTTTCCGACCACTCGCCCAACGAGGACCCGCATGAACCTGAAGCAACTCATCACCGCCGTCGTGGCCGCCGCCGCCCTGGCCGGCACCGCCCACGCCCAGCAGTTTTTCCGCATCGGCACCGGCGGCACCGCCGGCACCTACTACCCCGTGGGCGGCATGATTGCCAACGCGGTGTCGCAGCCCGGAAAGATCGTCGTGACGGCGCAGGCCAGCAACGGCTCGGTGGCCAACGTCAACGGTATCGCAGGGGCCGCACTTGAGTCGGGCTTCTCGCAGTCGGACGTGGCCACCTGGGCCTACAACGGCACGTTTGCCTTCCAGGGCAAGAAGATCGGCGACCTGCGCATGATTGCCAACCTGTACCCCGAGAGCATCCACCTGGTGGCGCGCAAGGGCCAGGGCATCCGTACCCCGGCCGACCTCAAGGGCAAGCGCGTCGCGCTGGACGAGCCGGGCTCGGGCACGCTGATCAATGCGCGCATGGTGCTGGCCGCCTACGGCGTGCAGGAATCCGACATCAAGCCTGAGTACATCAAGCCCAACCAGGCCGGCGACAAGCTCAAGGACGGCGCGCTGGACGCCTTCTTCTTCGTCGGCGGCGCACCGGCCGGCGCGATTGCGGAGCTCGCCTCCAGCGGCGCGGGCATCGAACTGGTGCCGCTGACGGGCCCGCAAGCCGACGGCCTGCGCATGGCCAACCCGTACTTCGCAGTGGACACCATCGCCGCCGGCACCTACAAGGACGTGCCTGCGGTGCAGACGCTGGCGGTCGGTGCGCAGTGGGTGACCAGCGCCAAGGCCGACACGGAAACGGTGTACCAGATCACCAAGTCGCTGTTCAGCGACGCCACCCAGAAGACGCTGCAGGCCGGCCACGCGCGCGGCAAGTTCATCACCAAGGAAAACGCGGTCAAGGGCGTGGCCATCCCGTTCCATCCGGGTGCCGAGAAATACTACCGTGAGGTCGGCCTGATCCGCTGAGGCCGCACACCGTGTGCAGCGGGCTGCAGCCCGCGCATCGACACTCGACAGGGAGGCCCGCCTCCCTGTTTTTGTTTTCCCCAAGAACACGCCCATGACCGCCGCCACGCTGGACGACCGCCACCTGCAGGAGCTCGAGGAAAAGTTCGACCCCGAGATGCGTTTTCGCCCCACGGTGCCGCCGGCCAGCGTCATCGTCAAGTGGCTGCTGATCGCGCTGTCGGTCTTTCACTTCTACACCGCAGGCTTCGGCCTGTTGCGCGAGACCACCCACCGCGGCGTGCACCTGGCCTTCGTGCTGGGGCTGATCTTCCTGGTGTTCGCCGCAGGCAAGAAGGCCTACGAGAACCCGCGTGCCCACAGCTGGCTGTCGCCCGGCGGCGTGCCGCTGGCGGACTGGCTGCTCGGCCTGGCCTGCGCCGCCAGCGTGCTGTACATCCCCTACGTGTTCGACGACCTCGCGTTTCGCGTGGGCAACCCCAGCACCGTCGACGTGCTGTTCGGCTCCGTCCTGTTCATCACCCTGCTGGAGGCCACCCGCCGCAGCATGGGCTGGCCGCTGCCGCTGATCGCGATCGGCTTCACCGCCTACGCGCTGCTGGGCCCGCACTTCCCCGGGCTGCTCAAGCATGCGGGCGCGACCTGGTCGCAGATGATCAACCACCAGTACCTCACCAGCCAGGGCATCTACGGTGTGGCGGTGGGCGTGGTGGCCACCTACGTCTTTCACTTCGTGCTGTTCGGGGTGATGGCCACCCGCATCGGCCTCGGGCAGCTCTTCCTTGACATCGCCTCCACCGTGGCTGGCCGCTACGCCGGCGGGCCGGCCAAGGTCAGCGTGTTCGGCTCGGCGATGTTCGGCACGCTCAGCGGCTCGTCGGTGGCCAACGCGGTGACGGTGGGCTCGCTCACCATCCCCGCGATGATCCGCGTGGGCTACAAGCGCGAATTCGCCGGTGCGGTGGAAGCGGCCTCGTCCACCGGCGGGCAGATCACGCCCCCGGTGCTGGGCGCTGCCGCCTTCCTGATGGTGGAGTTCCTCAACGTCTCCTACCAGACCATCATTGCCGCGGCGGTGGTGCCGGCCTTCATGCACTTCTTCGGCGTGTTCATGCAGGTCCACTTTGAAGCCAAGCGCTACGGACTGCGGGGCCTGAGCGACGAAGAGATGCCCAAGCTGCGCGAGTCGCTGCGCCAGCGCTGGCCCACGCTGATTCCGCTGGTGCTGCTGATCGCCATCCTGGTGTCGGGCCGTACCCCCTACCTCGCGGCGTTTGTCGGCATCACCTCCTGCATGATCGTCGGCCTGACCACCCAGGTGCAGGGCAACCGCCCCGCCAACTGGGCCCTGCTGGTGGCGCTGCACGCGGTGCTGGCATCGATCGCGTTTGTGGACTGGGGCACGCAGGGCGAGTGGATCAAGCTCGGCCTGTTTGCCGGCGGGTCGCTGCTGGGCTGGCTGGGCTGGCAATTCGCCGCGGTGCGCGGCCGCATCGCGGCGTCGGTGCTGGTGGAAGCCTTCGAGACCGGCGCCAAGTACGCACTGGCGGTGGGCGCGGCCGCGGCCACCGTGGGCATCGTGATCGGCGTGGTCACCCTCACCGGTGTGGGCTTCAAGATCAGCTACATCATCACCAGCTGGGCCACCACCATCGCCGGTGGCCTGTCGGCGGTGATCCCGGCCTGGGTGGCCGGCACGCAGGGCCTCACCCTGTTCATGGCGCTGCTGATGACCGGCGTGGTGTGCATCCTCATGGGCTGCGGCATTCCCACCACCGCCAACTACATCATCATGGTCACGGTGGCAGCACCCACGCTGGTGCAGCTGGGTGTGCAGCCGCTGGTGGCGCACTTCTTCGTCTTCTATTACGGGGTGCTGGCCGACATCACGCCGCCGGTGGCGCTGGCGGCCTACGCGGCAGCGGGCATGGCAGGCGGCGACCCGTTCCGCACCGGCAACATGGCGTTCCGGCTGGGCCTGGCCAAGGCGCTGGTGCCGTTCGTGTTCGTGTTCTCGCCCTCGCTGCTGCTGGTGACCAAGGGCTTCACCGTGCAGGACTTCATCGTCACCTTCGTCGGCTGCGTGATCGGCATCACCATGCTGGCCGCGGCACTCAGCGGCTACATGCTCACGCTGATGAAGACCTGGGAGCGCTGGCTGTGCGCGGCGGCCGCGGTGCTGATGATCGCGCCGGGCCTGCTCGTCACCCTGGCGGGCGTGGTGCTGGTGCTGCCGGTGCTGCTGCGCCAGTGGCTGCAGCGCGACCGCGCGCCGACGGCAGCGCCAGGCTGAGCGCTGCCATCACGCCGGGCTGGAACGCAGCCCGTAGGTCTTGCCTTCAAGGAACAGGTATTCGGCACGCAGTACCGCGTCGCCCTTCTCGCCCTCGAAGGTGAAGCCCAGCAGCGCGAGCGCCGCACCGGCCTTGATCACCGGCACCTGCCACTGCTCCATGCGCGTGAGGGGCGCCAGCTCCACCGTCCAGCGCCGGTCGCGCCGGGTGGGCAGTTGCGCCTTGGCCAGCAGCGCACGGCCGTCGACCGCTGCGCTTTGCGGCGGCACTGCGCGCTGCGCCAGATCGGGTGGCAGCCGAAGCGCCGGGGCCAGCTCCAGCGTCAGTTCGGCGTGCGGATTGCGCCATTTCACATCGGCCGCGCGGCCCTCAAGGTAGATCGGCCGCGCGAGGTCGAAGCTGCTCCAGCCGTGGTGCGCGCGGGCGGCGCCGGCCAGCGGCAGCGCGCCTGCGGCCAGCAGGGCATGAAGGCAATCGCGTCGTTGCATCGTGGTTCTCCCTTCGTCAAAGATTTCAAGCGTAAGCGATCCAGCGGCCGCAGCCCAGCACCGCCAGCCACAGCAGCGTGGACAGCGCCATCGACAGCCGCGCCACCGCATCCAGACGCTGCAGCGAGCCGCGCGAATGGAACCAGGCCGCATTGCAGCCGGCCAGCATCAGCAGACCCATCTTGATGGTGAAGGCGCGGTTGGCCAGCAGTTCCATCGGCTGCGTGGCAAACATCAGCAAGCCGCTGCCTGCGGCCAGGCCAAAGCCGATGGCCACCAGGGTCAGGCTCAGCCGCGCCAGCGGTTGTACTGGCAACGCGGCGCCCAGGCCGAACACCCGCGACTCGAGCAGCAGCAAGTTGCCCAGCAGCAGCGCAATGCCCAGCAGGTGCACCACTTCGAGCGCGGGGTAGGCCCAGGGGTGGCCGGCCAGTGCGCTGAACATGCCGTGCGCCCTGTCAGCGGCCCGCCTCGGCAGTGAACTGCATCAGTGCCTGCTGCAGCACTTCGGGCTTGACCGGCTTGGTCACATAGCCATCCATGCCTGCGGCCAGGCAGGCCTCGCGGTCTTCGGGGAAGGCATTGGCCGTCATCGCCACGATGGGCGTACGCGGCCGTCCCTCGGCCGCTTCGGCGGCGCGGATGCGGCGCGTGGCCTCCAGGCCATCCATCCCCGGCATCTGGATGTCCATCAGCACCAGATCCGGCTGCAGCGCGCGCCATTGGGCCAGCCCCTCCTCGCCGCTGGAAGTCACCGTGATGCGGTGCCCCAGGCGACCGAGCTGTCGGGTCGCCAGGGCCTGGTTGATGGCGTTGTCTTCCACCAGCAGCACCGACAGGCCGCGCACAGCCGGCTGCGATCCCGCATCCGGCGCTGGCGCCGGCATCGCATCCGCCTCGGCCAGCTCCACCTCGAAGTGAAACGCGCTGCCGCGTCCCGCCTGGCTTTCGGCCCAGATGCGTCCGTGCATCATGTCCACCAGGCGCCGGCTGATGGTGAGCCCGAGCCCGGTGCCACCAAAGCGGCGGGTGGTGGATGGATCGGCCTGCACGAAGGGCGCGAAGATGGCCTCGAGCTTGTCATGCGGGATGCCGATGCCGCTGTCTCGCACCACGCAGGCGATGCGGCAGTGCCCTGCCGCAGCCGGCAGCCGCCGCACCTCGACTGCCACCTCGCCCTGCGCGGTGAACTTGACCGCATTGCTCAGCAGGTTCAACAGGATCTGGCTCAGGCGCACCGGGTCGCCGGCCACCACCGGCGGCACATCGTCGGCCACTTGCACCCGCTGCACCAGCCCCTTGGCGCGCGCTACGGGCGAGCTGACCTTCACCGCGTCGGCAACGACGCGCCGTACATCGAAGCTGACCTGCTCCAGCGCCATCTGCCCCGACTCGATCTTCGAGAGGTCGAGGATGTCGTTGATGATCGTCATCAGCGCCTGCCCCGACTGCATCACCACCTGCAGGTTCTCGCGCTGCTCGGCCGTGAGCTCGGTCTCCAGCGTGAGCGCCGTCATGCCGAGGATGCCGTTCATCGGCGTGCGGATTTCATGGCTCATCGCTGCCAGGAACTCGGACTTCGCGCGGTTGGCCGCCTCGGCCTCCTGCTTGGCCTTGAGCAGCGCCTCCTCTTTTTCCTTGCGCCAGCCGATGTCGGTGGCGCGCCCGCGGTAGCCCACAAAGCGGCCCTCTTCGTCGTACACCGGCTTGCCCGAGGCACTGCCCCAGCGGCGCTTGCCGTCGGTGCGCTGCATCTCGTATTCGAAGTCCTCAAACGGCCGGCGCTCGGCGATCATGGCGCGGTAGTGGTCCCACGCGGCGTGCTCCGCGGCCGTGCGCGCGGGCGAGAGGTCCCAGATGTGCCGTCCATAGGCAATCTTGCGGGCCTTCTCCAGGGTGCCGCCATCGGGCCCCCACAGGTCGATCAGCCGGTGCTCTGCATCGGTCTCCCAGTAACGGTCGGCACCCACCTCCACGAAGTCGCGCAAACGGCGGTTGGCCTGCTCGGCGGCGCGCAAGGCCTGGATGCGGCCGGCTTCCTGCTCGCGCATGCGGCCCAGCGTCTCGCCGATCTGCCGCATCAGCACCGGCACCGGTAGCAGCGCGGAGATGAAGCCGACGACGCCGACCACCAGCACCCCGGCCGGCCGGCCCGGGAACAGGTTGGGCAGCTCGATGCCGACAAACGGCAGCACCACCGACACGAAACCGGTGCACAGAAGCGCTGCCGCAAACACGCTGGCCTGTCGCAAGCCAAGCACCGTACCCATCACCGGCAGGTAGCCCACCGCCAGCACGATGGGCAAGGCGGTGCTGCGCGAGAACAGCCACATCACCCCCAGCATCACGCCCAGCACCACGGCATAGGCCTGCAGCGCCACGCGCGTGCGCCCGCGCAGCACCAGCCAGCGGCACAGCAGCACCATGGAGCCCAGGACAGCCACCAGCAGCGAGGCGGCGCGGGGCTTCTCGAAGCCTTCCGGAATCGCCAGCAGCGCAAACGCCATGAAGCCGCCAGGCCGATGTACAGGTCGAAGTAGCGGCGCGCCAGCAGCGTCGCCTGCTCGTCATCGAGCCTGAAGCCGCCCGATGGAGGGGAGGCTGGCGTGGAAGCAGAGGTCATGGCACGGGACGCTAACACCGAATGCGGGTGCCGTCAGTCACATGCAGCGTCGCTACAGGGTAATCCCCGGTGTGCATCGCGTCGGCCCGTCGCGGAATGCGGCGCTGTTCGCGGCACAATCGCCGCTCGGGCGTTCCATGCTTTTTGAAGAGGAGATCACCATGCAGATGACCAAACGCGACTTTCTGGCCTTCGGCGCCGCCGCCGGGTCGACCCTGGCCGCACCGGCCTGGGCCCAGGGCAAGCCGCTGTTCGACACCCTCAACATGTTCGTGCCTGCTGCACCGGGCGGCGGCTGGGATGGCACCGCACGCGCCATCGAGCGCGCCGCCAAGGCCGCCGGCCTGGTGGGCAACATGCAGTTCGAGAACGTTGGCGGTGCCGGCGGCATGGTGGGCCTGCCGCGCTTTGTCAACCAGCGCAAGGGCCAGGGCAACACGCTGATGGTGGCCGGCTCGGTGATGATCGGCGCTGGCATTGCCAACAAGAGTCCGATCACCATCAAGAATGTCACGCCGATCGCTCGCCTGACCGAAGAGGCCGGCGTGATCGTCGTGCCCGCCAGCGGCAAGATCAAGACCTGGAAAGAACTCGAAGCCGCGATCAAGGCCAACCCCAAGGCGGTGTCGGTCGCCGGTGGCAGCGCAGGCGGCACCGACCACCTGATCCTCGGCATGCTGATCAAGGCGCTGGGCAAGAACCCGCGTGAGGCGGCGTATGTGGCCTTCGCAGGCGGCGGCCCGGCCAACGCCGCCATCCTGGGCGGTCAGGTGGTGGCCGGCATCTCCGGCTACTCTGAATTCGAAGAGCAGATCAAGGCCGGCCGCATGATTCCGCTGGCGGTGTCGGGCAAGAGCCGCATCCCCGGCGTGAACGTGCCCACGCTGCCCGAACTCGGCATCAACGTCACCGAGTCCAACTGGCGCGGCGTGTTTGCAGCGCCCGGCATCACCCAGGCACAGCGCGACCAGCTGATCGAATTCATCACCCGCGTGAACGCGTCGGCGGCATGGCAACGCGAGCTGGAGACCCGCAAGTGGACCTCGGCCTTCATGACCGAGCGCCCGTTCGAGCGTGACATTGCCAAGGACATCGCCGACAAGGAAGTCCTGATGAAGGAACTCGGCCTCGCATGAGGCCGCTGTACGTCGGCCTGCTGCTGCTGGCAGTCAGCGCCGTGGCCGCCTGGCAGGTCACGGTGATTCCCTCATCGGCCATGCAGATGACGGTGGGTGCGACGCTCGTGCCTGCGCTGGTGGTGGGGCTGCTCGCGCTGGTGGCGGTGCTCTACAGCCTGAGTGCGGCGCGCGGCCGCCAGGTCGACGAGAGCCTGCAGCCCGAGCAGACACCGCTTGCCGGCAGCACGCAGCGCCTGCTGTCGCTGCTGGGCGGTGGCGTGGCTTTCATGGCGCTGGTGCTACCGCTGGGCTTTGTGATTCCCGCAGCGCTGTGCGGCATGGGCGTGGCGCGCGCCTTCGACGCGCCGCTGGGCATCAAGTCGGCGCTGATCTGCAGCGCGATTGCCGCGGCGTTCTGGTTCGTGTTCGCGCGATTGCTGGGCGTCGGGCTCGGGCCGGCCCTGCCTTTCGGAATCTGATCCGTGCAAGCCTTTGACGCCCTGCTGGGCGGCTTTGCCAACGCGCTGCAGCCAGTCACCCTGATGTGGGGTTTCATCGGCTGCTTCATCGGCACGCTGGTGGGCGTGCTGCCCGGCATCGGCCCGGCCCTCACCATCGCGCTGCTGCTGCCGCTGACCTACCACGTACCGGCCACCAGCATGTTCGTGATGTTCGCGGGCATCTACTACGGCGCGGCGTACGGCGGCTCCACCACCTCCATCCTGCTCAAGACGCCTGGCGAGTCCGCCGCGGTGGTGACTTCGCTGGAGGGCTACCAGATGGCGCGGCGCGGGCGTGCCGGCCCGGCGCTGGCCACCGCGGCCATCGGCAGCTTCATTGCCGGCACCATCGGCACGCTGGCCCTGACCTTCGTGGCGCCCTGGGTGGTCGAGGCGGGCCTGGCCTTCGGGCCGGCCGAGTACTTCAGCCTGATGGTTCTGTCGCTGGTGGCGGTGTCAGCGGTGCTGGGCAGTTCGATGCTGCGCGGGCTGGTCAGCCTGTCGGCTGGCCTGCTGGTGGGCCTGGTCGGCATCGACCTGCAGACCGGCCAACCACGCTTCACCTTCGGCCGTGCGGAACTGCTGGACGGCATTGAAGTCACCGTCGCCGCCGTCGGCCTGTTCGCAGTGGGCGAGGCGCTGTACCTCGCGTGGCAGGGCCGCGAATCGAAGACCGGCGAAGTGATGAAGGTCTCGGGCAGCCTGTGGCTGAGCAAGAGCGATTGGGCGCGGTCATGGAAGGCGTGGTTTCGTGGCGCGTTCTACGGCTTTCCGATCGGCTCGCTGCCGGCAGGCGGCGCCGAGCTGCCCACGCTGCTGTCCTACTACACCGAAAAGAAACTCAGCAAGCACCCCGAGGAATTCGGCAAGGGTGCGATCGAAGGCGTGGCCGGGCCCGAGGCCGCCAACAACGCCGCTGCAGCCGGCGTGCTGATGCCGCTGCTGACGCTGGGCATCCCCACCTCGGCCACCGCCGCCATCATGCTGTCGGCATTCGAGGGCTACGGCATCCAGACCGGCCCGCAGCTCTTCAGCCAGCAAGGCAGCCTGGTGTGGACGCTGATCGCCAGCCTGTACATCGGCAACGTGATCCTGCTCGTACTCAACCTGCCGCTGGTGGGGCTGTGGGTCAAGCTGCTGAAGATCCCGCCGCCGTGGCTGTACGCCGGCATCATCGTGATTTCCACCGCGGGCGTGTACGGCGCCGGCAACTCGGTGTTCAACGTCGGGCTGCTGTTCGTCTTCGGGCTGGTCGGCTACATCATGCGGCGCTTTGACTTCCCGGCCGCTCCGCTGATCGTGGGCATGATCCTCGCACCCATGGCCGAGCAGTCGATGCGCCAGGCGCTGACCATCAGCCAGGGCGAGTGGAGCACCTTCGTCACCCGCCCGATCAGCGGCACCCTACTGGCGATTGCGCTGGCGTTGCTGGTGGTGCCGGCGGTGTGGAAGGCGACGCGTGGCCGGCGTGCATGAGCGGCCTGGCTGCCAGTGATGCGCAGCAATGAAAAACGCCCCGTGAGGGGCGTTTTTGCTTGGCACTTGGCGGCCCAAAAGGGATTGTATAAATAACTTGCTCAGGTCAA
>Ga0129336_10002048_pt1 | contig 12403 bp, 5 predicted proteins | sample CPB6_02_DNA_FD_96878 | JGI IMG/M metagenome (GOLD analysis project Ga0129336, IMG submission 96878) | Freshwater to marine salinity gradient microbial communities from Chesapeake Bay, USA - CPBay_Sum_0.6_0.2_DNA | ecosystem: Environmental > Aquatic > Marine > Coastal | place: USA: Chesapeake Bay...
AAGTTAAAGCAATCCTTTCTTATGCTGATTCAGATTTCCATTCTGGTACAACTTATCGCGCTTGCAACTTTAAGTATTATGGTCTCACAGATCCAAAAAAAGATTTCTATTATTCAGATGGAACTAAACACTCTCGTGGAAAAGTAAAAGGTTCTGAAGGTGAATGGAAAGATAGAAGCAGAAAGCATAGATATTTGATGGTGTTTGATAAGGAACTTCAAAAACGCTTGACATGGAAAGAAGAATTGTGGTATAATACTTAAGGCGATACAAAACCAAACTCCCTTCCGTGTGGCTTGAGAACCTCCTTCGGGAGGTTTTCTTGTATGATAAATAATCCATAACGGAAACTATAAGAACTAATAAGATGGGTCTCTCCAGATTAGATAATTTTTTAAAGTCAACTCGTGGCACAATCATTTATGTTGATCCAAGTAGTTTAGACTCAACGGATAGTATTGAAAATCAAGGAAATTCACTCACACGTCCGTTTAAGACCATTCAAAGGGCGTTGGTTGAAGCAGCAAGATTTTCATATCAACGTGGATTAGATAACGACAGATTTGATAAAACAACAATTGTTTTATATCCTGGTGAGCACATTGTTGATAACCGTCCAGGATGGATTCCAGACGGATCTAATAATTATAGGTTAAGAAGCAGCGCCACATCTAGCGATTTACCTCCATTTGATTTATCTACAAACTTTGATTTAACGACAGAAAATAATACACTTTACAAATTAAATTCGATTCATGGTGGGGTAATTGTACCTCGTGGTACTTCAATTGTTGGTATGGATCTTCGTAAAACAAAGATTCGTCCAAAATATGTCCCAAATCCAGAAAATGCCAGTATCGAAAGATCTTGCGTCTTTCGTGTAACTGGTGCATGTTATTTTTGGCAATTTACTATTTTAGATGCAGATCCAAATGGTATTTGCTATAAAGACTATACAGCAAATACATTTGTTCCCAATTTTTCACACCATAAACTAGCAGGATTTGAGTACGCTGATGGTGTAAATTCTGTATCAATTAATGATGATTTTCAAACATATAGTACAGATCGAACAGATCTGGACATGTATTATGAAAAAATTGGTCTTGTATATGGACAAGCAAGTGGAAGAGAGATTCAACCAGATTATCCATCATCTTCACTTGATATTCAACCCGTTGTTGATGAATATCGTATTGTTGGTTCAAGAGGAACTGAAGTTGGAATTAGTAGCATCAGAGCAGGAGATGGTGCTACTCCAACAACTACTATTACAGTAACATTCTCAGAATCAACAGACCAATTTAATGTTGATACACCAATTCAAATCAATAATATTTCTGATATTGGATATAGTGGTCAATTTACGGTTAGTAATGTTCTTAGTTCCACTGAGATTCAATATGAAGTTCAAAATGCTCCATTAGTTGCTTTACCATCAGCAACTGGAGCAACAGTTAATATTGCTGTTGATACTGTTACATCTGCATCTCCATACATTTTCAACATATCTCTACGTTCAGTGTGGGGTATGTGCGGTCTTCTTTCCGATGGAAGTAAAGCATCTGGATTTAAGAGTATGGTTGTTGCTCAATACACTGGTATTGGTCTACAAAAAGATGATAATGCTTTTGTAAAGTATGATAGTACGTCTGGAACGTATTTGGATTCATCATCGGTTGATAATCTTCATAGTGATTCTAGAGCAAGATTTAAACCTGCATATGAAAACTTCCATATTAAAGCAGTTAACAATGCATATCTTCAATTAGTATCTGTTTTTGCGATTGGATTTGCAGAGCATTTTTCTGTAGATTCTGGTGGAGATTTTTCAATTAATAACTCAAACTCTAACTTTGGTGCAAAAGCATTATCAGCAACAGGATTTAGAGCACAAGCATTCCCACAAGATGATGTTGGATATATTACACATATCATTCCACCAAAAGAAATAGAATCTAGTGAAGTTAGTATTGATTATCTGGGAATCGATGTTTCTAAAACTGTAGGTATTGCTTCGACAAGTAGATTATATTTTTATAATGAGACAAATTTTGATGTCCCACCTCCAGGTCTTGTAGATGGATATCGAATCGGTGCAAGAAAAGATGATAGATTATATGTTCAACTATCTGAAAGTGGAATTACTACAAATTATTCGGCTAGAATTATCATGCCGAATACTGCGTATACTGCATATGAAGCAACTTCACAAAAATCCTTTACAGTAGGAAGAAGTGCTACTGGAATTAATAGCATTAGCGGAAATACTCTGACTTTAACATCAATTCATTCATTCATAAATGGTGAGAGTATTCGCATTATTAGTGATAATGGTGCTCTCCCCGATGGAGTTGATGATAATTCCATATATTATGCAATTACTGATAGTATTGCATCAATTGGAACCAATCAAATTCAAATTGCTCAAACCTTAAATGATGCAATTAATAATAATCCATCAACTCTCAATTCAAATGGTGGAGTATTAACCATTGTTAGTAGAGTTAGTGATAAAAATCCTGGAGATATTGGACATCCAATTGGATTTGATACTTCTCAAAATAATTGGTATATTAATGTTGGAACTGCATCTACGGATAATGATGTTTATTCCAAAATTGTTGGATTAGGTGTTACAGTTCTTGGAGATTCTACACCAAGAACTTATTTTAAGAGAAAGCAAGATACTAGAGGATTTATTGATACCGTCTATCGAGTTCGCTATGTTATTCCAAAAGATTCTTCAACTTTAGCAAGACCACCTTTAGATGGTTATATAATTCAAGAATCTAATAATACCTTAGGTGCTGGAACTACAGAGATACAAAAATATTTCAGCACAACAACACAAACACTTTCAAATTCAACAGAATTAAGAAATCCAAGATTCATTGCAAATGCAAATTGGTCGAGTGGAACTGCTAATATTCTTACTGAACTTCCTCATAATTTAATAATTGGTTCTGAAGTTGAAATTGTAAATGTTAAAAGTACCAATAACAGCGCAGGAGTTGCCAACTCTGCGTATAATGGAACCTTTACTGTAACTGGAATTAGTAGCACAAAACAGTTTAGTTATAGTTTAACTAATAATCCAGGAACGTTTACAAACGATACTTCAACTAGAGATTCAAATCTACCAAGATTTAATCATAAAAAACTTACTGGAAATTATTCAATTTACAGAAGTCAAGAAATTCAAGAATATATTCCAAATCTACAAGATGGAATATATCATGTAGTTGTTGTCAACTCATCCAATGCTCCATCTGTCGCTCCATTTACAAATAGGAAATTCTCTCAACCAGTTCAATATTTGTATCCTCAAACTAACAGAGATACTCCAGAATCGGATCCAAAAGCAGCAAAATCATTTGCAAGTCCAAATATTATTGGAAAAGTTGTAGTTGATAATCCACAAAATAGTATCACAAAAGAAACTATTGAAAAAACCTTTGCCGATTTTACTGTTGGATTTGGCATTACAAACATAAGATCTTCTTCTGGAGTAGCACACACTTTATACACTTCAATAGATCATGGTCTTTGTGGAATTACATCCGCAATTGTTATCAATGGTGGATCTAGTTATGTTGAAGGAACATATTATAATGTCAAGTTAGTTGGTGTTTCAACTGGTGTCAACGCAACAGCAAGAATTACCGTTGGTGCTGCTGGAACAGTTACTAGCATCAAGATCATGGATGGTGGTTCAGTATATGGAATCGGAAACACACTTTCTCTTGTAGGTGTTGGTACAGTAGGATCTGATGCATTAGTACAAGTCACAAACATTTATAATAATGTTGGAGACTCTTTAAGTATATCTGGAGTATCATCTGCTTCTTTTGCTGGTTATAATACACTTTATAGAATCACTGGAATTACAACTGCAAAAGAAATTAACGTAGAATCTTCAGAATCGGTTGGTACTTTCTCTGCAAATGTTGGATCATCAGCAGTCGCAAATGCAAACGTAGTTCTTACTGGCAACACGTTAAATGTATCTGCATTTACATATAACAACATAACAGGAGTTGGAATTGTAACATTTACCTCATCTCATGGATTATTGGTAAACAACAAATTAAGAATTGCAGGATTCACCAGTAGTTTGTACAATGGTGATTTTATAGTTAAAAAAATTAATAGTCTTACTTCTGCCAATCTTAACATTGGAATCAGTACAATTTCCCCTGCAGTTTCTGGAACAGCAATTGGTTATAGACCTGCATTGACTTCTTATGGTGGAGATTTAAATATATCTAATGAAAGTAATTCTGGACGTTTAGTTGTTGAATATGCAGGAATTACAACCACGTTAGGTTCCACAGTACTCGCTTCTACTTTAGATACAACACCAATTAATATTCCTAACGCTCCTACATTAGGATTAAATATTGGAGACTACTTAATGATTGATTCTGAAATTTTCAGAATCAAAACAACAGTTACTGATAACTCTGTTTATATTTTCCGTGGATTATTTGGAACCAGAAGAGAAACTCATTCTGCTGGATCTTTGGTCAGAAGAATTAAAGTAATTCCAGTTGAACTTCGTAGGAATTCAATTATTCGTGCATCAGGTCACACGTTCGAATATCTTGGATTTGGACCTGGAAATTACTCAACAGCATTCCCTGAAAGACAAGATAGAATTATTTCTAACCAGGAAACATTGCTTGCACAATCAGTAAAGTCTGATGGTGGTGTAAGTATCTACACTGGAATGGATGATAAAGGTAACTTCTATACAGGAAACAGAAAAGTTAATTCTGCGACTGGACAAGAAGAGGTTTATGAAGCACCAATTCCAACTGTAACTGGTGAAGATCCAACAACTGGTGGTGTAAATGTTGGTTTTGATGTTCTTTCTCCTCTTGAAATTTCTGTAAATAGATCAATTCGTGTTGAAGGTGGACCAAATGGAGACTTAATTTCGGAACTTGATGGTCCAGTAATCTTTAATGAAAAGATAACGTCTACCTCTCCTAAAGGAATAGAAGCTAAATCTGTTTCTCTTGGTGGAGATCTAGATGTATCCCGTAGACTTACAGTTGGAATTTCGACACCTTCATTGGCAGGAAACCCTGGAGATGTAGTCAATAATGCATATCCAAACAGTGGTGGACATTTTGGTTGGGTTTATACAAACCAAAATCGTTGGGAAAAGTATGGTAGAATTGGAAATCCAACTTTAGAATACTCTATTGGAGTTTCTACTGTAGGTGGACCAATTGGAATTACCACGTTACTTCAGTTTACAACTGGAGCTGCAGCAGGATTAACAATTAATAGACAATATGATGCAATCAGTGGAGTTACGACGTTAAGTTTTGATGGAATTCCTCCGGTTACAATTGGTATATCCACTGGTACAAATAATACTTATGCGGGCATCGTAACTCAATTCAACTTTGTAGGAGTAGCATTAAGCATAAAAGCAACGACTCCTAATGCTAATGGAATTGGAACAGTTATTTTTGATAATTCAAGACTTGCTCAAGGACTTTTTGACAATGATATTACTGTTCCAAGACATGCAATTATTGGTGGAATTACAACACTTGGATCCGATTTACGTGTTGGGGGGAACGTAACTGTTTCTGGTATTTCAACATTTACAGGCGCTGTAAATGGTTCAAGATTAAACTTATCTAGCGATGCAAATATATCAGGAATTACTACAGCATCTAAATTTGTTAAATATACTGGAATTGGTACTTATTTCTTAAAAGCAAATGGTGATGATGCACTTCTAACATACCAAGAAGTCATTAATGCTCTTGGTTATGTTCCAAGCACTGCAACTGTAGTTAGCAATTATCCACAAGGAAATTCAATTGTTCTTGATGATATTGCTTCTCAATTTAATGGATCTACAACTGATTTTACCATGAAATATGGTGGAGTTGCATATGTTCCATTTGGAAGTGTTGCAAACTTAATTGTTTCAATTGGTGGTGTTATTCAAAAACCAGGTCTTGACTATATTATTGTTCAATCTGGAACTGCAAATACAAGCACTCTTAGATTTACTACAGCACCAACATCAGGTTTATCGTGTTTTATTGTATCATTAGGTGGTCAGGGAATTCTTCTTCAAGATCCTGCATGGGATGCAAAAGGTGATTTAATTGCTGGTATTGCAGATAATTCTGCTGCTAGATTACCTGTTGGATCAAATAATAGTGTTCTAACTGCTGACAATTCAACGGCAACAGGATTATCTTGGAAACAGAGTATTAATATTACTGGATCAATTACTGGTGCTTCATTAAGTGCTGGAAGTGGTTCTATCTCTGGCGGTTCTATTACTGGCACTTCATTAAGTGCTGGAAGTGGTTCTATCTCTGGCGGTTCTATTACTGGCACTTCATTAAGTGCCAGTGGTGGTTCTATCTCTGGCGGTTCTATTACTGGCACTTCATTAAATGTTGGCGGTGGATCAATTACTGGCGGATCAATTTCTATATCTGGAAACACAACTCTTGGAAATGCTTCCGATGATACTACAACAGTTAATGGAACTTTAAGTGTTACTGGATCAATTACTGGTGCTTCATTAAGTGCTGGAAGTGGTTCTATCTCTGGTGGATCAATTACTGCATCATCTCAATTTGTTGGAAATGGAACGATTCCAGTTGGTGGTATTATCATGTGGTCTGGATCTATTGCAAATATTCCAACGGGATGGGCATTATGTAATGGATTAAGTGGAACACCAGATTTGAGAAATAGATTTATTGTTGGTGCTCATAGTGGTTCAGGTACAGGTACAGTAACTCAATCTGGGCCTGAAATTAGGCCAATTCTTGGTGGAATAAATCAAGACTATGAACCTGGTGATATTGGAGGATTAAGTGGTGTTAGTTTAACAATTGATGAGATGCCTTCACATACACATACTTATAGCAGTGCAACTACTGGAGAAAATTGTGTTGTTGGAGGAGGTCGTGCAGTTGAAGCACAAACACAAAACACGGGATCTGCTGGTGGAAATAGATACCACGAAAATAGACCTCCATATTATTCTCTCGCTTTTATTATGAGAATATCATAATAAATACTAAAATCATAGGTAATTAAATGGCAAGAACAGAAGTAGAAATTTATAAAGATTCTACTATTGTTGCAGCAGACATTGCAACAGATGCGGTAGAAACTGCAAAAATCAAAGATGCAAATGTGACGGAACCTAAGTTAGCTACAGATGCAGTTACAACAAATAAAATTAAAAACCTAAATGTGACGGAACCTAAGTTAGCTGCAGATGCAGTTACAACAAGCAAAATTAAAGATAAAAATGTGACAAAAGCAAAACTTGCTGATGATATTAGTCCGCCACCATTTACAACAAGAGGATTTTTTGATCCTGTTTAATCAACCATTTTCAGGAATGACTAAAATGTTATAATTTACAGTTGGAGGATTTCCTACTGGAGTTCCTTGAGTTGTAAAAGTTCCACCAGGTGGCAAAACAAATTCTGTTGGGAGTGCCATATATATCTCCCCAGTATTTCCTGTCCACGCAGACCCATTTCCTCCTAAACTCAAATTATAAGCAGTTGATCCACTTGCATTCCTTACCATGGATGTTGCTACTCCTTTCCCAATCAGCAGATATGCTGATCCAGTAGTAGGAGGTACTCCTACAGGGAAATTGATACCATTTATGATCATTAAAAATGATTGAGCAATTGATGCGCTAAGTTGGTTTGGAGTCCAATACACACTTAGAGCGTAAATAATCAATCTTGCATTTTGACCAGTATTATTTGTATAACTAATATTTCCAGTTCCAGTTAGTACAGTGGATGCCATATTTGCCTTTAACTAATTTTTAGTTATTTATAAATACTTAGAAACGGGTGGAGAGTGAAGCCCCATGGCAGGAATTAATAAAAATTTCATCATTAAAAATGGCCTTGAAGTAGCTTCAAATCTTATTATTGCTGATGATATTACCAGCACAGTTGGTATCGCAACGACAGTAACAAGACACACGTTACATGTTAATGGTGGAATTGGTGCAACTGATGTTTACGTTTCAGGAATTATAACATCTGCAAATCTTTCTGTAGCAGGTGCTGTAACTTTTAATGACTTCAGTGCAAATAATGCGACCATTGATGTTCTCAATGCTTCAACATTAATTTATACACCAGGAATTGGATCATTTAGTCAATTAAATATTGGTACTGGTGGAACGTCACTTACAGTAAATGCTGCTGGATTTGTGGGTGTTGGTACAACAAATCCAAATTCAACTCTAAGCATTATTGGAAATGTTGGTGCTACGGGAGTCATTACAACAAGAAATTTAAGTGCATCTGGTGTTGGTACGATTACAAACATTAATAGTACCAATTTAACAGGCACTTCTGGTACAATCACAACACTTAGAAGCACTACTGCGAATGCAAATACTGGTTATTTTGTAACAGGAGTTACTACAAACTTTACAAGCACTAATGCTTCTATTACAAACTTAACTGGTACTGCAGCAACAATCACAACTTTAAGAACTACTACCACAAACGCTAATATTTTAAATGCAGTTTCTGGTGTTGTAACTTCAATTACTGGCACTGCTGGCACGATTACAACTTTAAGAAGCACTACTGCAAATGCTGATACTGCTTATTTTGTAACAGGAGTTACTACAAACTTTACAAGCACGAATGCTTCTATTACAAACTTAACTAGTACTGCATCAACAATCACAACACTTAGAAGCACTACAACAAACGCTAATATTTTAAATGCAGTTTCTGGTGTTGTAACTTCAATTAGCGGAACAAATTTAGTATATTCTGGTGTTTCCACATTCACAAATGGTCCGGTTTTAATTGGATCTGGAACCTCAACAGGAACCGCTGGTCAAGATCTTCAAGTTACCGGTAATGCTTATGTAAGTGGTAATCTTGGACTTGGATTAACTAATCCAACAAATAAATTTAATGTTTCTGGAGATGCGAGTGTTACTGGAATTCTTACTGCAACAACTTTTAGTGGTAATCTAAATGCTGGTGTTGGTACGATTACGAATATCGATAGTACCAATTTAACAGGAACTGCTGGCACGATTACAACTTTAAGAAGCACTACTGCGAATGCAAATACTGGTTATTTTGTAACAGGAGTTACTACAAACTTTACAAGTACTAACGCCTCTATTACAAACTTAACTGGTACTGCAGCAACAATCACAACACTTAGAAGTACAACCATAAATGCTAATACTGGTAATATTGTAACAGGTGTTGTCACAACCTTAACATCAACTTCAGTTAGAGTTGGTTCTGCTGTTACTATTAATTCATCTGGAATTATTGCTTCAACTGGAATTATAACTGCGTCATCATTTGTTGGTAATGGAAGTCTTATTACCAACCTTACAATGACTCCTGGAGGTTCAAATAAGCAACTTCAATTTAATAATGGTGGATCTCTTGCTGGAACACCACAATTATTTTATGATTTTTCCAATAATCGAGTTGGTTTAGGATCAGATATACCAGCGACTTCTCTTGATCTTTATGGAAACGCTACTACAGAGGCACTTTTTGTAAGAAACACGGATAGACCTCAAGCATATGTTTTATCTGGAGTTTCTGCAGGTAACTTTGGAAGACTTGCATATTATGACGGAAGTGTATACGGCACCTTAGCAGTCAATGAAGGTGGTGGTAATGTTGCAATTAGTACTACATTATTAACTGGAACATCATCACAAGCACTTCAAGTCAATAGTGGTGCTTACTTTAATGGAAAAGTAGGCATTGCGAATACAAATCCGGCAGGAGGATTAGAAATTTCTACTGCAGGATCTACTTCCAACGCCCAATTGACTATTAGTGGAACTACAAATAACTGGATTAACTTAAGTGCAACTGGTGTTGCTGCACCAGCATTTACAACTCGAAGTGTTGGTACAAAACTTGTTCTTTATAATACTTTATCTGCAAGTGCAACAGACTTTGCATTTGGAATTGAGAGTTCTACACTGTGGTCTTCGGTTCATGATACATCAGCTCAATTCAAATGGTATGGAGGAACAACTACTGCATTAACTTTAAGTGGAACTGGAAATCTAACTGCAGTTGGTACAGTTCAAGGTACAAGATTAATATCAACAGTTGCAACAGGAACTGCACCACTTACAGTTTCTTCCACAACTCAAGTTACTAACTTAAATGCATCTCAACTTGAAGGATATACGACAGCTACGACAAACACTGCAAATAGAATTGTAAGACGTGATGCCTCTGGCAATTTTACTGCTGGAACTATTACTGCAAATTTATCAAGTGGTTCTTTAACAAACTATTCTGAAACTATAAATGCTCTTGGAAACACTGGTACTGCAGCAACGATTAATCTTGCAAATGGAAACTTTGTAACAGCAACATTGACAGGAAACTGTGTATTTACCTTCACCACAGGATTAACAACCGGAGCAGTTTCATTTACATTACACTTAACCAATGATGCGACGCCAAGTAGAACAATTACATGGCCAGCATCAGTTGTTTGGCCAAATGGCACTACTCCTACAAGAACAACTACGGCAAATAAAACTGATGTTTACACGTTCTATACTTTAAATAATGGAACAACTTGGTATGGAACAATCTCACTGTATAACCTCTAATTTAATAAAATAAATAATTAAAAAAATGCCATGGCAGTACCAGCGGTTAATATTACTATAGAACAAGGAACAGATTTTGAAAATGTATATACAGTTACTAATCCAAATGGAACTCCATTAGATTTAACTGGATATACTGCTGATGCAAAGATAAGAAAGTATCCAAGTTCAACAACATCTTCCTCTTTTGGTGTTGGAATTATAACTGCTGCTGGACAGGTAATTGTCTCCATGGCAAACACTGTTAGTGGAGCGTTGTCTCCCGGAAGATATTATTATGATGTAATTATCACTTCAAGTGGAAGTGGTAAAAAAACTAAAATTATTGATGGAATGGCCCTTGTAACACCATCGGTATCAATCTAATGCCTACAGTATCAGTTGCCAGCACTACCTACAATGTAACCGTAGGATATCAACCTACATTAGGAGTAACTCAGGCGTCTGCATCTGCTCAAGGTGTTCAAGGAACACAAGGACTTCAAGGTTTACAAGGACTTCAAGGTGTTCAGGGACTTCAAGGTCTTGATGGTGCTTTTGCTGGACAAGGAATTCAAGGTCTTCAAGGTCTTCAAGGTGTTCAGGGAACACAAGGTCTTCAAGGTCTACAGGGACTTCAAGGTCTTCAAGGTCTTCAAGGTCTTCAAGGTCTTCAAGGTCTTCAAGGTCTCCAAGGTTTACAAGGATTACAAGGTGTTCAAGGTGTTCAAGGTTTAAGTAATCAAGGAGTTCAAGGTCTTCAAGGACTTCAAGGTGTTCAAGGTGAATTGGGTACTCAAGGAACACAAGGAACATTAGGTGTTCAAGGAACAAGTGGAGTTCAAGGATCTGTAGGTATTCAAGGTGCATTAGGTTCTCAAGGAACACAAGGAACATTGGGTGTTCAAGGAACAAGTGGTGTTCAAGGATCTATAGGTATTCAAGGACTTCAAGGTCTTCAGGGACTTCAAGGTGTTCAAGGTCTACAGGGACTTCAAGGACTTCAAGGTGTTCAAGGCACTCAAGGTCTTCAAGGTCTTCAAGGTCTTCAGGGTGTCCAAGGTTTAAGTAATCAAGGAGTTCAAGGAACACAAGGTACTCAAGGCACTCAAGGTTTACAAGGTCTTCAAGGTCTTCAGGGATTGCAAGGTACTCAAGGTCTTCAAGGTCTCCAAGGATTGCAAGGTGTTCAAGGTGTTCAAGGTGTTCAAGGTGAAGTAGGAAGTTTTGGTGGAGCAACTTTTGACTATACTTTTAGCACTGATATAACAGAAAGTGATCCTGGATCTGGAAAGTTAAAATTTGATGATGCAAATATTACTTCCGCACTTCATTTGTATATCAATGAATATGACGATGGTGGAGTTTATATTCATAATTTTTTACAAACAATTGATGATAGTACGTCAACAATTAAAGGTCACTTTAAAGTCTCCGAAAAATTAAACGCTGAAAATTTTGCACTATACACTATTTCAGCACTTACATATACTCCTACGTATTTTAAAGTTCATTGTGCTCATGTATCTGGCACTATAACAACGTTCGCTAATCTTGAAGATGTAATTATTACTTTTGCAAGAACTGGTGATAAAGGAGACACTGGATCTCAAGGTGTTCAAGGTTTACAAGGATTACAAGGTACTCAAGGTCTCCAAGGTCTCCAAGGACTTCAGGGACTTCAAGGATTACAAGGTGTTCAGGGACTTCAAGGTGTCCAAGGTGAATGGGGTGCTCAAGGAACACAAGGTCTTCAAGGTCTTA
>Ga0129336_10002052_pt1 | contig 12379 bp, 15 predicted proteins | sample CPB6_02_DNA_FD_96878 | JGI IMG/M metagenome (GOLD analysis project Ga0129336, IMG submission 96878) | Freshwater to marine salinity gradient microbial communities from Chesapeake Bay, USA - CPBay_Sum_0.6_0.2_DNA | ecosystem: Environmental > Aquatic > Marine > Coastal | place: USA: Chesapeake...
GCCATATGTCTTTTGAGATAATTATCTCTTTTTGTTTTATCATGATGATCTATGTAAGTACTACCATTTTTTAGACCAAAATCTATATATTTATTATCATTCATATATGCTCGAAATCTTTTATTTTCTCTTGGTGATTCAACTATTTTTATAATCATATTATATATTTTATATATATTTTTTTATAAGTCTATATTATATGAATATTAATGAAACATATAAAAATAAATATATGTGGAATAATCCAATTTTAGAGGTACCAAAAGATTTATTGTTTATAAATAAAAAAGGTAAAGATATTTTAAAACCACCATTAACAAAAAAAATGAATATTTCTAAAACTCAAAAAAAACCATCAATACAAATTGTATATAGTAATGATGATAAATTTCATTTAATATCAAATACTATTGGTGATATTAAACATAAAATAAATAAAGAATTATTGAATAAAACTAAATATAAATTATTTCAATCAAAAGATTATACTTCTAAAAATAAAATTGATAATGATAATATAATAACACCTTCTAAAAAATCTAAGAAACAAATAAATCAAAAAACAAAAATCACACAGTTTCTAAAATAATATTATCTATATTTATATTATCTTCTTCTTTTAATTTTTTATATTTATATGTTTTTTTACATCTTTCTAAAATCTTATCTCTATTTAATAAATAATATTCTTTTTGTTTATTTAAAATATTATCTTTATTTTTATAATATCTTGTATTACATGGTATATTGATATCACTATTTAATGTATTTAGTGTTGAATTGATATTATTTATCCAATATTTTTCTCTTATAAGTGCTTCTATTTTTTCATTACAATAATATATTTCAATAGGGTACATTGTAAAATTATCCCATCCTCCATTTTCTCTAATAAATGAATATAAACTATTTTGATAAGTGTCATTTTTACATTTACATTTATGCACTGATTTTCTTTTTAAAAAATCTAATGTTGAACCTATATAATTTTCTTTAATATTTTGATCTTTACATTTAATTTCATAAATTATATATTTATAATTTTTATTTTCTTGAATTCCGGAAAATTCCATTTTATTATAATGTTAGATAAAAATTTTTATTAATTAAACACATATTTATATTAAAAATTTAAATAAATATATTTATTAATATTATATATAAATGTCAGATAATATTGTTGATAATTTAAAGAAAAATAGGCCTAATATTTCAGAATCATCAATAAAAACATATAAATCTTTGTTAAAATCATTTTTTTATAAACATCATAATAAAGATAAACCAATAAACTGTGAATGGTTTGAAAATCAAGATGAAATTATTGATTTATTAAAAGATAAACCATCTTCAACAAGAAAAACTATATATGCTTCTTTAATAGCTATATCATCAAAGAATGATAAATATAAAGAACAATTAATGGAGGATGGTAAAAAATATCATAATATGGTTTTATCACAAAAAAAAAGTAAAAGTCAAGAAGAGAATTGGAAATCAACACAAGATATTCAAGAAATATATAATAAATTTTATGAAAAAGTAAAACCTCTATTTAATAGTAAATATAAATTAGAACCAAAAGAATTTGGTCTATTAGTAAATTTTATAATTTTATGTTTAACTTCTGGATTATTTATACCACCCCGTAGATCACTTGACTGGATAGCAATGAAAATAAATAATATTGATAAAAAGACTGATAACTATATTGATAAAAATAAATTTGTATTTAATACATATAAAACAAGTAGATTTTATAATAAACAAGAAGTTGAAATACCAAAAAATCTAAAAATAATATTAAATAAATTTATAAAATTAAATCCATATGATTATTTATTAACTGATAATCAAGGTAATCAATTAAGTAATGTTCGACTTGGTCAAAAATTGAATAGTATTTTTGGTGATAATACAAGTACTACACTTTTAAGACATATATATATAACCGATAAATTTAAAAATGCACCTTCTTTAATAGATTTACAAAAAAATGCTGAAAATATGGGTAATTCTATTATGGAACAATTACAATATATCAAAAATTAATGACGTTATTTAACAAAAAATGTTTTTATTAAAAAATATTTAATAAAAATTAATTATATAGATTTTATATTGATTTAAGTTCTTGAAGTTAATTCTCCTGTTTCACTATCAAGGACATAAACAATATCTTGCTTACTAATAAAATATGCAGTGACTGCATTAGAATTATTACAAGCCCAAACCATTTGTAAGAAAACATTTCCAGATAATATAGATAATCCATCCATGATACCAGCTCGTGATACTTTTTCTAAATTAATACCCCATAAAAAGTTTGCTAAACCATCTGCACAAGTAGCAGTACCTGCATCAGTAAAAACATAATCAGCATCAGTTGGAAATGTTCCACCAGTTGCCAATCTAATAAAATATTTATTTGGAACTAATCCTGATTTGAATTCATAATTATTAAAATTGGAATTAGCTTGTTGAGTAAATGCTAAACAATTAGCAGGTTGATGTATCAAATCTACAGGATTAGGCGGATATAGCATTCCATTGATATTCCAAGAAATAGAAGTAGCAGAAGGACATTTTGAATCATATAAGAAATTAAGACAACCAGCAGTACTAACAGTAGAACTTTCAGTAAATCTTGAAAATAAACCTCTAATGCTATTACCTTTGATACCAGTCAATAAACTAATATTACCAGAGGTAGATGCAGGTATAGTATTAGATGAAACTCTAAAAGTAGTTCCATTATAATATTGTAATCTTGGTCTATTTAATAATTTAACACTCTCGCCTAAATCAATATATTCTAAATTGAGTTGAATATTATCCAAAGTACATCTAAAAGTTGCAGCGGTAGTAGCAGTTCCTGTAACGATAGTTAATGGTAAAATAGCAGCAGATTGTAAAACATATTGTAATTTACCAGTTTTACCTATATTAAAAAATTTCGAAGCATTTTGTCCAATCAATGAATTCATTAATGGAAAACAATATGAATAGTAATTAGATGATGATGCTCCTAATGTTGCTATAAGTGGTGCTACTTTATGTCCTTGATTATTATTCAAAGCAGAAGTATCAGTACCTGATACTGTTGTTCCTCTCTCATAAGAGAAACCATACATTTGACTCATACAATCACGATCTTGAACATTATATTGGAGTTGTATCATAGTGTCATTAACTAAACCAAAATTTGTAATATCATCAACTATACCACCAGATTGATTATATAAAGTGGCTCTATCAAAATGTGCATGTGCACCAGATCTTAACCAAAATTGAGATATAACAGCAGCATTTGGAGTATTTACAATTTCATAATTAGATCTAAAACTTATTGTAGTAAATCTGTGATCAATATGAGTGCCTGGTGCACCAGTAGGAATATCAAATATTATATTAGTTGAAGTACCATTTAAATTTAGAGATGAAGAAGCAGTTAAAGTTTGTGTAGAAGATACAACTTGAGATACATTAGATGGGACAACACGGACAGAATAAGAATTTATTCCTTCTGGTAAAGACATATCAATTTCGTTTTTTAATTCACTTGGAAAACCAACAGTTGACATTTATATATTATAATATAATATAAAAATTTTTTAGAAAATATATATTATTTGTTTTATTCTTCATTAATTATATTTTTATTTGCTTCTAAAAGTATTTTTGAAAAATTTAAAGTTTTTCTTAAATATTTTCTATAAATATTAAATTTTAGAACAAAATATGTTGAAATTCCATTAAAATTAATTAAATTATTTTGATCATCTGTAATATTAATTGTAATATCTGATATATTGGATAGATTTTTTAATATAAATTCTGTTCCTAATCCTTGAAAAGTAATCATACTATTCAAATTTGTATTATTTGGTATAGATGCTAAAATATCACATGCACCAATTTGTGAATTATTCTTTAATAAAAAACCATTATTTAATATACTACAATGTAATATAAATCTTGGAGTTGGTAAAAAATTATAACAATTTGGTAAATTTAAATAATTATTTCCAGTTGTTAATAAATTTTGATTTTGATTTAATCCAACTAATGAATATATTGAATTAGTACCTGTTAAAAATCCCCATTGATCTATTAAATTAGAACCTGTATAATATATTTGTATTTTGTTAATAGTTTTATCATATGTTATTATAAATTTTGCTAAAGGAAATATAATTGCTCTTAATTCATCTAAAAAAGTATTTATTGTATAATTTCCAACTTGTATTTCATTTTCATAATTTGTTCCTTCATAACAATAATATACTTTATTATTATATTCATTTACATTATAATTACTATTAACAGTTTGAAAATATGGTAGTTCTAATGAAACATATTCTATACTATCATCATTTTCAAAATTTAAATAATTCTTTAAATTATAATATATACTTGATTTATTTTGACCATTTAATAAAATACCAGAATTATTTTCTGTATTTAAATGGATTGATAAACTATCTTTTATAAAATTATTATTATCATTCATTCTTATATTAAATATAGATTATTTTCTTAATATTTCTAAGATTCTAATTTTTCATTTATTTCTATATTCTCTATTTTTACATTTTCTATTACATTTATATTTTCTTGTTCATCAACTTGTTCAATAAATTTCTTATATATATCTTGTTGTTCCTTTTCTTGTTCTAATATATCATCTAAATATTCTTTATTATATCCACAATATTGTACTAATAAACAAGCCTTTAAAATTTCATCATCAACACCATCAAATAATTTATTTATCACTTTTTCCATCTTTTTTTGTTTTAAATTTTGTTTTAATTTTAACATTTATATTATATATTTATATAATTTTTTAGTTAATTTTTTTAAATTTCATTATATAATTCAAAAGATAATTGTATAGCATATTCAGGTATATTTGACATTAAAGTTAATGTATCATCATTATAAAATTGTATTGTTAGATTTTGGTTTCCATAAGGTATATTAAGTTCGCATCCAGTTGTATTATCCATAGTAGTTATATGATAACAATGATAAGTACTACCACCAGTTAAAATATTTTGAGGGAATAATACCCCAATCAATGTTCCATTTACATAAGGTGCAGAATAATTAGATAATAAATTACAAGATAAATATCCACTAAAATTTTCCCAATCATTCACACCAGCAGCCCATGATACTGAGTTTAATCGAAATCTTAATCTACAATTTTTATATTTGTTTTGATTATTTCTAAATAAATTATCAAAATCAATATTCCACGTCACGGATGCTAAATTGGTTTTATTAATTGGTATTATTTTATTAAAAGTTGGATCTGTTATTAATGTTGATAAATATAAATCATAAATAGGCATTATATAATATATAATAATATAATTATTATGTATTTTTTATATAAAATTTTATTTTTTATATGAAGATTTACAAGCAGGATTTTTTAAAGCATCTTTATATGACATTTTATTTTTCTTAGCATAACTTTTTACATGTGCTATCCAAGCGTTCATTATATATATTATCAAATATATTTTTTATAAAATAATTGTAAATTATTTAAAATAAAATGATACTGGTTTATGTTGTTTTTTAGATTCTTTTAAAATTACTGCTATTTCTTGTGCTCTCGCTTGTTTTTTTGTTTTAAATCCCTTTTTATTTTGTAAAAAAACACCTGAATTATCAGTAACAAAATATTTATTGTTTTTCTTAACAATTGAATATGGCATATATATTTATTATAAATATTTTTATATTTTCTTATATAAATTTTATAATTGGTTTTGGTGCTTGTTGTTGTTGTTGTATAATTGGTTTAGGTTGTTCAATAATTGGTTCAGGTTTTTTATTTTTCTTTGGTTTAGTAATCTTATTTTTATTATTTGTTTTTTTAGCAATATATATAATTTCTTGTTCAGATTCTGTTTCTTCATCTGTTGTTGATCTATCTTCATAATCATTAGAATCTGAATCACTACTATATTGTAAAATATATTTTTTATTTCTATCATCTTTTTTTGGTTTATTTTTTGATATTTTATCAATAGGTTTATTAATTTCTTTATCATTATTATTTATTTTTTGATTAGATTTTTTATCTTTTAATTCTTCAACTTTATTCTTTTTATTTTCAATTTTTTCCAATTTATCTCTTAGTTTAGTCGCTTCTAATGTTAGTTTTATTTCATTCTCTATACGTGCTTTTTCTATACGTTCTTGTGATATTTTCTTCATATGTTCAGAACGTTGTTGTCGTGTTTCATCGCTAATATTATTTGTTCTTTTTGTTTTTGGTCTTAATATTTGAGTATCTTCATTTTCATTTTCATCTAAATTATCCATTATATTATATAATATATAATATATATTTTTATTTAATTAAAATCTTTATTAATTTTCATTTTATTTTTTATTTTTAGATTTTTTATATGGTTTTATTAATGTAATTTCATCTCTATTCTCTAAATCAATAAGAAAATCCATTTGTTTTTGTATCCATCTCTTAAATTGTGCTTCTTTGTATGGATCAGTATCTGTCCAACAATCACATTTTATATTTATATTTAAAGTTTTAGATACTCTATCACATTCTAAACATTTCATTATTATATATATTATATTTTTATTTTTTGATTATTTATTTTCATATTCATATAAATATTGTTGAGTTGGTAAAGGATATGAACAAATAAGATTATTATAATAATATTTATTATTACTTCTTCTATCAATAAATCCTAAACCTCTTAACTTTTTTCTATATTTTGATAATATATTTTTTGTAAATGTTTCTTTATCTTTTATATTAAAATTTTTCTCATTTATTAAGTAATCAACATATAATCCAAATAAATTTTCTTCTGGAAATTCTAATGGTAAATCATAATCTTTATATATTTGATCTTTATAATAATTATTATCAGTATAATTTTTTAATAATGTTTTATGAAAAGTATTATATTGTTCATTATTTTCTATTTTTAATGGATGAAATTTTATATTTTGACAATATTGTTTAATAAATATATCAATAGGTTCGAATTTGGTATTATCTTCTATAATTTCATTTTTGAAATCTTTCATTAAATCTTCATTTTCGTCAACATTATATAAGATATTACCATATTTTAATATATATGAAAATATAGCATCTTTTGATGCAAATATTTTATTTTTATATGTTTGATCATTTGTAAAAATATTATTAAATGGAAATATTACTAATCTATTAATTAATGCTGTATCATTTACATCTATTGTTGGCATTTCATTAGAAATTAAAAATATATTACTTGGAACCATGAATGTTTCTGGTTTATCCCATAAATCTCTCGCTTGTATTGGATCAGCACCTGATAATGTTTTTAAATCAGTATGCAACTTTTGTTCAGATGATAGTTCCGAAGAATATGATAATCTTTGTCTTTTTAATGTTATTACATCTGGTTGTGGTCCAGAATTTTTTTCAATACCATTAAATAATATATTTTTTGATATATTTCCAATAAAATCTTTAAATATTGTTTTTAATAATTCTAATAACATACTTTTACCATTACTACCATGTGCTCCAATAAAACATATAATTTTTTTCAATTTTACACCACATAATGTTGTTTTGATAATATCAACTAATAATTGAGTTAAATTTTTATGACCTTGCATTAATGATAAAAAATATTCATGAACATCTTTATATTCTTGCATATTTTCATTTAAATCAATATATTCAGCATCACAACAAAATGAAAAATTATCTTCTTTTTCTAACCATGTTATTTCTTTAATATTATTTCCATTTATTTTTTTCCCATTTTTCATTGGTAAATATAATTGTTTTGAATTTAATTTATCTTCCAAATTTGGTTCATATATATTATCTATTATTGTTGCTTGAATATTATCTAAACGACTTTTTGTTTCTAATAAATCTATTATTTTATTTTTGGCTTTTGTTTTTTTCTCAAGTTCAAATTTATATTTTGATTCACTAATCAATTTTTCTTCTGCTGTTATATCATTATTACTTTCTAAATCTTTTATTTGTTGTTCTAAATAATATATTTCTTTACAATATTTATTTTTTATTATTTCATTTAGATTTTTATATAAATATCCTTTTATTGTATTACTTTGGTATAAATTTTTATAATTATCCCATATACCTTTATCAGTAAAAGTAAATTTTAGTAGTATATGTCCTTTGTCATCTTTTTTAGTAGATTTAAATACATTACCAAATAATATTGTAAAAAATTCTGCTATTTTACATTCTGTTTGATTATCATCTAAATCTTTATATAATTTATCTAATTTATTTTTTATTATTCTATTTTCATTTATATTATATGTTTTTACAATTGAATTAAATTTTAAATCATCTTGAATTTCATAATATTGTTTTGGATCAGAATTACATTTTATAGTATGTTTTAATGAACCAATAGAAAGAGGATTAGTACTTGTACCATTTAAACAATCATTATAATGTTTTTCTACATTATTGAAACCTTCATATTTTGGTATTTGTTTAGATATTTCATTAAAAATCTTCAATCCATTTTTTCCAAATTCTTCTTTAATAATAAATCCTAATCTAATCCATTCATCATATGATGAAAAATCAATATATGAAAAATAATCATATTCAAAACATTTTTCTATAAAATAAATTGTATTCATTTTTTCTTCATCTTTACGATATATATCATACAATTCATTAAATACTGTTATATCATATCTATTATTAATTTCATTATTATTAAAATCATCAATGATTTTTTTAGTATTTTTAATGAGTTCTTTTTTAGGTTCATTTGTTTGAATATTTAATTTATTAATATCAATTATTGGTTTTATTATTTCAAAATCAATTGGTTCATATGGTTCATAATTACCTTTATAGATAATTTTTGATTGTTCATTCCATCCTGTTTCCCAACAATTATTAACTTTTAATAAATCACCATCAAAACCATTAAATACTTTTTGTTGATTTTTATATTTAGGAACATTTTTTAATTTTATATATATATGAATTCCCTTATTATTTCCTCGTGTCCAAGGTAATTTTTTAAAGATATCAATTATATTAGTATCTATCTTTGATTCATATTCAACTATAAAATCATTAATAGAATTTATTGAATGTTCATCAATATCTATTACATAATATTCAGGATGATGTTTTAAATATATAGAATAACATTCTTTTATTGATTTTAATTCATTTGATGATAATTTTTTAGATTTTTCATTAACAGTTTTACCTTTGACTAATTTTGATAATTGTTTATTTTGAATTTTACTTTTAATAGAATTTTGTATATTTTGTCTATCTAATTTAATTTCATTTAATTTGTCAATTGAATAAGAATTATTTTCAAAAATACAACGTTTATTTGGTTGTTTCTCATCATTTTCATCATTATAATATATGATAGGATTATACAATAAGCCTTCTTTTTCGCAAAAATCAATTATTTTTAAGTCTGTCATTTGTTTATATATATATATATAACATTTTTTTTTAAGTCATTTTAATTTATTTAATTTTTAAAAATTAGTTAATTAATTTTTAAAAATAGAATTTTAGATTTTTCTTAATATTTTAGAAGTTTTTATTTTTAGAATATTTTTAGAATTCTTCTTTTTATATATCTTTATCTTTTATATTGAGTTCTTCTTCAATATTTTGATTTTTCTTTTTATGATATGTTCTTTTGGATGATTCTCTATGTTTTTGCATAAATTCAGGATTTTCCTTTAATTTTAAATATCTATTTCTTTGATATTCATTCTGTTTTTCTCTATTTTTTTGAACATAATTCTTTATAGCACGTTTTTGTGCTTCACCATAAGATTTATATATTATAACTATATTTATATTTTCAGTTTTATTTACTTCTGCCATTTGTATTATATATATATATGAGATTATTTTTATATTAATTTTTTATTAATTTTCTAAAAAATTGATTAAAAACATTTTTGATTTTTAAAAACTGCTTTTTTATAATTTTTGACTTTTATTTTTTTGATTTTTGCCTTTTTTGTTATATTCAATATTATTGTATATTATATATATTTTGTGTATTTATTATTGATATATATTTTAGTTTTTTTATCTAAAAAATCTAAAAATCATAAAGTCATTAGTTTTTGTTTCAATTTATATATACGATTTTTTAATTTTATATTTTATTATTTTTTTTTATTTTTATATATATACTATTTTTACTTGACTTTATGATTTTTATGATTTTTTATATTTTTATATATTATTATTTTATTATTTTATCAATAAGTATTCAATAAATAAATAAATAAATACATAAAATAAAAAGTCATTCAAAAAATCAAAATCTAAAAAACATTTCAAAAAATCATTTTTTTGATTTTTATAAATAAATACTACTAATTAATATTACTTATAAAATGTAGCATACACCCGATAATATATATAAGACATAATATTATTTTATTATAATTAAAAATAATAAAATAAATAACTAAAATTTAAATAATTTATACAAAAATAGGTTGATTTTTAATATTTTCTATGTCGTGTGCTTCAATAGCAGGTATAATTCCTTTTCCTAAATGAGATGGATTTGATAAAGTTTTAACATCAGAAGCAAGACTCGATACTAAATCCCCTTTTACACGATAATTTTGAACATTTTTATTGTTAAAAGTTCCAATATAAGCAGGATCAAGAGTATAACCTTTATCATTTTTACCAGTTAATCTATTAATAATTTGACCTGATTGAGAATGACCTACAAGGACTACTTGTGCTGTTTTATATTTATCTTTGGCTTTTGTTAAAGTTCTTTTTTCAGATAATAATCTATCACTTGAACCATATGTACCAGTTGGAATATGTATTAAATTATGTGTCCAATCTTTAACAAATTGAACAGTATTTAAAGGATTTGTCTCTGAACCATTTGATATATATAATAATTTATTATTGATTGGATTATATGCTACAAGATGTTCTTTATTTGTAAGCTCTTTATCTAATCGATAACCAAATTTTTTTAAACGTTTTTGTTGTTTTTGTTCATTTCTAAGATAACCAATATCTAAAGCCTTATATAAACTTATTTTTTTAGGTTTTATAAGTTCAGTCATTATAATAATATATTATATAATAATATAATATAATGCAAGTTAAATCTTTGGAAAAACCAAATATAAAATTTAATATAAAAATGAATTGTGATGAACCAATAGATGACAAACTTTTAAAATATGAATCAATAAAATATTGTTTTTCAACAGCATCTACAACAATAATAGCAGGAGGATGTGGATCAGGTAAAACGTCATATGTAATGGGTTTAATAAAAAATATTTTTAAAAAATGTTTCCATGATATTTTTTTAATAATTCCTGAAAATTCATTAAATAGTATTGGAGACAAAAATAATGTTTTTAATCAAATAGAACCAGAATATGTATATAATGAATATAATAAAGATATTCTTGAAGAAATATATGAAAAAGTATCTGAAAATTCATTAGATGGATATAATACACTTTTAATAATAGATGATTTTGGTAATTTATTAAAAAATAAACAAGAAGCATTGATACTTCAACAAATGTTTTTAAAAAATCGTCATTTAAAATTATCTATATTTGTATTATGTCAGAATTATTATCAAATACCAAAAATTATAAGAGAAATCTCTAATAATGCAGTATTATTTAATACTAATAAAAGTATGAATGAGAAATTTTTCAATGAAATGTTTCCATATAAAAAACATCATTTCGAAAATATGATGAAATTAATGAAAAATACACATGATAATATTTTATGCTCATTAAAACATAAAAAAATATATTATAATTGGGATGAATTAATATTTGAAGATTAAAAAATAAATATTAGATAATATTATATAATGCCTAAATCTAAAAAATCTAAAACTCAACCTTTAGTAAGTCAAAAAGTTATTGTAAAAATAGGAGAAGAAATATCAAAAAGACGTAGGAAAAGACAAAGAAGACAAAGAAAAAGATATGAAAAAGAAGGTGTTTCAACAATACAACAACCTATAATAATGCCTTCTGTAATGCAACCTATACAATACAATATACCACCTTTTCAACATCAATATCCAACACCTTTTCAAGAACCAATTAAACAATTAACTATTCAAGATATCCCTAAACATACTATTGATGAAGAGAACATTGTAAAAATACCAATTGTAGAAACTGAACCAATAAAAAAAGAACCTATGATAGTACCATCACAATTTGAACAACCAAAAAGATATAATATTTTAGAAAATATAGAAAATATAGAAAATAATCCTTTTGATATTAAACTACCAAAAAATAGACCATTTATAGAAGA
>Ga0129336_10002053_pt1 | contig 12378 bp, 12 predicted proteins | sample CPB6_02_DNA_FD_96878 | JGI IMG/M metagenome (GOLD analysis project Ga0129336, IMG submission 96878) | Freshwater to marine salinity gradient microbial communities from Chesapeake Bay, USA - CPBay_Sum_0.6_0.2_DNA | ecosystem: Environmental > Aquatic > Marine > Coastal | place: USA: Chesapeake...
GATGTTCCTGGCATGTTATTAAAAGCAGAAACACTTAAAGAAACAATCTTAGATGAGATTAAAACTTTAGAGCAAAATGCTATATGCAAGTGCTGTGGCCAATCTTTACCAGAAGAACAAAGAAAAAAACATATAGCAGAAAAAAGAGAAAAAGCAGAAAACTGCTTTGAGGCTTTAAAGGTTGCTACAAGAAAAACTAAAGAACTGGATGAGTTAAACAAATCTTATAATGAACTATTTCCAGAAATAGAAACTTTGGCAAATGATATAAATGGTTACAGTTATAGAATTGGTAATAGCGAATCCAATATAAAAGTTTTGGAAAAAGATAAAAAGGATAAAGAAGCAGCAAACAACCTGACTAATTTACTAGTCAGTTTGAAAGATTCCCAGGATAAAAAGAATGAACTTGCACAAAAATTGGAAGGCTATATTCAAGAACAAATTCATCATGATGTTGTATATGATATTCTCAAAGATAGTGGACTTAAGAGCAGGATTATTAAACACTATGTTCCCATCATCAATGGACTCGTCAACAAGTTCCTCGGAAAACTTAATCTCTATGTTGACTTCACCATCGATGAGGAGTTCAAAGAAACAATCAAGTCAAGATATCGAGATGCATTCTCATATTCCTCTTTCTCTGAGGGAGAAAAACAACGCATCGACCTTGCCATACTGTTAACTTGGCGAGAAATTGCAAAGATGAAAAACAGTTTAAACTGCAATCTTTTAATTTTTGATGAAATTTTAGATTCATCTTTGGATGCTGCTGGTACAGAGGCTTTCTTAAAAATTCTTAATAAAATGAAAAATAAGTGTTCTATTTTCATTATTAGTCACAAAGCAGATCAACTTATTGATAAATTTGATCAATCATTGCAGTTTGAAAAGAAAAATAATTTTTCAAAGATAAAAGTACAAATCTAAATATTTTAAATGTTTAGGGGCAATTATAAAAGTAAAAATGAGGTTGGACAGCCAATACTATATGCTAAAGGTGATGTAGTAATCGACCAAGGGAAAGCATATGAGTGCCTAGAAACGACCGTAGATAGCCCTATACAGAGCCCATTTAAATGGAAAGTCACCGGACTCGCTCACCCACAAACTAGTGCCAATCCACCTTTAAAACCAATAGAAAACCAATCTTGGCTAGACACCTCTGGAAAGCAATACATTTATTATAAAGATTCAAATGGATCCCAGTGGATTGAAACTTGATTTTAAATTTATCGGAGATATAATAGAGTTATGAATGAAGACAGTTTTGAAAAATTTACGAATCGTCGTAAAAATAAGACCTCTCGCTTTAGCAAAAAACAAGAAAAAAGAAGCAAAAGAGGACACCGCCACGAACAAAAACAACAACTAAATGATATGATGTACAAAAAAAACTTTGACGAAGCCTAAAAAGGATTTATATTATGACAACTGTGACCAAAATGAGACTATCCAAAGAAACGCTATCTATTTTAAAAAACTTTGCCTCTATTAATTCAAATATACTAATTAAACCTGGCAATAAGCTTATTACCGTATCACCAAATATGAACGTGTATGCAGAGGCTTCTATTCAAGAAGATTTTGACACAGAAGTTCCTATTTGGGATTTGAATCAATTTTTGGGAGTAATAAGTATGTTTGCAAATCCAGATTTGGAGTTTAATGAAAAGTATGTTGATATTTCAAACGGCAGATCTTCCGTTAGATATTTTTATTCCGATCCATCTTTATTGACAGTAGCGCCAAAAGAACTTAAAATTCCTCAAGAAATCACTTCATTTGATATTAACGAAAATACATTAAATGAAATGTTAAAGGCTGCAAATATTTTGCAGGTAAACAATTTAAGAATTGTAGGTAAAAATGGATCTCTTTTAGTTGAAATTTATGATGATTCAAATGATACCTCAAATAGTTTTTCAGTTATTTTGGATGAAAACTATAGCGGACCAGATTATTCTGGTATGATTAAAGTATCTGAAATTAAATTTTTACCAGGATCTTATAAGGTATACCTAACTAAAACAATTATTTCTAAGTTTGTTCATGAATCTGGTAATTTGATGTACGTGGTTTCTACTAAGAAAGATTAAAATTGTCTAACGTAAATAATTTGATTTGGGTTGAAAAATACAGACCCAATAAGTTATCTGAATGCATTTTGCCAGCAGATCTTGGAGTTATATTTAATGGCATGGTAAAGGAGGGAAAAATCCCAAACATGCTATTTTATGGCAAAGCTGGTACGGGCAAAACTTCAGTAGCTAAAGCTCTCGCTAAAGATATTGGTATGGATTGCATGTTAATCAACTGCTCCGAGGATAAGGGCATCGATACATTGCGTGTAAAAATCCGACAATATGCTTCCACGATTTCTCTTACTGGAAATGGAAAGGTTATCATTTTAGATGAGTTTGATTATGCAACCACTGCAATTCAAACTGGTCTTCGTGGAGCCATAGAAGAATTTGCTACAAATTGTAGGTTTATTATGACTTGCAATTATAAAAATAGAATTATAGATCCTCTACACTCAAGATGTACTGGAATTGATTTTACTGTACCGAGTACTGAAAAAGCACACATTGCTTCTCAAATACTAGGGCGAATTGAACATATTTTAAAAACAGAAAAAGTTCCATACGAAATACCAATTCTTGCAAACCTTATTAAAAAATATTTTCCAGATATTAGAAGAATAATTAATGAACTCCAAAAATATTCTTCCTCTGGAAAAATTGATGTAGGAATACTTTCTCAAGGAAGCTGCGAATCGTTCAAGGAGCTCCTTGGCTTTATGAAAAGCAAAGATTTTTCAGGATGCCGTAAATGGGTTATGCAAAATATTGATTTAAATACTTCAGAGTTTTATAAAAAATTGTATAATGAACTCTATACCGTTTTAAAACCACCATCTATACCGCAGGCAATATTGATTATCGCAGAATATCAATATAAGTCAGCATTTGCTGCGGATCAAGAAATCAATACGATGGCTATGGTAGTTCAATTGATGATGGATTGTGAATTTGCATAATGAAACTATCTGATTTTTTATCTAGTATTAACTATGACAAAAAACCCTTGCTGGATGATGATGATCGTTCAGCAAATCTATATTCATCATATCTTGTTAATAGATGTTTATCTTTTTTTCCAGACACTCTATTTCATGCAAACGAAATGAATTGCAACTGGGAAATGGATAAAAAAATGCAATTTGACTTTCATAGGCTTTCTATAAGAAAAAAGAAACGCTATAGCCCATGGATTAAAAAAGAAACAGACGAAGCTGTAGAATTAGTAAAATTGGCCTATGGATATAATGATGCAAAGGCTAAAGAAGTTCTAAATATACTTGGACCCGGTGACTTAGACAAAATTAAATTGTCTTTAGAAAAGGGTGGAACTAATAGTAAAGAGTGAGGATTTATGTCAGTTGCATCAGATAAAATGTTTAATAATGTTGGTGTCCATATAAAATTATTGGACCCAGAAGATTTTATGGTTGTTAGAGAAACATTATCTAGAATTGGTGTTTCTCCTAAAGGAAAAAAAGTTTTATATCAATCCTGCCATTTAATTCATAAAGATAATGTTTATATCATAGCCCATTTTAAAGAACTTTTTTCTTTAGATGGTTTACCTTCTAATATTTCGGAAGATGATATAAAAAGAAGAAATACTATTGTTGATTTATTAAAAGATTGGGAATTATTGGAAGTTGTAGATGAAGAAAAAATTAAAAACAAACTTCCTATAAATGCAATTAAAATAATTAAATATACAGAAAAAGATGAGTGGGATTTAATCCCCAAATTTAATCCAGGAACTTTACGTAAATTTTTTAATTCATAAGGAATAAAATGTACAATTTAACTTTAAGCATGATTGTGAAAAATGAAGCCCCAAACATCGAAAGATGTTTAGAATCAGTCGCACCATTTATTAATTACTATATTATCTGTGATACCGGATCTACAGACAATACAAAGGAAATTATTAAAAACTTTTTTGATAAAAAGGGAATCCCGGGTGAAATTTTAGACCATGAGTGGAAGCACTTTGGTCATAATAGATCACTTGCATTAGAAGCGTGTATTGGAAAAACTCAATGGGCAATGATGATTGATGCTGATGATTTCTTATCTGGCACTCTACCAGTTGATAAATTTGATACATCAGTTGATGGTTATGTTGTAAAAATTCAAAGAGGACCATTTGAATGGTATCGCGCCCAACTTTTTAATGTTGGCAAGAAAAAGTGGTGGTATGAAGAGCCATTGCATGAATATGCAATATGCGAACAGCCAATGAATGTTATAAAACTTGAAGGCGACTATGCATGGGAAGTAAGAACTGAGGGATGCCGCTCAAGAGAAGCTGGCGGCGATGATCGTGAAAAATATAGAAGAGATTATGAGTTTTTAAAAAAATATATGGAAGAAAATCCAACTAATGTAAGAACTCAATTTTATCTAGCTCAGTCTGCATTTGATGCACATATGTTTGATATTGCGGAACAAGAATATGAAAAACGAACCACTATGGGTGGTTGGCCAGAAGAAGTATTTTATTCCTGGATGCGTGTTGGCATTTGTCGTGAAGTTTTAAACAAGCCTCTTGAAAATGTAATTGATGCATTTATGAGAGCATTTGAAACTATACCAATTCGCGCAGAACCACTTTGGCAAATGTCTTGTATCTATAGAAAGCACAATAGACCAAGAAATGCCTTTATTATGGCATCTATGGGTGCCAATATCCCGATGCCCCAAGATCAAATTTTATTTGTAGATACAAATGTTTATAGGTGGGGTATTTTAGATGAGATTGCAACATCTGCAGCACATGTAGGAAAGTTTCACTTAGGTTTGGCTGCTTGTGATAAACTATTGGCGGAACCATATTTACCAGAAACAGAAAGAGAAAGAGTTGCAAATAATCGTAAACTTTATTTAGAAACTGTTACTAAATTTAATCAAGAAATGATTGCACAACAACAAAAAATTCTTGAAAAACAAAGTGAAGTTATTAAAAAAGTTCAAGAAAACTCTACTAAAACAACATTAAATATTGATTTGACTAAACAACCAGTAACTCTTTAAATAACTCTAAATATTTAATAATGACCTAGCATATAGGTCATTATTTTTTGGAGAATATATGGCAGAAAACACAGACTTAATTGGTGTAAAAGGTGATAGCCTAAGATGGCAATATTTTTTTCGCAGTTTAACTGGCGGAAATACTTTTAATTTTTCTGGCTGCACTTTATATATGCAAGTAAGAACCGGATATTATGATTCTCCATTGGTTGCAGGATATACTCAATACATCAGTGCTGGTGCTGGATTGACCTATCCAAAAGGAATTACCGGTGGCATTTCTGCGGGCTCCACGGGAGGAACAGTATATTTCTGTATTGGTTCTTCACAATCAAATGAATTTACTGCCGATAGAGTATGTAAATATGATGTAAAAGTATATCATCCAGCTTTACAAGATTTGCAAACAATATTACGCGGAAATATACAAGTATTGTCTAATGTATCACAAATAATATAATGTTCTTTGGAAAGAACAAAACATCTTTAAAATTGGCTAAACAGCACCCAGAACTGCTGATGGGTGGTGAGTATACAATTGTTGAATCTGTAAACAATCCTAAAAAAATTAAAATCGGTTCTGGAATCACGCAGCTTTATTTAAGAGATTTATATGGAGAAGAATATTTAATAGAGGGCAACTCTTCAAAAATTAAAGAATATTTTATTCCAATAAAAACATATGATGCAGTTGATGGTAAAATATTTAAAATCAAAAAATCTTTTGGTAATCTTTTATCAAATGAATATTTAAAAGAAGTTGCTGCTTGTTCTTATGATGAAAAAATACAATTTGGTCATGGAGTTGCAGAATATTATTTTATACAAAAATCAAATAATAAAGTACTTAAAATTTACGGCAACTCTGTTCAAATAAAAAATTTACTTGAAGAATATAAACCATTTGTTCCAACAGAACAATTAAAAGAAGTTAAAGTTAAACCACAGACAAAGGTTGAAATTGTTGAAAGAACGATTATAAAGGAAACGGCCCCGGTTGCCGGTAAACAAGGAATTAAAGGTGATAAAGGAGATGTAGGTCCTGAAGGTCCCGCCGGATTACAAGGTCCAGTTGGTCCGATTGGACCAGCTGGTGCGCAGGGACCGAGGGGATCTAAAGGCGAACGCGGTGAAAAAGGTGAACGAGGAGAAAGAGGAGAAGTTGGCTCAGAAGGTCCAAAAGGTTTAAATGGAGCCCAAGGTCCACGTGGACCAAAAGGAGATGCTGGGGATAGAGGAGAAATGGGCCCAGAAGGTCCGCGTGGTTTAGATGGTGTTCCCGGACCTCAAGGAGAAGTTGGACCAGTGGGACCACAAGGACCAATGGGACCACAAGGAGATGTTGGTCCTATTGGCCCCAGAGGTGAAAAAGGAATTATGGGCCCAGAAGGTCCTGCTGGACCTGTTGGACCAAAAGGAGACAGAGGATTACCTGGACCTCCTGGGAAAGACGGAATTAGTCCAATACTGGATGCTGAATATCCCCTAAAACTTGAAAATAATAAAATTTTATTTGATGAAAAGCATATCACAAAACTTTTATCAAATATAAATGGTACCAATATCAATAAATTAATAGAACAAGTTTCTAAGATGGCCATTCCAGGTGGTGGTGCTGTCGGAATAAAATTTAATGGAAATTATTTGATTAAATCTGTTAGTGATATTAATTTTATAGGCTCTGGAGTTACAGTTACACAACAAGGAAAAAATGTTACAGTTGATGTTTCTGGTGGTGCTTCTTCTATTACTGTAAAAGGAACTGAAGGCACAATTCAATTTGCAAATGCCGGTGCAACGGATTTAGAAGTTAACAATTCTTTTAGATTAGATCCTATTACAGCAAAATTAGAATTGCCTGGAAATTTAGAATTTATAACTTCTGGTGCTTATTTAATATTTCCAGATGGCACAACACAAGGAACAGCTGCGTATGGTGTAGTTGGTGGAACCGGAGCAACTGGTGCACAGGGACCGCAAGGAAATACTGGAGCCACTGGGCCAACCGAAGATAACATTGGTATATTTTTGGATGCCACGCCAGATCTTCTCACAACTGGCAAAAAAGGGTTCAAGCAAATTGCATATGATTGCCAGGTTACTGAATGGTATATTATAGGTGGAGCAACTGGCACAATTGAATTTGATGTGAAAAAATCTTCATTTTCAAATTATCCAAGCACGTCATCAATTGTTGGATCAGACTATCCAAAATTAACATCACAGTTTAAAAATTCAAATACTGGTGTCACGGCTTGGTCTGGATTGTCTGGCGGGGATATAGTCGATTTCGTCATAAATAGTAATACGGATGTAGAGTCTGTAGGCTTGTTCATAAAAATACGGAGAATTTAATGCGCACAGCGGTAGAACATCATTTTACAGGTTTGACAGCAGGGTTTACTGGTGGCCTTCCCCCCGTAGGTGTAACTGCTGGTTATGACTCAACAAAAACATTAATTTCTTCTTTGTTGCGTCAAACCACGGGATCAAACTTCGAAGACAAGTACATCTCCGCAAAACCATCTGCTATCGTGAACATTCCCGAAGTCTTCACTTCTGGCTCGCAATTCATGCCATTTGTCTATAAGTGGTCTGATAATATTTACTGGATTTTTACAGCGTCAAACGCCACTGCTGCGGTAACAAGAACAATTGCTCTCACGGAATTCAACGCAAGTAATTCCACGCTGACATATAAGGGATTTATCACCTTATCAGGAACCACGATTGCAGGAAACAAGACCGTTCGTTCCCTCAGAGCGATGGTGTATAAGCACACGACTGGAACAGTTTCAACAAGCGGATCGTCAACAACGATATCGGGAAGCGGGACAGGATTCACCGATGAGAGAATTGCTGTCGGTGCTAGAATTGGATTTGGCACAACAGATCCAACAGCCGTGACAACATGGTATGAAATCACCGCAATAACAGACAATACAACTTTGACAATCAACGCTCCAGTAACTCTATCTGGTGGAACTTCATATGTCATTGAAGAAATTCGTATTGCGCTTGCCTGTACAAATGCGACGCTGATTAACGGCGGAATTCATTATATTAAAGGACTTAATTACAGCACATTTGCTAGCGGTGGAACCACAATTTCAGAAGCAACTACGGTTGACAATATTCGTGCTTCATATCTGTTGACGGATGCAAGAATCAACGGAGCGCACACGCAAACATTTACAGTAACAATTGCTTCGCCTGGTGTATTTACAGTTAACACTCATGGTTTGAGAAACGGCGATGTTGTTATACTCACAACAACAGGTGCGCTTCCAACTGGTCTAACTCCAGCAACCACTGCGTATTTTGTGGTAAACGCAGCGACAAACACATTTCAACTTTCTGCGACACTAAACGGCACAGCAATAAATACATCGGGTTCACAGAGCGGAACTCATACAGTTCACAGCCATGCGAAGAATGTGTCGGCAACACTCGCTCTAGATGATGAAATCAGCAAGACAGATCACAGAATTTATTTGGTATCTACATATACCACATCTGCCTCAATTACAGAATACAATTTACGAGCAGCACTGACCGTTGGCGCAATGGGTTCTCTTCCAAATTTGGCATCGGGAACAAGTTCAAGCGCATATACCATTTCAACCACAACACAGGCTGTTACTGGAACTCCATCACAGGTCAATAGTGGAAGAATTTTCACTGTAAATCATGGTTCTGCCTCTGGAATCAAATCCCTGTACTTTGTTACAACCACAAGAGTGTACCGTGTTCCTGATGCGAACATAACGGATGCCTCCGTGAACTGGCTAGAAGATGCCATGATTGAAGTTCCGCCTGGTGGAGCAGTGACATATTCTGCCCTATCCACTATGAATCAGGTTGATTATTCAGCGACAATAGATCGTCTTTTTGTAACCAATACTGGTGGTCGTCTTGGTACTTATATTACTCCATATGTTACTGATGGAAGTCAGTTTGAAAAACTAATAGGAGCAAACCTTTCAAGGCTCAAATTGACAACAACCCCTAGCGGAGCAAGTGACGGGTTGTTCCCACAGGCAGCAATTACTCTTTGGACAGAAGAAGGATGGATGTTTGTTATACCATCAGTTGTGACATCTGGACAGAACTGGTTGTATGTTTTCCCATTTGGTGCAGATGCCTACTATAACAGCACATCAAATCAGCACATCATCACACCAAAATTGGCAACTACTGGAGCAACAAAACTTTATCATGTATATGTTGATCATCAAGAATATGCGGGGGATTATGGTTTGGGATTTCCTGTCGAATCGTATAAGTTGTGGTATAGAACCACAGGAATAGACGACAACAGCGGTGCTTGGACAGCAGTTCCTGTTGGGGCAGATTTGGAGTCTGCTGCACCAGATGATTATATTCAGTTTAAGATTGCATTTGATATTCTTGGTGAAATATGTGTTCCAACACGCATCTACTCAATAGCAGCAACATACGAAGATTCTTCGCAGGATTCCCATTACCAGCCTTCACTGAGCAAATCTTCAGCTGCCAGCAAGATATTTGCATGGCAACAAGTTTCATCGTGGGGCGGAACTATTCCAAACTTGAGAATTCGTCTGTACGATGCCACCACAAACAATGAAATTTTGAATGATACTGTTACAGCATCTTCATATGGAAATTGGCAATATTCAAGTAATGCTGGTGTAACTTGGGCAAATTGGTCAAGCTCGGCAGATGCAGTAAATAATTACATTCGATACACCGGAACAACTTTTGGTTACAGTGGTGTAACAGTAAGGGCACTACTAACGCAGGCATAATATGATTGATGATATTACTTTCTATAGCGCATATTTTTTCTTTGAAATACCATCTCAGGCAAATGGAAATATTGTAGCTCTAGAGCCAGCATCTAGTTACTTTGTGATCAAGCTAACTAATCCGGAAAGAGTAAGCGTACTCTAATATGCCAATAGATTTTCCAAACAATCCCACAGCAGGACAGACATATGCCTTTGGAGACCAAAAATGGCAATACAATGGCGTTGCTTGGAATAAACTAATAATTGCAGATGATGCAAATGCCCTACATGGCATTTCCGGCTCAATATATGCTTCTAGCCTAGCAACAGGATTGCTTTACGGTGGAATATTAAGTATAAATGCAGGAAATAGCGCTCATTTTGACATAACTGCCGGAAGAGGACAGATTCACGCAGCTGGTTCAACTTACAATAATTGGCCACAGCCAACTTTAAATTATGTTACCTGGCCGGGATTGACTGGCATCACTCTTACTTATCTCGCAACAACCGACACTACTTGGATTTACATAGACAGTGCGGGAACAGTCCAGCAAAGGACAGAGTATTATACGGATGCAATTTTAGAAAATGGAATAATAATCGGTCAACTGTTGCACCCAACGCGCACTTACATAACTGCTGCAAGAACAAACCCAAACGTGGCATACGCGACAGACCGCCAATATGAGCAATTTATAAGGGCTTTCGGTCCTATCAAGATTTCTGGCCACACAATCAATCCAAATGGCGCAAACCTCAAGTTAAACAGAACTTCTGGAACCGCTTTTAGTCTTGGAAGAAACTGGATCAACGACACCGACAATCCAAGCGTAGTTTCGGATCCCGCATACACGGATTGCATATTTTACAGATATTATAGAGGGGCTACCGCAGGAACATTCGTCACGGTACCGAACCAAACTGTAATCGACCCGACAAATTATGATGACGGAACTGGCACATTAGCCAGCGCCCCGTCTGGTAAATATACAATCCAAAGGATATTTTATTATCCAAACAACCCAAGTTTGCTCGGCGTTTATTATGGACGAGCTCTGTATACCAGCATATCAGATGCCGCCGCAAATCTTAACTTTGAAAACTTTACAGAAATTGAGAATACAAAGACAAATGCGATTTATGTTGCGGCATTGGTCGTAAAAAGCAATGCAACGGATTTAACGAACAGTTCTGATGCCCAGTTGTTTCAAGCAGGAAGTTTTAGATCCACTACAAGCGGCGGTGGATCCGTAGCACAGACTTTAGATGATCTAACTGATGTTATCATCACAAGTCCTCAAAACTACCAGGTACTGGCTTATGTTGACGGTACTACGGGTTGGGAAAACCTTTCTGTTACGTCGTTGCCTCTTGTAAGTTCTATCCGTGGACTTACAGGTACCGTGGGAATCACCAACGGCAGTGGAATCGGTCTAAGTGTTTCTGGTCAGACAATGACCTTTAGCAATACTGGTGTTTTGAGTATTGATGGTGGCACTGGTGCCATTACAAATGTTGCTAGAACAAATGTTAGCAATATATTTACTGCAGATCAATTAATTTCAGCTCCATTTACAAAATTATCAATAGCAAATACGGTTTTAGGTGTTACTTCAGAATATGGTGCATCAAATATTACTCACTATTCTGGTACCAACATTCAAACAATTTCTTTTAATCCAACAAATCCAACAAATACAATAACACTTCCAAATGTTTCTACAACTCTTGCTGGACTTGCTGCAGGACAAACTTTTACAAATACAAATACATTTAATAATCTAACAAGATTTATTGGTGGAATATCTTCGGCAGGAGGAACATTTAGTGGTAATCAAATTTTTATTAATGGAGCAACATTTACTGGAAATATAAGTGCTCCAAATATTGTTAATAGTATTCGTGGATTAACGGGAATAATAGGAATTACCAATGGTAGCGGAATCGGTCTGAGTGTTTCTGGTCAGACAATGACCTTTAGCAATACTGGTGTTTTGAGCATTAATGGTAGCACTGGTGCCATTACGAATGTTGCTAGAACTAATGTAGACAATTTTTTTAATGCAAGTCAAACAATAAGCGCAGCAAATGCTGTTCTGGCAATTGTGGATTCCTCTTCCTTCAACGAAGTATCATTTCAGGGAGAATTTAACAGGTTATACTTTTATAATGATCTGTCTGGTGGAGAGGTATTTTTTCAACCAACTATTGCACCAGCAAGCACAATAACCGTATCTCTTCCAGATTACAGCACAACCCTAGCAGGACTTGCAGGCACACAAATTTTTACAGGAACAAATACTTTTAGTGCTCTTACAAACTTTCCCAGTGGTATTAGTGCTGCCGGTGCTACTTTTAGTGGCAATGTTCAAGCAGCAACCTATACAGAAACTTCTAATCGAATCAGAGTAACAAACAATGCTAGGAGTTGGTTCTTATGAGAACAAGGTCAAGTCGTTTAAACAATGGATATATTGGTGACTATA
>Ga0129336_10002054_pt1 | contig 12376 bp, 10 predicted proteins | sample CPB6_02_DNA_FD_96878 | JGI IMG/M metagenome (GOLD analysis project Ga0129336, IMG submission 96878) | Freshwater to marine salinity gradient microbial communities from Chesapeake Bay, USA - CPBay_Sum_0.6_0.2_DNA | ecosystem: Environmental > Aquatic > Marine > Coastal | place: USA: Chesapeake...
CCTGATGCTCCGCGCAGTGCAGCCGAAGGAGCCGAGACCGCGATCTGGTTAGCCACTCGAGAATTCAGCGCCGGAGATGTAACCGGTGTGCTCTGGGAAGATCGAGAAGTAATTCCCTGGTAAATCACTCATGAAAGAGCCATTTCTATCTAGAGTTGCATCCGCCCCGATTTCCTGGGGAATATGCGAGGTCCCCGGCTGGGGAAAGATGCTTCCAACCGATCGGGTACTTTCCGAGATGAATCATCTCGGTCTAGCTGGAACTGAATTAGGTGCGCCCGGTTTTCTCCCAACAAATCCGGATGAAATATCGGCGACTTTAGCGGAACACGATTTAAAGCTCCTTGGTGGTTTTGCTCCAGTTGTAGTTCATGATCCGGCAGAGCGTGAAGCGACCATGGAATATGTAAGAAAAACTATTGAGTTGTTTAAGAAGACTGGAGCAACCAATTTAGTTTCATCTCCTGTATACACCTGGGATTGGGATACTCCCCAAGCTCTCAGTAACGATGAAATTAAGCATATGTTCAAGGTTCTGGATGAAATAACTCTGATTTGTGAAGATAACGGGGTTAAAAATGTTCTCCACCCGCACTTAATGACTGTGGTTGAAACCAAGTCTGATGTTGAACGTGTACTTGATGGTTGCGACGTGAACTGGTGTCTGGACTCAGGGCATCTAGCGATTGGCGGCGTTGATGTACTGGAATTTGCCAAAGACGCGCTAAATCGAATCGGTCATGTCCATTTAAAGGATGTTAATTTGAGTAAAGTCGGTCCAGTACTAGACCGGAGCCAGTCCATTATGGAAGGTGTCCAAGGTGGCCTCTTCACCGTCTTAGGTGAAGGCGACGTTCCTATCGCTGAGTTGGTAAGTTATCTAGAAAATAATGGATATCAAGGTTGGTACGTAATTGAACAAGACCTGGCCATAACCGGAACTCTTCCTGAAGAGGGCCAGGGACCAATTGAACTCGTTAGCAGCTCCTTAGATTTCTTGAAATCTATCCGAATTGCCTGACTCACCCCGTCAGTTCAACTTCCGGCATCCGAATCGTTACAAAAGTTTCGTTCAAAAGTTCCCCCAACCTCATTGACTTGGGGGGTTCAAGCCACAAGTATTCAGGCAACGGACATGAAATCGTTTACAGATTTGGGCTCCGGGGCCCGAGCATGTAAGCGATAAATGAGCCGCCCATTACTTCCCCTTTTTCGAGAGAGAGGTTCAATGAAACAGCGAACAAGACGCAGTCTCGCGATTGGTCTCGCGCTTGCTTTAGCTATTGGGGTCACTTCAGTTGCCCCTGCTAGCGCAAATTCGGTTGGCGCCGCTTGCGCCAAAGCTGACCAGAAAGCAAAGGTTGGCAAAGTAAAAGTAATCTGCAAGCAAGCTGGTTCAAAGCTTGTATGGACTGACACTCGCGTCAGAACCGTAGAGGTTTCAGCAAATGCGATTGCGGGTGGCAAGAATGCACAAACCGCTTCTTGGATTAACAACTTTGTAATTCCAAAGTTCACTTTGGCGAACGCGCAAAAGGGTATCCAAGTAAAGGTTAATTTCACTCCTAAAGGTATTGATGACAACGCTTTCAAAACCCAAATAGCTCTAGATCTATCCGCTAAGCGCGGCGCTGACATCATCAACCTTGACGGTTTCTGGATTGCAGAGTTTGCAGATGCGAATTACATCAAGCCGCTAGGTAAAGTCCTAGGTGCCAAGAAGGTTAAAGCATGGGATGGCTGGTCACAGATGCCGAAGTCAATTCAAGGCGTTATGACTTACGATGGAAAACTCTATGGAACTCCATCCGGAACTGACGGTCGCATCATATATTTCAACAAGCAACTCTTTGCTGATGCTGGCTTGCCAACAAACTGGCAGCCAAAGTCATGGGCTGAGATTCTCACTGCAGCTCAAACTCTAAAGACAAAGCTTCCAGCCGACGTTGTCCCCTTCCAGCTAAATGCCGGAACGGGTATGGGTGAAGCGACAGCAATGCAGGGATTCTTGAACTTCCTTGCTGGCGCTGGCTCACTCATTTATGACACAAAGACAAAGAAGTGGCAAGGAAATACCAAGGCTGTCCGCGACATGCTTACTTTCTATGATGAGGTCTATAACGTTAAGAAAGTTGGTAATTCCGAATGGCAGCAACTAGCCGGCGAAGCGGGCCGTAACCTTTCCTTTGAAGCATTCTCAAAGGGCAAGTTGGCGATGATAATCGAAGGCGACTACCTATGGCGCGGCCCAATCAACCCAGCCACGGGTAACTACAAGATGCAAGATCGCAACACCAACGTTGGATTCGCAAGAATCCCATCTCAGACTGCAGGTGCTGGCGTGAATCAGCAGAACTTCGTCTCATACTCAGGTGGCGGCGGATATGTCGTCAATCCAAATACCAAGGAAAAGGCCACCACTTGGGACCTTCTCCAATTCATGAATAGCGAAGAAGCAATCTTGGCATTCATGTCGATTGGTAACACTGTCCGGATCACCCAGCGTGCTGACGTTAACGCGGTCACTCTCACTGCAGATCCATGTCTAAAGTTCGTATTTGATCGTGCAATTCCGGTTACATTCTTTAGACCACCAAGCTCGGACTACAACGCGGTCTCAACTCTCCTCCAAAAGGCAACCGCGGACATAGTTCAGGGCAAGACTGTTGCAGAAACTGCTGCAGCCTACGAGACAGCGCTTAAGGCGCTTGTCGGCGCTGGAAATGTTACGAGTAACTGATTGATTCTTTTGGGGTGAATCAACTGTTACCAAGTAAGAGTCGAGGCTTACGCCTTGGCTACTGAGATAAAGGCAGGTTCCCGGACCGACAAGTCCGGGAACGCTGTCCTCCGCGGCGGCGCTGCGAGTATTTTTCTCTCGCCAGCCACAATCATCATCGTAATTTTCTTGGTGATTCCCGCTTTTTGGACGATTTATTTAGGAATTACTAATTACCGCCTGACAGGTTTTTCAGCCGTCGATCAAGAGATTGTTGGGTTGGATAATTTCAAGCGAGCTTTAGACGATCCAGCTTTTTTCAACTCACTCAAAGTCACGTTCTTATTCACTCTGGGCTCCGCCATCTTTGGCCAAGCAGTCCTTGGCTTCTTCCTAGCCTGGATTTTATTTGGATTGAGCAAGCGAGTTCGCAACACAGTAGAAATTATCGTAATAGCGGCCTGGATGGTTCCCAGTTCAGTCGTTTCGTTCCTATGGATTGCTTTCCTCAATGGCGATAGCGGAACTTTAAACGCGATTCTTGGATCACAGACGCGTTGGCTTATTGATTATCCGTTGGAATCGATAATTGTTTTCAATATCTGGCGCGGCACCGCCTTTTCTATGCTGCTATTTTCCGCGGCCGTCGCATCAATTCCTAAGTCTCATCTTGAGGTAGCTCGCGTTGCCGGTGCAACCAGGGGTCAACAATTAAGAACAGTCGTTCTGCCAGCAATAAAACCTTACATTCTCACTGATATTCTACTGATTACTCTCTGGACCTTCAACGATTTTGGTCCATATCTGCTCACCGCAGGTGGCCCTGGCCAAGAGACAGAGCTGCTCGCAGTCTTCATCTATAACAACGCTCTTCGCTTCCTTGATTTTGGTTACGCCTCTGCAATTGCTGCAATTATGTTGTTAATTAATTTGATTCTCTCTCTGATTGTAATTTCATCCGGCAGGAAGAGGTCATAGTGAGAAATCCATTTGCAGGTGATCTAGAGAAGAGCTCTACCGAGCGCATTACCTCGGCTCTTTTCGTAGTAATCGTCTCACTCTTCTTCCTATTGCCAATTGCTTGGTTATTCTTAGCGCCATTTGATGGGCAACCAACCTATCAGCTGAAGCTCTCAGACCCTGGACTTGGTAATTTTCGAGAGATGGCAGAAAACCCTTACGCCTATCGATCACTTCTAAATTCTGCTATTTTCTCTGTTGGAACTGGAATCGTAATTATTCTCATTGGCGCACCTGCCGCATACGTACTAAGTCGAGTTAAGTTTAAGGGGCGCGATGTCTTTCTATATTTTCTTCTGCTCTTCTCCTCAGTCGTAAGCGGTAGCGCTGCGATGGTGCCACTCTTCTTATTGGCTCTTCGCTTTAATATCTTGGATACCTATCATGGCGTTATCTTCATTATCGCCGGAGGACTTTTGCCGGCGGCCATATTCATTTTGAAAGACTTTACTGACTCGTTACCAAAGAGCTATGAAGAGTCCGCGAAGATCTTCGGCGCATCTAGCTATCGAATTTTGCGCGACATTGTCACCCCAGTCATTCGGCCAGGATTAGCAGTGATTTTCGTCTGGGCCTTCGTCCAGAGCTGGGGCAACTTCCTCATCCCATTTCTCATCATCCGCGATGTGGCAAAGCAGCCCGCTGCAGTAATGATGTATAGCTTCTACACGGAAGCTGGCCAGGCTGTTATCCGAACAGTTGCGGCTTTTGGCCTGCTTTATACGATTCCAGTATTGCTGATGTATTTCTATGTAAACCGGAAGTACGGTTTCCGATTCTATGGAGGTATCAAGGGATGAGCACGGTAAATATCAAAGGGATTACTAAAGAATTCCCAAACGGAGTCCGAGCTCTAGATAACCTCGACCTAGAGATTAAGGATGGAGAGTTTTTCGCGCTACTTGGACCATCCGGATGTGGGAAAACGACTTTACTCCGCACTTTGGGTGGCTTGGAGGCGGCAACTAGTGGAATTATTCTCATTGACGATAAAGATGTGACGCGAACTTCTGCCGGAGATCGAAATGTTGCCATGGTTTTCCAAGATTACGCCCTTTATCCACATATGAATGTAAAAGAAAATATTGAGTACCCATTAAAGATACGTAAGTATCTCAAAGAAGATCGTGATGAGAGAGTTGGTAAGGCGTCGAGAGCCCTCTCCATTGAGAATCTCTTGGATCGCAAGCCCGGCCAAATCTCAGGCGGTCAACAACAGCGTGTGGCGGTTGCGCGGGCTATGGCAACTACTCCGAATATCTATCTCTTTGATGAGCCGCTCTCGAATCTTGATGCCCGGCTGCGACTGGAAGCACGTTCATTCTTGAAGCAGTTACAGCGAGAACTTGGAGTAACGACAATCCTGGTCACGCATGATCAGAGTGAGGCTCTCGCTCTTGCAGATCGTATGGCGGTTATGGAGCTTGGAAAGATCCGCCAAGTCGGAACTCCAGTTGACTTCTTCCATCGCCCAGCAAATATTTTCGTAGCATCCTTTATTGGATCAACTCCAATGAATCTTCTTGAAGGTGTGGTTGATAATGGCAAGCTTCAGATAGGAAAGGCCGGTTTTGATATCCCGAGCTTTATCGCCAAGAAGGTAACTGCTGGTCAGAAACTCACTCTTGGAGTTAGGCCCGAATACGTAAATCAAGCGAAGTCTTCCGGAGCTGGAACCTTCAGTGGCACGGTGAAAATCACTGAGAACCTCGGTACTCATTATTTGGTATTGATTGACGCTGATGGCACTGAAGTTCGTGGAACTGTCCCCGATGGGAATGAGCCGGAGATCGGCGCTACATTCCATATCAAGCCCGATACCGAACGAGTTCTCTTCTACGATACGAATTCTGGTGAGCTGATCTAGAAAATGGAATTCACTCGCTACTTCTCGAATCGAGATCGGCAAGAATCCATCTATCAGTACTTCCCGTTCGATGTGCCTGCCGGGGTTGCTGGAGTGGCCGTAACTATGACTCACGATGGTCGAGCCTCTGTTGTGGACTTAGGCTTATTCGATCCGAATGGTTTTAAGGGTTGGTCTGGATCAGAACGTGAATGGGTCGCAGTCTCAAGAAATGAAGCAACTCCAGGTTACATTCCCGGTGAAATCCTGAGTGGAACTTGGTTTGTGTCGATTGGTTTACATCAAATTGAAGAAGCTGGGATTAATGTGAAGGTCACTGTTGAATTTGGCGATCCAAAGTTTCCGGTTCTTCCGAGCGCACCAATTCATTCTAGCCGGCCTCCTGCGCGAAAATTGATTGCGCCAAAGGGTTGGCGCTGGGTACCTGCAGACTTTCACTCTCATTCAATTCACTCTGATGGGAGTCTTTCGCTAGAGGAGCTAGCAAGTCTCGGAGTTAAGCAAGGCTTAGAGCTAATGGCTATTACCGATCACAATACAATCAGCCACCACCCGCATTTGCCGGAAATATCAGCTAAGTTTGGAATTAACTTACTTCCAGGACAAGAAGTTACGACGGCAAACGGGCATGCAAATGCCTTTGGGAAAATTGACTGGGTTGATTACCGGCAAGCCACCGATAAGTGGCTTTCTGATACAAGAGAGCGCGGCGGACTTCTCTCGATAAATCATCCGATTGCTTACCCATGTCATTGGGATAGAGATATTCCAAGCGGTCTCCAGTTCCTAGAGCTGTGGCACTCTTCGTGGGATCGGAAGAGCAGAGAACCGATTGAGTGGTGGGAGAAAGTGGGACGCCCAATTCCGATTGGCGGTAGCGACTTTCATCGACATGGAAGAGATGGTCTTCCTGGACAACCGACCACATGGATTTTATGCGAGGCAGAAAGTTTCGAGATAAAGCAGAGTGATATTTTCGACGCGCTTCTCGGCGGTCGCGTAGCTATAAGCGCTTCAGCATCTTCCCCGGTAGTTCTTCATGTTGGAGATAAAGTGCATGTTATTGAGGGAGAGGGTTGCACGTTAAAACTTCCTTCCGGCTCAGAAATAGTTATTAATTCTTCGCAAGAAGAGATTGATGCTCAACCGGGAATCTATCAATTGAGCGATCCCAAGGGGCTAATTAGCTCACTTGGTTATGTGCACAGCTAATTTCAGGTTAAATCGCCACCTGGAGTAATTCCTTCGGTTTCACAGATTTTTAGCGCCATTTTCTGTGTTATCACTAGATCTTCAAGTCCAGCAGCAATCGGATCTTCTTGCTGTTTTCCAGTATTTACCAAGGCGGCAAAAGCTGCTATCTCTATCTCGAAGTTGGGTTGGTAGGACTTGAAAGTATGTTCAACATGATCAAGGCCATTACGAGATGTTTGTATGTATTCAGTCGGTACTCGAAGAATGTATGGGCTGTAGAAAATGATGTGATGACCCACTTCCTCATTTACCCATCGAATCTCTTCCTGGTACTTAGGGTATTTTTCAAGGTAGAACCATCTAATTGTGACCCTCACACCATCATCAGTTCTTCCTACAATAACAATGGATTCGGATTTCGTTTGAGTAGGCCAGCGATCTACATAGTCAATCTGGGAAATATGAACATCTAGAGCTCTCAGAACCGACAACTCGTGAATTATTGAACCCATCATTATGTCTAGATACTCGCGACCAAAGGCCTTTGCAGCTTGGATGCCTAGAGCATCTATCATGGCCTTCTCGTTTGACTGCTCAATCCCTGGTAGTAATTCGGCCGGTAGTGGAAAGGCCTTAACGTGTACATCCGTCGTTGCAAGTTGGCTCTCACCACTTGGATGGAGAACCACCACATCTACGGTTCGAGGTCTGCCAGTTATTCGCTCTTTCGCCATGTAGACGGCTTGATCAAAGGTTTTCATATAGCCCAACATCAATTTACGACCGGAGGACTTTAAAGCGGATTGAATTAACTCAATTTCAGCATGGTTATAGGCAAGAGGCTTTTCACAAAAAACGTCCAATCCAGCGCTCAGTGCATTTGCTGTTAATTCTGCATGCGAGCCAGAATTTAAAATAAAAACAGCATCAATCTCGCCGGAGGCGAACATCGCAGCTGAGCTTTCAAATACGTGCCTGATTGCAAAACGTTCCGCCAATGCCTTTGCGGCAACCAGATTTAGGTCGGTAATCGCCGTGAGATCAAAAAGTTCGCTTCTACGTCGGAGGATTGGGAGATGAATAGAAGAGGCTACTGCGCCGGCTCCGACTACGCCGACTCTAATCGATTTGTTCATCTCGACCTCTCGAATATTGGCGATATTCTAGGTATGGTATCGGTTACATACTACCAACCAAGAGACCACGAGGGCTATGCCGCGAAACAGTCATGTAACTATTCGAGATGTTGCTAGCAACGCTCGGGTTAGTACAGCAACGGTAAGCCGAGTTATTAGTGGCGATGGATATGTAAGCAGAGCAACTCGCGAGCGCGTGGAACATAGTATCCAGAAACTCGGATACAGCCCTTCTTTTGCAGCTCAATCTCTGAGGACCAAGAAATCTACTGTCATCGGCCTGGTGATAACAGATATCAAAAATCCGTTCTACCCAGAGTTAGTTAGCGGTATCGAGAATGAGGCTCAAAGCAGAGGCTACTCATTGATTCTCTGTAATTCTCAAGAAGATACAGATCGAGAGAGCGGATATTTAGATTATCTTGCAAGCCACAGAACTGATGGAATCCTGATATGTGTACCTGGCATGGCCAATCGACAGAGAGTGAAGCTCAGGAAATTTATGGGCCCTATAGTTCTTCTGAACGAAAACAAGGTTGATGCCGATTTTCCGACAATAGCTATGGATAACTTTGAGGGTGGAAAGCAGATTGGAGTCCACCTCAAGGAAATTGGATATAAAAAAATTGTATATGTCGGAGTAGAGCGAGAAGTGAAGGATGGCTTGCCTCGCTTCGAAGGTCTAAAGAAAGGTGCCGGAGCGAAAGTTGACTATATATCTTCTGAAGACTCTGTAAGGTATGCAGAAGATTTGGTATCTAGGATTCTTAAAAAACACACAATTCCGCTTGCAGTTGTTTCACACAATGATGTGAGCGCGATTGCGTTAATGCATGAATTTATGGATCGAGGATTTAGAATTCCAGAGGAAGTTGCAATTGTAGGCTATGACGACATTGCTATGAGCGCCTTAGTCAATCCTGCCTTGACGACTGTTAATCAGAAACTCAACCGGCTGGCCCAGTTGGGAATGAATACACTTGAAACTTTACTGTCCGGTGATAAGAAATCGAAAGGCTTAGAAGTTTCTCCAGAGCTGGTAGTTCGAGGTTCGACAGTTAAGGGTAAGACGAAATCAAAAGCAAAAGCGAAGATATAGGGGAGATAAATGGAGACGAAAGCACCGTCCTTAACTGATTTTCTTTGGCTAAAAGAGGAATTTGGGCGAATCCATCAGATGAATAGACAGGTTGGAGTCGCCGATTGGTGTGGGCATTCATACGACTTCTCCTGTCCATCACACCTAACTTATCCATTCCAATGGTTCTGGGATTCTTGCTTTAACGCGATTGCGCTCAGTCACATAGATCCAGTAAAAGCAGAGGCGGAGCTGGTTAGTTTGATGAAGAATCAGCATGAAGATGGATTTGTATCCCATGTTACTTTCTGGCAACGAGATGCCTTTGAAGAGATGGTTTCTACCTATGCAATTGCTTTCCGAAATAAATATCTGACAGACGAGATGCAACCACCACTTCTTGCAGAAGCAGTTGCCGCAGTAGCGGCCCGCGGTCGGGGCACAGCGTTTACTAAAGAAATTCTCCCTGGAGTGAAGCGTTTTTATGATTGGCTTGATTCGGTTCGTTCTCCCCACGGAGATGGACTCGTGCGAGTAGTACAACCAGATGAGACCGGACTCGATCACTCTCCAAAATGGGATGAGTTGATGGAGATAAAAGATGAGGAGAATGAATCCTGGTTTAAAGGATGGAATCTTATCTGCGAAAAGTATGTGCCCTTCAATCGCGAACCCAAAAAGATGTTCGAAGTTGACTATTTTGCGGTGGCTGATGTGATGGTCAACGTCATCTACATTGAAAATCTTAGGGTTCTATCGAAACTTTTTCTCCAGGTTGGCGATAGCGAGAACGCGAAACTCTATGATACTAGAGCGAGTAAGGCGCGGAAGTCGCTAGAAGAATTATGTTGGGATGAGACCGATGGACTTTATTATGATGTGAATGGAAAGGCGAACAAAAAGTTAAAGGTAAATACTTTTACCTCATTGATGCCACTTTTGCTTCCAGATCTGGCTCCAGAGAAGCGTGATCGCTTGATGACCCACTTACTGGATCCAAAAGAGTATTGGGCGACTTATCCGGTTCCGTCTGTTGCTATGAATCACCCTACCTATCGACCGGACACAGTCGGTGGCAACCTCGTTTGGCGCGGACCTACATGGATGAACAGCAACTGGTATTTAGCCCGTGGTTTGATTCGGCACGGCAGAATAGATCTAGCTCGTCACATTGCTGCTCAAAGTATTGAGTTGGTTAAAAAGAGTGGCGTTCGTGAGTACTACAACCCAAGCACGGGCGCCGGTTGGGGTGCGCCAGATTTCAGTTGGTCCACCGTACTAATCGACCTAGTAGAGGAAGTAATCTAAATGGGAGAACGCAAACGACTCGCGACCTCGAAGATCGGCTTAGTACCCTTAAATTGGAAATTTACCGATGACCGCAAGGAAGAGGTAGTTGCCAAATTCGAAGAGTATGGATTTCAAGGAATCCAAGTCTCTGAAAAGCACGCGAACTCTACTGAGTATCACAATCTCTTTAAACTTCATTCGATAGAAGCAGCGGAACTCTATATCGCAATTAAATGCACTACAGAGTCGATTGCTTTTGATTTAGATTCGGAGACTAAACGCCAGATAGACTCTGCGAAAACTGGTGGCGTTGAGATGATTGTTTTTGCTGTTGATGGTGATTCGGTGCGCGATCAAGTTGCGGCAAATGCCGATCAAGGACCGGCCCTGACACCAAAAGCGCTACTTGAACTTGCAGCGCACATTAATAAGTGGACCGAGTACTGTAATTCACTTGGAATGCGCGCTTCATTTCATCCGCATGCAGCTACTTATATCGAAACGCCAGGCGAAACGGCGGCCTTATTTGCTCATCTTGATGAGAGCGTTGGGCTCTGCCTAGATGTCGGTCACTGGCTTGTAGGCGGAGGGGATCCGGTAACGGCTGTAAATGAATATGGATCCCGGATAACTCATGTGCATGTCAAAGATGTTGACCCATTTGTGCTTGCGAAACTAAAGGCAGGTGACTATGACGGTATGGAAGTTGCTGTTACTGAACATAAACTTTTCGCACCCGCGGGAACAGGGGCCCTTGATTTAGAAGGTCTTTTTGCTGCGCTTCAACGGGTCGGATTTAAAGGTTGGCTAATGAGCGAACAAGACTCTGCTTGGGAGCCCTCGGAAGAGAAGTCCCTAGAGTCTTATCGAAATATAGAGAGAGCTCTAGCGAACTAGAACTTTCGCTGATTCCTTTTCATCTCAACTGATTCGGGATTTTCGAACTCATCGGATACGCCGACTTCCCAGAATGCGCCGCCTTCACTCCAGGTGGCTGGTGCGGTATCAATTACGATGACTTCTACTTTGGATGAGTCTCGTGTGGCTTTCAGGATTTGAGCAACTTCAGTCGCGCTCTTGGCACGATGTGTATTTGCTCCCATAGATTTTGCATGTGCTTCAAAATCAACCCGAGGCGCGTTAGCTGATTCCGTAAGCATAGTTCTAAAGGAGTTTGCGCCATTGTTGGTCTGAAGTCTTGAAATAACTCCATATCCACCGTTATCGCAGACTACTAACGTTAGTGGGGTTCTATGAAGCACGGCGCTGTAGATATCTGAGTTTAACATCATGTAAGAACCATCTCCGAGTAGAGTAATTACACGACCCTTTTTTCGAGCCAAAGCTGCGCCCCATGCGCCACTAATCTCGTAACCCATACAAGAAAAGCCATACTCACAGTCAAAGGAATGGACTGATTTAGAGAGCCAATTCATATTCAATTCGCCGGGCAGACCGCCGGCGGCGGTCATGACGTAATCGTCAGGTTGAGCAATTTCATTTACTGAAATTACAACCTGGGCATAGGTCGTTAATTCAGACTGCAGAACCTTACGCGCACTAATCTCCTCAGTAATCTCAATTCGAGCTTTCTGGGCTTGCTTCAACCAATCGGCAGATTTCGCTACAACCTTTGGTGAAATCTCGGTTAGCGTCATTAAGGCATCTCCGACAACAGGGACACTTCTTCGCTTTGAGGCATCAAATCGAGCGGTATTAAATCCGACTATTAATTTCTCGCCGAACAAAGTCCAGGATCCGGTTGTGAAATCCTGCAATCTTGAACCAATCGCAATAATGAGATCCGATTCTGCGACGACTTTATTTACGGGACCGCTTCCAGTCACGCCCAATGGACCAATCAATCGCTCATCAGACCACGGTAGAACGCTCTTACCCGCCATAGTTTCTACCACGGGGATATTTTTCGCTTCAGCAAATTTGGCCAAAGCAGATTCAGCGAGGGAGTAATGAACTCCACCGCCCGCGACAATCAGAGGTTTCGTTGAATTGTTTATAAGTTCAATAGCTCGTTCTAATTCACGGATATCTGCCCTGGGACGGGGAATCTC
>Ga0129336_10002055_pt1 | contig 12376 bp, 12 predicted proteins | sample CPB6_02_DNA_FD_96878 | JGI IMG/M metagenome (GOLD analysis project Ga0129336, IMG submission 96878) | Freshwater to marine salinity gradient microbial communities from Chesapeake Bay, USA - CPBay_Sum_0.6_0.2_DNA | ecosystem: Environmental > Aquatic > Marine > Coastal | place: USA: Chesapeake...
CATCACAAAGTTTTGTCATTATAGATACTAATGACTTCGATTTAAATTGGTGTGCTTCATCTCCAACGACCACGTTAAATCTTGAAAAATATTGTCGGGGAAGTTTGTAGATGGACTGCCAGGTTGTAATGATTACCTGAGAATCTGTCTCTCTTTCTTTACCCGCATAAATTTTGTGGCAAAATGAACCAACATCCCATCCGTAATCTCCAAAGTCTTTATACATCTGTTCTACTAGGGAAGTCGTCGGAACAACTATCAGAATATTTTGTCCTTTCTCAACGTGGTATCGCACAATTGAGTAGATCATCAGAGATTTACCTGAGGCAGTTGGAGATATTAGTAGTCTTCGGTTATGTCTCAAAGCGTCGTATACTCCCTCTACTTGGTACTCGCGGGGAGCGTACTTTGAAATAGAATTGACGTAATCTTTTACCCCTTCCTTTGAGATGCTCTCATTTACTTCGAAGGGTAAACCGTAAAACTTATTGCCTACAAATTCGTAATCATAATTGTATTGCTTACAAAAACTTACGAGTTTGTCTAACAAACCAACATAAATCTGGTTTGTTCTTCCATCAAATAACCTGATCTTACCGTCCCAATGCTTACCCCTATATTGGGGCATGAACTTAGCATTGGGAACTTCAAACGTAAAATGATCTGATAATTCGTAGTATATGTGTGGTTCTGCTTGTATCTGTAAATAAACTTCGTTCTTTTTTTGAATAACAATATCAGTCATGAAAATCCAGCTTGGAACTTTTGCCACTCAATTGCATTCTTGATTTGAAAAGTTCTGTTTTGGATAGTTTTTAAAATGTCTTCTAAAAACTTCAGCATTACATCATAGTATTGGATTTTTAGTTCGATATCGGAAAGTCTTTTGTCTGCTTTCAAATGTCTATCTAAAGAATCTTTATCTCTAACCTTATATGGGAAAGGTTCTTCTTCGTAAACTTCTGGATCTGCTTTTCCAGTATAAAAGTTATATCTGTCTAGATGTACTCTGTTGTATTGCTGTTTTGCGTTACTTTTCAATAGAGTGACTGTATTATATAGGTTATAATATTTGGAGTGTAATTTAGGAATTTCAATAGATGCATCATGTAGATTATCAGGATCTATTACAGAATCTGTTTCCCACATCTCCTGTATTTTTTCAACATTCATAAACGTTTTCTTCCTTGACTGTCAGTTATAGTATAGTAAGTATACTTGAAAGATGCCGTTGCTGTAAAGTAGTTTGTGTCCGAATCGTCAGCAATAAATTCCAGAGCACTGAGGGAAACTGGGAAGAGGTCTTTAAAATTTACTTGCGATTGAACTTGGAAGTTGCTGTTCAAAATTTGAAGTGTTCCATCGGAGAATTGATTTTTAATGTTATTCAATCCCCTCTCTTCATCATTCAACAAGTCTTTAAATTGTTGCACGGACTCTGGATAACCGAGACCAATAATCCAGTTGTGAATTTCCATATAGTTTTCCATAGTCTCATCGACCAGGAAAGACATTGAAAAATCTTCAAACTGTATTTTATCACCAGGAACATCCAAATCTCTCAGATAAGTTGGTTGAGTTGCAGTTCCTAAAGTAATACCAGGAACAGTTGCTGAATTTGAGAGAAATGAAATTTTTGGTTTCCTAGTAATAGAAAACTTAAATCCGCCTGGAGACAGAAAATTTCTATTTTCTATCTGCTTAGCAAATAATCTTGACATTTTACCTTTTATTTTTATTTAGATAAAAAAAGAGGGGTCCAATGACCCCTCTGAAACAACCAGTGAATCCTTTGGATCACATTAGGTTGTCAACACGTACACGTCTGTAGTAGCGGTTGCTGGATGCCCAGATACGACCTGCGCCAGCATTGGTGCCTTCAGCGAATGGGTTAGCGACCATGCCGTAGCGGGTCTTAAAGCCAATCTTAGGCTGGAAGGTGTTTTCACCAACTGCACGTACCATTTGGAGAGGTACATATGGGCAGTAGAAGAGTCCAGCGTCATAAGGAGAAGTGCCCTTATAACCAACGACGTAGTACTGAGCGCCAGAAGCGTTCTGACCGCCCGAGAATGGGTCGATGTAGACTTTGTACTTACCGTTGATAGTACCAGCAAAGGTGTTGCCAGTGTCATCAACATTGAGGTTAGCGTTGAGAGCAGGGGTGTAATCAAGTACACCTGCCATGGTTAGAGCCGAAGCAACATCCGATGAGCAAAGGATGATGTTGCCCTTTCCTCTACGAGTTCTTTGTGCGATTGCGTTAGCGTCGCGCTCGATTTGGAATAGAAGACCCTTGAACTTCTCAACAGACCAACGACCGTTTGAATCAACGTCGAGGTCGAATACGCCAGCGGTTGCTACGTTATTCTGAGCACCAGCCTCAGCGGTCTTGTAGATGGTTCTGATGATTTCGCGGTTGATCTCAGCAAGAATCTCAGTTGAGAGAATATTTGCGAGCTCAGCCTCTGCATCAAGACCATGAATAGCGCGGAGGTCCTGGGCGAGTTCTAATGAGTACTCAGCCTTGAGTGCTCTTGAACGTGCCTGAACAGCAACCTTCTCGATGCTGAAGGACATTTCGCGGAAAGCGTTGCCAGCATCGCCAAGTGCTTCTGCCTCAGCAGTGCTCATAGCCTGACCTACGTTGTAGTTCTGACCGTTAGCATTGAGGGTTAGGAGACCTGGGTTGCTGCCCTGCTGGAGGGTAGTACCGAAACCAACAGCAGCGCCACCATCGGTAGCACCAGTGTAGTCAGCGCCGAGAGCTTGTGAACGAGCGGTTGAAAGACCCGAGAATGCGGTATCTGGCTCGTTGAAGAATGCCTCATCGCCAAGGGTTCCGTTGTCATTGACATACTTGGAACGCATTGCGAAGATGAGTCCAGTAGGACCGTTCATTGGTTGAACGCCAGCGAGGTCATAAGCGACCAAGTTTGGCATCGAACGACGGATTAGGCTGATGAGTACTGGGTCGAAACCTGCAGTAGGAGCACCAGTTGAGTTTAGAGCGCCACCTTTGAAACCAGCGCCACCACTTAGAGCACCACCAAAACCAGTGGTAGGAGCTTCGGCAAGCATACCTGCCTCTTCTCTTAGTGCTCTCTCTTGGTTCTCAAGTACAGCAGCGGTGACTGCTCTACGGTGTGGGTCTGTGATTTTCTCAGCGCCATCGGCGTCGAGAAGAGGAGCCCACTTCTCCTCTAAGTAATGTGCGTTACCTAACATTTTTTTTAAACTCCTTGTCTTGGAAATGGGGGTTAAGGTTTAATTAAACTATGATCTAAAAATCACTTTCCAGAGTACTTACCGAGTGCCCTGAGGTAAGCTGACATCGTTTCGGAAACTTCATTCATGGAAGGTTCCATTGCCTGCTCACTAATTTGAGAATAGGTGCCAGTAGAGAAATATGATTCTCTAATCATGGTCATTTTCTCTCTAAATTGTTCTTCACTCTCAAACTCAACACCTTCTGCAAGACTAGCGAGTTTGTCTTTTTGGGACTCTGCGAGTCCACGGGACAATTCCGCTACGATTTCGTAACGTACTGACTCGTTTAATCTACCGTATAGGTAGACATTTTGTTCGATTTGCTCGTTGAGTTTTGTTTCCATTTCGTCTAACTTAAGGCTCATTGCCTCAAGTACATCATATCTATCTTCAGGGATTGAAACATAATGATCTTCAAAAAGACCCTTCATTCCTTGAATGAATGATTCGGTCATTTCTGATTTGATACCGCTTTCGATCTGAAGGGCGTTCTCTTTGATCCACTCTTCAGCAACATACTCTAGGTATGAATCAATACGATCGGTGAGTTGCTCTTTGATCGATTCGATCTCTTGAGCAGCTGCTTCAATGTATGATTGCTCAATTTCTTCTGCTAGTTCGTTAACTTTAGAACGAACAGCAGCTTCGAAAATGGTTGCTGCTTTATTCTTGAATTCCTCGGATAGTTCTTCGCCGCTGAACATTGCATTGATATCTTCAGAGATATCAATGTTTAGATCTCCAGTGGTGTCCTCCTCGGAAACTACCTCGCCTTCCGTATCGGCTTCTTCAACGCGGGTTTTGCCCTTTCCAGAACCAGTGGTATAACCACCAGATCCTTTACCTGCATCAGGTACATAGTTAGGAGCCTTTGGCATTGGATCAGCAGACTTCGCACCTTTGGTGACGACGTTGCTGCCAACGGTTTTGGTAGGTGTCTTTAATTGTGCAGAGTTGTCGTCTGCTTTGTAGTTTTGAGGCGTAGGACCACCGAGATCTTCGATGGAGCCATTATCTGGAACATAATTGGGGGTTTTCTGCATTGGTTCTGCAGATTTTGCCCCTTTGGTTACTACGCTCTCCATTTCTTGTAAATTGTTACCAACGGACATTTGTTTTTTCTCCGATTAAAACTTGTGTTTTAGTCTATATTTATTTATAAATTATAGATTTGAAAGAAATTTATTAAATAATCTAATCTTATGTTCTTCCAAAGCTCTTTGATCGACAGCTTCTTCAATTTGCTCTTTAATGCTAGAAGCCATCTTTTCTCTTAAGATTCCACCATTCCATACCCACTCTTTACCTTCCATGATGCCATCTACAAATGCATCAGGAGCAGAAGGATCTGCTACAATATCTGCAGCAGTTGCAAGCATGAAATCATCGCCAACAACATTGCAACTTTCTTGTCTAACTAAGGTTCCGATTCCTCTGGAAGAAACGCCAAGTTTTACACCTTCGCCTAATAAAGAACTTGCGATTTTACCCATCGGGGTATCTAGAATCTTTGCTTTGCCAACATAGTTGCTACCTTCTCTATGAAGAGAAGTGATTTTGTGAGAAACTCTATCTAAGTTTACGATTGGACCATCAGGGTGTCCAAGTTCACCGAGAGCTCTACCCTTTTGAATAAAGGTCTCATTGTATCTTCCAACTTCTCTTTCCAAAACATGTATTGGATACATGCGACCATTACGATTTTTGATATCTCCCTGGAGAAAAACGCCTTCGATATGAAGACTCTTTTTGCCATCAGTCTCTTCGACGATGACTTCTACATTTTCGATTTCTTCCGTAATTAGTTTCATGACTTTAGTTGGTGAAAGCTACTTTTGCTGCTTTGATTGCTGAATTTGTGTAGATTACATCAGTTGGTAGTTTTTCTAAATATTCAACGCTCTTAGTTGGCATGGTGAATGAATTTGTTGTTGCAGATCCAACAGTTGGATTTACATTAACAACAACATCACCTGCTGTTGAATTGAATAGTCTTACACAAGTTGCTTGAGTGATGCTAGTGGCAGCGCCAGCAGTAGTTGCTGTTGCTACCTCAGTTGCTACTATTTTAATTCGTTGAGTCATTCTTCTTCCTCTTCTGAAGTTTCAACATCATCAGTTTCATCTTCCCCATCAGACTCTTCATCTTCTTCTACTCCAAGAGCGCCGTTGAAAAGTGCGTTTGCAACAGCGGGTCTAACAGCATCAATTTTTTCTGCTGCTTTTGCGTAGAGAATTTCTTTAATTTTATCGGTTACATCTGATGCAGATGCACCACCAGTTAACATATCTGTTAATTCAGAAGTTGGGTTCATAGTTAATAAAAAATAATCCTATTATTTATTTATATTTCCCCTCCTTCTGGAGTTGCTGGTGCTGTTCCTCCTTCTGCAGGAACTCCGCCTGCTTCACCTTCCATTCCCATCATCTCTGCTTCTGGATTTGGTAAGACACCAGATTCAATTTCCTGGTCAATTTGACTATCGATTTCTCTAATTTCTTCATCAGTTTGATGAAGAATATTTCTTCTTACATATTCCACAGAATAATACTTTCCGATGTAGGGTTCGATAGTTGCTGCTAAACCAAGTCTTGCAGTCATCATCTCATTATCTTTTAATTCTGAGAAGAAATTATCTTTGAGATAATCAAACTGGATATGCTCCGACATCACTTCCCAGTCTTCTGGGGTTACAATGTTCTTGAGTAGTAGTTGAGTTTTTAGAAGATCTAAGAAAATATTACTAAAACGCTTTCTTAATCTACCTACAAACTTATTGAATTTTAATTCATCTCTCTGAATTTCTGCGGATCTTCCTAGATTGAATCCATCACCACTCCCAGCAATTCTTGATTCTGGAACATTTAATGCTCTATAAAGTTTTTTCTGGAAATACTCAATATCAGAAAGTTCGCCAAGATTTTGACCACCAGGAAGAGTTGAGATTTCCGTTCCTCTACCACCTTCACGGCGAGGGAGCCAAAAATCCTCAAGCATACTCATATGCTTACGGTCATCTCTAATTTCTCCAGTTGCAGCGTCATAGACCAATTTATTTCTATAACGATTCATTACATCTTTCAAATATTGCTCAGCTTTAATCTTTGGAAGATTGCCAACATCAATGTAGAAAATACGTCTTTCTGGTGCGCGTGATAGGCGATAGATAACCAATGCATCTTCAATCATGCGAAGTTGATTGAGACCTTTGATTGCTTTGTGAAGATATGATAATGTTAGATGCTTGTTTCTATCTACAAGACCAGAAGTGACATAAGTTACTGAATCTGGTGCAATTTGAATCGTCTTTTGAGCACCTTGACTATAAGAAGGAGCTGGTCTTGAATCTGGAGTAAATGTATAAAACTCGTCGATTTCTGGATCTACTAAACTGACCCCTTTGTTTTGTCCAGGCACAGAAAATTGCTGAGCATATCTAATATCATTTCCCTTATCTTTTTTAAGAACCCTCATATACTTAACTTTGAGGGCATCCATATGTCTAATTTCTTGGATACCAGCATGTGGATCTTTAATATCAATTACCTTGTGGTAATAGATTCTTCCATCAACATACCAATTTCTAAAGATCTCATGACTTTTTTTATCAAACTGTAAAAGATCTTTAATATATTTAAATTCCTGCCTAATGATTTTCTTTAAGGATTCGCTCGCATTGAGATTGGATAACTCAATCTCCACTGGGGAATCATTTAAATCCGAAACGATAGCTTCATTTACGATATCTTCGATGGCATTATCAACTTCTGGATGTAATGCCATCTCACGATATCTTTTAATGATATCTGCTTCGCTTCTGAATACTCCTTCTACATCTACATATTGCCCATAAAAACCGCTACTTAAATAGTAGTCAACCCCGTCCTCATCATTTTGAGGAACGGGGGAAACTACAGTTTTGGGTTTCTTGTTATTATCTTCAATAGAGAAACCAAAAAGTTTTGCCATTTTATAAAAACTATTGACTGACTGTTTATCTATTTATTAGACAACAGATCCTCCATTTCCACGAGCTTCCCACCACTGAACTTGAAGTTCAACGGTAAATTCCTCAATGGTATCGTTGCTATCGTATGATAGATCGATTTGAGAAATATTTGTTGGGAATACGTTGTAGAAACTATAAGTTCTTAAGATAGGCAAAGTTGCGTCACTTGGTTGATCTCCAGATGGGCTTACATTTGCTCTGCCTAGTTGATAGATTAGAGCATCTGTAGTATACTGTTCTGGATCAGTTCTACCAGAGTTATCAGATACCTTGTTAATAAAGTTCATCCATCTCTCGAAGGAAGAACGAATAGCAAAGTCGGTATCGTTGATAACTGTGACAGTCCAAGAGTCGAAGCTTCTGTCTCCAGCAACTTTTAAAGTTCTACCTCTAAAGGGAACTTCAATTGGGGCAATGTTTGAAGCTGGTAGAGCCGCAGACTTGATTAAAAATCTAGTCTTAAGGTCAATATCAGAAACATCGCCGCCAACAACTCCTCCTGGGAACTGCATAACAACTTCAAATAGATTTGGACGTGTTCCACCCCCAGTTAATCTATTCTTAAAACTATCAATAGTTCTGTCTCTTGTGCTAATTGAATTTTTTTGTCCTAAGCTTGCCATTGTTTTGACCTCTTGTTGTATTTAGAATTAATTAATTAAACTCTACCAACGACTTCTTCAAACGAGATTCCAGTTCTCGTTGCAACGAAGGTCAGACCGATGAAGTTAATAGATCTTGCAGGCTTAATGTAGATGTCGGCAATAAATTCATTACGGTCAATAACATCTGGGGTGTTGTTAGTTTCATCGCAAACAACTAAGAAGTCTTGAATACCTCTCTTTGCCTGAACGTCACGGAGGAATGGTTCAATGATGTTGACGAAATTAGTTCTTGTAATTTCATCGTTGAACTCGAAGAGTTGATCTCTAGCGGCAGCAGAGATTGCTTTTTCGAGGAAGATAAACAAGCGACGAACGTTGATTCTATCAAATGCAGATGCTTTTGCTAAACCAGTCTTATCACCGAATAGGATGATACCGCCACCTGGGTTAAAGATAACTGGGTTGATTCTATTGCTGTACAGTTCATCTCTTGCTCTCTTGTTTGGGTTGTATGCCAACTTGACAGCATTTAGAATTGCACCTCTAGAAGTACCTGCTGGTGAATACCATGGGAAGTTGTTAATATCAACTCTTGCACATAGACCAGCAATATCAGCATTCATTGGAACCCATCTGAATTCCTTATTGAATCTATCAAACGTATACTTGTATGATGAGTCAAATACTGCATACGAAGATGAAGTAATTGGCGCATAGAAACTAGTAATGTTCTCAAGAATTTCTGAGATTGGGTTTAGTGCATCTTCGGTTAAGAAAGCACCTCTGTATGGTGAAATGAATGCAACAGCATCTTTTCTAAGTTCTGCAACTTCGATTAGTTTGTTTGCAATAGCACCAGCACCTTCTTTGCTGTAGTTTGCCGAACCCATGATGAGGAAGTTGATTTCAGTTTCCTCTGGATTTTCGAACAATTCGTAACCAGCATAAATGTCTCCAACAGATGCTGCATATTCACCAACTGCTCCTGCAGTATCATAATTAACGCCCTTGGACATTGTAACTGACCATGCACCTCTTCCACCAAAGATAATATCTTGAGCGTCTTGGTGCCAATCTGTATCAAGTGCTTGCTCAAACTTATTAGCTTGGAAACCAGTTGTAACAACTCCAGTTGGTTGGTTGCCAGCAAAAATGTAGTTTGATTCAGTTACGAGATACTTTCTGTACCAGGAAGGAGTTGCAACGGAAGATGTTGCATCCTTTGCCTTGGATAGTGCAAAGTGCTTCTCTAGAATTTGACCAGGAACGCCAGTGATTGTTCCGTTGTCATCTACAAGAACGATGTGGATTTCGTCATGTCTTGAATTTCTTTCTGCAGCATATGCAGAAGTTCCAGGTCTATCAGCAATTTGATTCCACTTGAAATCATTATTGGTTAGACCGAGATATTGATTATCAAACCAATCGGTCTCTCCACTGTATGAAGTTGTACCATAAGCAACTTCTGGATCAGTTAAAGTTGTAACTCCAATTGTTACTGGATCCTGAGTGTGGAAATGGAAAGTTCCAGAATCAGCAAATCTGTAAATACCAGTTGGGGTATAATCTACTTGAGTTTCTGTTCCAGCCGCAGATACGTGTGAGTGGAATTTAACTTCAATTGTTCCACCTTTAGCGGTACTAATGCCAGTGATAATTCCTTTGAAATAACCATCTAGTAGTGTGGTAGAACCAGCACCAGCAAGAACAGTATTTGCGGGAACCGCTTGACTTACGCCATAACCAACTCTAAGTGATTGTGTAGCTCTTACGCTTTGGGTTGTTCCAACACCTACGATTGTTGCGTAGGTTGTTGTGGTGATACCTGTGAATATTTGATCTGCTCGTCCATCGACTACGCAGACTTTGATATCATTTGCCCAAGTTCCTGGTGTTTGTGCGATGAATGAAATTCCTGAAATTCCATTTTCCAAATAACCACTAGCTTCAAAATCTAAATCATTTTTGATTTTGATAGTGGAAACGGTTAATGCAATTCCTGGGTCATTATCTGCAGCAGCATTTTTTAGTGAATCGCCATCGGCTCTAACGATACGCATTGCACCGCCATATGCAAGGTATGAAGAAGCCGCGATCCAGTGCTCATAATGCCTATCTTCGGTATACGCTTTACCGAAAACTGCAAGCAAATCTTGCTCAGTTTCAATGAAAGTTGGCTGACTTACAGGACCCTTTGCAAATGGGGCAACTAAAGCACCTATGCTATCAGAGGTTGCGTCAACTCTTCCTGTGGTTAAGTCAACTTCTCTTACCAGAATACCTGGAGATGCTAAATTTAAATAGCCCATTTGTTACTCCTTGGTGTACTCAGAATAGTCTAAAAATATTTATTAAAAACTCACTTTACATTGGGGAAACAGCACATGAACAAGTCACCAGTCAGGATATTCCCACTTATCAAAGACTCGGGTAGTCATTCTACTAACAACTACTCTCTTTATAGTGCATGATTTGCATTCATATGCATATGCAGAAGCAATACCGCCTCTTCCCTTCCTTGTCAAATAAAAACCATCTATTAAGTCTTTGACTTTACCGCAAGATCTACATTTTCTCTCAGTTAAGTATAGATGCTCTGATTCAAATTGTTCTTCCAGATTCATGATAGGTACTCCCACATAAAAGATCTGTCACCATATTCATCTGCATACCATCTATCTCCAGAATCGTCAACAAAATTTCCATTATCTAATCCATCTAAAATAAAACCAAAAGGTGCCATATCTTGTTCAATTTGATTCTTTTGTTCTTCATATAACTTCTTACGAACGTCTTGATCTGTTAGCTCTTTAAAGTAATCTTGTGCAACTAACCAGGCATAGATTACAAGACACATTGCCAAGTCATCATTACAACCATCCTCTGCTTCAAATGAATTATTTTTTTGTATAAAGGTTGTTAACTCGCTGATTGTTTCATAATCATTTATTACAATTTTATCACTTTCTAAAATAGTCTTTAAGTTTAGACATCCAACTTTCTTTACTGTCTTGGACATCTTAACTCCAAGTTGAGTCTTCTTTCCAGAAAATCCTTGCCCAACAATTTGCCCCGCTCTGCCCCTCATAGAGCACATGAGTAAGTTTTGGTACTCTAGGTCATATTGTATAATTGAAGCTACCTGATCGCCAATGTCGTTGACTTCACACAACACGTAAGCATTATTATAGTTCCTAGCCACTTCATGGATGACACTTGGAAATAGCATGGGTTTAATTTCATTATTTCGATACTTTGCAACTACCTTATGTGGAAAACTGGTTATGTCAGTAACTAAAAATGCAGAATAGTCGCCACCAACGCCTCTAGCAACGTCAACAGTTACTAAGTAATCTCTTTCTTCGACTGGATCTTCATATACATCAAGACCAGCGTTTCTTGTCTTTGGATGATCGTATACTAAATTTCTAAGTTTACTTGGACTGATTAGAGTATCTACAGAACCTAAAAACTCACATTCAAACTCAACCTTGAACTGCTGCTCTGAGGTATTCTTAATTGTTTGTTCTCTCCAAGCATCATCTCTTCCTGGCACTTCGCTCCAATGAACATCCGTAAATACATATTCATTTTTTCCACGTTCAGCGTCATGCCACATGCGATAAAAATGATTCATACCTTTCGGTGTTGAAACGATTATTACCTTTGTAGATTTACCAGATGAAATAGTTGGATATACGGACGAGAAGAAGTCATCTGCAATATGATTTGGAACGAATGCAAATTCGTCTAAGAAGATGATGTTAAAAGACATACCACGGACTGCAGATGCCGAGGTTGATGCCGCAAGGATCTTTGATCCATTTTCCAATTCCAATGACCCTCTGTTCCAAATAAGAACGCCTTGCTGCATCCATTTGGGTAGGTTCTCATATGCAGTTTGTAATCTATCTAAAAGCTCTCTAGCAGTTGCTGCTTTGTTTGCTAGAATACCAATGTTTACATTATCATTAAAGATTGCATAATGTAAAAGGAAAGATACTACAGTTGTAGATTTGCCTGTCTGACGAGGCATCTTGCAAATATTGAATCTGTTTTCATGAAATCTCCTTACAAGTTTTTCTTGAAATGGATATAATTTAAATGGTTGTAATCCATAATCAAGAGTAACAATCTTTACATAATTTTTAGCAAAATAAACTGGATCATTCTTACATTTGAGGAACTCGATTATCTGTTCTTCATTAAATTCGATTGGGGTATTCGCTTTTTTTAAATTTGGGTTGCCAAGATATGCATTATCAGACATAAAAATTACCTTTGTTCAATCCAGTTAAGTACCGCAAGTGCTGATTTGTTGGTGTTGGGAGATGCACAAGCAAGAGTGTAAGTATCACTGATTGTACCAATACCAGATCTTCCAAGTTGTAGATCAGCAAATCTATCAATCTCATTTAAAGAAGCACCACCAGCAATCGTAAATCCTGAGAGGAGTGTTGTTCCTCCAGTGAGTGCAGTTGCTGTAGTATC
>Ga0129336_10002056_pt1 | contig 12375 bp, 12 predicted proteins | sample CPB6_02_DNA_FD_96878 | JGI IMG/M metagenome (GOLD analysis project Ga0129336, IMG submission 96878) | Freshwater to marine salinity gradient microbial communities from Chesapeake Bay, USA - CPBay_Sum_0.6_0.2_DNA | ecosystem: Environmental > Aquatic > Marine > Coastal | place: USA: Chesapeake...
ATTTCTTCCCATAAAGCTTCATCTAAGAATGCTGTTAAAGTACTATCGTCTTTTGCAAATTGATTTAAAATCCAATTATGAGCTTCTTCTAAGCCTTCTGGTAATTGTAAAAGAGGTTTCTTTCTAAGCAAGCCGCCGACTAACATCTTAGAAAATTCAGAAACAATGCCCGGTAATTCAGCTTCTGATTTATAAAAGTTATATTGTTGACTTGTCATCGTAGGCGAGAATGGTAGTAAAAGATTAGTGTAGCTAATTGTGTCTACAATACTATCAAACTCTTTTACGTACCGCTCGCCACTGCAGACAGCTCTGCATCTATTCCAAACCGGTTTTAATGACTCATAAGAAGCATTCGGATCACCAACATTCTTTGTTGAAGATTGTGCTGCATTTACAATTGCCATTTTAATCTTTCATCCTTTGATTAAATTCAGAAATAGTTCCTTCAAAAGATTCTTTAGAGTTACTATTATTTGCAACAATAATATCACCTTCCGGTTGAATGATCCAATTTGAAGGATTCTTATCCTTAAATCCAGTTGAAACTTTTACTTCTAAATTAGCTTCTGTAGGTATTTTAATATTTAACATTTACTACCTCTTGTCTACTTTTTCGCTCAATTTATCTTCAATTCTATCTAATTTCCTAAATATAGCTTCACCTAGTCTGTCAAAGTCTTCTTTTTTGACATAATTACCTGCAACTAATATCTCTATACTAGATACTTTTTCTGCAAGTTTAGTATCCGACTTCTGCAAATCACGTAATGCTGTCCACATAATTCGTGATATCCATCCGAATAAAATTAACACTAAACCTACTAAAGCATCTATTAACCTCAAATCATCCATTTAAAAATCCTGTTAACATTTATTATGAAAAGGTAAGAAGAAATTGTGATGAATTTTGAGAAGGTACTGGCTTGGCTTGAAACAAGAAACCTAATGAACCAATGCTTGCAGAACTCGTATTTGCATACCATGTTGTAGATAGAGGATACGCTATAATACTATTAATAGACAGAAAATTTACATCAGGTTTAATTGAACTAGTAAGTATAAAATTTACAGGAGATGTTAAAGTTGTTGATGCTAGAGATAATATTCTACCAGATACACCTGTTGCTGTAAAATTAGCTAACTTTTGTGTTGTACCTGCATCAAATGTAATTGTTGAAGCGCCTACAGTATTACGTGTATTTGTAATATTTGCAAAACTATTATAACCTGAAATAGATAAAGTACCTGCGCCTGCTTGATCAATGGTTATACCCGAATATAACGCATTGCTTGAACTCGGAACGTTATTATTCCCAACAAAGGATTTTGAAGTCCCACTTGTAAATTTAAGTGTACCAGTACCAGTTATAGTTAAATTCGTTGTAGTAAAAGTGGTCCATGCAAGACTTGATGCAGCTATTGTCCACGTTCCAGAACCTATGGCTAAAGTTCTTGTAGAAGACCCTGTTGAACTAAAACCTCCAGTAGAACCTGATAAAGTTACGTTGTAACTTGCTGCATCAAAAATTCCATTAGATAAGGTTAATTCTGTTGAAGAGCTGTTTAAAGTTAAAGCATCTAAAAGAGTTACCGATCCACCAGGTGAACTTATATTAAAAGTCTGTGAAAAAGTTTTACCCGCACTAGTAATAGTTTGAGCCCCACGACCAGAAAAAGATATTGAATTTGTTCCAGTAAGTGTTGTGCCTGTACCGTTGATCCAATTTCCGTATACAGTTGGTGATATGCTACCAGTCGCCAACGTCATTAAATTTGTTGTCCTAGCCGACATGTTAATCGTACCAATATTGTAGGCAGCATCAATAGTAACATTACCACCGCTAATTAATCCAGTAGATTCAAAAAAGCATGTATCTTGTGCTAATGGAAAGTTGTTAGCAGAAGTAGATCCACCGCTAGTTGTTGCCCAACCTGATGTAGACCAAGTACCCCCGCCAAGAAGATTCCAATATTTATTTGCGGCAGTTGTGAAAGTAATACCACTATTACCTTTACAATCTCCAATACGCGTGCCGGTTGCTGGTACTGCTGCGCCAGCTACAGTAATATCTCTAAAGTCAACATCTGTTAAAGATACCGCAGCACAGGTTAAAGTACGGGTAGTACCTAAAGTATTGGATCTAACAAAATGACGCATTGAAGCATTAGTACCTGCTGAACAAGTAAAAGTGCCAGTGATAGTCTGGTCGGCTGTGAAACCTATTATTTTTAGACCATTGGCTGTAATGCCAGTAAAACTTAAATTATTAAAACTATTAACACCATAAATTAAAATAGCGCCTACTGATGTGCTGGTAAAATTTACATTATAAAATGTTTGGTTATTGCCAGTAAATGATGTATTAGCAAAAGAACAATTTATTTGTGATGTTCCTGCATTAAAAACTAAGTTTGCTCTATTTGATTCTGATAGACCAAAATTAATAGCATTCGTGTCTGTCAATGTTATAGTTCCAGAACCAAAAGTAATAGTTCGGGTGTTCATATTATCTGAAGAAATACTTCCGGTAGTTATATTGTATGTTGATGAGTTAAATGTACCATTAGTAACAATTATGCTACCATTAGTAGAAGTTAAAGAACTTCCAAGTGTCCATTCACAATTTATACCATTGATTGTAATAAAACTAGCTAGTGCGACACCATTTGTGGTTAATGTTTTTACTCCTGTTGATCCAGATAACGTAATATTGCCTGTATATGTTCGTGTTAAACCTGTTGCAGGTAGCGTTAAATTGTCATGAACAATTAGTGCACTTGCGCCTGCAAGAGTTACAGTACCACTTGATGGTCCAGAAATAGTTAAGCTCTTGCAGCGTGCTGTTGCATCTATTGTTAATGTATATGATCCACCACCAAATGCATTACTTGAATTAGCATCCAAAACTACATTATCAAAACTGTATGGTGCTCGATTAATTGGAAGTCCACCAGAAGTAGTGCTAAATTCACCAAGACTCCAGTTACGTGAAGATGTTAGAGGTGTTGCGTATAGTGTTTGTGCTGCAGGTCTAACTTGACGATAAACTGGCGCAGACGCTGTACCACTAGTGTTATTACCACAAAAGAATTCTCCTAAAGATGATGATGAAAAACCAACAGAACTCATCGAAAGGTAGTCTATTCCAGATGTAGCCTCGAGAAGAATATGGTTTGCACTACTTCCCGTTAAACTTACAATGTTACCTGCTGTACCAGTTATAGTCCATTTGCCAAATGTCTGTGTAGTAGCACCAAGAGCAATAGTATGAGCTACAGTTTTGGTGCTAGCAAGCTCTGTGAAAGTATTGCTGTCATTGATTGTAAATGTACTAATTCCAGTGGTTCCTCCAATAGTTAGTTTGTTATAAGAAAGATTACCGCCGTTAAAAGTTCTAGCTGAAGTACTAGTATTGGATGTAAGAATATTAGCCGTACCTTTATAGAAGGCTAGTCCTGTAGTCACAGTTGTATTCCAAATTGTAGCTGTTCCAGATAAAGTCCATGTTCCAGATCCCATTCTCAGTGTTCGTGTAGTATTCACATTTGATGAAAAGACGCCACATGTAACGTTGTAAGTAACAGCATTAAATGTTCCAGACGTTAAAGTCAATGCTCTTGCTGAATCAAGAATCAATGCATCAGCGAGTTGAACAGTTCCAGTTATTGAATTAATTGTTACTGCACAACCAAATGTAACGCCATTGCTTGTAATAGTTTGAGTTCCTCTTTTTGAAAATGTAATCGTACCTGTAGTGCTAGAAGAAGTTATACCACTGCCAAATTTCCAATCACCGTATACAAATGGTAAATTTGTACCGATTGTTAAAGTCATTGCCGTTGTTCTTGCTGATGCATCAAAAGTACCAATATTCCATGATGTCTCAATTGTAATTATTCCTGTTACACTACCAGCAGCTTCATTGAATATAACCGTATCTTGTGCTAAAGGAAAATTGCTAACTGCAGGAGCTCCTCCGGAGCTTGATGCCCATGCTAATGAAGACCAATTTTGGTTACCTGAAAGGTTCCAATAAACGGTTTTAGCAGTAGGAAAAGTAATACCGCTATTTCCACCGCAATCTCCAGCACCGGTTTGAGAAGATCCTGTAGCAGTGCCAGCAATTATTATGTCGCGAAAATCACAATTTGTTCCATCAAGAGTATTAACAGTAAGTGTTCGAGTAGTACCAAGGACATCAGAACGAATAAAAATGCGATAAATAGGAGCGTTACTGGAACAATTAAGAGTTCCCGTAATTGTTTGATTACTATTAAAGGTGATTTGAATCATTCCTGCTGGACCAGGAGAGGTAATAGTTAAATTGTTAAAAGAGTTTTCTCCAGTTATATTATGCGTAATTGGAGAAGTACCAGTAAATGAAACATTATAAAAAGAATGACCAGCGCCGCCTAATGTTAAAGATGACGTTCCTGTTAAATTTATTTGTGAAGTTCCAGCATTAAAAGTTGTATTAGATGAAACACTATTAAGAGATATCGGTTGAGTTCCTGAACTCAACGTCAATGTACTTGAACCTAACCTTATCTCTTTAATATTAGTAGTAGTATTTGCAAGAGCAGCAGCAGTAACATTATAGTTATTAGTATCGAAAGTGCCAGCGGATACAGTTAACGTAAATGTTCCAATATTCAAAGCATCATTTAGGGTTAAACTACCTACACTTGAATATCTTTCAACTGTTAAATTACCTCCAAATGATTTACCTGCACTTATAATTGTTTGTGTATCTTGTCCAGAAAAAACTAATGTTCCGGAATATGTCCGTGTTACACCGCTGCCGAATTTCCAATCTTTATATACAGTATATGTTGTAGAACCAGCTAGTACCATTGCAGTTGTCCTGGTGGACATATCAATCGTACCAAAATACGATATTGCGCTGTCTAACGTTATTGTCGTAGACGCATTAAGTCCAGTATTTTCAATAATTGCGGTGTCTTGCGCTAAAGGATGATTATCGGTGCTGGCTGTTCCGCCCGAAGAAGTTGCCCAACTTGTTGCACTCCAGTTGCCGCCAGCCGTATTAGACCAATATACTGTTTTTGGAGTTGAAAAATTAATGTTTTCATTGATGCCGAGGTTTCCAATACGAGTTCCCGACAACGTACCTCCTGCACCTATAATTCGTATACCTCTAAAATCAACATCGCTAACCGAGCCTATAGATGCAATACTTACATCCCGCATTAAGCTTGCTGTATCTGATGCAAACCTAATACGTCTATTACCTAATGTACCGCTCGTTGAAAAAGTACCTGATACAACAAAACCAGAGTTTATACTAAAAGTAGTAACACCAGTTACGTTTTCAGGTGTTATTGTTAAATTTGCGCAAGTAGAACCGGAACTTACAGTTACAGTAAAGTGTGCTGTCCCTGAGTTTATATCAAAGATTGCATTATCAACAGATGTAGGCACTGAAGCACCAGATGCTCCGCCTGAAGTAGCAGACCATTTTGTTGTACTATTCCAAGAACCTGAGCCTCCAACCCAGTAACGATCTGCCATTATTACACCTCATAATACCAAGTATTTTCAATTTGTATTAGTTTAGCATTCGGAGGAGGCACTGTTGTTAACTTTTCGTAAATTTTTCCAAAAACTTCAATAGAATTCTGTTGAGTTACTGATTCAACTTCAGGAGTTGGAGGAGCTTCTAAAATAGCAATCCAGTTATCAAGTCTTTCTTTTTTAAGATAATTTAATTCCGTCTCAGTAAATGTGTGATCATCTGGTAGATGCAGCGCATCTCTGAATACACCATATTTTGTTTCAAATTCAAAATCTATTTTCATATTAACGCTTACGCCTCCGTTGCTGAAGCAATTGCATCCCATCTCGAATCTGTTGCATTGTATATGCAGCCTACATACATTGTCTTGAGAGCTATGGTTACTGTCGGTAACGTAATTCCAATTGCTCTAAAAGCTTTACTAGAGCCTGTAGTCCACGTCAGATTTCTTGGAGTGCCATTATCTTCAAATCTAAATATCACTTTCTTACCATTAGTAGGTGAACCGCTATCTGCAGATATTGTTATATTTGTATCTAATGCAGTTAATATATAAGTATCGTAATTATCACTATTCCAGTTAAGTGGTGAACTAGAAGTAGTAGCTACGCTTACTAAACTGCGCTGAGTATTTAGAGTTTTAATTATATTTGAAGAATCTTTATAGTATAATAAGCCATCTGCGTAATTTATACCGATTTCACCATAAGACAGCTCGCCTGTGGTAGGGACATCGCTTGCTGTTCCTGACCTTTTTAAAAGTATAGTATTCGCCATAAAACACCTTTATACAGGTGATTCCAATATTAGAAAGTACCGCCATCGATTGTAATATTATCGATAGATCCGCCAGTTATAGTTACGTTACTTGCATTCTGAGTAGCTATTGTACCTAAGCCTAAAGTTGTTCTTGCAGTTGAAGCATCAGCATCATCAATAAGTGAGCGACCGAATGCTGTTAAATCGGCAACGGCTGATGTAGAAGCACCAGAATAATATGGTAATTTATCAGCAGCTGGAGTCAATGTGCTAAATACTGCAATACCAGTAGATAAGCTTAATGTAGGATCTCCAGAAACACCGTTACCGTTTGTTACTGAAATACCATTTCCGCTAACAGCAATACTTCTTGCAGAAACAGAACCGGCTGCAGTTCTTACGAAAATGCCATTATCAGCTAAATTATGTAATGCTAGAGCTTGACCTGTTAATCCGATATTGTCAGCACCAACAGTAATACCGCTACCTGCTCCTACATCAATAGTATTACCAGTCTTTGTAAGACCAGCACCAGCTATCAAGGCACCGGCGCCGCTAAACTGAGCAAAAGTTAAACCAGTAGAATCAATTGTTATTGCGCCATCATTTGTCAAAACCCAACCGGTATCAGCGTTAGTAGAGCCTTCTTCTACAAAAACGAAAGCTCCAGGTGTAACCTTATCACTGGTATCAAAGTCTGTTGCTCTGGTCCAAGAACCTGGCTTTACTACATAAATACCATTTTGAGAAGCAGTAGATTGGTTTTTAACAAGTACTCGATCATCTGCAGTAACTAGAATTCCATCAACAGTTTGAGAGCTACTTAGTGTAATATTTGCAGTACTAGCCACTCTTACACTATTCTTGACATCAAGTCCAGACCGTGCAGCATCGACGTAAGCTTTAGTAGCAGCATCACCGTCAGCAGTAGGTGTAGCTAAATTTGTGATCTTTTGACTGTTAAGTGAAACACTGGCAGTCGGTGCTGCCATTTGATCTAATCTACTAGTTCTGACCTGAGTATCAAAATCTGAAATCTTTGCGGCTGTAAGCGAAGGAATATCGGAAGCTGCTAGGGTAGTACCGGAAGTAGCTCTACCCTTAGCATCTACGGTAACCTTAGTGTAGGTACCCGCTGTAACACCAGAATTAGCCAAAGTAAGCGTAATACTTGTAGCACCTGTACCAGAAGCATCACCGGAGATAGTGATACTCTGATTACTCGTGAGATAAGCAGACGTGTCTAAAGTCCAAGTATCTGCTGCAGTTTTCTTTAAAATACCAGATGTACCAGCTAAAGCTGCGATTGCAGTTAAATCAGCATCTAAAGGCTGATATGAATTAGTGTCTAAAGACCAAGTATCAGTAGCTGTCTTTTTCAAAAATCCAGATGTGCCAGCAAGACCTGCAATTGCTGTCAAGTCCGCGTCTAATGGCTGTGCATCAGTAATACCATAGCCACTTAGCGTAGTTGGATTAGTGCCGCCTGTAACGAGACCTTTAGCATTGACTGTAACGCTACGATACGTACCGGCAGTAACACCAGAATTAGCTAATGTTACCGTAATACCAGTAGTACCAGAACCTGTAGCATCGCCAGATAGAGTGATGCTTTGGTTAGCTGTTAAATAGCCTTGATTTTTAACGAAAGCTGTAGTAGCAAGGTTTGTTGAGTTATTGTCGGAAGCTACAGTCGCACCAGTGGCTGTACCTAATGTAGTTGTTCCAGAAAATGTCTTGTCACCAGTAACAGTCTGTGTACCTGTAAGAGCTAAAAAACCACCCTTACCACCGATTGCTTCTACAGTAGTCGCGCTACCACCAGAACCACCGCTACCTTTACCGTAATATAGAATATCGTCTACTTCGTTAAAGGCAAGCTCTGCATTAGCTAAAGAAGCTGGAGCGCCGCTATTACCACTAGCACGTCTTTTAATACGTAAAGTATTAGCCATTTTTACCTCTTAAAAATTTCCACCGTCTGTTAAATCTTCTTGAGCTTTATTGATCCATTTGTCATTAGAGAAGGCCAAGGTATGATTATTCGAAATATTTGTAATTTCAAATGGATAACCACCAATGTTACTTTCTCCCGGCTCACCTTGAGGACCTGGTAGACCTGGCATACCGCCATGCACAATAGTACTTACTTTAGATGCATCTTGAATTATATTGTTAACTACTTGAGATGTCTGTACTACGAACTCCTTTTCGTTAACAACTACTGCTTGTGTCATCTTGTAACTTCCCTTTCTAATGCTATATTGCCATTTAATAGAGGGATAGTATCACCATTGAGAACCACTTCTAAACTATAAACAGCATTAGTAAATGTAAAATTTTGTGTTGCAGTGCTAGAAATAAAAAGCTCAATTGTCTTATTGGCATTATCAACTATAATACCACCATTCTCAGTGGTCATACTATGCAATACGCTAGAGTTATTGATTGTTGCCCTTAACTGCATCCTAGCAGTAAGTCCAGCCAAATTTACAGGCTCATAGTACTGAATAAGACCACCAGAAGTATACGTATTAAACTCAGTAGCATTTACTGAATTTATTGTAATTAAATCAGCATTACTTACTACAGCAGTCTGCCAGCCAAGCTTATTAACTTCTTCCATTCCTTTTACACCAGAGATATTAATTCTCCAGCTAAGAGGAATTCCATGACCAACTGAAGTAATAGCAATAGGTGCTGTTTTAGAGATATTTGTTATTGGCTTGTAAATTAACTTATCAGATTCCCACCTAAGAGGATATCTAAAAGTAGAGCCTTGATAAATTTTAAAATCTATTTTTGCAGGATCAGACATATTATCTCCTAAGCCTATAATAAATCTGCCAAAACTTTTCTCTTAAGTATTGAATCATGTCTTTCATAATAACCTCAAACGTCAGTTACTATATCAGTTGGGCTAAATAAAAGCTCGACCATACCTCTTATGGGCTTCCATGTTCTTCTGAAAGAAGATGATACAGGCTCGGTTACTCTAAGCTCAAAGAAACCGTAAACAGCTTGTTCAACTGTAGGTTCGATTTCCCAAGTATTGCCTAATGTAGCTAGGAATTGAATATAAATAATATTCAATGAAGTCTCTAACCAAGTAGTATCTAAAGAAGGTACAGTAGAATTGATTCTATTAGTGCCACTGGTCAGACTATAGTACTTATCAGAATATTTTACAATTTGATTTTTACTATAGGCAGTAGTTGCACTCCAATTACCCACAAAGTTGGGCAGTCGTACTGTTAAGTTAGTCTGAATACCGTTGGGCTTTATACTGACAGGTCTATCAAGTAGACCTGGCTTATTAAAAGCCTCAATTATTACGGCTTCATACGTATAACCAGCACTAGCATCTTCTAAGAAGTCTAGCGTGATTGGAAATTCTAATTGCTCACCTTTTACAAAAGACCATATGATATTTCCAGAATCATTTATAGGGTCTATTGTAGTGTCTGTTAATTTTGATCTTGCCATATAACCTCATCTAAATTTAGCAGTTTTCTTAGCAATCTTTCCAGGTTGTGACACAAATTGCTTCCCTTGTTCATCACCCTTAGCCTTAGCGCGGCTTGTAGCTGCTTTTTCACCTGGTTTCAATTTATCCCAAGCAGCATCTGGTAAATACCGTTTTTTACCTTCTGAAGGCGAACCATCAGAAGTACGCCAGTCTTGTTTAGTCCATTCTGTTAAAGACTTTTGTTTACCTGTTTTAGGACCTTTATAGTCCCCACCAGCATCTTCATATTCTTTGACAAGTAACTGAGATTTTCTTGCGGACCATTCGCCAGGATCACCACCTTTACTACTAGCCATTATCTTGGCTTTTAATTTTTCTCGCAACTCTGGTTTAGTATACTCCATAAAATGTTCCTTAATTACTTCGATATAATGTTCCAACCTTCTTTAAAAATTAATGAAATACTTTCATAAGGTTCTTGCAGTACATATGTAGGCTGACCATCAATTAAATCGTTACTTGTTAAGGTAACTTTACGATTCCCAATTGGTGCTTTCATTTCTAACTTTATAATTAAATAACAGGCCTTATTGCTCAACTTTATTGTAATTGGTTTTTCAGATTTAACACCAATATACCAATCATCTTTAAGAGTTTCGTAATCTTCACTTATAAGTATTTTCTTGCAGTGGCCAGATAGTGTACCATCTTCAGATATTTGTAAGCAATCGCCAACTTTGACAGCGCCTAGTGTTGTTTCAGTTGCAGGCTTAACTGTAGGTGTCAATCCAGGAGAGCCTGTTTCTCCTTTAGGTCCAGGAGGTCCTTGAGGGCCTGGGTCGCCTTTTGGACCTTGTCCAGTTATATTATTTATAAACACATCAGAGTCATTATGTCCAATAGGCATTTGAGGTAAAGGAGGTAGATACACAAAAGAAGGCCATGAAAATGGATTGATGTACATGTTAATCTCCTTTTAAGGCCCTAGAGAAATTAATCCCTAGGGCCGTATCCTCAATTAGCGGATGTTAGTATTTGTATTTGCAGGATTAGCAGTCAAAGTACCACTGCCGACGTTAATTGCTTCATTAGTAGAACGGATTTGTTGAGCAAGACCATATACTAAATTAGCTAATTGATGATATTGCGCTTGCTGCTGAGCTTGTTGCTGCATTTGATTGATGTTATTTGTAGTATTCACTTCAACACCACGAGTGGCAGCACCTGTATCGATCTTAGCTTGAAGAGCGATAATAGCAGCATTTGCATCACTAAGCTGCCGGTTCAAAGTTGCTTCGTATTGTTGTGTAATTAAGGCACGAGTCTTATCACCATCAGTGCTAATGTCCTTTGACAGCTCATAACGATTTTGCATTACTTGCTGTTGAACACCATTCAGCTGTTGAGCAAGTACCATAGTACCAGCGTTTACAGCTTCCTTCACACCAGTGATTTGGGCTACAGTTGCTTGTGCAACTTGAGACAGTTGGTTTGTGATACCCAAAGTCTGAGTAGCTTGTGAAGCCTCCATGGTTGAAGTAGAAACAGCAACCGACTTATCGACAGCACCAATAGCTTGCATGAGATCCATGTTAGCTTGGTTTTGTTCAGGAGGGTTGCGAAGCGTAGCACCTGCTACAGCGCCGTCACCATTGCCGAAAAGATTGCCGTTGTTACGAAGTAACGAGCCAAGGATAAGACCGCCAATCAATCCACCGCCGCCAGCTCCAAAAAGACCATCACCACCTCTGCCAGCCATTGCAGCCATCATCATAGCCGCATTGTCTGTACCACTACCAACATTGATTGTTTCGCTAGCCATTTTCGTCTCCAATTGTTTTTCTTTTTCTTCTTCAATCTCATGCTTTTCTAAAGCATTTACACTATTCCACAAGGCTTTCATTGAAGCCTCATTTGCACTGAATCGTTCTAAATTTTCATTAGCATGTTTCATCAGTGCTTCTCTAATTCCAGGGATAGTCTCTGGAATATCCATTATGTCTCCTTTACGGATCTTCGTCCGTTTAATTAGAATCCATGACCTCTTACAGTAGATTTTGTACCCGAGCGTACCGGGAATAAATATTCAGTACTATACCTAATACCGTCGGAGAAATGTTCTACACCTTCAGATTTATCAATCGTAGCAGTATCGGGGTTTTTATCTACCCACTTTGTTCTTTCGAGTGACTTTATTACACCGCTACAAGAGCTGCTTATATAAAAGTCCACATCACCCGCGGCATTCTTTAATTTTCTATTTACTGCTGCTACTGAATCAACAATCGGAGGTGCTTTAGAATGAGCTAAGCACTTTATGCCATAAGACTCTAAAATACTAAAGTCTGTAGTACCTACTGGTGCAGATGTCTTTCTAGCTCTTCCAGAAGGATCTGGGTAAGCTATAATACGATGACCTTTGTATTTTTCTTTTAAAAATCTACCTAGTTCATCCGTATCTGGATGACCCTTAAACTCTTCCAGTACATGTATTTGCTTACCTCTTACTGCAAATGCTGAAGTACATTGTAAGCCTACGTTAAAGTCAATACTAACATGAACATCCTCACCCTTATCTCCATCCTTAGGTGGAAGAAAATAGGGTAA
>Ga0129336_10002057_pt1 | contig 12374 bp, 23 predicted proteins | sample CPB6_02_DNA_FD_96878 | JGI IMG/M metagenome (GOLD analysis project Ga0129336, IMG submission 96878) | Freshwater to marine salinity gradient microbial communities from Chesapeake Bay, USA - CPBay_Sum_0.6_0.2_DNA | ecosystem: Environmental > Aquatic > Marine > Coastal | place: USA: Chesapeake...
AAAAAAAACTACTCTTTGAGCGGGACTTGAATAAGCTCTTCTTTCATCTCAACCTCCTCGTAGGCGCACTCAATCCAGCCTTCGGGGAAGTCAACCCATCTTTTGGTGAGAGTGATGTTGGCAATGAATTTATCTTCGGCAACAAGACCATCGAAAAAAGCTTTTGCGCAGTTGTCAAGATCCGGCTTTGACTGATGAAGTAATCCGTGATGCGCTGTTTTCTTTTTTTGCGACCAGCTTTGTGGTACAGGTATGTAAAAGGTAACGGAAAGCCCTGATGGAGGAAGCTCAAACCTTTTTCTCTTAGCTTCGGCAAGAAGGTCTACCTTATATTGGTTATACTTTTCTAACCGAAGAAGTCTTTTGAGTCCGGCAGGGCGTAGCTTCTCTCTTGGTATACGGAAGAATATACTATCGTTTTGGGTAGCCCTAACGTGAGTTTGGGGAGTAATGTTTAGTGTTATTTTTCTTTTCGTCCGGGAAGACACGGTGCTATTTTTTATTAAGTCCAGTATGTATTTTTTCAAAATCAGCAAGCCATAGCCTGCAAGTACGAACTCTTTCGTAGATTCTTTCTATTACAGAGTCGTCTCTTTCTACCTTAAAGCGTACAACCCTTTCTTCTTCAGGTATTTCGTCAAAAATCATATTGTTTTCCAGCTTGTCTATAGCTTCGAGGTACTCTGGGTTCTGCTCAGTTGCCGGATTCATTAAGTAAAAGATGCGTTTTTTCTCGGAATTTATGATTTCATCAGGCATTGACACTAAGCAGTAGGCGATTTCTGCTTCCGTAGCTCCTGTTAATGCCATATACCCTTGAACTTGGTAGTAATAGTTTGAGTCGAGCGGGTTTCCTATCTTAGATAGTAGGCTTGCTCCATCCCAAGAGGACTTTATGTCTATGATTTTCTTGGTGTCGGGGGAAGTTGTGGTTATAATATCGGGAGTGCCGCAGATAAATTCGTTTTTAAAGTAGCTTTCGTTCTTGGAATAAAGCGCTCCATCAAGTCTGTTCAGTAGTTTTATACTATTATCCTCAACCGAAACTCCTTTCATGGTGTATTTTGACCTCTCTGATCCGCCAACTGTGTCTTTCCCGTACTTATGGAAGACATAAAGCTCCTTAAGGTAGCTCTTTGCGGTATCGGATAGTTCGGGTGGTGCGTTTTTCTTAGTTAGTAATGTCTGGTAGGTGTTTTCTTGTTTTTCTGTGCGCTGGGGAAGTCCTGATAGACGGTCAAGCTCCTCGGCCTGCTTTTCGGTAAGCACCGTACCCTTTCCGGGTGTCATAACCTTGCCAAGACAAGAGCATCTTACGAGTAAATTATCCCAATTCATATTGTTTTTTTTAAAATTAAGTATGTGTTTTTTTGGAAATTAGGTTATTTTCCCTTAAGCTGACGGAACTTTTCTTCATAAATTGCCTGTACTTCGTGGGAAATACTCTTAGAGTACACTAATTTTCTAAATGTTTTTAAGTCTTCAAGCGTTTCGACCTTTTTTAGGGTTTCAGGAAACGAATCCATCTTTTCTTGCAGGTTCATCTGTGGTTCTTCTATGATTTCCTCTTCTTCTACCCTATTTAAGTACTTGCCAAAGAGTCCTCCTAGCTTCTTTAAGGCGTTTTTTACTGCCATTGACTCTGCTTTTGGGGTAGCCAGCTCTAGTCCTTGTATGTTCGGGGAAGTCACGGTAGCCACTCCGATAAGATGCAGGAACCCAAAGTCGCCACTAATCTTGTAGGCTAGGGTTATTGTAACCGAAAATCTGCCGTTTTTATCTTGAACGATGATTGGATCACTTTCTCTTGAGATAAGCGATTCTTGGCCAAATATACGCCTTGCAGCGGCCTCCATTAGGTCTAGGGGTATAGTCTTGTAAGTTCCTTCCTTGATTGCGGAGGGAAGTTCTAGTATCCAAGAGGCGGGAGGCTCAAGATTGTCGAGCATTTCTAGTACATCTGGCAAAGACCTTGGACTTGCCTCAAATTCAAGAAGTCTAGCGAAAATCGGTTCCGCCTCCTTTAGGAGGTCTTTTGTTGCTTGTGTCATTTATAGCGCGTTTTGTTGTTTACTAAAAAAAGCCGCCCGTATAGAAATACAGGCGGGTTTCCTAAATCCATATAACCAAACCTATGAAAAACATATTAAAACCAAAACGAAGATAATATCGGTTAAATTTAATTCCAAATTTTTTTTGGAAAAAGTTTGGGGAATTTTTACACATCTGAATCGTAACTTTGTAAGCAGCGTTTTTCTTGTTATTGTTTGTGTAGCCCCTCTTATTCTTAGGAGGGGTTTTTTCTGCGGGCATACTCTTGTAGGGGTACCCCGCGCAGCGCGCGGGGTTGGGTTTTTTGGGGTTGTGCTTTTTCTTTACGGGGTGGGTTGTTTTTTTGCCATTGCTGAAGGTTGCGGGAAGTTATGCCGATGAACGTGGGGGGTGGGGTTGGTCTTGGCCTTCTCTTGTCTTTTATCCTTTGTGTGTTGCTATGTGTTCGGGGAAGTCGTGCCGCTAATCCCAGCGCGGGGGCTGGGGGTTACTCCTTGTGTGTGTTCTTCTTCTTCTCTCTCTCTATCTCTTCTTTGTTTTTCTTTATGTAGGGGGAAGTGGTGGGGGGGGATAGGAGTTGCTAATTAGCAACCAGCTCCGTATATTTGTAGTATGAAAAAACAAATGGTAATCTCAGCTACCGAATATGCCAAAAAAATGGGTATTACAAGGCAGGCAGTTGCTAAAAGACTTATTAAGGGGGATTCGCTTCCCGGTATTAAATTTTACTATAAAAGCGGAACGGGTAAAACTTCCCACTACATTCTAATAATGGAGTAACTTTGTAATATGAAAAAGTTTTTATCAATTGCCGTACTTATCTGCATTGCGACTTCCCTGACATCTTGCGTAACTGTTCAGAAACAATATCTGGACGGAAAAATCCTTCGTGATTCTACAAAAGTCTTTATTGGAATTGAGTTCCGTAAAGCAAACTAATTACCGCACCATTTAATAACGGGACTCTTGGTCGGGTTTCGGCGGTAAAAAGAAGAAAGCCGAGGTTATTTCCTCGGCTTCTTTTGTGATGAAAAGTAATTGGGTGCTACTTGTAAATACATTCTATCCATCCTCTTGCCATATTTATTGTGCCAATTCAGAATGATGCTTTTTCTGTTTGATAGGCCCTTATACCTTGAGGACGTAATAAAATCATTATTGTAGTCATACAGCGTTATTGTCCCTTCCATTAAAAGGGTAAATCTGTAGCACCATCTTCTTCTTGTTCTTGCGTTTGTGTAGCCTCTCCGTTAAAGGTCTTGGATATCCAGTTCTTCCAGTACTCAATTTGCTTTGAGTTATCGTAGCGCGTTTCTCCTTTGAAGGTTACTGTTTCAAGTTGGGGAAGATCTCCCGGAGCATCTTTAGTGTGCGCGTGCTTTAAGAATTTTCCATTTTGAGAAACAAAGCATCCTGCCATACTTTTACCCCTTTCATCTTTTTTAAATGATGGCTGGATATAAACCTCTTCTTTTGGGTTGCCGTTTTTCAACGCATTACAAAAGTTTCTAAAATACCCGCTATCAACGTGCATTTGTAAGATAAAGTTTTCATCAATGTAACTAATATGGATAGCCGCCTTTTCGTAAGGCTTACCCTCATACTCGTCCTTAATGAACTCAATCTTTGAAATTGTACCTTTAACGCCGTCAAAGGTTTCGAGGACACCATTTTTCTTTGACACCAATTTCCCTTCTTTGATGTTTAAGTAAGTAACCCCTTCTGTTTTTTTAATAAGACCAGACATAATAAAACCCGGTTAACGAGAGCCGGAATCGTTTAAATCGTTTAAGTAAGTTCTATCAAAATATTCACTTCCATTTATCCAAAACATATACGATTCTCCGGCAAGTGCGCCGTCTTCCCACGCATTTACTATCTCCTTACGAGAATCGTTATACATTTCTTCTAATACCTTTTCGGGTATACTGATTTCATACTTTTCAATAACCCATTTAGCAAACCTTTTAATTGTCGGTTCCATTTTTATCTGATTTAAGTTTTAACTTGTTAATCATAATCTCTATGTTGGGGAAGTTCTCGCACAGATCTGTTAACTCCAAGTTTATCTTAAATATCCGACTTGCTACAGCTTCATCAATTTCTCCTTCTACGCCAGTCATAATATTTCGATATTTATTATCTCCAAGATATCGATATAAATTATTGTTTTGTATATTTCTAACTATTGCCATTTAAAACATTTTCAAATTTCATCAATCAAGTCTTCTTGATTTTTATAAATTTTTTCTGCTTTTTTAATTAAAGTAATTAATTTTTTTAATTGTGTAGTAGATAGTGTTATGTATTTTAAATTTTCCGTGTTAATTTCTATACACCCTTCGTTATCAAATAAAACTTCGATAGGATCTAGCTCTTCATCAAAAATGGTTGAATACAGCAGGCCATCTTCTAGCCTTAATTCATAACAGTCTTTAATTAAAAATTTTTCTAATTGTTCGGTTTTCATATTATTTATTTATTTTAAAACGGTGCCTCAGTATCCCCATCTTTATAAGGTAGCCAATTATTACTTATCTCTGCCTGTGTTATATTTTCTGGGTTGTGGGAAGACTTAACCTTTGCGGCCCTCTTTGGATCGCAAACAAAAACATCTCTTCCTCTTTCTTGATACCTTGAAGTTCTTAAATAATAATCAAAATCACAAGTGCCTAATAAACCCCCCGTTCTAACTCTTTTTATTTTATGCGTTTCAACCTGCACCCATCCACTTTGCTTGTCTTTATACCAATCAGGCCTTTCTACAGAAAGTATATTATCAATTTTTGCTCTCCAAGTTGGGCCACCAGAAATATGAAACACTTGTAGTTTAGGCAACTCGTTATCCTTGTTTGGTGGAACTGTCTTAGGGTGTGCAATTATATTATAAGATATTCCATTTAACAAAGCAAACCTTTTAACCTCTTTTAGCGCCTTAGATAAATACAAATCTTCTCTACTATCAATAATATGGTCAAGCTGATTCCAAGGATCAATCAAGACGCCATCAATACCGTGTTTTAAAACAAGACTTCTAAATATCGCGTGTATGTTTTCAAGGTTCTGCGCTTCATCAGGATAAACGTATATAAAATGTTTTTGAAAAAACTCTAATGCTTCATTCAATTCATCAGCACTCATTTTATTAGCCATTCTATCGTCAATATGTTTTCCTGTGTACATTTCAACGACATCGATATAAAAATCCGTTGGAGGAAAGTTTTCGGGACAGAATATAGCCCACCTCCACCCGTCATAAATTGACTTAATAACCATTAAATGAATCCAAAACTGTGTTTTTCCAAAATTTCCGTGACCAAAAACTAAGTTTATATCACCCTTTTTCCATTTAAAAATCTTATCAAACTCTGGAAGGTGTGTTGTTTCGCCGACAACTCTACCATTAGCATAAACATCAAATATATCATTAGCTATATCCTCTACATAATGTACTCCCGCAATTTTTGGTTGCTCAAGTTGCGCCACGACTTCCCTAACCTTATCCTTACCAAGGCTCACAAGAACCTCATTTAAATCTTTACAAGTTCTAACTTCTCCCTTATCGTTAACAACCGCTTCATCTGGGTATGTTATATACCAACACTTTTCCGCACCAAGCCTAAAAGATAGAGCATCTCTTAATTTTTTACCCGCTTCATCATTATCAACACAAATAATATGCTTTTCAATGTGTTGAATTTCTCTCCAAGAATTATCAATATACTCAAGTTTTGCACCCTCTCCACCAGAAGCGCCATTAGGTACAGACACAACATTGTATATTCCACACTCTATACAGGTGAGTAAATCAATCTCCCCCTCTACCCAATAAAGCTCTTTTTCTCCTTTTGCTGCATCAAGGTTGTATGGTATAAGCTCTGCACCAGCAGACATTTTAAACTTTTTGTCTGCTGTTCTAAATTTTATATTTACAAGCTTTTCATCTCTAAAGTAGTTAAAGCAAATAGCCATTTTTTTGCCATCAAAGAACCACTCTTCATTTTCGGTAATACCCATACGAAGAAGTGTATTATTGCTTATTTTTCTCTCATTCTCAAACCAAGTAAGAACTTTATCCGATACTTTTTGTGGTCGGGGAACTGGTGGTGTAAAGTCCTTTTTCATAATCTTTTGTGGTCTTTCGGCTACAGAACCGCTAAATTCGCAACCGTGGTAATGGCAATTATAAACTCCGTTTTGTAAATTAACAGAAAGAGATCTATCCCTTTTATCGTTTCTGGTATGGTGGCACTTTGGGCAAAACGCTTTGCCGCCACGCACCTTTGATATATCAATTCCTACTTTTTCCCAATTAAACACTATTATTAAATTTAAGTTTATATAATTTTACACTATTATTTTTTTACATTTTGAGGACTTAGAAGTTTGCTCATAGCCATATCGCGTTTATTGGCGTCTAATTTGACCAAGGTTCCATCTTCCATTTCACAGTGGGTAAAGTCCTCACTAAATTTTAAGCCCTTTATTTCGCCTACAAATGGCTTTAAAATAGATTCCTTCTTTTTTGCTCTTCCTGTTTTGGCATAAGACTGCCTTTTGGACCAATTTAGGAAATGCCTGTAAACGTCTTCCTTGTTTATGTAGGGTTTAACACCTGTAAGTTCTTGCACCTTGAAGACTTCCCATAGTTTTTGAATTTCTTCTTCGCCTATCAAAACTTGCTTTGATACTTCTAAAAAGTTTTTAAGGCTAATCACGTTTTGGTTTGGAAGTTCTTTAAAGTCACTTGCTGTAAAAATTTTATCAGGCACAGAAAATGCAGGGGGCGTGGGGGGCGGCATTAGCCCCCCATTTTGCACATTGTTAAATTGATGTTGAAAATGCGGAATGTTTTTTATTTTATTATCTTCTTTATCATTCTTTACATTCTTGTATGTCGTCGTCTGCGCATCGTTTGTGCTTACGTTTGTGCGTAATTCTGCGCCTTCATTTATTTGGTACCTATCGTAGTTAAGTATTGTAATTAAGGTAGTTACGTTAGATTTCTGCGCCTTCACCTGTTTTATGTATTCAGACTCTAAAAAATTAATAAATCTCGAAACCTTCGCTTCAGACCATTGCCACCTATCAGCTAGTTCTTTCATAGATCTCGCAACTGTTCCACGCGGCACTTTCACGATGTTTCCGCGTTTAAAAAAAGAACCATCTTTATGATTAGCAAGCAACAAAAGGTCTATCCAAGCCTGAAATCTTGTGAAAGGCTCGTCAAAATAAAGTCTATTTTCAAAACTACTTCTGTATAGTTTTATCCAACCCTCTTGCATTATAATAAACCCCCTATTTCTTTATTTAAAAAAATACTAATTTTTTCAAAATCTTGTTTTTGTATAACAATTCCACAAAGCTTATCATTTACACTGAAATTTAAAAAAACCTTATCCTCGCCTGATGAAACCGTTAGTAAATTGTCGTCAATATTTAACGACAGGCCATCAAGTAATGTTTTGTAAACAATCTGTCCCATAAAAAAAATTAAGTTGGCTTGCCTATAGCGCTGCTAAGTCAATTTCCAATGCGGAGATGGACACGCTACAGGACAAGCCAGTATTTTAAAATATGTTATTTTGATTTTCATTGAAAATTGTACTTAGCGACACGAATATACATCACAACTTCCCAAACCTCCAAAAAAATTTTTTAGATAACCGAAACACCCCTTTCTGACACCACTTTTGAGGCCGCTTCGTTAGCTTTTTCTATGGCAAAGTTTATCGACCTTCTTTGCATATAATAGTAGGCTAATACGGCTAAAAAAGTATCTCCTGCGCCACTTACGTCTATGGTTACCTTTTTTGTGCTGGGGAAGTCTTGGTTGTTATGGGTTGCTCCATTACCACCCTTTGTAATGATAATTTTATCAAGATACCCTTCCGCAAACATTTTATTTTTCTCATACTCCGATTCATTGAATTTAACAAAATCAATCTGATCAAATATAACAGGAGTAAGTTTCTTTTTGGTATCTAAAAAAACAATAGCGCCATCTCTTTTTTCTTGACAAATTTGGTATATATCATTTAATGATAAATAGCCTTTATCATAATCTGAAATTATAATACAATCGGCACCATAAATAATTTTTTTGAAATGCGAGGTAAACTCTATTGGTCGTGCTGTGTCGTTTTCATCAATTCGTATGAAGTAGTGGTTTGACTTATCATCAACATATCTTGTCTTCTTTATTTCTTCGTGGCAAAAATGACCAATGATGCTTGATTTTTTTTCTATTAATGAAAAAAGATTATTGTAGACATTTTGCGCCATACCCCCATTTTCTGTAATTCGGTTTGGTTTAAATATAGGAACGGGTGCTTCTGGGCTAAGCCTTGTAACTTCCCCATACACAAAAACGTCTCTACATTTTTCTCCTATAACTAAAAAGTTCATAGCTCTTCAATCCTTTTTGTTTTGTCGCATATCATTAAATCGTATGCTGGTTTATGGTTCATTATTAAGTCGTGAAATTTACAACCCCACCCTATTAGCTGATTGTACGTTAAATCAGAATAATTTTTTCCAGAACGCTGACCTCTTGCTGTATAATAAGTAATTCTATTTCCCTCTTCATAAAGAGCGTTTATTTTTTCTATGTGTTGGGGAATTGGTGACGCTTCGTCATATCTTCCCGCAACACTATCACAAATCGTTCCGTCTATATCTACGTATATATTCACTGTTTAATTTTTTTTCAAGTATGTCAGCAATCCTTATAGCTTCATCACAAACCTCATCAGGGGAATCCTGATCCGTTGCTGTTGCTAAAAGGATTGGTAAGACCTGTATGGCTATATGGTCTCTAACACTAAGATCTTTAGCCTTTAACTTTAATCTCCTTTCCATACTCTATAACTATCGGAATCAAAATGCTGTGTAGATATTTCAAATATTTCTCCGTCACGAAGCGCTTTTAATTGATGAGGCATACCAATAGGAATTGTAACCACATCTTGTTCGAATAAGGTTTGTGTGTGCTTATCTCCTGTTTCTGTATCAATCCAAGCAAACTCAAATTCTCCCTTTACCACATACCAAGTTTCTTGCTTAATTAGATGATAGTGCATACTAAACTGGCAACCACTATTAAAAACAAGAATCTTGCCGCAATAAAGCTCGTTGTTTACTATGATAATCTCTCCGCCCCAACCCTTAGGTACTTGGCAACAGTCGGTGCAAATCGGCTTTTTATCCATATTTAATCTTGTTTATTACTTCTGTGGTAGAGTGTAATGACTTTGGGAAAAACACAATTCGTTTGGCGTTTTCAGCCCCTATAATAGTCTTATCCTTATACTCATCGCCAATTACCAAAAAGTCTGGTTTTAATTTCTTTGTTATTGAGCGTAAGTCCCAGTCGGTTTCAAATATGTAAACCTTTTTAATAAAAGAAAAAGCGGAAAGCATATCAGCTCTAAATGTTTCATCGTGTATTGGTCTGCCGGGGCCTTTTGCTTTTCTTACTCTTTCGTCAGAATCTATTCCAACGTGCAAATTGCCAAGTGTCGCTGCATAACGAAGAAGTTCAAAATGTCCCGGATGTAGTATATCAAAACACCCATTAACCCAAACCGTTTTTTTGCGTATCATATATTTTCTTTTTTAGAAAGCTTTGGTAAGACTTCTTCTCTTACCGAATTAGTCACAGAGCCGTATTTGGCAACTATAGCTTCCTTGTCTTCTTTTTTTAAATAAACAGACACAAGCATCACCTTTTCTCCTTCCTTTAGTGGCTTACGTCCCTTTTTTTTCGCTTCCATAATTTTTTTTATTATTTATCAAAAAATGTGTGCCTAAACGCTTTGTATATTACAATACAACAAATTATTGAACATACAATTATATAAGTTTTCATAGTGCTATGTTTGGGAAGTGACGGCGTTCATCATCCGCCAAATCTCCGTAAAGTATTTGTAATCTTTCTTTAATTTCTGGCCAACACTTCCACTTTGCTATATCTTCCCACGCACTATTATCAAACTTGTAATGGCAATCTGGGCAAAGCTCAATCCAATTATTAGAATGAGTAGCTACGCTTGGTGCTACTGTTTTTCTTTTTGCAAGTAGGTGGCAAATAGAATGAATGGCCAACTCATAGACTTTTGTCGTGGTCAGCTTTCCACACTCTGCGCAATTACCACCCATTTCTTTTTGGCGCTCTTTATACCATTTAACAAGCTGTGTATCGTCTCCTGCTCTTTGCTTACGGTCTTCTTTTTCTTCTTGTAATTTCTTTTTCGATTTTTTTGGAATAGAATATTTTTTAGGAGTCTTGGGAACGCCTGCCTGTCTTTTTAATTCTCTTATTTGTTCTATGCCCATAATCGGGTACTAATCTAATAAATTATCTTATTTAATCAAAATCTAAACAAAAATATATAAAAAAATTGGTTAACCAAATAAATTGTAAATTTTTTTGTAAAATTCTTTTTAATGCTTATTTTTGCGGTATGGAAAACGCAGAAACATACACTCCGCCTTTACCAAGCGAAGAGGAAGTAAAATGGGTTAGACTTCTTGCAACGGGCGAAAAAGCCAAGGGTGTCGCCGAAAAACTAGGACTCAATAAAAACACCTTTGCCTATAAGCTACAACTACTTAGGGCTAAGTTTAATTGCAAGAATACCACGCAGCTCGTATCTTATTTTATCACAAACAAATACATTGACTAATGGAAAAGATTAACGTAGACAAGCTTGTTAAAGAGTTAAGCAAGGGCGAGCTTCAGGAGCGCGCTAATGTGCTGCAATTTTTAATTAGTTGGCTATCAAAAGAGATAGACGACAAACAGCAGGCGCTTTCTCAAATCAAAGACTCGTTAAAATAAAAAATCCGACCACTATGGGCCGGACTTTTTCAATCGAATTAAATCGATTAGGCGTTAGCCAAAGCCTGTACTTGAGCAACAGTTCTGTCAGTAAAGTACTTCGTAGAGATTTGATTCAATCCCTGTGGAAGAACTTCAACAATTGCGTTGCATTGTACTTGGGCTACACCGCGAGTTTGCGTTGTGGGGTAAACGTGGATTGGGCTTTGACCTGCAAACAAGTTTGCCTGTCCGCTAGCAGAAGCAATTTCAGTTGCTCCGCCGGGCGCATCAATTCCGTAAACCTGCACCAAAAACAAATTAGGCATTTTTAAAAAATTTAGCTGTGAAGAAAACTCTTCGCAAACGCTGCGAAAATATCGAACCAAAGATAACAAATAATCCGCTAAAATGCAAGACGTCATCACCTTCTGGCGATCTAATAAGCTTCATGGCGGGACTTAAAAAGATTTGGGAAGATACGGGTAGGAAAACTATAGTGTACCAAAGAATAGGTATGCCGGGGGCTGGATATGATGGAAGTATCCACCCATTTAAGAATGAATTTGATGAGCCGATATGTATGTCGGATTATATGTTTGATAACTTAAAGAGGCTCATAACTTCCCAGCCATACATAGAAGATTTTTGTAAGTATGCTGGGGAAGTCGTGGATATTGATTTTGACTTAATTAGACAAGAAAGATACACAAATCAACCAAGAGGAAGTCTTAACAGATGGTTTAATTATGTTTTTCCCCAGATGGCCTCTGACCTTTCCCAGCCTTATTTGAATGTCAAGGCAAAGAAAAATGACAAGATTATTATAAACTTTACTCAGCGCTACAGAAATCATCTTATTAACTACTTCTTTTTAAAGGAACATCAAGACAAACTTGTGTTTGCTGGGCTTGAAAACGAAAGGAATCTTTTTTGCAGAACTTGGGACTTAGATATCCCAAGGCTTGATGTTGATGATTTTTATCAACTAGCGGCTTGGATAAAAGGCTGTAAGTTCTTTTTAGGCAACCAGAGCTTTTGCTTTCAACTTGCAGAGGCAATGAAAGTTAATCGTATCTTAGAGCTGTTCCCGATGATGCCAAATGTAATACCCGTAGGTAATGGTGGCTATGATTTTTATCATCAGGGAAGTCTTGATTATTATTTTAATAAGTTGGCTAAATGATTCACGAATTTAAAACACCAATTCCAGTACACACACCTCACGGAGAGGGTGATGCCCTTTTGCTTATAGACTACGGGATTGACGTCAATACGGTTTGGCTTGTTAGGCTTAAGGGCGGGGTAGTGTTACATTACCTATCTGAAGATATTCGGATATACGGCAATCCAATGTACGGGAACGGATTTGATATTGAAATACCTATAAACTGGAAACAATGAGAAAAGTAAGAGCTAAAAAACTTAAGAAGTTAGCGCAAATTATTACCACGTCTTCCCCCGACTTAATGAAAAAGGTTTATCGGAGACTTAAAAAAAC
>Ga0129336_10002060_pt1 | contig 12364 bp, 5 predicted proteins | sample CPB6_02_DNA_FD_96878 | JGI IMG/M metagenome (GOLD analysis project Ga0129336, IMG submission 96878) | Freshwater to marine salinity gradient microbial communities from Chesapeake Bay, USA - CPBay_Sum_0.6_0.2_DNA | ecosystem: Environmental > Aquatic > Marine > Coastal | place: USA: Chesapeake Bay...
AGTTCCTGACTACGTCGATCCGGATGCTCCGGGTGCCACTGCACGCCCAAGGCAAACGTCGCTGCCGGGTCCTCGAGAACCTCGATCAGTCCGTCCTCGCTCCATCCTGTAGGCGTCAAGGTCCCGGGATCGGCTACCCCTTGGTGGTGGGATGAGTTTGTCGCCAGCGTGGTCGTGCCGTAGATGCGCGCGGCGCGTGACCCCTCGGCGAGGCGCACTGAGTGCTCGGTGAACTCACCCGGTTGCTCTCGATGCACGAGGCCGTAGCCGGCGTCGGGGAGGTCCTGGATGAGCGAGCCACCGTGCGCGATGGCCATCACCTGCATTCCGCGGCAGATCCCGAGCAGGGGCAGGTCCCGTGCGAGGGCTCCGCGCGCAAGCAGGATCTCACTCGCATCTCGCTCGACCCGCGGCTCGTCAGTCGTCGGGTGTGGCGCCGCTCCGTAGTTGGCGGGGCCGACGTCGGCACCGCCGATGATGATGACGCCGTCGACGGAGTCGAGGACCCCGTCATCATCAGCGTCGGGCGGAATCAGCACCGCGATCCCGCCAGCCTGCTGGACTGCATCGACGTACCACTCGGGCAGGAGCGCGGCCCTGGTTTCCCACGCCCCCCAGCGGGCAGGTTCGACGTATGTCGTGAGGCCGATGACGGGACGTGCCATGACAGAAGTCTCCCGCGGTCGGCGCCTGGGTGCGTCTCGGGGGACGGCGCAGGGGCATCGACGCCGGAGGGCTGGGGGAGCGCCCACCGACCGCAGGCACCATGATGGTGGGGAAGATCCGCAGCGACCCAAGCGTTGATTGCGGCATTCGCCCGCTGAAGGAGTGTCATGTCCCTGCCGCCACTCGTCGAGCCAGCCGACAGTCTGTCCGCTGACGAGGTTCGCCGCTACAGCCGCCACCTCATCATTCCCGATGTCGGGATGATGGGGCAGAAGCGTCTGAAGAACGCTCGGGTGCTGTGCATCGGTGCAGGTGGTCTGGGCAGCCCTGCCCTCATGTACCTCGCGGCCGCCGGCGTCGGGACGCTCGGCATCGTGGAGTTCGATACGGTCGACGAGTCCAATCTGCAGCGCCAGATCATCCACGGCCAGAGCGATATCGGCCGTTCCAAGGCCGAGAGCGCGCGCGACTCGATCAAGGAGATCAATCCCTACGTCGATGTGGTCATCCACGACGAGCGACTCGACTCCACCAACGTCCTTCCGCTTTTCGCCCAGTACGACCTCATCGTCGACGGTACCGACAACTTCGCGACGCGCTATCTCGTCAATGATGCGTGCGTCCTGCTCGGCAAGCCCTACGTCTGGGGATCGATCTACCGCTTCGACGGCCAGGCGAGCGTCTTCTGGGCCGAGCACGGCCCGTGCTACCGCTGCCTCTACCCCGAGCCTCCGCCACCGGGAATGGTGCCCTCATGCGCCGAGGGCGGCGTGTTGGGCGTGCTGTGCGCCAGCATCGGCTCCATTCAGGTGACCGAGGCGATCAAGATGCTCACCGGCATCGGAGATCCGCTGCTCGGGCGCCTGAAGGTCTACGACGCGCTCGAGATGGACTACCGCGAGGTGAGGATTCGCAAGGACCCGAACTGCGCGGTCTGTGGTCCCAATGCCACGGTGACGGAGCTCATCGACTACGACGCCTTCTGCGGCACGATCTCTGATGCTGCTGCCGAAGCGGCACGGGACAGCACCATCAGCGTTCACGACCTCAAGCAGATGCTGGACGAGAGGGCGGCAGGCGAGCGTGACTTCGTCCTCATCGATGTGCGTGAGCCCATCGAGTGGGAGATCGCAACGATCGACGGCGCCGAGTTCATCTCCAAGGGTGAGTTCCTTGACGGCTCAGCGCTGGAGAAACTTCCCCAGGACAAGCAGATCGTGCTGCACTGCAAGGTGGGAGGCCGATCCGCTGAAGTCCTTGCTGTCCTGCACGGCGCGGGATTCTCCGACGCACTTCACGTAGGCGGCGGAATCAATGCGTGGTCGCTGCAGGTAGACCCCGAGGTGCCCTACTACTGATCCTCGCCCGACTGCCTCGCTGCAGCGGACGTGCTTCGGTGGAGGGCGGGGTGATCCTGAGGTCAGGCCTCGACGTTGGAGACGAAGCCGATCTTCTTGTGCGAGCCGTCACAGAAGGGCTTCTTCTCCGAGGCTCCACAGCGGCACAGGTAGACCTTGTCTGCGCTGCGGATCTCGGTCCCGTCCGAGGCGTTGACGCGGCACGCGCCGGATACTTCGAGGGGACCATCGACTAGGGGAGTGATGCTCACGTCGCTCATGGCCCCGACCCTACAGATACCCCTTCTTGGTCAGCCAGTTGAAGGCGGCGTACCCCGGGATGGTGGGGATCCAGAAGGTGAGCAGTCGATAGAGCAGAACGGCGGACACCGCGATGCCGCCGGGCAGCCCGGCGGCCGTGAGTCCGGCGGCCAGGGCGGCTTCGACGGCGCCGAGTCCGCCAGGTGTCGGAGCGGCCTGTCCGATGGTCGCACCCGCGAGGTACACAACGGCAATGGCGGCGACGTTGAGGTCGCCGTCGAAGGCACGCACGCATGCGACGAGGACCACGATGTACGCGAGATTGAGCAGGAGGATGCCGCCGATGCCCTCCGCCAGCTTCATCGGTCGTTGAGCCACGGTGACGAGGCGCGGGATGACCTCGCGCAGGAGCGGCCTGACCCGGCCGAAGACGTAGCGGCGCAGGGGAGCAACCGCGAAGGCCGCGAAGAAGAGCGTGATGACGGCGATGACAGCGATGACCGCCCAGGGTGGCGGGTCGAAGGTGAAGTCGGCCTGGGTGCCCGCCGCGATGCCGAATCCGAGCAGCAGCAGCAGGTGCACGGCGAAGGCCGCGACCTGAGACACGCCGACGCTCGCGCCCGCGAGCGCCGGGTGCAGCCCTGCCTTGGTGAGGAAGCGCAAATTGATGGCGACGGACCCCAGGGTGGGCGGAGAGACGAGAGTCGCGAAGTCACCGGCGACCTGGGCCAGCATTGTCCGGTGGAGGGGAATCCGCTCGGGTACGAAACCGGTGAGTGACCATGCTGCGCCGACGTATGTCACCAGCGTCGCCACGACCGCGACCGCCAGCCACTCGAGTGAGGCGGAGGTGACCAGCTCGCCGAGGTCGACCTGAGCGAGTTGCGACAGCAGGACATACGCCGCGATCGTGCCGACGACGATCATGATGAGGGTGCGCGGCTTGATGCGCTCGATGTTGATCTGCTCGACGTCGCCGTCGGGACGGATCTCCACGAGGGCGTCGCGCAGGTGGACCATGAGGTCGCGGTTCTTGCGCATGGCCCGGCGCGTGGCCGGGGCCAGGGCGACGGGCTGCAGGACGGGCAGGGCTCGCGCGAGCCCGGGTACGCCGAGCACTCGCCGTCCGGATCGGACCGCCCTGTCCGCGCCCACAATGAGAGCGAGGGTGCACAGCAGCTCCGCGACATCGATGCGCTGGGCAACATCGCTGGCCGCGACCGTGCCGCTGGCCTCGCCGACGAGCCATACCTTCCCCTCGCGGTCACGCAGGAGGTTGTCGGCGGTCAGGTTGCGATGCGCGATCTCCTTTTCGTGCAGCGTGCGCATCGCGTGCCATGCCTGCTCGAGATCGTCGTCCGTGATCTGGTCGCCCTCAAGATCGCTGAATCGGGTGGCGACGGTGTAGTCGTACGCGAGGAGGGCAGAGTCTGCACCGACCTCGCTGGTCAGCAGCAGTCGAGGCACCGGCGCGTGCGCTGCCTGCGCGGCATAGGCCATGAGCGCTGCGTGATCAAGCTCGCGACGCATGTTGAAGGCGCCGCGCCCGGTCTCGTCTCGCAGCCGCAGCGCCTTCCACGCGGCGCTCGCCAGTCCCGCTCCCTCGAGGTCACGGTCGAGGACGACGACCTCCAGTGATTCGCCATCGCGGGTGGTCGCGACGTAGCGCCGTCCGATGGCCGTCTGTCGCGAGGCCCGCAGGACGGTGAGTGGATACCCGCCCTGGGCCATCGTCTCGGCGACCTCGGAACCCGAGGGACGCGTCGTGGGGGTGCCGAGCACATAGCGCGTGGCCAGGCCAAGTCCCCACCCGACGAAGAATGAGATGAGGATGCCGGCGACGGTCGCGGTCGCGCTCAGGAGAGCGACGATCGCCATCGAGCCGATCACGAGCACCGACAGCACATCCCAGGGGCGCCGGCTCATGAGCCGGGCGACCGTGACGAAAGCGGCAAGGCCACCGATGATGGGGGCTGTCACCGACGTGTCCCCGCCGACGGAGCCGGCCAGGGCTGTCACCAGTCGTCCACTGCCGAAGGTCTCCACGAGGTAGGACGCGAGGGTGAGCAGGACGACGGTGAGCAGGAGGCCGATCAGGGCATCGAAGAGCTGGCGGACCCTGCGTCGGATGACGAGGTTGACGGCGGCCGCGATGGGCAGGCCGATGAGGCCGATGCCGCCGATGATGTTGATAGCCAGGATGACGATCGAGGGCAGCAGGGCTGCACCGCCGGAGATGTCCTCTTCGATGCCCTCGGTCGTGCCGGTCGCGAAGTACGCCACGAGGACAGTGGCAGCCGTCGCGGCGAGGGCCACGAGGAACCGGGCGAGGTCCAGTGGTCGCCGGAGTCGGCGGGGGATGACACCGTCCTCAATGACGACGGTGGAGTGCGGGCCGGGCGTCTGGGGTGTCTCACCTGCGGGGGGACGTGGAATGGCGACCGTCGTCTGGGGGGCAGGATCTGCTCCGGGGTCCGCCGCGTAGGGGGCGTCCCCGGGGCGCGCGCCCACGTCGGTCACCCCCCGATCGTCCCATCCATGGGCCCGTGAGGGGGTCTGGCCCGGCGCGTCGGCCCGATCAGCATGTCAGGGGAGCCTGATGGGATAGGGGGATGCTGGGCCCGATCCTCCATCGCACGCCGCCGGCCCCCACCCCCGCGCTCGAGCTCGGCCCCGCCCAGGAGCGCATCGTCCGGTGGCGGGGCCCGGGCTTCTGTGTGGTGCTGGGCTCGCCCGCGACCGGTGCGACCACGGCACTCATCGAGGCCGTGGCGACGCGGACCGCGATCGTTCCGGCGTCGCGTCTGCTGGTGATCGCGCGGGACCGAGATGCCGTCAAGCGCACGCGAGCTGCCTTGGCTGCGCGCCTGACCGACGGCGCTCTGCCCACGGTGACGACCTTCCACGGCCTTGCCTATGCACTCGTACGCCGTTCGATCGGGCCCGGTCCCGACGCGGTGATACCGCGACTGCTCTCCGGTGCGGAAGAGGACGCGCGCATTCGCGAGATCCTTCGCGGCGCGATCGCTGATGGCGACCTTCCCTGGCCGGAGTCGCTCATGGCGGCGACGGCGACTCTCGGCTTCGCCAATGACCTTCGCGCGATGCTCACACGGGCGCGCGAACTCGGCATCGACGCGGTGGCACTCGATGCACTCGGTCGTGCCGCGGATGTCCCCACGTGGCAGGCACTCGGCCGACTCGCCGAGATCGACGCCGATGTCATGGCCCTTGAGGGGGTGGTCGACTACTCGCGACTGCTCGAGCTCGCCATCGAGGCGACCGAGACGTGGCCGGGCCAGCCCGACAGGGGCGGCTCCGCCGCCGCGCCGGGCCTCGCGGGCATCTGGGTTGACGATTTCCAGGAGGCGGGCTCGTTGCAGCGGCAACTCCTCCGTGCCCTCACAGGGCCCACCACGGCAACGATGGTCATGGCAGACCCTGACATCGCGGCCTTCGGCTTTCGCGGCGGCGACCGTCTCGGTGCCATGAAGCTCATCGACGAGGCGGGTGCCGAGGTCATCGTCCTCGATCGGTCCTACTCATCCGGGGGCGCCCTGTGGTCGGCGTACGCCGACGCGCGGCGCCAACCGGCGCTGCCCGGTGTCACCGCCGCGGACCTGCGTGCCTACCGCACACCCCAGCCGGCCCCCTACGTCGCGGAGGACACCGTGGCGGTGCTCTCGCATGACACCTGGAGTGATCTGGCGGCATGGGTGGCCGACGACCTGCGCCGACTTCACCTGTCGTCGGATGTGGCATGGGAGGACATCGCCGTCATCGCCCGATCGACCGCCCACCTGGAGGACCTGCGCCGTGCACTGGCGTCCGCGGGCGTGCCCGTCACGATGGGTGCATCCGACATCCCCCTGCCGGCAGAGCCCGCCGTAGCCACGCTGCTCGCCGCAATCTCAGCCGCCATCGCGCCCGACGAACTCACCGATCGCCGGGCCATCGAGCTCATCACCGGCCCGCTCCTCGCGATGGAGTCCACCCAGGTGCGGCGTCTGGCTCGGGCGTTGCGTGATGAGTATCGAGCCCAGCACCCGGACAGTCCCAGTCCCGCAGGCATGCGCCTGGTCCGGGACCTGCTTGTCAGCACGATCCGCGGCGCTGATCGGGCGCCGAGCCAGGTGCCATCGCCTGGTCGGGCCGGCGAAGCTGCTCCCGTCGGGCTGGAGCGAGTAGAGGGGCTCGGCGGCATGCTCCGTGGCGTGCGCGCCCTGGCCGAAGCTGACCGGGCACCTGCGGAGGTCCTCTGGCAGGTGTGGAGCGAGTCACTGCCGGACGGCGATGGCTGGTCGTGGCCTGAGCGTTTGAGACGGTCCGCACTCGCCGGTCACCTGGCGAGCGGGCATGACCTCGATGCGGTCATGGCTCTCTTCGCGACAGCCGAACGCCTCAGCGACCGCTACGCCGGCGTCCTGGGGATCCGCGGTCTGCTTGCCTCGCTCGAGGCCCAGCGTCTGGCGGCAGAGCGGGTAGCCGTATCGGCCCCCGTGACACCGTCGGTGTCCCTTGTGACGGCACATGCGACCGTCGGGCGACGGTGGCGTCATGTCGTCCTCGTCGGCGCCCAGGAGGGCGCCTGGCCGCCGAGCCTGGCGTCCTCCTCCGTGCTCCGCATTCACGAGTGGGAGGCCGTGGTCGCCGGTGACTCCGAGCGCGGCATCGCCGGAGCACTGCGTGACGCTGCGGCCGAGCGCATGGCGCAGGAGCGCCGCCTGTTTGCCCTCGCCGTCTCACGGGCGAGCGACAGCCTGGCTGTCGCCGTCGTCGAATCCGACAGTGAGCATCCGAGTCGATTCGTCGACGATCTGGGCATTGAGGCGACTCTGCGGTCTGGTCGACCGCCTCGGCCGCTCACGCTGGACGGCATGGTGTCGCGCCTGCGCTCGGTCGCGCAGGACCCCAGCGCCCCGGCGCCCCTCCGCGACGCTGCCATCGAGCGGCTCGCACTCCTCGCCGATGCTCGGGATCAGGCCGGGACGCCGCTGGTGCCGCGTGCGGACCCGCACGGATGGTGGGGCGTGCTCGATCCCACGCCCGGTGCCGCCGCGGTGCGGCCACCGGACCGCCCTGTGCCGCTGTCAGGTTCGGGTCTCACCGCGTTGCAGGACTGCCCGCTGCGCTGGTTCCTGTCCCGAGTGGTGCGGGCCGAGGGGCCGCGCGGCAATGCCCTGTCCATCGGCAGCCTGGTCCACGCGGTGGCAGAGCATGCGGCGCGCGGCAACCTGCCGATCGACGCTGAGGCGATGCTGGAGCAGATCGATCGCGTATGGCCCGAACTCCCCTTCGACGCGCCCTGGGAATCCGTGGCGGAGCGTGCCGATGTCGCCTCTGCTCTCGACCGCCTGGCCGCCTACCTGCGTCACGCCGATCAGGCCGTTGCCGTCGAGCATCCGTTCTCGGTGAGCATCCCCCTACGCGACCCTGACGGTGCCGCAGGCATCGACCGCACCGTCGTCCTGCGCGGTGCGATCGACCGCATCGAACTCGATGCGCAGGGCCGGGTGAGACTCGTCGACTTCAAGACCATGCGCCACCTGCCCAGCGCACGGGAAGTCGCTGAGGATGCGCAACTGGGCGTGTATCAGTTGGCGGTCAAACACGGTGCCCTCGACGGCATCGTGGACTCGCCTGACCTGAGCGGCGCCGCGCTCGTTCAGTTGCGCGCGGAGGCCAAGGACGCCCCGGGCCATCCTCGCGTCCAGGAGCAGGCGCCGTTGGCAGATGACACGCGCTGGATCCTCGATGGCATAGAGGATGCCGTGACGCGCGTGCGGGCAGAGGATTTCCCCGCCATCGCATCCTCGGCGTGCCGCACCTGCCCCTTCATCGTCACGTGCCCGGCCCATGCTCAGGGGCAGGAGGTGTTCAGGTGAGCACACGCTCACAGATCGAATCCGTGATCGAGCACCCGCTGAGCGATGAGCAGTGGGCCGCGGTCACCAGCCCCGCCGAGCCGTCCGCGATTGTCGCGGGTGCCGGATCCGGCAAGACGACGGTCATGGCCGCGCGTGTGCTCTGGCTCGTCACCGAAGGGATGGCGTTGCCCGACGAGGTCCTCGGCCTCACCTTCACGACGAAGGCTGCGGGCGAACTCATGGGCCGGACCCGGCGCCTGCTGCTCCGTGCCGACCGTCACGGGGTGCTCCCTGGGGGCATCGCCGACAGCGGTGCCATGGAGCCCGCGATCTCGACGTATCACTCGTTTGCCAGTCGCCTTCTCCGCGATCACGGCGTTCGCCTTGGGCTGGAGCCCGACGCGGAGGTGCTCGCAGATGGAGCGCGGCAGGTCCTCGCAGCCCGCGTGGTGAGATCCACATCGCTGCCGCTGGCAGACCTCGGCCGCGCACCGACGTCGCTCGTCGAGTCGGTGCTCGCGCTTGATGATGCACTCGCCGAGCTCGACCTCGAGCCAGATCGGGTCCTGTCTCACTCCGTGGACCTGATCGAGTGGCTCCAGGGCCTTCCGACGAGGCAGGTGATCGGCGACGAGATGCTCCAAACGGCGCGGGTCCGCGCTGCGCTGTGCGGACTCGTGACGGAGTTCCGCGACGCGAAGTTGGACGACCATGTCATCGACTTCGCCGATCAGGTGCGGTTGGCCCTGCGGGTGATCCGCATGGCGCCTGAGGTGCGCGAGGAACTTCGTGCCCGCTATCGCTTCGTCCTGCTGGACGAGTACCAGGACACATCCGCGGCGCAGCGCATCCTGCTTCAGGAGATCTTCGCCGACGGGCATCCGGTCACGGCCGTTGGCGACCCGTGCCAGGCTATCTACGAGTGGCGCGGGGCCAGCGTGGCCAACATCGACCACTTTCCCCACCATTTCCCGCGCGCGGGCGGCGCGGGCCCCGCGGTGCGCTACCCACTCGTCGACAATCGACGCTCTGCTCCGCGCATCCTCGCCTTGGCCAACGACGTCGCGGCCCCGCTCCGCGCGGTGCATCCCGGAGTGGAGCCATTGCGTAGCGCGGTGACCGATCGCGGTCCGGGGGATGTCATTGTCGCCCTGCACGACACGTATGACGCCGAGGTGGCGTGGGTATGCGATCACGTCGAGGACCTCGGGCAGCGCGAAGGCACCTGGAGCGGCATCGCGGTGCTCGCGCGCACCGCCGCCACGCTCGTCGATATCGATGCGGCACTGCGACGTCGCGGCGTCCCCACCCGATTGGTCGGCGCAGCGGGGCTACTACAGGTGCCCGTCGTTGCCGAGCTTCGAGCGATGCTCGAGGTGCTGGACGATCCCGCAGCGGACGCCGCCCTCGTCCGGCTGCTCACCGGACCTCGGTGGCGCATTGGTCCGCGCGACCTTGCCGCGCTGGGACGCCTCGCGGCTCCTGTCGTCCATGACGAGGAGGGTTCGCTTGAAGCGACGCTTCGCAAAGCCGTCCTCGGTAGTGATCCGGTGGATCGACCGAGCCTGGCCGAGTCGATCGAGTCGGTGGTCGAGCGGGCAATGTCGGATTCGGAGTCGGCGGGCCTGTCCCACCAGGCCCTGCAGCGCTTCGCCCGACTGACTGACGAGATCCGGCGTCTGCGCCGCCATCTCGATGAGCCCTGCGTCGACATCGTGTCGCGGGTCATGCGCTCCACGGGTCTCGCAGTCGAGGCCGGCATCGGCCCCGACGCCGCCGACAACGCCCGCGCCCTGGCGGACTTCCGGGAGCTGGCCGCGAGGATGACGCGGGGAGCACCGTCGGGGCTCAGCGCGTTCCTCGCCCGACTGCGCGAGGCGGAGCACTACGACGAGTCGCCTGCACGCGACGAGATCCCGACCGGGGACGCCGTATTGCTCATGACCGCGCATCGGGCCAAGGGCCTGGAGTTCCCTCACGTCGTCATCCCCGCGATGTCGGCGACGGTCTTCCCCAGCGGTCGGGGGCGTGGCCGCTGGCCCAAGAGCGCCGCGATCGTGCCCTGGGATCTTCACCCGGACGCGCCGACGAACCTCGCCGCCTTCCCGGAGCGATCTGCCTCTCCGACGGCGTCGGCGCACAACGCGTTCGTCGCGGTGAGCACCGCCGCGGACCTCCTCGAGGAGCGCCGACTCGCCTATGTCGCCCTCACGCGCGCGGAGCGCTCACTCGCCGTCAGCGGTCACTGGTGGGGACCCTCGCAGACCCGGCCCCGCGGACCGGGCCCCTTCCTGGAAGAGATTCGGACCTGGTGCGACGAGCACGGGGGCCATGTCGCTCAATGGGCGGCGCCGCCGGGTGATGAGGATGTGAATCCGGCGACGGTGGACGCGTCGGTGGCGTGGCCGGTGCCGGTCGATCCGCGCCTGCGCATCACCCGCGAGGTCGCGGCGGCCGTGGAGGCAGTGCGTGCTGACAGAGGGCCGACCACGGTGCCGGACGACGATGCGTCCCGCGCGATCGTGGATGAGTGGGACGTCGATATCGACGCTCTCCTGGCCGAGGCGCGCAACTCCCGAGCGCCCCTCGCCGTGCACGTCCCCAATGACCTGTCGGTCACCGCGCTCGTCCGACTTGCCGACGACCCGGACGCCTTCGCCCTCGACCTCGCCCGCCCGATGCCCCGTCGCCCGCATCCCGCAGCGCGACTGGGAACCGACCTGCATGCCTGGATCGAGGGCCAGTACGCCGTGCAGACGCTGTTCGACCTCGAGGAGCTCGACGCCGCAGACGAACTCGACACCGACATGCAGTTGGCGGAGTTGCGCGAGGCCTTCAGACGCACGGCGTATGCCGCCCGCGCGCCCATAGCAGTGGAGGAGCCATTCGCCCTGTCGATCGGGGGCCGGGTGGTCCGGGGTCGCATCGATGCGGTCTTCTCCACACCTGACGGTGGCGCAGAGGTCGTCGACTGGAAGTCGGGTGCACGTGCCGGAGTGAATGATGTGCAATTGGCCATCTACCGACTCGCCTGGGCGGAGATCTCCGGCCTGCCGCTTGAGCGCATCGACGCGGCCTTCGTCATGGTGCGCACGGGCGAGGTCATCGCCCCCCGCAGACTCCTCGGCCGCCGTGACGTCGACGAGATCCTCAGGGGCGAGGGCCCTCTTTGTCCGTGACGGCGCGTGCCTCCGGGTCCGCCGTCGTCTCCTCGGGAGCAACCGCGCGCACACCGGCAAGTTTGCGCATCCATCGACGGCAGGGCTCTTCCACGATCCGCCACATCAGCCAGGCGATGATGAATGCGCCGGCGATCGCCAGGAGGACCGACACCGCGTAGAGCGGGCCGGATTCGATCCCCACGGCGTTCATCCCGGCCCGCCAGACACCGAACCACACGAGGTGAGTCATGTAGAGCGAGTAGGAGACGACACCGCCGAGGATGAGGGTGTCGGTGCCGAGCCATCGTGCCTGGCCACGCCGCGAGAGAGCGAGCGCGCCGATCCAGACGATGAGCGGTGGCACCAGCCAGAGATGGAAGTAGGGAGGCAGTGGCTCAGCGTCGGGGTCGTTCAAGGTGATGGGGGACTGCGCAGTCGTCCACGTGCCGAGGAAGACCGCCCCGGCGACGACGATCAGCGGCATGAGGATCGACACGAAGGTCGCACCGCGTTCGACGCGAGGAGTGGGATCGCTGGCTCCCGTGGGGATGAGCCGCAGGACGATGAGGTAGGTGATGGCGCCGGCTGTGAACTCCGTGAGGACGCGGATGACCGAGCCCCACAGGTCGGTGTAGTAGGGATCGATCGTGAGGCTGCCGCGCCACAGAAGCGGAGCGAGGGCAACCCACCAGGCAACGACAAGAACCCACGTGGGCACGCGCCGATGCAGCGCGTAGAGGAGCAGCACGAGCAGGGGGAAGACGAGGTAGGCCAGCCATTCCATCGACAGCGACCACGCGACGACATTCCAGCCACGCTCAGGGTGCGGCCCCCACTCCTGGATGAGGAGCAGATTGCTCACGTAGTCCCAGGGGTTGAGCCAGGCCCGTTCCTTCTGGACTCCGGTGATCCACGCCTGGGCGACAACGGCGATGCCCGCGACATTGAGCATGACCAAGTGGACCGGATAGATGCGGGCGAGCCGGAGCCACCAGAAGCTGGCGGCCGCGCCGACGGCGAGGCGGGATCCCATGCGACTGAGGTAGGTGTGGGTGATGATGAACCCGGACAG
>Ga0129336_10002063_pt1 | contig 12359 bp, 9 predicted proteins | sample CPB6_02_DNA_FD_96878 | JGI IMG/M metagenome (GOLD analysis project Ga0129336, IMG submission 96878) | Freshwater to marine salinity gradient microbial communities from Chesapeake Bay, USA - CPBay_Sum_0.6_0.2_DNA | ecosystem: Environmental > Aquatic > Marine > Coastal | place: USA: Chesapeake Bay...
GGTCTACGCCGCGACCAAGGCCGCCGTCACCTCGATGACCCGCTCGTTCGCACACGAGTGGTCCGCGGACGGCATCCGGGTCAACTGCATCGAGCCGGCGGTCGTGCGCACCGAGTTCACCCGACCGCTCTGGCAGGAGGAGCATCGCCAGCGGTTCTTCGACGAGCTGACCCCTCTCGGACGTCTCATGGAGCCCGCCGAGACCCTAGGTGCCGTGCTCTACCTGGCGAGCGACGCCTCGAGCTACGTGACCGGGCAGGCGATCACGATTGACGGTGGCATCACCACGGGTGCCAACTGGGACCAGTTCGCCTGACGCGTCCTCAGGCCGGCACGATCCGCGTGTGCTGCCGCCCGAGACCGGTGATCGAGACGGTCATCTCGTCACCGGCGGAGATCCACCGTGGCTCGGCCATGCCCATGGCCACCCCGGGCGGAGTGCCGGTGTTGATCACGTCACCGGGCTCGAGCACCGCGTACTGGCTCAGGTCGCGGATGATCGTGACGACGTCGAAGATCATCGACGCGGTGCTGCCCGTCTGCCGACGCTCCCCGTTGACGTCCAGCGTGATCTCGAGGTCCCCCTGCACCGCAGGATCGTCCGGGGTCACGAGCCAGGGTCCGAGCGGGTTGAAGGTCTCCGGGGTCTTGCCCTTCGTCCACTGCCCGCCCCCGCCGAGCTGGAAGGCGCGCTCGGACACGTCATTGGCGATCGCGTACCCGGCGATCGCCGCGCGGGCCTCCTCGTCCGAGTCGAGGTAGCGGCACTCGCGTCCGATGACCACGGCGAGCTCTGCCTCGTAGTCCATGCGGGTCGAGCCGCGGGGCTGACGCACGTCGTCGTTGGGCCCGACGATGCAGCGGGAGGACTTGGTGAACAGCAGCGGCGCCGCGGGCACCTCCATCTTCGACTCGGCCGCGTGGTCGATGTAGTTCAGGCCGATGCACCAGACGTTCCAGGGCCGTGCCACTGGCGGGCCGATGCGCTCCCCCGCCGCAACCACCGGCAGTGAGGAGAGGTCGACCGACCGCAGCCGGTCGATACCGCCGGATGCGAGGAAGGAGCCGTCGTAGTCGTCGGTGACCGACGAGGCATCGCGGATGGTGCCCTCGGTGTCGAGGATGCAGGGACGTTCACTGCCGGCGGGGCCGACGCGCAGGAGCCTCATCAGTCGCAGACCGCTCCACGGGAGGCCGAGCCCACCAGCCGGGCGTACTTTGCGAGCACCCCGCGCTCGTACCGGGGTGGCAGAGGCACGAACGCCGCCCTCCGTCGTGCCATCTCCGCCTCGTCGACCAGCAGGTCCAGCGTGCGCGCCCCGATGTCGATGCGCACGCGGTCACCCTCCCGGACCAGCCCGATCGGCCCGCCGTCGACCGCCTCCGGAGCCACATGCCCCACGCACAGGCCCGTGGTACCACCGGAGAACCGACCGTCGGTGATCAGCAGCACGTCCTTGCCCAGCCCCGCACCCTTGATCGCGCCGGTGATCATCAGCATCTCCCGCATGCCCGGGCCGCCCTTGGGGCCCTCGTAGCGAATGATGATCACGTCACCCGCCTGGATCGTGCCGTCCTCCAGCGCCGCCATCGCCGACTGCTCTCGCTCGAACACCCGCGCCGCGCCCTCGAACACGTCCACCGGCACACCGGCGTTCTTCACCACCGCGCCCTCCGGGCACAGCGAGCCCGACAGGATCGTGATGCCACCGGTGTCCGCAAGGGCGTCCTTCGAGGCATGCAGGATGGCGCCATCGGGGTCAGGCGGGTTGATGTCGGCGAGGTTCTCGGCCATGGTGCGGCCCGTCACGGTCAGGCAGTCGCCGTGCAGAAGGCCCGCATCGAGCAGCGCGCGCAGCACGACAGGGATGCCACCGACCCGGTCCACATCGCTCATCACGTATCGGCCGAACGGCTTGAGGTCCGCCAGGAGCGGCACCTTCGAGCCGATCCGGTGGAAGTCCTCCAGTTCGAGCTCCACATCAGCCTCATGAGCGATGGCCAGCAGGTGGAGAACGGCGTTGGTGGAGCCGCCCAGGGCCATCAGGACCGTGATCGCGTTCTCCAGCGACTGGCGCGTGATGATGTCGCGCGTCGTGATGCCCTGGCGGATCAGCTCGACGACCGCCTCGCCTGACTTGCGCGCGTAGCCGTCACGTCGTCGATCGACGGCGGGCGGTGCGGACGAGCCGGGCAGGGACATGCCCATGGCCTCGGCCGCACTCGCCATCGTGTTCGCGGTGTACATGCCGCCGCAGGCGCCCTCGCCCGGGCAGATCGCCCGCTCGATCGCGTCGACGTCCTCGCGGGACATCAGCCCCCGGGCGCAGGCGCCGACGGCCTCGAAGGCATCGATGATGGTGACATCGCGCTCCGAGCCATCGCTCAGCTTGACGTGGCCGGGCAGGATCGAGCCCGCGTAGACGAAGACGGACGCCAGGTCGAGTCGCGCCGCCGCCATCAGCATCCCCGGCAGCGACTTGTCGCACCCGGCGAAGGTGACCATGCCGTCCAGGCGCTCGGCCTGCATCACCGCTTCGACCGAATCAGCGATGATCTCGCGCGACACCAGCGAGAAGTGCATGCCCTCGTGGCCCATCGAGATGCCGTCGGAGACGGAGATCGTCCCGAACTGCATCGGGAAGCCGCCCGCCGCATGCACCCCCTCCTTGGCTGCGATCGCGAGGCGATCCAGTGACAGGTTGCAGGGGGTGATCTCGTTCCAGCTCGACGCGATGCCGATCTGCGGCTTGGGGAAGTCCTCGTCGGTCATGCCGACGGCACGGAGCATCCCGCGGGCAGGTGCCCGCTCCAGGCCATCGGTGACATCGGCACTGCGCGGCTTCATGTTGGTCATAGGTCGAGCCTAACCAGCACGGACGAGGGGACGGACGGTCAGGCCTCAGCCGACCACTACCGACGCCAGCGGCTGGCCGGCTGCGAAGCGACGCAGCTGGTCGGCGACGAGCCGCCGGGCGCGCGGCAGGAACGCAGTCGTGTTCCCGCCGACGTGCGGGCTGATGAGCACTCCGGGTGCAGTCCACAGCGGGTGCCCGGAGGGCAACGGCTCGGGATCGGTGACGTCGAGGGCCGCCCGGATCCGACCAGACGCGACGGCATCGACGAGAGCGTCGGTGTCGACGACCGGACCGCGGGACAGGTTCACCAGCAGCGCTCCATCGCGCATGCGCGCAAGGAACTCAACGCCGACGAGGCCCTGCGTCTGGTCGGTCAACGGAACTGCGAGCACCACGATGTCCGCGGTGCCGAGCAGGTCGGGCAGGGCCGCCACCGCGTGCACGCCCTCGCGCGCAGACCGGCCGACCATCTCGACGGACACCTCGAACGGGAGCAGCCGATCGCGCAGCGCCCGCGCCACGCCACCTGCCCCGACGATCAGCACGCTCCGGTCGGCAAGGGAGGCGCGCCGTGAATGCAGCCACGCACCCTGGGGCATCGCCCGGGCGAAGGCGTCGATGCCGCGCTGCGACGCAAGGATCAGGCCGACGCCGAGCTCCGCCGTGCTGGCGTCGTGTACGCCACCGGCGTTGCAGAGCGTCACACCAGCAGGAAGGTGACGCAGCGCATTGTCGTACCCGGCGGTGAGCAGCTGCACCACGCGCAGGTTCGGCATGTGGGCCATGAGGGCGAGGTCCTCCGGCGGCCCCATGTAGTGGGGGACGTAGAAGACGACGTCCTCCAGCCGCGTGGCGATCGGCAGCGCAGCGTCGGCGGGCCGAACCTCCTCCGGCAGCATCGCCCCCAGCACGGCTACTCCGAGACGCCCAGCCGCTCGAGGAGAAGGGCCCGCACCTTCGCGGCGTCGGCCTGACCCCGGGTGGCCTTCATCACTGCGCCCACAATGGCACCGGCCGCCTGCACCTTGCCCCCGCGGATCTTGTCGGCGACATCGGGCTGCTCCGCGAGTGCGGCATCGATCGCTTCGAGGAGGGCTGCATCGTCACTGACCACCGCGAGTCCACGGGACGTCACGACCTCGTCGACATCGCCCTCTCCGGCGATGATCCCCTCGAGCACCTGGCGGGCGAGGGAGTCGCTCAGCGAGCCTGCCCCCACCAGCTCCTCCAGGCGCTTGATGTGCTGGGGCGTGACGCCAAGCGCGGCGAGCTCGACTCCGCGGTCGTTCGCGGTGCGCGCCAGCTCACCGGTCCACCACTTGCGAGCGGCTGCGCTGTCCACTCCCGCCGCGATCGTCTGCTCGACAAGGTCCAGCGCACCGGCGTTGACGAGCGTCTGGAACTCGTGGTCGCTGATCCCCCACTCGGCGCGCAGCCGTGCGCGCCTGGCGGCCGGCGGCTCCGGAAGCGTCGCCCGCAGCTGCTCCACCCAGTCGCGAGGCGGCGCGACGGGGACGAGGTCGGGCTCGGGGAAGTAGCGGTAGTCCTCGGCCTGCTCCTTGGATCGACCCGGCGTGGAGCGTCCGGTGTCCTCGTGGAAGTGCCGGGTCTCCTGGATGACGCGGCCACCATCGCGCAGCACGGCCGCCTGGCGCTCGATCTCCGAGAGCACCGCACGCTCGACGGAGCGCAGTGAGTTGACGTTCTTCGTCTCGCTGCGCGTGCCCCACGGCTCGCCCGGTCGCGAGAGCGACACGTTGACGTCGCAGCGGAGAGACCCCTCCTCCATGCGGACGTCCGAGACGCCGAGCGCACGCATGAGGTCGCGCAGCTCGGTGACGTAGGCGCGTGCGACCTGGGGCGCCAGGGCTCCGGCACCGACGATCGGCTTGGTGACGATCTCGATGAGCGGGATGCCTGCACGGTTGTAGTCGACCAGTGAGTAGTCGGCCCCGTGGATCCGCCCGGTGGCCCCGCCGGCGTGCGTGAGCTTGCCGGTGTCCTCCTCCATGTGGACGCGCTCGATCTCGACCCGGAACTCCCTGGGGCCATCAGGAGTCTCGACCGTGACGTCGAGGTAGCCGTCGAAGCAGAGAGGCTCGTCGTACTGGCTGACCTGGTAGTCCTTGGGCATGTCGGGGTAGAAGTAGTTCTTGCGGGCGAAGCGGCACCACTCGGCGATCCGGCAGTTCAGAGCCAGGCCCATGCGGATCGTCGACTCCACTGCGGTGCGGTTGACGACGGGCAGCGACCCGGGAAGTCCGAGGCACACCGGGCAGACATGCGTGTTGGCCGCTCCGCCGAACATGGTCGGGCAGCCGCAGAACATCTTGGACGCGGTGCCGAGCTCGACATGCGTCTCCAGGCCCAGCACGGGATCGAACGCAGCGATCGCCTCGGCGAACGGCACGGTGTCATGGGTGGCGGTCACAGCGCAGGCACCTCCTCGATGAGCAGATGGCCCCACCGGTCGACGAGCGCCGCCTCGAGGGCCGCGCCGACGCGGTAGAGACGGTCGTCGGCCATGGGCGGGGCCATGATCTGCAGGCCCACGGGCAGGCCGTCCTCCGGGGCAAGGCCGACGGGCAGCGACATCGCCGCGTTGCCCGCGAGGTTCACCGGGATCGTGGCGATGTCGTTCAGGTACATGGCGAGCGGGTCGTCGACCTTGTCGCCGATCCGGAAGGCCGTCGTCGGCGCCGTGGGCGACACCAGTACGTCGACCTGCGCAAAAGCGGCTTCGAAGTCGCGGGTGATGAGCGTGCGCACCTTCTGCGCGGACCCGTAGTAGGCGTCGTAGTAGCCGCTCGAGAGCGCGTACGTGCCGATCATGATGCGGCGCTTGACCTCGGCGCCGAACCCGGCCTCGCGCGTCAGCGACATGACCTCCTCGACGGAGCGGGCGCCGTCGTCGCCCATGCGCAGTCCGTACCGCATGCCGTCGAACCGCGCGAGGTTGCTCGAGGCCTCAGACGGGAGGATCAGGTAGTAGGCGGCGAGCGCGTACTCGAAGTGCGGGCACGAGACCTCGACGACCTCGGCGCCGAGGTCGGTCAGGATTGCGACGGCCTCGTCGAAGCGCTGCGACACCCCCGCCTGGTACCCCTCGCCTCGCAGCTCGCGGACCAGGCCGATGCGCATGCCGCGCACGTCCGCCTCGTCGGCGGCCGCGACGACGTCCGGCACCGGAGCCTGGATGGACGTGGAGTCGCGCGGGTCGTGCCCCGCGATGGCCGCGTGCAGCAGGGCGGTGTCCTTGACCGTGCGGGCACAGGGCCCGGCCTGGTCGAGCGACGACGCCAGGGCCACGAGGCCGTAGCGCGAGACACCGCCGTACGTCGGCTTGACCCCGACAGTGCCCGTGACCGCAGCCGGCTGGCGGATGGAGCCGCCGGTGTCGGTGCCGATCGCGAGCGGCGCCTCGAATGCCGCGAGCGCGGCCGCGGACCCACCACCCGAACCGCCCGGGATGCGCTCGAGGTCCCAGGGGTTGTGCGTCGGACCGTACGCCGAGTGCTCGGTCGACGAGCCCATCGCGAACTCGTCCATGTTCGTCTTGCCGAGGATGACGAGTCCTCCGGCGCGCAGGCGCTCGACGACGGTCGAGTCGTAGGGCGGCCGCCAGCCCTCCAGGACCCGGGATCCGCACGTGGTCGGCACGCCGGTCATCGTCAGCACGTCCTTGACCGCGATCGGGACGCCTGCGAGCGGCCCGAGCTGCTCACCGGCCGCGCGGCGGCGATCGATGTCGCGCGCCGCGTCGAGCGCCTCCGTCGAGAGCAACTGCAGGAAGGCGTGCACGCGATCGTCGACCTCGCCGATGCGGTCAAGGTGGGCGCGCGTGACCTCCTCGCTGGACACCTCGCCCTCGGCCATGGCCCGGGCCAGCGTGGCGGCGTCCTGCCGGACGAGGTCGGCCCCGATGAGCCCCACGCCTACTCCTCGTCCAGGATGCGGGGCACGCGGAAGCGGTCGTCCTCCCAGGCCGGCGCCGCTGCCGCGATGTCGTCGCGACGGACGCCCGGCCGGACGACATCGTCGCGGAACACGTTCGCCATCGGGATCGGGTGGGACGTCGGGGGGATGTCGTCCGCCGCGACCTCGGACACCCGCGCCACGGACTGCAGGATGACGTCGAGCTGCCCGGCGTAGTGGTCGAGCTCCTCCGGGGCCAGCTGCAGGCGGGCGAGTCGAGCGAGGTGCTCGACGTCAGCACGGGTCAATGACGTCATGTCGCGATCCTAGTGAGCGTCGGATTCGCCTCCGGCAAGGGCGAGTGCCGCCTCGACGCCCCGATCGAGCAGCGCCGCGAACCCGGCAGGCCCGACCACTGGCACTCCGAGCGAGGTCGCCTTGTCCAGCTTGGATCCGGCGTTCTCGCCCGCGATCAGCAGGTCCGTCCTCTTCGAGACCGATCCGGCGACCTTGCCACCGCGCGACGTCACCGCCTCCGCGGCGGAGTCCCGTGTGTAGCCCTCCAGCGAGCCGGTGATCACCACGGTGACGCCAGCGAGCGGCTGCTCGCCCGCCGGGCGGACCTCGTCGGCCATGCGGACACCGCCGCGGCGCCACTTGTCGACGACCGCGCGGTGCCAGTCCTCGGCGAACCATTCGTGCACGGCCTCGGCGATCGTCGGGCCGATGCCCTCCACCGCGGAAAGGTCCTCGACACTCGCGTCGGCGAGCGCATCCAGGGACGGGAAGGCCCGCGCGAGGTCGGCCGCCGTCGGGCCGCCCACGTGTCGGATGGACAGGGCCACGAGGATGCGCGCCAGCGGGCGCTGCGCGGCTTCGCGCAGGTTGGCGAGCATCGCCCTGGCGTTCTCGGTGAGCTGGCGGCCGTCCTCGCCACGGGCCGGTTCGCGCGTGAAGAAGTCGCACCGCAGGAGGTCCTCGGCCTGCAGCAGGAACAGGTCGCCCTCGTCCTCGATCAGCCCGCACTCCAGCAGGGCGACCGCGGCCTTGTAGCCCAGCCCCTCGATGTCAAGGGCCGCCCGGCTGGCAACGTGGAAGACCCGCTCGCGGACCTGGGCGGGGCAGCTGCGGGCATTCGGGCAGCGCAAGTCCTTGTCGCCCTCCTTCTCCGGACGCAGCCGCGTTCCGCACTCCGGGCACTGCGTCGGCATGACGAAGGCCCGCTCGGACCCATCGCGCTCGTCGAGCACCGGGCCCAGCACCTCGGGGATCACGTCGCCCGCCTTGCGCAGGAAGACCATGTCGCCGATGAGCACGCCCTTGCGCACCACCTCGTGCGCGTTGTGCAGGGTTGCCATCGACACGGTGGAGCCTGCGACGCGCACCGGCTCCATCACCGCGAACGGCGTCACGCGGCCCGTGCGCCCGACATTCACCTGGATGTCGAGCAGGCGCGTGCGCACCACCTCCGGCGGGTACTTGTACGCGATGGCCCACCGCGGGGCGCGCGACGTCTCGCCCAGCTGCCGTTGGAGCGCGAGCTCATCGACCTTGATCACGACTCCGTCGATCTCGTGCTCCACATCATGGCGGTGCTCGCCGTAGTGATCGACGAACCGACGGACGTCCTCCTGCGAACCATGAACTGCGGCCCGGTCACTCACAGGCAGCCCGAGCCCGGCCATGATCGCGTAGGCACCGCTCTGCGTCACGACCTCGACCCCGTCGACAGCTCCGATGCCGTGCACCGTCAGGCGCAGGTTCGCCAGGCGTTCGACCGCCCGTGCCAGCTCAGACTCCAGCCGCGCGATCCGCTGGGCCGTGCGGTCACCGGAGCGACCCTCCGCCCGCACAGCCGCCAGCTCGTCCTCGCGCCGATCGATGCGCTGCCGCAGCGAGCCGGCAGCAGTGTTGCGCGGATTCGCGAAGACCGGCAGCCCCAGGTCGACCTGCTCGGCATTGATCCGCTCGAAGTCCGCGACCGGGAAGAAGATCTCCCCCCGCACCTCCAGCAGTCGCGGCACGACGCCATCGGCAGCCACGAGCACCTGCGGCACCGAGGGGATGAAGCGTGCGTTGTACGTGACGTCCTCGCCCACGCGCCCGTCGCCGCGCGTGGCGAGCGTGGCGAGTCGGCCGTCGCGGTACACCGCATCCACGGCGAGGCCGTCGATCTTCAGCTCGCACAGCATCGGCGGGATCGAGCCCAGCCCCTGCCGGACCCGTTCGAACCACGCATCCAGCTCGTCGGCGTCGAAAGCGTTGTCCAGCGAGTACATGCGCTGCAGGTGTTCCACCGGCTCGAACATCTCCGAGCGCGCACCGCCGACGGTCTGCGTGGGAGACTCACCGCTCGCGAGCTCCGGATGCGCCCCCTCCAGCGCCACCAGCTCCGCATACAGGGCGTCGTACTCCGCATCCGACAGCCGCGGCGCATCATGCTGGTAGTACGCGGCGCGCGCCGAATTCACCAGGTCGACGAGTTCGGCCCAGCGAGTGCGGGCCGCGTCACGATCCATCCGGCACCTCCGAGGCCTCATCCTGCCGGAGCACCCGGCCCACCGCGGTGCACGCCGAGAGTGCCGTGCGGGCCCACTGCGGCGATGCACCGGCGAGTCCGCACGTGGGCGAGATGGCGAGGGCGTTCAGGTGACGGTCGTCCTCGAGGCCGAGTCGGTGCAGCAGCTGACGCACGGGGCGGCTCACGGCTGCATCGGACAGCTGCCCCGAGCCGAGCTGTCCGGAACCGATCGATGGCACGGAGCCGGCAATCAGCCCTCCGCCGCCCTCGAGCAGGCGGCCGACCTGCGCATCCCGGGGCGAGTCCTCGTCGGCACCCGTGATGTCGATGCTGACGAAGCGGGCGCCGGCATCGAGGGCCAGGCCGACGGGGGCATCGACGGCGCAGCAGTGCATCCCCGTGATCACACCATCCGCACCGCCCGCCCGCATCACCCATCCGAGGACGCGCTCGGCGACCTGGGGATCCACGGCGGCATAGCTCGACAGTCCGCTCGCCGTCCCGATCCGGCCCTCCAGCACCGCGGGCAGTGCAGGCTCATCGAGCTGGACGACCACGGCCGCCGCGGCGGGCAGGCGGCGTCGCAGGTCCATGACGTGCTCGCCGACCGCCTCGGCGAGGGCCTGGGCAAGGTCGTCGACGGCGCCCGGATCGCGCAGCACGCGCTCACCCGACGGCAGCTCGACGCTGGCCGCCATGGTCCAGGGGCCGACGACCTGGCACTTGACCGGCCCGCGGTAGCCCACCGAGACCTCCTCGAGCGCATCGAGGTCCTCGCCGAGCAGCGCCCACGCCTGACGCATCTGGCGACTGCGCGCACCGGCGACCCGCCACCCTCCCGGGGTGGTCTCCAGTCCCCATCCGGCATCGATCCGCGTGATCATCCCGGCGGTTCGTCCGACCATGTCGGCACCCGGGCCCCGCGCGGGCAGTTCGACGACGTGCACGAATCCGGGCAGTTCGCCGGTCACGATCCGGGCACTCTCCGCCGGATCGGTCCCGGGCATCGACCCCACACCGGTGGCCGCCACCGGGCCCCAGGGCATCGTCACGCGCGGGCCACGCGTGACGTGGCCTCGATCGTGCCCGAGCCCACCACCCTGGTGCCGTCGTAGACCACGACGCTCTGCCCGCACGCGACGCCGCGCACCGGCGTGGCGAGCTCGACGCGCAGGCGGGCACCACTCGCGTCGATGCGGGCCGCGACGGCCTCACCGTGCGCCCTGACCTGGACCTGAAGATCGACAGGCGCATCAAGCGGAAGCCCGGTCCACGTCACGGCACCGGCCTCGAGGAGGTCCACGTCGAGCAGCTCGGCCGGACCCACGGTGACCGTCGCGGTGGCCACGTCCTTTGCCACGACGTACCTGGGCGCGCCATCCGGAGCAGGCGTCCGCAGGTCCAGGCCCCGGCGCTGCCCGATCGTGTAGGTCGCCACGCCGCGGTGCGTGCCGAGGGTCGCACCCGTTCCCGCCTCGACGATGGTGCCGGGGGCGCCTCCGAGCCGCGCGAGCACGAAGGAGGCGGTGTCGCCGTCGGGAATGAAGCAGATGTCATGGCTGTCCGGCTTCTGCGCGACCGCGAACGCTCGCCGCTGCGCCTCCGCGCGGATCGTCGCCTTGTCGTCACCGCCGATGGGCAGGAGGACGCGCTCGAGCTGGCTGCGCTGGAGGACTCCGAGCACGTAGGACTGATCCTTCGCCGGATCGACACCGCGATGGAGCTCGGGTCCGTGCGGCCCGGCCACGACCTGCGCGTAGTGGCCGGTGGCGACGGCGTCGAAGTCCATCGCGATGGCGCGGTCGAGGACTGCGGCGAACTTGATGCGCTCATTGCATCGGATGCAGGGGTTGGGGGTCCGGCCGAGTCGATGCTCGTCGAGGAAGTCGTCGACGACGTCCCGGCGGAATCGCTCCGACATGTCCCATACGTAGAAGGGGATGCCGAGACGATCGGCGACCCTCCTTGCGTCGCGCGCGTCATCGAGCGTGCAGCAGCCGCGTGATGCCCTCGCTGACGCCGGTCCTGCAGTGGACGCGCCTCCCGACGACTTCGCAGCGAGGGCCAGGTGCACCCCGACCACCTCGTGGCCGGCGTCGACGAGTCGCGCGGCGGCGACGGACGAGTCGACTCCACCGGACATCGCGGCGAGGACGCGCATGTCAGCTGACCTGCGCCCGTGCACCGCCGGCACGGCGGGCCCGCTCGACGGCCCCCGGAAGCGCGGACACCACCGCATCGACGTCCGCTTCGGTGGTCGACTCGCTCAGGCTGAACCGCAGCGAGGACCTGGCCTGCTCCTCGGAGCGCCCCATCGCCATGAGGACGTGACTGGGCTCGGGTATGCCGGCCGTGCACGCCGAGCCGGTGGAGCAGTCGATCGCCGCCGCGTCGAGGAGCATCAGCAGGAGGTCCCCCTCGCACCCCGGGAACGACAGGTGCACATTGCCGGGCAGGCGCTCGTCGGGAGCCGTGCCGAGGTCGCCGTTGACGATCACATCGGGAACACTCGCGACGACGCCACCGATGAGCCGCTCGCGAAGCGTGACGAGGTGGAAGGCGCGCTGCTCCTGACCCTTGACCGCATGCTCCACGGCAGCCGCGAAGCCCACGATCGAGGGTGCGTCGAGCGTGCCCGAGCGGACCTCGCGCTCCTGGCCGCCGCCGTGGAGGACGGGCGTCAGGGCGAGACCCGGATCGAGCACAAGGGCGCCGACTCCGAACGGGCCGCCGACCTTGTGACTGCTCAGGGTCACCGCATCGGCCCGCAGTTCACCGAGGTCCATCGGCACGTGGCCGAGAGCCTGCACCGCATCGGTGTGGAACGGGACACCGGCAGCGCGGCAGGCCTCGGCGATGCGGTGCACCGGCTGGACGGTGCCCACCTCGTTGTTCGCCCACATCACCGAGCACACGGCGACGCCTGACGGGTCGGCAAGCGTCGCGGCCAGCACGTCCTCGTCAATGCGTCCCACGGAGTCGACCGGCAGCCACGTGACCTGGGCCCCCTGGTCCGCCTCCAGCCACAGGATCGGGTCGAGCACCGCGTGGTGCTCGATGGACGA
>Ga0129336_10002065_pt1 | contig 12345 bp, 14 predicted proteins | sample CPB6_02_DNA_FD_96878 | JGI IMG/M metagenome (GOLD analysis project Ga0129336, IMG submission 96878) | Freshwater to marine salinity gradient microbial communities from Chesapeake Bay, USA - CPBay_Sum_0.6_0.2_DNA | ecosystem: Environmental > Aquatic > Marine > Coastal | place: USA: Chesapeake...
ACTCCGCTCGCAAAAAGACAAGATAACCGAAAAATGTCACATTACAGAAAAGGAGCACAAGATAATAATATGACAAATAAACCAGCAAACATAGCGAGCCCACTGCTCGCACTAGCAACACCAATTGAAAATATAGAACTGCTAAGCAACAATCCTCGCAAAGGCGATATCAAATCAGTAGCAAAAAGCTACGAAACCTTCGGACAAAGAAAACCAATCGTGGTTAGGAGAACCGGAGAAAACGAAAACGGACCAACAGGAATCGTGATCGCAGGAAACCACCAACTGCAAGCAGCTAAACAATTAGGCTGGACAAAAATAGCAGCGGTCTTTGTAGAGGACGACGACGACACAGCAAAAGCATTTGCACTAGCAGATAACAGAACAGCCGAACTAGGCGGATACGATCCAGAAGCATTAGAGAAGCTGGTAGAGGAACTAAGAGAGAACAACCCAGATTTATTGGGAGCAACAGGATGGACAGACGATGACCTAGCTGAAGTAATAGGAGGGTCATTGTCAGAAAACAGAAAAGAAGTAAAAGAAAAAATTCCACCAATCCCAAAAAACATAGTTACAAAGACAGGGGACATTTGGACACTCGGACGCCACAAGCTAATTTGTGGAGATAGCACAAAAGCAGAAACCTACGAAAAATTATTAGGAAAAGAAAAAGCTGAATTACTACTAACAGATCCACCTTGGAACGTCAACATACAACAGAAAGACAGCAAAGGCAGAGGAATCCTAAATGACAATATGCAATCAGAGGAATGGGCAGAATTCATCGGAGCATTCACAAAGCAATTTAAAGACTGGACAAAACCCGGAGCTCCAGCCTATGTTATTATGGGAACAAACGAATGGCCCTCACTAGACAAAGCGATGAGAGAAGCTGGATTCCACTGGAGCTGCACAATAATCTGGGTTAAAGACAGATTCGTCCTAGGCAGAAAAGATTACCACGCACAATATGAACCGATGTGGGTTGGGCACAACGGACCATTCTCGCCAATCTGGTATGGATGGAACGAGGACGCAGCAAGACTCGCAGAAATACTCGACAGAACACAAAGCGACGTTTGGCTACACGACAGACCATCAGTTAGCGAACTGCACCCAACAACAAAACCGATTGACTTATTAGTGCGAGCGATTGATAACAGCAGCAGACCCGGATCAATAATCCTAGAACCATTCGGAGGCTCAGGATCAACCCTGATAGCTGCAGAAGTATCAGGCAGACGATGCAGAGCAATTGAATTAGATCCTAAATACTGCGACGTGATTGCAAGACGCTACCAAGAGCAAACAAACGACATACCAAAATTAAACGGTAAAGATTATGATCTATCAGAAAACTTCGAGGAAACAGAAAATGACTAAATGCATTGTAATGTTTTCAGGAGGAATAGGATCATGGGCAGCAGCTAAAAGAGCAATCGAAAAATACGGAAAGGAAAATGTAATCTGTTTATTTAGTGACGTAAAAGGAAACAGCACTGAAGCTCACGTCGGAGAGGATGAGGATACCTACAGATTTATAGACGACGCAATAAAAAACCTGAAATGCAAATATGTGAGAGTCGCAGATGGCAGAAACATCTGGGAAGTTTTTAAAGACAAAAAATACTTAGGCAATTCAAGATTAGCAAACTGCTCACACGAACTAAAACAAAAACCAGCAAGAGAATGGTTGAAAGAAAATACAGAACCAGAAAATACAATTATAGTGATTGGGATTGATTGGACAGAAACACACAGAATACCATCAGTCAAAGAAGCCTATAAACCTTACAAAGTAGAATTTCCAATGACAGAAAAACCATATTTGTCAAAAGAGGAAATGATTGCAGAGGCGGAAAAAGATGGATTAAAACCACCAAGATTATATAGCTTAGGTTTCAGTCATAATAATTGCGGAGGAGGATGCGTTAGAGCTGGACAAGCACAATTCAGAAAACTCCTACAAATAATGCCAGATCGCTATGACAAATGGATGGAAAAAGAAAATGAAATAAGAGAATACCTAGGAAAAGACGTCTCAATATTAACTGAACAAAAAAATAACATCAAAAAGAAACTTACATTAGAGGAGCTAAAAACAAGAGAAACAAAAGATTGTGATATGCTCGATATTGGAGGATGCGGATGTTTTGTAGATGGATTTGATATGAAACTAGAAAAAGAGGAAACAGAAAATGGCTAAACCCGGACCAGCACCAACACCAACACACCTCAGAATTATCAGAGGAGATCGCAAAGATAGGATAAACACAAAAGAACCAAAGCCAGATAAAAGCAAACAACCGAAAATGCCAGACTGGCTAAGCGACGAAGCAAAGATAATTTGGAGGAGAACAATTAAACAACTCAAATCAATGAACATGCTTTACGAAGCTGACCAAGATGTGATTGTAGCCTACGTAAACGCAGTAGTAAATTATCAAAAAGCATCCGAGCTCGTTGATCGCTCCGGCGTTTTAATAAAAGGACGAAGGGACGGAGTAGTAAAAAATCCAGCTGTCCAAATTCAAAGGGACGCAGCAACATTAATAAGAATGTTAGCCGGGGAATTAGGATTGACCCCATCAGCACGAACAAGACTGAAGGCGGAACATAGTGACGAATCAGCAGATTTCTTGGACTAGCCCTGCATATAGCTCAGCCGGAAAATACCTACCAGAAGGAGCATACTATGATGAGGAAGCAGCGGACAGAGCCGTAAAATTCTTCGGGCTATTAAAATTAGTAGAAGGCAGAGGAGCTGGAGAAAAATGGGAACTGATGCCTTGGATGGAATACGAGGTTATCCGACCGCTCTTCGGCTACAAAAGAAAAGACGGAACAAGATTATACAGAACCGTCTGGCTTGAAGTACCAAGAAAAAATGCAAAGACAACCCTAGCAGCTGGATTAGCCCTATACGGATTGGTTGCAGATAATGAACCCGGAGCTCAAGTTTATATGGGAGCAAGAGATCGAGCACAAGCAAGAATCTGCTTTGAGCTAGCAAGAAAAATGGTTGAAGCAAGCCCAGCACTGAGAAAAAGATGCAGAGCGGCAAGAAGCTATATTGAAGTAACCAAAACAGGATCAGTATTGAGAACAATCTCAGGAGAAGCATTAGGACAACATGGATTCAACGCACACATTGCAGTTTTAGACGAAGTACACGCACACAAGAACAGAGAAATCTGGGACGTCCTAAGCTCATCAGTTGGAGCAAGACAACAACCGATTGTGATTGGCATTACGACAGCAGGAACATACGATCCAAACCACATCGCTTGGGAACAGCACGACTACGCAGTGAAAATAGCAGAAGGCGAACTTGATGATCCAAGCTTCCTAACAATAATATATGCAGCAGAATCAGAGGACGATTGGCAAGAACCTAAAACATGGAAAAAAGCAAACCCCTCACTTGGAACAACAGTGATGGAGGATTATTTACAAGACGAAATTAGAAAAGCAAAAGCAAGCCCAGCAAGACAAACAATCTTCCAACAATTATATTTAAACAAATGGACAAGAGAAGTAAGCCGATGGATCGATATGGAAGCTTGGGATGCCTGCGGACAAGAAATAAATTTAGAGGACTACAAAAACAGACCCTGCTTCATTGGACTCGACCTTTCGTCCACAACCGATATCAGCTCAATGGTAAGACTATATCCAGAGGAGGACGGAGCATTTACCATAATCCCAACATTCTGGATACCAGAAGCAGACATCGGGGAAAGAGAAAGAAGGGATCGACTGCCCTACTCAAACTGGGCAAACGAAGGACAAATAATATTAACACCCGGAAACGTGATAGATTACCGCTGGATCAAGCACGCAATAGTTGAGCAAGCTGATAATGCACAGGTTTTAGAATTAGCATACGATCCTTGGAACGCAACAAGCTTGATCACCGAACTCCAAGAACTCGGAATGAGGGTTGCACCAACAAGACAAGGATTCGCAACAATGTCAGCACCAACAAAAGAATTAGAAAGATTGATTGCTGCAAAAAATATAAAGCATGGAGGTCATAAAGTTTTGAGAGCACACGCAGACGCGGCACTTGTAAATACAGACCCAGCTGGAAATTTAAAACCTGACAAGGCAAAATCTACAGCACGCATCGACGGGATTGTTGCCTTAATAATGGCATTAAACTCAGCGATGCTAGCAGGGACAAGCCTGACAGGAAAATCAGTTTACGAGGAAAGAGGAGTAGAATTAATATGAGCGGATCAATTCAAGCAACAAAAGTAACCGCAGGATTAACAGCAGTTGAACTGGTGCACGTAACAGACGAAGCGGCAGGACGAGGCGACGGTAGAATTACCTACGAAATTTTAAATAATGGAACAGCAACATTATATATCGACGGAGAAAACACAGTTACCACAGCAACCGGATCACCGATTCCAGCTGGCGGAGCAAGAACCCTGAACCTGCGACTTGGAGCAAAAGTATGGGGAATCTCAACATCGGCAACCCAAGACATTAGAATACTAAAGGTAGGTTAAAAATATGACAGACAGCAGCTTCTACGCTCCGGGAGGAGCAGGATCAAACGACTTAGACGGATTACTAGATGTAAATATAACGGACGCCTCAACAGACGACGTTTTACAATACGACGGAACAGAATGGGTAAACGGACCAGCACCGCTTGGTCAAGTAAATTTAAATGATCTGCACGATGTTGTAATAACAAGCATCAAACCGGGACAGACAGTTTTATATGATGGGACAAATTACGTAAACTCAGACCCATTAAACGCATCCCTAAACACAATCCCATCACCAGCAACAAGCAGATACTATTTTACAAGAAACACAAAAACACAAGGCGGAATATCAGGATACTCAGCATACCTAGTTCCAATCAAATTCGCAAGCCAAGTAACGATTGATAAATTCTGCCTAGGATTATTAAATAACCCAACAGACGCACAAAACAACGGCGGAGTAAAACTAAGAGCATACATTTATAACTCAAACGGAAACACACCAACAACTCTACATAAAGACATGGGATACTTCACGATTGCAAACGGCGATACACAAAGCAGCTACACTGGATTACAATTCACACTCGCATCAAGCACGACCCTGACAGCTAATACCCTATATTTTATGGGATTAGCCTACGGACCATTAAATGGATCAAAAACAAATCTGCCCGGATTAATATCAGACCTGCCCGGAATAACAAATCCATTCTGGGGAGCTGGAATTCCAGACAGCTTGATTCAATATAACACCTTAGGAGCAACAGGTTATTATAACGGATCAACAGACTGGACAACATTTGACTTCCAAAATGGAAATCTAACAAATAATATAGCAAACAACATTGGACTGAACTTCCAAAATCCAACGATCGGGATAAGGGTCTCAGCAGTTGGCTAATAATTATAAAAAAATACTTTACGGAAAAAAAGTAATAATAAACTTAAAAACCGATAAAGCATTTAGAGGATTCCTGACAAATGAAAAAGGAGCACTACTAGAATTAAGAGAGGCAGAGCTCCTAGAACCCGGCGGAGAACCCGTTCAGGTAAAAGGAAAAATCCTAATTGAAAAAACAAATGTAGACTTCATACAAGCAACGGAGGAATAAAATGGCGATAGTCGAAAACGAGAACGGACTGACAGCCATCCAAAATACATCAACCATAGTCAGACCTGACCTTGGCGGATTCATTGCAACCTACGACGGCAGAGCAATTGAATACGCCGAACTTTATAAACAACAACACGAAGTAAGAACAGTGGTTGACTTCCTAGCAAGAAACATCTCACAAATTCCACTTCACGCATATAAAAGACTAGAGGACAACAACAGAGAAAGAGAAACTGGAACACCACTAGCAAAAACAATTGATCAACCAGACTTTTATACAACCAGATCAAGATGGATGGAAGCATTAGTTAAAGATCTCTGCATTTACGACGAAGCAATTAGAATAAAAGTAAAAGGCGAGGACGGAAGGATTGCCTTAATTAGAGTTCCAGTAACAATGGTTCAGCCACAAGGAACAAATTGGCTAAGACCAGACAGCTACCTAATTAAAGGAACAACTGGTTCGATTCAATATAGCAGAGAACAAATAATACACATTCATGGCTACAACCCAAAAGATCCTCGCAAAGGATTATCACCACTAGAAACACTAAGACAATTACTAGCTGAACAACAAGCAGCAGCAGAACATAGAGAAGGATTGTGGAGGCAGGGAGCAAGAGCCAGCTTAGTTATAGAAAGACCGCTGGGAGCACCGCAATGGAGCGACACAGCAAGATCACGATTTAGAGCAGACTGGGAAGCATCATTTACCGGAGCAAGAAACTCAGGAAAAACAGCAGTATTAGAGGAAGGAATGATAGCAAAGCCACTCCAAACTTTCAGCCCAAGAGATGCACAATACCTAGAAAGCAACCAATTAGCAAGAGAAATTGTAGCTTCAGCCTACGGCATACCAGCAGGATTGCTAGGATTAGGAAACCAAAATTACTCAAGCCTGACAGAACAACACAGACAATTATATACGGATTGCCTAGCACCTTGGCTAACAATAATACAAGAGGAATTAGAAACACAACTTTTATACGAATTCGAATCAGAGAACACCTACCTTGAATTCCAACTCTCAGAAAAATTAAGAGGAAGCTTCGAGGAACAAGCAGCCGTCCTACAAGCCTCAGTTGGAGCACCATATTTAACAAGAAACGAAGCAAGAGCAAGACTAAACCTTCCAGCAATTGAAGGAGGCGACGAATTAGTAACGCCACTAAACGTTATCACAGGCGGACTAGCATCACCACAAGACACAGCACCAGAGGGCATTCCAATCGGAGCATTGTCAACAGAACCAGAAGCAAAAAGCTACGAAAAAGCACTGACAAGACAAGAATACTTAAAAATAAAACAAACAGCAGCTAGAGAATTCGCAAAAGTATTTGAGGACAACCTAGAAAGACAACGCAGAAGCATAATCAGCAAACTCGGAGCACAGAAAAATCTGCCAGCAGAAACAAAAGCAGATGCACGAGAAGTATACGATCGCAAAAGATTTGACAAAGAATTAACAGCAGACCTAAAACCATTGATATTAAAAACAGCTAAAAGAGGAGCACAAACAATTGGCGACTGGGATGCAGGCAACGCAGAAAATTGGATTGAAGCTGTCGCAGCAAAATCAGCAGAAAGAATAAACAAAGCAACCCAAACAAGATTGGCAAATAAATTTAGAGATTTAGACACAGAGGATGATCCAATCGAAGCAGCAAACGAACTATTTGATGAGATGACAGATAACGACACAATCGGAGCAAGCCTAAGCTTAGCAGCAACTGCAACAAACTTCGGGAGAAACGAATCAGCGACAGCAAATGGCAGGAGATTTAAAACATGGATTGTGACAAGCGGCAATCCAAGATCAGAACACGCTGTCCTAAATGGAGAAACAGTTGAAATTTCAGAAACATTCTCAAACGGAGCAAGATGGCCCGGAGATCCAGAACTACCAGACGAGGAGCGAATCAATTGTGCTTGCATAGTTGACTTCGATTCATAAAATGCCCTATTATATAAGCGATAATAACCCAGACTGCGAAGGCTACGCAGTTCAAAAAGAAAATGGCGAAGTAATTGGATGCCACAGAACAGAACAAGAAGCCATTGATCAAATGATTGCAATCTCGCTTGCAGAAGGAATTGAGCCCGGAGGATATATTGAAAACGATAATGACGACGAAAAAAATGTAAAACAATTCCAACCACCAGAGGCAGCAAGAGAGGAAGCACGCAGAGGATTGGAATGGCGGAGAGAATTTGGCAGAGGCGGAACAGAGGTTGGAGTAGCTCGAGCAAGGGACATTTCAAACGGAAGGAATTTGTCAGAGGATACAATAGTTAGAATGGTTTCCTACTTTGCAAGACACGAAGTAGACAAAGAAGCTGAGGGATTCAGACCCGGAGAGGAAGGCTACCCATCAAATGGCAGAATAGCTTGGGCACTTTGGGGAGGAGATCCGGGCAAATCATGGGCAGAAAGAATATTGTCAGGAATTGAAAGAGAAAGAGAAAAACGCACAGAATTACAAAAGGAGGAACACAAGATGCAAGTAAAATCATTTCCATTAGAAACGCTGGAAGTAAAAGCGAAAGGGACAACGGATGCACCACATGGTGAATTCACAGCTCTGGTCTCAGTTTTTAATAACACAGACTTAGTTGGGGATCGCGTCCTACCCGGAGCATTCGCATCAAGCCTCGCAAAATACACAGCACAAGGCAAGAACCTGCCAATCGTCTGGTCACATGACTGGGGAAACGCAGAAAGCTTTATAGGCAAAACGATTTCAGCTACAGAAACAACAGAAGGACTCCTAATAAGAGGAGCATTCTTTGACACACCAAGAGCACAAACCGTAAGAACGCTATTAGCAGAAAAAGTAGTGAACGAATTTAGCTTCGCCTATGATATAGTAACAGAACAAAAAGGCGAGGATGGAATCAACGAATTAGTTGAACTTCATATACTAGAAGCAGGACCAACACTAAAAGGAGCAAACCCAGCAACACAATTGATTGCAGCAAAAAGCTTGGAGGAACAAGAACAAAAAGAATTAAATATTGAAAACGCCAAAGCAGGACGCACATTATCAAGAAAGAATGAGGGTTCGATTCGCCAAGCAAAAGAACTGCTAGACGACGTACTAAATTCATTAGAAACACAACCGGCAGAGCCTGCCAAGACCGAGGAATCAGTGATGATCAAGGACGAGGAGCGGAGTTTAGACCCGGAATTAGCAATAACCCTGTTAGAGCTCAACGAGCTCGATGCAGAAAACTAAACCCAAACCAAAAGGAGAAAAAATGAAAGACTTAATAAATCAAGCAAAGGCTCTTGCAGAAGCAGCAGCAGCTGAAGGACGTGCCCTCAACGACGAGGAAAGAGCAACCGTCGAGTCAGCCATTGCCGGAGCAAAAGCAGTTAAGGCAGACGCAGAATTACGCAAAGCCGTAGATGAGCTCGGAAATGAGCTCGCAGAAGTAAAGCCAGAAAATGTTGAAACCGTAAAGGCAACCACAACTGGCGGAAAATTATTACAAGATCCAGCATTCAAAAACTGGATTGATCAAGCAAACCGAAATGGCACTCCAGATATTAAGAGCTTGCCAAATAGCCCAACAGTTGCAGTTTCAGGACTAAAGGCAACATTGCTAGGCAACAGCGACACATCAGCTGGAGCATTGATCACCAACGATCGCTACCAACCAGCAGCACAGGCTTTTGGTCGTGAGATCACAGCAATCAATCTAGTAACCCTAGGAAGCACCACAAGCGACGCAGTTGAATTCGCAAGAGCACAACGCATCACAGGCGGACAATCAGTAAACGCAGCAGCACCAACAGCTGAAGCAGATCCAGCAGCGGAATCAACTATTACATTCGTAAAAGATACAGCGATTGTAAGGGACATCCGCCACTTCCTGCCAGCATCAGTTAGAGCATTGCAGGACGCAGCACAGCTAGAAACCTTAGCAAACACATTCCTAACTTACGGAATCCAAGAGGAAATCGAGGATCAGTTAGTTAAAGGAAACGGACAAGGCGAAAACTGGACCGGAATTTTTAATACCGGCTACGTTCAGGCTCAAGCTTGGGACACCGATTTAGTAACATCAATTCGCAAAGCAATCCGCAAGGTTCAGACAGTAGGAAACAGCAGAGCGACCGCAGTTCTCCTACATCCAGAGGACAACGAGAGAATCGACCTCCTAAGCGGAAGCAACACCGATTACTTATTTGGCGGACCAGCAACACAGAGCACCCCAACAATTTGGGGATTACCACGTGTTGTGAGCCAAGCAGTTCCAGTTGGAAACGCAATCGTCGGGGATTTCCGCAAGGCAATCATCTGGGAGAGAAGCCCACTTACAGTTGCAGTTTACCCACAGCACAGCGACTACGCAATCAAGGGATTGGTTGCACTCGTAGCAAACGCCAGAGCAGCATTCGGCGTCCTACACCCAGAGGCATTCTGCACAGTTGACCTCACCGCTTAGTAACAAATAAAAGGAACATCCCGGAGAGGAACTAAAAACCTGTCCGGGATGTTTTTATAAAAAGACAAAAGGAGATAAAATGGCGATTATAATCGTAGAAACAGAACCGGGAGTACTAATCAGAATCGATGAGGAAACCGCAAAGAAAAATGGCTGGACAGAATTCAAAAGACAAACAGTTGAATCAAAGCCAGCTAACAACAAAGCACTGAAACCTAAAGCAAAAGAAGCAACAGACGAAACAGAGCCAGAAGTAAAGGAACTAGACTAAAATGTCAAACCCACTAGCTACTGTCGCTGATTTGGAAGCATATTTGGGCAGAACATTCGACGACCCAACATCAGCCGAATTAGCGATTGACATCGCCAGCGACATAGTTAGGACATACTGCGGACACTCAATTACACAAATCCTAAACGACAACATATTTGTAGACGGAACAGGAACAGACACAATCCTACTACCAGCAGCTCCGGTCAATGGGATTGATCTTCTTGAAATTGACGGAGAATTGATAGCAAGCACAAAATATAAATACAGCAAAAAAGGCTGGGTAAAACTAACAGACGGAACAACCTTCCCAAAAACACCAAACAGCATTGAAATAATTTATAACCATGGATTTGCCACAATCCCAGACGCAATTCTAGGAATAGTCTTGGCACTAGCAGGCAGAATTACAGACGGAAGCAGCGGAATCAAACAAGAAACGATAGGATCATACTCAGTGACCTACGCAGATCCAGCACCAGTTTTAAGAGCAAACGAACAAGCAGGACTAGACGCCTATAAGGTTCAAGCATGAGCTTCGATAAATTATTAAACAAATTAGCGAATTTGAAAAGATTAGACAACACAACAGATCGCTACGGAAATACAACCAAAAACTACACAACACATGAAACAGATATCCCATTTCGAATTGACGAACAAAGAGGAACAGAACAAGAATTAGATGCAAACAGCACAATCGAACTAGCCAGAGGGTTCACAAGATACGCAGACATTAAACCATCAGACAGAATTGAAATTGACAACGAAATCTGGGAGGTAATTGCACACCCATTGCTTAGACAAAGAACAGCCACAACACACCATTACGAATTAGATCTAAAAAAGGTAAACGCATGAGCAAAGAAGGATTTGAATTTGTAGAATTTGATTTCGACGTAGTATGGGCAGCCCTAAGCAAATCAACCCAATTAAGAGGAAAGCTAGAAGCACTCGCAAAAGAGGTTGAAACTAACGCTACAGCAAAAGCAAGAACAGAAGCATACGACGAAGGATATTACACAGACCTTTTTAAATCAGGAGTAGATGCCTCATCATCGATAAGAAAAATATTTACAAAAGACTACCAAGCCCGGAGAAATAGAAAGAGAAGGGGAACAACAAGCAGATTCATAGACCGACCAGTTATAAAAGGCGAGGACGGAAAAGAAACAATAATTAAAGGCGATGTTGACGGAAGCGAATATAATGGATCACTAGGCTACGTTACAAACGAGGACTTTAAAGCGATTTGGGTTGAATATGGATCAATGGCAAAAGGACCAAAATTCATATTAAGCAGAGCAACAGAGGAAGTAGCAAACAGAAACGAAGGAGAATGGGAACCTTTATACGCAAAAACTCATCAGCAAAATATTCCTGAACTAAAAGCAAGACAAGCAATAGGAAAAGCAAAAACAGCAAAAGCAAGAAAGGAAAACAGAGGTCGCTAATGACATACGGATCAATACCAGACATTGAACAAACGATTGTAAGAACGCTAAACGAAAGCCAAAGCGTTATTGATATTGCAGGAGCTAACGCAGCATCAACAGAGCTACCACCAGAAGCAACACTTCCAAAAATAAGAATAACATTAAGCGGAGGAACACCTGCAGTAACCGGTTGGCTACAAGCACCACGAATAAACATCGAAGCTTGGGGAACAAGCAAAGAGGAAGCATTCGATTTAATAAATGCCTGCTCTCAAACATTGACAGCGATTGAAAACGGAGCACTTGTAAATGAAGGAGTCATTACATCAGTAAGACAGGAAACTGGATTAAGCTGGTCGCCTGACCCAACAACGAATACAGCAAGATATCTGCTAGGATTCGAAGTACACATACACCCATAAAAACAAAAGGAGAAAAAACCATATGGCAAACGCAGCAGAAGTAGTAGTTGGTTCGGGAGGAAAAGTTTTCATCGGACCAGTTGGGACACCAGAGCCTAACACACCAACAGAGGCATTGAACGCAGCATTCAAAGACCT
>Ga0129336_10002069_pt1 | contig 12337 bp, 7 predicted proteins | sample CPB6_02_DNA_FD_96878 | JGI IMG/M metagenome (GOLD analysis project Ga0129336, IMG submission 96878) | Freshwater to marine salinity gradient microbial communities from Chesapeake Bay, USA - CPBay_Sum_0.6_0.2_DNA | ecosystem: Environmental > Aquatic > Marine > Coastal | place: USA: Chesapeake Bay...
CTCCGCAGTCCTCATTCTTGCCTCGCTTTTTGCACTAGGCGTCAAAGGTCTTGAACTAGGTATCGAATTCAAGGGTGGATCAGAATTCGTTCTCAACAAGTCTGGGATAACCGTCCCTGAGGCACGCGCAGCAATGGATAAAGCCGATGTACCAGGGGAGCCAATTGTCCAAACGGTGGGCGATAGCAAAGTACGAATTCAAACGGGAGCGCTGACTAACGCGCAGTCTTCTAAGGTGCTTGATGTGCTCTCTACGACTTTTGCTCTCTCCAAATCAGATATCGACACTCGATTGATCGGCCCATCGTGGGGTAGGGAGATCACCCGAAAAGCAGCAACTGCGCTGATTGCTTTCTTACTCATCATTATCTTGTTCTTGTCCATTACCTTCGAACCTAAAATGGCAATCGCCGCAATCATTGCGCTGTTCCACGATGTGTTCATTACCGTTGGTATCTATGCGCTCGTAGGATTCGAGGTAACTCCGGCAACGGTGATCGGATTCCTGACGATTTTGGGTTATTCGTTATACGACACGGTGGTGGTCTTCGACAAAGTTCGTGAAAATACCCGCGGAATTGCTGGTGGTTCTCGCTCTACCTATTCGGAAGCGGCCAACCTTGCGGTCAACCAAACACTTGTCCGCTCCATCAATACATCAATCGTTGCTCTTCTGCCTGTAGCAGCAATTCTCTTTGTGGGCGCGGGAGTCCTTGGAGCAGGAACACTCAAGGATCTTTCCCTTGCACTGCTCATTGGTTTGGCAGTGGGAACTTACTCGTCCATCTGTGTTGCGACACCATTCTTGGCAGCGATGCGCGAGCGCGAGCCCGCGATGCGTGCACTAGCCAAGCGAGTGCAGAATAAGACGAGCAAAGTTTCCTCCGGAGAAACTCCGATCAGCTCTCAAGTTGAAGAGCCAGCCGTTCGAGGTCCACGGAATCAACCTAAGCGCCAGAAGCAGAAGAGTGCGAAAAATAGGGGCGGAAAGGCGCAGAAAAAGCGTTAAGTTCTAAGCCCGCGTACCCTATGAGGTATGACTGCGATAGCTCCACCCTTGATCTCACCGATATTGGCGGCTCTTGAAATTCAAGGCCCAGATCGAGAGAGCATCGTGCGCGCTTTCGAGGTAGCCAATAAAGCCCACCAAGGTCAACTTCGAAAATCTGGAGAGCCGTACATCACCCATCCCGTTGCTGTGGCAGAGATTCTCAGCGAACTTGGAATGAACACGGCGACAATTGTTGCCGCACTCCTACACGATACCGTTGAAGATACTCCGTACTCGCTCAGTCAGCTGCGGGAGGATTTTGGTTCCGAGGTAGCGAACCTGGTCGATGGAGTGACCAAGCTTGATCGCGTGGTGTACGGACCTGATGCTGAAGCAGAGACAGTTCGTAAAATGGTCATTGCGATGTCACGAGATATCCGAGTGCTCGTCATCAAACTAGCCGATCGATTGCATAACGCCCGGACATGGAAATTCCTCGAGAACGAAGTGGTAGCGCGAAAGGCTCGAGAGACACTCGATATTTATGCGCCACTGGCTCATCGCCTCGGAATGAATGCCATCAAATGGGAGTTAGAAGATCTCGCGTTTGCAGCTCTGGAACCCAAGAAGTATGAGGAGATCACTCGTCTTGTCGCGCAGCGCCAAAGTGAGCGTCAAGAACATACCGACAAGGTAATTTCTGAAATTCGTGCGCAGTTGGCAAGTGAATTTGATGCGGTAGTGACGGGCCGGTATAAACACTATTTTTCGATCTATCAAAAAATGGTCGTTCGTGGTCGTGAATTCAATGAGATATATGACCTCACGGGTGTGCGTGTTCTCGTAAACGATGTCAAAGATTGCTACGGCGTGCTCGGAGCAATTCATGCACACTGGAGCCCGGTTCCAGGAAGATTCAAGGATTACATCGCAATGCCCAAATTCAATCTCTATCAATCTCTTCATACGACCGTCATTGGGCCTGATGGTAGAGCGATTGAAATTCAAATTAGGACTCACGACATGCATCGGCGGGCGGAATTTGGAATTGCAGCTCATTGGAAGTACAAGTCCGGCAATCGAAATGCCAATGAACCAGAGATGGCGTGGCTTAAACAACTTCACGAGTGGCAGAAAGAGACTGCCGACCCAGAGGAGTTTCTTGAGTCATTGCGCTTTGATCTTGGAACCCCAGAGGTCTTCGTGTTTACCCCCAAGGGGAGCGTCATTGCCCTCCCTTCTGGATCTACGCCAGTGGATTTCGCGTATACCGTCCATACCGAAATTGGCAACCGTTGCGTGGGAGCTAAAGTCAATGGTCGCCTAGTTTCCTTGGGAACGGTTCTGGCAAACGGTGATGTGGTTGAAGTGGTAACCAATAAAGGAGAGGGTGCCGGGCCAAGTCGCGATTGGCTCAATTTTGTGCAGAGCCCTCGCGCTCGTTCGAAGATCAAAGCCTGGTTCACTAAAGAACGAAAAGAAGAAGCTATCGAGGCAGGAAAAGAGTCAATAGCTCGTCAACTGCGAAAACAAGGCGCACCTCTGCAGAAAATTTTTGCAGGAGCTTCACTGCTAGAACTTGCACACGAGTTGAAATTTCCTGACATCACCGCTCTCTATGTTGCCGTGGGAGATGGCCATGTGAGTGCGGCCTCGGTTGTCGAAAAACTGCTCCATCTTCTGGGCAGCGAGGAACAGGAGTTTGCCAGCCTTGATACGCCAACACCCGCTCCAAGCCCTCGCCGCCTCAAGAGCGATAGCGGGGTGGAGGTTGTTGGTGCAGAAGATTTATTGGTCAAGTTGGCCAGGTGCTGCACACCGGTACCCGGCGACCAGATTATTGGCTTTATTACTAAAGCTAGCGGAGTCTCGGTTCATCGTGAAGATTGCATCAATGTCGGTGATCTTCGTAAACATCAAAAGGATCGGTTTATTGATGTCCGCTGGAGCCCAGGAGCGAATTCAGTGTTCTTGGTCAATATCCAAGTGGAGGCGTTGGATCGTGCGCGATTGTTATCTGATGTGACTAAGGCTCTCTCGGACAATGCGGTCAACATCTTGCATGCATCGGTCTCCACCGCAAAAGATCGGACGGCGTACTCGAAATTTACTTTCGAGATGGCAGATGCCAGTCACCTAGAGGCGGTACTCAAATCTGTACGCGCTGTTGAAGGTGTTTACGATGTTTATCGAGTGACGAATAGCTGATTATGAGAAGCTAGCGAGCGAGCGCTGGGCCTCTTCTAGCCAAACCTTTCTCGCCTCTGCCGACTCACGGGCCGCTTGAGCCTTCTTGGAATCCCCATTGGCTTCAGCCTTCTCAGCTGCAGCTTCGTACGCTGCTACTGCCTCGCTCAGTTGTCGCACGACATCGTGAGCACGAGCCTTAGCGGTGGGATCGCTCTTTCGTTTCTCTTGCTCTTCTAAAGCCCGGATTTCGCTCTCGACCACGCCAAGGCGCATATCGAGAGAATCACGCTTATCGCGAGGAACATTTCCGACCCGTTCCCATTTTTGCAATAGGTCACGGAACTTCTTTTTTGCCTCCGAGAAGTTTGTAATGGGTAGGAGCGCTTCAAACTCGAGAAGGAGCGCCTCTTTGGTTGCAAGATTATTTGCATTCGATGAATCTCGTTTATCGAGGTCAGCTTTCTTCGCGGCAAAGAAAGTCTCTTGGGCGGTGCGGAATCGAGCCCACAATGCGTCGTCGCTCTTCTTGGCTCCACGGCCAGCGTTCTTCCACTCTTGCATGAGAGCGGCAAATCGTTTGGCAGTGTTGACCCAATCACGAGAGGTAGCCAATTTTTCGGCCTCTGCAACGATTGCTTCTTTCGCGGTCGCAACGGCATCATTCGCGCTAGTCAATTTTGCGAAGTGAGTTCTACGGCGACGATCAAAACCATTTCGAGCTGCAGAGAATCGCTTCCATAATTCCTCATCGGCGGCTTTTTCGATCCGGGGCAGAGATTTCCAGTGATCCAGAAGCTCTTTAAGTCGATCGCCTGAGATTTTCCAATTGTCCTTTGCTGCAACCTCTTCAGCTTCGGCGACCAATTTTTCTTTTGCATCCTTGGTGGTCGCGCGAATGGCAGCGCGCTCTTGAGCAGCCTGGGCTTTCTTTGCAGCATACGCCGCTCGTTGTTCGTCGATGATGGGAGGTATTTGCTCGACTGCCATAGCTAGTGCAGCAAGATCACCCACTGCGTTGATTGTCGCGACCTGTTCTCGCAACCGAGCGACTGCTTGATCAGCGTCGCTAGGAACCATGGCGCCGCTACGGATTCGAGCAGCTGTCAGAGCAATTTCTGATGCGAGTTGCTCAAATTTGCGGACGAAATATGCCAGAGCTTCTTCTTTGCTTTTCCCCGGGTATGAGCCGACCGGCTTTTCGCCGTGACGAGTCCACACATAGACCGTGCCGTCCTCTGCTACTCGACCAAAGAGAGCGGGATCTCCGATGAGGGCGCTTGCTGCTGAGACCAATCCATCCGACATTGCCTGCTCCTTTGCGCGGGGCCCACCTGGGGTTCGCTGTAGAAAGTACGATTCGAGTCACCCGTTCGGAGCTCGAGGAGCCCCGTGGGGTGGGGCAAGCGTAGCGGGAGCCTCCGATTGGGCTCAAACGGTCCCAGGACCCTTGAGAATGGGCCAAGTCAGCCGCGGGGATGAGTAAGGGGAGGGCGATGTGATCACTGAGGTCATTGTGGCTAAGGCATTTGCCACAAATTGTTGGATCCTCTCCGGTGGCGATAGTGGTCAAGCGCTCATAGTGGATCCAGGAATTGGTCAGCCCTATCTCCATTACGCAGTACGGGAGCGCTGTCGCGAATTGGGGTTGCACCCGGTGGCTACCTTTATCACCCATGGGCACTTGGATCATATGTTCTCCCTAGCCCCACTCTGTGCCAGCGCAACGATACCGGCGATGATTCATAGCTCTGATCGCGAATTGCTGGCTCATCCTGAGCGAGCCCTCACCAAAAGCACCGCCGCGCTTATCCCCGAGGGCATGAATTTCGTCGAACCGGAGGAGGTTGTTGAGTTGACCGACGGCCTGACTCTTGAGATTGCCGGGATGACGCTCCGCTTTCACCACACCCCAGGGCACACCCCCGGCTCGACCATTGCTCTCATCGATGATTCGGCAGTAATTACTGGCGATGTGCTTTTCGCCGGTTCTATCGGTCGCACCGACTTACCGCGGGGTTCGCTAAGCGATATGGAGCAGAGTTTGCGTGCGAAAATTATCCCTCTAGCAGATCAGTTGACGGTGCTACCAGGCCACGGTCGCACGACAACCATCGGTCAGGAGCGCAAGAACAATCCATTCTTGCGCGCCGCTTCGGAGGGGAAACTCGGATGAAGTATCAAGCACCTAAAGGTGTGAAGGAGTACTTGCCGCCCTCATCAGCACTTTTTGAAAGAGTGCGTGAGGCGCTCATCACCCCTGCTCGCTTGGCAAATTACCAATTAATGGAGCTGGCAATCTTTGAAGAGACCGAGGTCTTTACACGCGGCGTAGGCGAATCCACCGATGTCGTATCAAAAGAGATGTACACCTTCACCGATCGTGCTGATCGTTCGTTGACATTGCGCCCCGAAGGAACTGCTGGTGTGATGCGAGCGGTTATCGAAAGCGGCATGGATCGTGGATCACTGCCGGTAAAGGTTTTCTATTCTGGTCCGTTTTTCCGTGCGGAAAGACCACAAGCTGGTCGATACCGTCAGTTCTATCAAGTGGGGATAGAAGCGATTGGAAGCGATGATCCGTTCTTGGATGTCGAAGTCATAGCTATTGCGCAACAGGGGTTCACTTCTTTGGGTTTAAGCAAGTTCGAGTTAGTTATCAATTCTTTGGGGGACAGTGAGAGTCGTAATGCATATCGCCTTGCATTGAGTGAATTTCTTGCCACCATAGATCTAGATTCAGCTACCCGAGAGCGGGCATCAATAAATCCGCTTCGTGTACTCGATGATAAGCGCCCAGAAATGATCGAAGCCCTCAAGAGCGCTCCGGTCATTTTGGATTTCCTGAACGAGAGTTCAGAGAGAGATTTTCGCATTGTGCAAGATGGACTGAGAGCGCTGGGAATAAAATTTTCGGTCAATCCTCGGTTAGTGCGCGGATTGGACTATTACACGAAAACTACCTTTGAATTCATACACCCCTTACTCGGTGCTCAATCTGGCATCGGCGGAGGAGGGCGGTACGACGGATTGATGGCATCTCTTGGTGGAGCACCTCTTTCGGGAATTGGTTTCGGAATCGGCGTCGATCGCGTGATTATGGCCTGTGAAGCAGAGGCAGTGACCCTCACTCCCGAGGTTCCGCTCAGCTGCTTCATCATCCCTCTCGGGGGTGAGTTCGAAGAAGATGCGCTCCGTCTGGCTTCGAGATTGCGAGTCAATGGAATTCGCTGCGATCTCGCGTACGGTGATCGAAGTTTGAAGGGTGCCATGAAAGCTGCCGACAAGTCGGGGGCTAGGTATGCCTTTGTTATAGGAGAGCGTGAGATTCAGGGCCAAATGGTGGAGGTCAAGGAGATGGGTACTGGAATGGTCATTCCGGTTAAACTCAGCGACTTATTGGAATTTTTCTCGAAAGGAAATCGTGCGCTCTCATAAAGCGGGTTTACTCAATTCATCTCACGATGGCGCTCGCGTCACTCTTACTGGATGGGTTGCCCGAAGGCGTGACCATGGCGGGGTGGCTTTCATTGACCTCAGAGATGCATCAGGTTGGGTGCAAGTTGTCATCAATGATGAATCAGTAGCCGCAGCACTTCGTGCTGAGTGGTGCATCAAAGTAGCTGGAATCATTCGCCGTCGACCTTCAGGTAACGAAAACCCATCGGTGCCAACCGGAGAGATCGAAGTTCTCTGCCAAAATCTAGAGGTACTAAGCGAGGCTGCCCCGTTGCCATTTCCGATCGATAGCGGCGAGCGCGTCGAGGCAAACGAAGAGACTCGCCTTCGCTACCGCTATTTGGATTTGCGCCGCGAAGGTCCAGCCAAGGCGCTCCGAACCCGTTCAAAAGTCACCTCGGTTATCCGGAAAGTCATGGAATCAAATGAGTTCTTGGAGATTGAAACACCTAATCTCACACGATCGACGCCCGAAGGGGCTCGAGACTTCCTTGTTCCTGTTCGACTCCAGCCAGGAAGTTGGTATGCGCTTCCACAATCTCCGCAATTATTCAAACAATTACTGATGGTTGCTGGCATGGAACGGTACTACCAAATCGCTCGCTGCTTTCGTGATGAAGATTTTCGAGCCGATCGCCAACCAGAGTTCACCCAACTTGATGTAGAGATGAGCTTTGTTAATCAAGACGATGTGCTGGCTCTTACGGAGCAGCTACTCTCTTCAATCTGGAAAGAGCTGCTCAACTACGATATTGCTCTCCCCATTCCAAGAATGACCTACGACGAAGCGATGCGGCGATTCGGTTCAGATAAGCCGGATCTTCGATTTGGAAATGAGATTGTTGATGTCACCGATTTCTTTAGGGAGACCCAATTCAAAATTTTCCAAAGCGAGTTCGTTGGAGCAGTGGTTATGCCGGGTGGGGCTACGCAGGCCAGACGAGAACTTGATGCTTGGCAAGAGTGGGCAAAGGCGCGCGGTGCTAAAGGGTTGGCTTATATTTTGGTCGATCAGAATGGCGAGTTGTCGGGTCCAGTTGCAAAAAATATTTCGGAAGTTGAGCGCCAATCGATCGCTGGCGAGGTAGGGGCACAGCCCAACGACGCCATCTTTTTTGCTGCAGGGGAGAGGGCGGAAGCCTTGGCTCTCCTTGGCGCGACCCGACTGGAAATAGGTAAACGATGCGGCTTGATTGCTCTCGATGAATGGCGCTTTCTTTGGGTCGTCGATGCCCCAATGTTTGAGAAGAACGATGAGGGTAGATGGACGGCAGTGCACCACCCATTCACAGGACCAAAACCAGAATTTGCTGACACCTTTCATGTCACACCCGAACAGGCTCTTGCCTACGCCTATGACATCGTTCTCAACGGTAATGAGATTGGTGGCGGTTCTATTCGAATCCACCAGCGGGAGATGCAACAGCGAGTCTTTGATGTGATTGGACTGTCAAAAGAAGAGGCAGAATCAAAGTTCGGGTTCTTGCTTGAGGCATTTACCTACGGCCCACCACCGCATGGTGGTATTGCGTTGGGAATAGACCGATTGACGGCACTGATTGCAGGGGTCGATTCCATTCGCGAGGTGATTGCTTTTCCCAAGACCGCAAGTGGTGGCGATCCCTTAACTGGCGCTCCTACGCCTATAACCGTTGCTCAACGCCGCGAAGCAGGCATTGATGCGGTTGCTGGAGCGGGAAAGAAAGAAGAGAATTAATAGATGAGGCCGCTTTCCCAGATCAAGCGGTTACTCCTATGGAGCGCCCTGGTTCTCCTACTGGGCTCGTGTGGCGCGCCCTCGAAAATTTATGCCAAGGACTCACAGTTGGGCGTCTACTTCACGATTCCTGCCACCTGGCATGAGATCCCAGAGGAAGATATCCGATCCTATGAAGTTGAGGGTGCTGACGATGCGGCCAAGACCAAAGCAGATTTAGTTTTGTGGCAGAAAGCCTTTAGTGAGAGCAAAGAGACAAGTGCTCGTGAAGTTCTTCGACTCGATCCACCCAAATCTCTCACCGCCTTCGCACGAGTACGAGCGTTGACCATCCAAGAGAGTGATGCGATGTCATACAACGGACTGCGCGATTTGGTGCTACCAGTTACCGAATTGATTGCAGGAAGTTCAGAGGTTGTCAACGACTTCGAATTACTGGGCGAGCAGGAAGTAGTTACCGAACAGGCTCGAGGTTTGCAAACAACATTTTCTTTTACTTTGAAGAATGGCGGTAACGAAACGGTACACCAGACCGCGCTGCTATCAAATGATCGAGGATCAATCTATTTCTTCCTTGTTCGTTGCACTACCGAGTGTTTCGATGAATCACAAGAGACTGTGGATGAAATCGTCAAATCATTCACGGTGAAGGGCAGGCGATAATCATGGTGAACATCACTCAATTGGAGAGCAGACCGCGTGATACTGATCGTAAGACGCGAATCCATCTCAGTCTCTTCGATAGGCTCAAGTTCCTGGTTGCCTTCACCATCACCTTCTTTGTATTGGTCTGGTCAGAGATGGCAGGCAATCCCCTTCTTGGATTTGTCGATGCGATGCGAGGCACAAGTAAATCTGCATGGTGGCTCTTCCTGTTGGCAGGAATTGAAATTCTCCGACAGATCCATTTCCTGATTTCAGAATATGCATCGCCCTATCACAGAATTTGGCAGCGATATTTTTCGTTTTTCGACAGAACAATCCATCGCATTAGCGATTGGAATCGATTTAGACTTTCGAGAGCGATAAAACTTCTGCTTTTCATCGCGCTTCTTGCAGTCATTCTCGGCGCAATCTATGACGAAGCTCCGGTTCGAGCTCTCTTCTTGGCGCCAGCGGCGCTATGGACCGCGCTGCCATTTATCGCGCAGTTGATGTTTGCAGTGGTTTTCATCCTGATCCAGTTCGTGGCAATCTTCTGGTTCCTCTCGCGCGGAGGGATTGATGTGTATTTTCCTGATGACATCCGGACGCGATTCACGGATGTTTGGGGGCAGGATCATGTGCTTGCGCGCATCCGAGAGAATCTGATGTTCCTCGAGAAGCCCGAGGAGATCGAGAAATTCGGTGGTTATGTACCCGGTGGCATCTTGCTCTGGGGACCACCGGGAACCGGCAAGACTTTAATGGCCGAGGCGATGGCTGGTGAGACTGGAAAACCCTTCGTCTTCGTAGATCCCGGCGCCTTTAACAATATGTTCTTTGGAGTGGGAATCCTTAAAGTGAAATTTCTCTTCCGAAAGCTGCGCAAACTTGCCCTCAGGTATGGAGGGGTGGTCGCTTTCTTCGACGAAGCGGATGCTTTAGGCAATCGAGGTCTAGCTCCTGCTGGTGGATTAGGACGCTTCACGCCGGCAACATCTGGAAGTGAATGCCATGGAGGGCAATACCTCTCTCCAGCCAGCGCGCATTTGGTTTTCCGGGAGCGGTTCATGATGGGCGCTGGCGGTGGTGGTGCTGGAACAGGCACGCTACAGGCGCTGCTCACCGAAATTTCAGGACTGAAGAAGCCGCGAGGGTTCTTCAACAGAATTGTTCGGAGAACTCTTGGTATGCGCCCGAAGACGCCACCGAAATACCGCATTTTGATTGTTATGGCGACAAATTTGCCTGAGGCCCTCGACGAAGCCCTCTTGCGCCCTGGTCGAATAGATCGAATGTACCGAGTGGGATACCCAAGCAAGGCCGGAAGGATTCGAACCTACGAAGGATATTTGGCGAAGGTCTCTCATTCGCTCAGCGTTGAGGAGATCGACAAGTTGGCAACCATTACCCCTTATGCAACAGGGGCGCGCATCAAGGACACCATCAACGAAGCATTGATTTATGCGATTAGAAGTGGGCGTACCACAATCACTTGGCCTGATGTAATCAAAGCAAAACAATTGAAGGAGCTCGGGCCTCCCGAGGATGTTGAATACATCGAACGGGAACGGCATGCGGTGGCTATCCACGAAGCGTGCCATGGTGTGATGGCTCATGTTGTGCGCCGCCACATGATGATAGACCTTGCAACAATTGAAAAAGGTTCAGATTACCTTGGCATGGTGGCCAGCATTCCGCCTGATGATCAATTCACTCGATGGAAGAGCGAATACGAAGCCGACATCTTGGTCTCACTTGCCTCACTTGCTGGTGAGCGGATGTTTTTTGGTGGAGATAACTCATCCGGAGTTTCTGGAGATTTAGAGAGTGCAACCACGATTGCAAGCTTCATGGAAGGCCACTGGGGTATGGGCTCCACTGTCTCTTCACATGCTTCAAACAAGAGATTCGAGGTTGGAGCTCCTGGTGGTGGTAAAGAGAAGAGGGGAGATGCCAATAAAGAGATGCGTCGCTCACTCGCTGATCGGATCGAAGGAAACCTAGCAGCGCTCTTGAAGAATGCCGAGAAGATTCTCAAAGATCATCGCGATCAAGTCCTTTCACTTGCCCACGCATTAGAGGTGTACAAAACACTTGACGGCGAGGATGTAGCCGCCGTTATAGATGGGGTTGAGGGACCCATTGTCGATGGTCGACCTTACACGAAGTCAAAGAACATAAAGCTTCTTGAGAATTATCATGAATCCGCCGTGCGTGCGCACAGGGACCATAACTCGCCGAGCGTTCACCTTCCTGAGCTTCATTGATGTGCACGCGAGATAGATAGGCGCCTGTGGACCTATTCGACTCCGATAATCAAGAGATACTCTCGTCTTCGCCGCCACTGGCCGCCAGGATGCGTCCTCGAACACTGGCTGAAGTTGTCGGTCAAGAGCATTTGATGCAAGTCGGTTCACCCCTTGCTCGGTTGATTGCCAGAGAAAAGGGCGCGCCTCCTTCGTTGATTCTTTTTGGACCACCCGGTTCAGGCAAGACCACTTTGGCTCTCCTTCTGGCTGATGGAAGAAGATTTCGTCAACTCTCGGCAGTTTCGGCCGGTATAAAAGATGTGCGCGAGGAGATTGATGGCGCTCGATTTCAATTGAGTCACCGTGGAACTGAGACCGTGCTATTCATTGATGAGGTACACAGGTTTAATAAGGCCCAACAAGATGCGCTACTGCCGGCGGTTGAAGATCGAATCATCACGCTGGTCGCAGCCACGACAGAGAATCCGTCTTTCTCGATCATCACTCCACTGCTCTCGCGATCTCTCGTGGTTCGGTTGGAGCCACTTTCACGAGAACATGCACAGATCATCATCCAGCGAGCGCTCTCCTCTGATTTGGGACTCTCCGGTGAGTTTGTTATCGATTCAGAAGCCAGCGAAGAGCTCATCAATCTTGCCCATGGAGATGCTCGCCGACTCCTGACCTACCTCGAAGCTGCTGCAGGGGCACATGAATCGGGAAGAATCACTCGCAAAAGCGTTGCGGCGAGCGCTGACCGCGCACTAGTAGATTTCAATATCGATTTGCATTACGACATCATCAGCGCTTTCATCAAATCTGTCCGGGGCTCGGATGTCGATGCAGCGGTGCACTATCTATTGAGAGCGATCGCGGGTGGAGAGGATCTTCGATTCCTCGCTCGAAGATTGGTGATCCTGGCAAGTGAAGATATTGGGATGGTAGATTCACAGGCGTTGGTTATCGCCACCGCTGCAGCCGAAGCTGTAGCGCTCGTCGGCGCGCCAGAAGGTCACTACGCGCTGGTGCATGCCACGGTCTATTGCGCGCTTGCTCCGAAATCGAATGCCCTCGCCCGCGCAATGGCTA
>Ga0129336_10002072_pt1 | contig 12335 bp, 8 predicted proteins | sample CPB6_02_DNA_FD_96878 | JGI IMG/M metagenome (GOLD analysis project Ga0129336, IMG submission 96878) | Freshwater to marine salinity gradient microbial communities from Chesapeake Bay, USA - CPBay_Sum_0.6_0.2_DNA | ecosystem: Environmental > Aquatic > Marine > Coastal | place: USA: Chesapeake Bay...
GATGAAGCGCACCGTCAGCAGCGCCGCATGGAAGGCCAGCGACAGGCCCAGCGCGACATGCAGGGTGCTGATGCGGCGGGCGTCCATGGCGGCGTCGGGCGGGTGGGTGCTCAGCTGGCCGGCCCGGTCACCGCAGCGGCGTCGCCGGCTGCAAGTGAAGGCGCGGGGGCGTCAGCATCGTCCAGATCCACCGAGATGGTCAGCGGCCCGGCCGCGGCCTCGCTCTCGGCGTCTTCGCTGTCTTCGGGCTCGGCCACCGCGGCGGCATCGTCCAGCCGTTCGGTCACCGTGCCGTGCACATCCAGCGTGATCTCGTCAATGTGGCCCAGCCGCACCCGCACGCGTGCACCGCGCGGCAGGCCGTCGGCCCCCATCACCGGCAGCACCAGCGGCAGCGTGTCGGCGCGCACCAGCCCGTCCTTGATGACGGTGGCGGTCAGTTCCGTCAGCGCCGCCTGCTGCAGGTGGCGCAGCGTCCAGAAGCGCTCCATGCCGGCCTGGTGCGCGTTGTAGGCGGTGTAGGCCGCATCGAACGCACTGATGATCGAGAACAGCTCCGCGTCCTTGGGCTTGAACGGCGCGGCCAGCGCCGCGGTGCGGCCGTGGCGCGCAGCAGCAATGATCTGCCACTGGTTGACCAGATCGGTGTAGCGGCGCAGCGGCGAGGTGCTCCACGCATAGCTCTTCACGCCGATGCCCGCATGCGGCAGCGACTTGGTGCCCATGCGCACCTTCACGCCAGGCGCCAGGCTGGCCTGGCTGCGGTAGATGGCCGGCACGCCGTGCTCGGCAAGCCAGCCGCCCCAGTGGCTGTTGGCGAGGATCATCGCCTCGGCCACGATCAGGTCCAGCGGCGCGCCGCGCTGGCGCACGCTGATCTGCACCGTCTCGCCGCCGTCGGGCGCATCGCCCTGCACATCGAGGAGGCGAAAGTTGTAGTCGGGGCGGTTGAAGGTCTCGGGCTTGCCGCGCACCACCTCGCGCCGCGCCTTGAGCTCGCGTGCCAGGCGGTGCAAGAAGGCCAGTGCCGGCTGGAACGCGGCCACCTCGGCAGGCGTCTCCTGCACTGCAGAGGTGTCGGCGGCGTCGCCCAGCCACGCTTCGGTGATCAGCGCGTCGAGCTGGTCGTGCCGCAGGTTGGCTGCGATCGGCACGCGCTCAAGCCGCGTCTGCGCCTCGCCCAGCTCCAGCGTGGCCTCGTCGATCTGCACATACAGCGACACCGCCGGGCAGTCGCGTCCGGCCTGCAGGGTGTAGCGCTGCACCACCCCGTCGGGCAGCATCGTGATCTTGTGCCCGGGCATGTAGACGGTGGACAGCCGCTGGCGCGCCACCGCGTCGACGGCGTCGCCCGGTGTGAGCGCCAGGCCCGGCGCCGCGATGTGGATGCCGAGAGTGACGCGGCCGCTGCCCAGGCCCTGCAGCGACAGCGCGTCGTCGATCTCCGTGGTCTGCGAATCGTCGATCGAGAACGCCTGCACCGCGGCCACGGGCAGATCGTCGCCGATGGCCGGTGCCTCGAGCGCGGGAAAGCCGGTGCCCTTGGGGAAGTGCTCGAACAGGAAGCGCTGCCAGTGGAACTGGTAGGCCGAGGCGATGGCGCCTGCGCGCTGCAGCAGGTCCAGCGGTGCGTGCTTGGTGGCGCGTGCGGCCTCGACCACCGCCTTGTACTCGGGCGCATTCTTGTCGGGCTTGAACAGGATGCGAAACAGCTGCTCGCGCACGGGCGCGGGGCACTGGCCTTCTGCCAGCGCCTGGGCCCAGGCGTCGATCTGCGCCTGCACCTGCTTCTTCTTCTCGATCGCGGCCAGCGCCTGCTGCACGATCTCGGCAGGCGCCTTGCGAAAGCGCCCCTTGCCGGCGCGGCGAAAGTAATGCGGCGCCTCAAACAGCGTCAGCAGGGCGGCGGCTTGCTGTGCGGTGCTGGCCTGGGCGCTGAAGTAGTCGCGTGCCAGGTCGGCAAAACCGAACTCGTCTTCCGGCGCGAATTCCCAGGCCAGCTGCAGGTCGATGCCGGTGCTCAGCGAGTGCGCCTCGCGCATCAGCTCGGCCGGCGCGGGCTTGTCAAAGCGCAGCAACACGTTCGCCGCCTTCACCTTCACCCGCTTGCCGCTGTCCAGCTCGATCTGCGCCGAGGCCTCGGCCTCGCTCATCACCCGCCCGGTGACGAACTTCCCGGCCTCTTCGAACAATGCAAACATGGCGCGGATTGTCCCATGCGGCCTGCGGTGGCCACGGCCTCAGGCCAGCTGCAGGAAGTCCAGCACCTCGTCGAGGTACTGGGCGAAATCGCTGATCGCGTGGTCGCTGCCGCCGAGCAGGCGCAGCGTGGCGTGCGGATGGCGCGCGGTCATCTCCTGCCAGCTCAGCACCTCGTCGCCTTGGGCGATCAGCGCGTAATGCGCTGGCCGGGGTTCACGCAGCGCATCGCGGCTGGCGTCTTCCAGCATGCGCAGCTCCTGCACATGCGCTTCGGTGAAGGTGAAGCGCTGCGCCGGGTCATGCCAGCCACTGTGCTCGCCCAGGTGGCGCGCCAGGTCGCGGGCCGGGTGCACCGCCGGGTTGAGCAGCACCGCGCGGCAGCCCATGGCACCCGATACGCAGGCGGCATAAAAGCCGCCCAGGGACGAGCCCACCACCGCCATGCGATCGCGTGGCCAGCCCTGGATGCCGTCCATCACGAGCGCCATCGCCTCGCGCGGCGAAGGCGGCAGCTGAGGGCACCACCAGTGCACGGCCGGGTGCCGCTGCGCCACGGCAGCCGCCATCATCCGGGCCTTGGTGGACTGCGGCGACGAACGAAAGCCGTGCAGGTACAGCACATGGGTGGTGCGGGTGGCAGGGGCAGTCATGTCGGCACAGGATAATGCGGCCGATGTCTGCCGTCCTGTCCAAGCCCTCGCTGCTGCAGCGCCTGGCGCCCCTGGTGCGCGGCTTCGACGGGCCGCTGCTGGCGGCTGCGGCGCTGCTGGCGCTGGCGGGCCTGACGGCCATGTATTCCTCGGGCTACGACCACGGCACGCGCTTTGCCGACCACAGCCGCAACATGCTGATCGCCGCCGCCATCATGCTGACGGTGGCGCAGTTGCCGCCGCAGCGGCTGATGAGCCTGGCGGTGCCGCTGTACACACTGGGCGTGGCGCTGCTGATCGCGGTGGCGCTGTTCGGCATCACCCGCAAGGGCGCGACGCGCTGGCTGCATGTGGGCATCACCGTCATCCAGCCCAGCGAGATCCTCAAGATCGCGATGCCGCTGATGCTGGCCTGGTGGTTCCAGCGCCGCGAGGGGCAGCTGCGGCCGCTGGACTTTGCGGTGGCCGGGTTGCTGCTGGCGGTCCCCGTGGGCCTGATCATGAAGCAGCCCGACCTGGGCACCGCGCTGCTGGTGCTGGGTGCGGGGCTGGCGGTCATCTTCTTTGCCGGCCTGAGCTGGAAGCTGGTGATTCCGCCCGTGGTGCTGGCGCTGGTGGGCATCGTGCTGCTGGTGGCGTTCGAGCCGCAGCTGTGCGCCGATGGCGTGCGCTGGCCGGTGCTGCATGCCTATCAGCAAAACCGGGTGTGCACCCTGCTTGACCCGATGCGTGACCCGCTGGGCAAGGGCTTTCACATCATCCAGGGGATGATCGCCATCGGCTCGGGCGGGCTGTTCGGCAAGGGCTTCATGCAGGGCACGCAGACGCACCTGGAATTCATCCCCGAGCGCACCACCGACTTCATCTTTGCCGCCTACTCCGAAGAGTTCGGCCTGCTGGGCAACCTGCTGCTGATCGCCGGCTTCGTGTTCCTGGTGCTGCGCGGCCTGGTGATCGCGGCCGAGGCCTCCACGCTGTTCTCCAGGCTGCTGGCCGGCGCGGTGAGCCTGATCTTCTTTTTCTACGCCTTCGTCAACATGGGCATGGTCAGCGGCATCTTGCCGGTGGTGGGCGTGCCGCTGCCTTTCATCAGCTACGGCGGCACCGCGATGGTGACGCTGGGCATGGGGCTGGGCATCCTGATGTCGATTGCGCGATCGCGCCGGCTGGTGCAGACCTGAGGACACACACATGAACACGGCACGCGATTCCTTTCCGGTGGCCATCGTCGGCACCGGCAACATGGGCGGCGGCATGGCGCTGAACCTGCTGTCGCGCGGCTGGCCGGTGCGGGTGCACGACATCGACCGCGCCAAGGTCGATGCGCTGGCCGCACGCGGTGCGCAGGCCTGTGCCGACGCGGCCGAGGCTGCGTCGCAGGCCACGCTCACCATCGTCTGCGTGATCGACACGCCGCAGTGCGAGCAGGTGCTGTTCGGCCCGCGGGGCGTGGTGTCTTCGGCGGGTGCGCAGCACACGGTGATGCTGTGCCCGACGATTTCGCCGCAGGACGTGGAGTCGTTCGCGCGGCGCCTGGCCGAGCGCGGCATCGCCACCATCGACGCACCCATGTCGGGTGGCCCGCAGCGCGCCGCCGAGGGCACGATGAGCCTGATGGTGGCCTGCCCCGCCGGGCTGTACGACACGCACCGTGCGCTGATCGAGACGCTGTCCAGCCAGGTGTTTCGCATCAGCGAGCGGCCGGGTGACGGTGCGCGCACCAAGCTGGTGAACAACCTGCTGGCCGGCATCAACCTGGTGGGCGCGGCCGAGGCCATGGCGCTGGCGCAGCGCCTGGGGCTCGACCCGGCGGTCAGCCTGGACGTGATCGAGCGCTCCAGCGGGCAAAGCTGGATCGGCAGCGACCGGATGCGCCGCGCACTCGCCGGCGACTTTGCGCCGCGCGCCCATGTGACGCTGCTGGAAAAAGATACCGGGCTGGCGGTGGCAGCAGCCCGTGCCGCCGGCTTTGAAGGCCCGCTGGGCGCTGCAGCGCACGACACCTTTGCCCGCACGCATGCGATGGGCCATGCCGCGCTGGACGATGCGGCGGTGTATCTGGCGCTGGGGGGCACGCCGCTACCCCCGCGCGGCGACGGATCGCGCTAGCATACGGAACGGGGAGAACATCACATGGCCACCATCCTCGTCGTCGAAGACGATGACCTGATCCGCAACTACATCGCCCGCCTGCTGAAGATCGAGGGTCACACCACGATCCAGGCAGAAAACGGCGTCAAGGCGATGCTGCGCCTGCGTGAGTCGGTGCCCGATGCGGTGATCTCCGACGTGAACATGCCCGAGATGGACGGCTTCACCCTGCTGGAGACGATCCGCTCCGACCGCTCGATGGCGGCGTTGCCGGTGATGCTGCTGACCGCGCTGGACGACCGCGCCAGCATGCGACGCGGCATGAGTGGCGGCGCCGACGACTACCTGGGCAAGCCCTTCACCCGCGACGAGCTGATGGACGCGCTGGGCGGGCTGCTGAAGAAAAAGCAGCGCGTCGAAGACGTGGTGCAGAGCACCCTGCAGGAGCGCGAGGACGAACTGCGCAGCGCCTTCGACAGCAGCCTGTCGGGCGACTCGGGGCCGCGCAGTGCGGTGCGCCCGCCCGAGGGGGCGACAGTGGATTCGACCATCGACGCCACCGTGCTGTCGATGGTGGTGCGCAACTTCACCCTGATTTCTGAACGCCTGAACGCCAGCGAGATCGAGGAACTGCTGTCGGCCTTCCTCGGCCGCGCGGTGCTGCCGCTGCTGCAGCACGGCGGCATGCACCTCAAGCTGATCGGTGATACCGCCGTCACCGTGTTCGAGCATGCCGACCAGCCCGCGCGTGGCGCCCGCCGCGGCGTGGCGGCAGCGCTGGCGATTGCAGCCGTGGGGCAGGATTTCCGGCGCTGGATCGACGAGCGATTTGCCGACCGCGGCCTGCCCGAATTTGGCGTGTGCGTGGCGGTGCATGCGGGCAAGGTCGACCTGTACCGTGTGGGCACCGAAGAGCGCCCCGAGCTGCTGGCCAGCGGCACCACGGTGGACGACACGCTGCGCCTGGAAGCGCAGGCGCGTCGCCTGGGCTCGAAGGTCAGCGCCAGCCGCGCTACTTCGTCGCTTGCCGGCTTCGGCCTGCGCGCCGGCCTCAGCACCGTGATCACGCTGCAGGGCGACCCGGCAGGCGATGCGTATGAAATCCTCGGGCTGGATGGCGCGGGTGCCGACCTGTCGATCGATCGCGATGCGCTGGCCAAGCGGCTGGAAGAAGCCCAGCTGTCCGTGCAGTCCAACGCACAGCTGGCGGCGCGTGCGGCCAAGGGCGCCCTGCAAGCCAAGCTGCAGGCCCTGAAGTCGCTGTCGTTCGCACCGGGCGAAGCGCCGCTGACCCTCAAGGGCTACCGGCTGCAGCGCAAGATCGGCGAGGGCGGCATGACCAAGGTGTACCTGGCTGCGCGCGAGGACGACGGCGTGCCCGTGGTGCTGAAGGTGCTCGAGGCTGCCGGCGAGGATGCGGCGTCGTATCTGGCGCGCTTCGTGCAGGAGTACACGCTGCTGTCGCAGGTGGACCATCCGAACATCATCAGGATTTTCAACCAGGGCTTCACCGACGAGGTGGCCTACATCGCGATGGAGTACTTCGAGCGCGGTGACCTGCGCGCCGAGATGAACCTCGGGCGGCTGGGCAATGCGCGCGCCATCGTGGTGGCGGTGCAGGTGGCGCGGGCGCTGGCCACGGCGCATGCACGCGGCGTGATCCACCGCGACCTCAAGCCCGAGAACTTCATGGTGTGCGGTGACGGCAGCATCGCGCTGGCCGACTTCGGCATCGCCAAGGCGAAGGACGCGCAGGGTGCGTCGGTGGCGATGGAAAAAACGCGCGTGGGCGACGTGGTGGGCACGCCCTACTACCTGAGCCCCGAGCAGGCGCTGGGCAAGGAAGTCTCGCCGCGCTCGGACCTGTACAGCTTCGGCATCATGATGTTCGAGATGTTCGCGGGCCGCCGGCCCTTCATGTCGAACTCGCTCGAGCAGCTGCTGTCGATGCAGCTGCACGCCGACGTGCCCCCGCTGCCTGCCGACTGCGCGGTGATGCAGCCGATGATCAACAAGCTGTGTGCCAAGGACCCCGAGAAGCGCTACGCCAGTGCCGATGAACTGCTCAAGCAGCTCGAGCGCTACCTGCCGCGCACGCCTGCGGCCTCCTGAGGCCTCCTGAGGCGAGCCGACCCCACCCCCATACCTGGACGCACATGATTTCCCGCGAACCCACCATCGAACGCCTGGCCACCGCACGCGCACTGCTGCTGGAGCCCTTCGGCCTGAACGAAACGCACCTGCAGCGCGCGCTGGCCGAGATCACCGCGCACCGCGTGGACGATGCCGACCTGTATTTCCAGTACACCCGCAACGAGGGCTGGAGCCTGGAAGAAGGCATCGTCAAGACCGGCAGCTTCAGCATCGACCAGGGCGTGGGCGTGCGCGCGGTCAGCGGCGAGAAGACCGCCTTTGCCTACTCGGACGACATCTCGCTGGCCTCTCTGCTGGACGCTGCGCGCACCGTGCGCTCGATCGCGCGTGCCGGTGCGTCGGCGCGTCAGCGCGTGGGTGCGCCCAAGGTCGCGGCCAGCCGTTCGCTGTATGGCGCGCTCGACCCGATCGCCTCGCTGGACAGCACCGCCAAGGTGCAGCTGCTCGAGCGTGCCGAGCGCATGGCGCGCGCCAAGGACCCGCGGGTGGCGCAGGTGATGGCGGGCCTGGCGGCCGAGTACGACGTGGTGATGGTGGCACGCGCCGACGGCACGCTGGCGGCCGACGTGCGGCCGCTGGTGCGCCTGTCGATCACGGTGATCGCCGAGCAGGCCGGCCGCCGCGAGATGGGCTCGGCCGGAGGCGGCGGGCGCTTTGGCCTGGCGTACTTTGACGACGCGCGCGTGCGCGAATATGTGGACGAGGCGGTGAACTCGGCGCTGACCAACCTGGAGTCGCGCCCGGCACCTGCGGGCGAGATGACGGTGGTGCTCGGCCCGGGCTGGCCGGGCGTGCTGCTGCACGAGGCGGTGGGCCACGGGCTGGAGGGCGACTTCAACCGCAAGGGCAGCAGCGCCTTCAGCGGCCGCATCGGCCAGCGGGTGGCGGCCAAGGGCGTGACGGTACTCGACGACGGCACCATCGCCGACCGGCGCGGCTCGCTGAATGTGGATGACGAAGGCCATGCCACGCAGCGCAATGTGCTGATCGAGGACGGCATCCTCAAGGGCTACATCCAGGACGCGATGAACGCGCGCCTGATGAAGGTGCGGCCCACCGGCAACGGCCGGCGCGAAAGCTACGCCCACATCCCCATGCTGCGCATGACGAACACCTACATGCTCGGTGGCAACCAGGACCCGAAGGAAATCGTCGCCAGCATCAAGAAGGGCCTGTACGCCACCAACTTCGGCGGCGGCCAGGTCGACATCACCAGCGGCAAGTTCGTGTTCTCCGCCAGCGAAGCCTTCTGGGTCGAGAACGGCAAGATCCTCTACCCGGTGAAGGGCGCCACCATTGTGGGCAACGGGCCCGACGCACTGACGCGCGTGAGCATGATCGGCAACGACATGGCGCTGGACAGCGGCGTGGGCACCTGCGGCAAGGAAGGCCAGAGCGTGCCGGTGGGCGTGGGCCAGCCGACGCTGCGCATCGACGGCCTGACGGTGGGCGGCACCGCCTGACGCGGCGCCCAACCTGCGTTCGGCCCGCAGTGCGGCCGCTTCAGCGGCCCACCACCCGCTCGCGCAGCGCGCGCTTGAGCACCTTGCCGTTGGCATTGCGCGGCAGCGGCTCGGCAAGCCAGGTGAAGTCGTCCGGCGTCTTGTAGTCGGCCAGTTGCGCGCGGCACTGCGCCACCAGCTGCGCGCGCAATGCATCGGCCCCGGCTGCGTTGCCTGCGGCGCCCGGCGCGTACACGAACGCATGCACCCGCTCGCCGAGCACCGGGCAGGGCACGCCCACGGTGGCGGCCTCCTGCACCTGCGGATGCGCCATCAGGCAGTTCTCGACCTCGATCGAGAACACCTTGTAGCCGCCGCGGTTGATCATGTCCTTCTTGCGGTCGTGGATCTGCAGGAAGCCCTGCTCGTCCAGCGTGCCCAGGTCGCCCGACTTCCAGTAGCCGTCGACAAAGCCGTCGGCGGTGGCCTGCGGGTTGTCCCAGTAGCGCGGCACCACCATCGGCCCGGCGATCCACACCTCGCCGCTGGTGCCGGTGGGCACATCGCGGCCCTCGTCGTCCACCACCCGCACCTGCGCGCAGGGCAGGGCGATGCCGACCTTGTCCACCCGGTCGGAACCGGGCGGCGTGAGCGTGGTGGGCGATGTGGTCTCGGTCGAGCCGTAGGCATTGAACAGCCGGATCGAGGGGCACTGCTCGCGCAGCGCCGCAATCGTGGCCGGTGGCATCGGTGCACCGCCAAAACCTGCCACGCGCCAGGCCGACAGGTCGGTGCGCGCAAGCGCCGGCTCGCGCAGGCACAGGGCGTACATCGCCGGCACGATCAGGGTGCAGGTGATGCGTGCGTGCTCGAGCAGCGCCAGGCACTGCGCCGCCTTGAACTCGCGCAGCACCACGGTGCAGCCACCCACACCTGCCATCGCCAGGATGATGGCCACCAGGCCGGTGACATGCGACGCCGGTACCGCCAGCAGCGAGCGGTCGTGCGGCTGCAGGCCCAGCGCGTGGCGGTAGTGCAGCACCGAGTGCACCAGGTTGAAGTGCGTCAGCACCGCACCCTTGGGCCGACCGGTGGTGCCCGAGGTGTAGAGGATCACGGCGGCGTCCTCCTCGTCGGGCTGCGCGTCGCGCGCGAGCGGCGGCCCGGCAGCGAGGTCGCGCGCATGCAGCCAGCCTGCGGGCGGCGCAGTGCCGTCATCGGCGGCCACCACCCGCAACAGCGGCTGGCCGTTGTCCAGCGCGGCGGGCGCCAGCCCGCACAGGGGCGCATCGGCCAGCACCGCGCGGGCCTGGCACTGGTTGACGATGTAGGCCACGCCGGGCGCTGCCTCACGGATGCTGACCGGCACCGCCACGGCACCCAGGCGCAGCACCGCATAGAGCGCCAGCACGAACTCGGCGCGGTTGCCCATCAGCATCAGCACCCGGTCGCCGCGCTGCACGCCCGCGCGCTTCAGTCCACCGGCCAGCCGCCGGCTGGCTGCGTCCACACCGCGCCATGACCAGCTCAGGCTGCCGTCGACGATGGCTTCGGCATCGGGGCGCTCGCGTACCGCCTGCGCCAGCATCGCATTGAGGTGCGGCCAGCGCTGCGCATAGCAGTGCATGCGACGGCCATCGAAGTGGGTTTCCTCGCGCAGCGCCTCGGCGGGCCAGCGCGGATCGACGGGGGGCAAGGTCATGATGCGATCAAGTCATTGCGGGCAGGTATGGCATCCAGATGTCACACGTACAACACTATCGCAGGTCGCGGGCTCTTTCGGGTCGGGGCCGGCAAGGCTCAGGACACGGCTGTGCTACATTGCTGGCCATGCGCAAGCCCTCGTTTTACTTTGGCTACTTTTGGTTCTCTGGCCCCACCGGCGGTCGAGAGGTCTGAACGCAACCCAAAGCAAGCAGGCCCGCTCAGACAAAACCGCCGGAACCCCCGGCGGTTTTTTTATGTCCGTTGCCCCCATCCATCACGCTTCACGCAGCCACGGCGCTGCAGCGAATCAGCAAGGAGAGTCTCGATGAACGCCAAGTCCACCGCATCCGCCGAGTCCTGGTATCCGCCCGGTGCCCGCCCCACCGACCGCACCAGCCAGACCGACGACGAACGCATCCAGGACATCACCGTGCTGCCCCCGCCCGAGCACCTCATCCGCTTCTTTCCGATTCGCGGCACACCCATCGAGTCGCTGATTGCGCGCACCCGCAAGTCGATCCAGGACATCATGCACAGCAAGGACGACCGGCTGCTGGTCGTCATCGGGCCGTGCTCCATCCACGACCCGGCCGCGGCACTGGACTACGCGCGCCGCCTGAAGGCGCTGCGCGACAAGCACGCGGCCGACCTCGAGGTGGTGATGCGCGTGTACTTCGAAAAGCCGCGCACCACGGTGGGCTGGAAGGGCCTGATCAACGACCCGTACCTCGACGAGAGCTACCGCATCGACGAAGGCCTGCGCATCGCGCGCCAGCTGCTCATCGAGATCAACCGCCTGGGCCTGCCCGCGGGCAGCGAGTTCCTGGACGTGATCAGCCCGCAGTACATCGGCGACCTGATCAGCTGGGGCGCCATCGGTGCGCGCACCACCGAAAGCCAGGTGCACCGCGAGCTGGCCTCGGGCCTGTCGGCGCCGATCGGCTTCAAGAACGGCACCGACGGCAACATCAAGATCGCGACCGATGCGATCCAGGCTGCCGCGCGCGGGCATCACTTCCTGTCGGTGCACAAGAACGGCCAGGTCGCCATCGTGCACACCAACGGCAACAAGGACTGCCACGTGATCCTGCGCGGCGGCAAGGCGCCAAATTACGACGCAGCCAGCGTGGCTGCGGCCTGCAAGGAGCTCGACGCCGCCAAGCTGCCCTCCACGCTGATGGTGGACTTCAGCCACGCCAACAGCTCCAAGCAGCACGAGAAGCAGGTGGATGTGGCGCGCGACATTGCCACGCAGATCAGCGGTGGTTCACGCAGCGTGTTCGGCGTGATGGTGGAAAGCCACATCCAGGCCGGCGCGCAGAAGTTCAGCCCGGGCAAGGACGATCCGACGCAGCTGGAATACGGCCGCAGCATCACCGATGCCTGCATCGGCTGGGACGATTCGCAGCGCGTGCTCGACATCCTGTCCGAGGCGGTGCGCAAGCGCCGCGGCTGAGGTCGTTCAGCGCGGGGCCTTCAGGGCATCCAGCAGCTTCTGGTGGATGCCACCAAAGCCGCCGTTGCTCATGCACAGGAGGTGGTCGCCCGGCTGTGCTGCGGCCACCACGGCACGCACCAGGCTGCCGATGTCGGCGGCCACCTGCGCACGCGCGCCCATCGGCGCCAGCGCCTCGGTGGCGTCCCAGCCCAGCCCGCCCGAGTGGCAGAAGGCCAGATCGGCCTGCTCCAGGCTCCACGGCAGCTGCGACTTCATCGTGCCGAGCTTCATCGTGTTGCTGCGCGGCTCGAACACCGCAAGGATGCGCGCTGCGCCCACCTGACGGCGCAGCCCGTCCACCGTGGTGCGGATGGCCGTGGGGTGGTGCGCGAAGTCGTCGTAGACGGTGATGCGGTTCACGCTGCCGCGCACCTCCATGCGGCGCTTGACGCTCTCAAACGACCCCAGCGCACGCGCCGCATCGACAGGCGCCACGCCCACATGCTCGGCTGCAGCGATGGCCGCCAGCGCGTTGAGCTGGTTGTGCACGCCGCTCAGCTTCCACTGCACGCGGCCGACCGGCTTGCCACGTTGCAGCACCTCAAAGTCGTGCGGCTCGCCCTGCGCGGTGAAGTCGCTGGCGGCCGACCC
>Ga0129336_10002073_pt1 | contig 12330 bp, 29 predicted proteins | sample CPB6_02_DNA_FD_96878 | JGI IMG/M metagenome (GOLD analysis project Ga0129336, IMG submission 96878) | Freshwater to marine salinity gradient microbial communities from Chesapeake Bay, USA - CPBay_Sum_0.6_0.2_DNA | ecosystem: Environmental > Aquatic > Marine > Coastal | place: USA: Chesapeake...
AGTTTACCGGCAACTTTGAGGCGTATCTGGATCGTCTCAAGGAGGAAACCGAATGAGTATCGTGCTTGGAGAACGCTCGCTTAGCCGCCTGCAAGGCGTGCATCCTGACCTTGTGCGCGTCGTCAAGAAGGCTGCTGCCATGTCTGACTTGGACTTTACCGTCCTTGAGGGATTGCGCACGCTTGAGCGCCAGAAACAGCTTAAAGCTAACGGTGCTACTAAAACTATGAACTCCCGTCACCTGACCGGCCATGCCGTCGATTTCGTCGTGGCGGAGCCAGGCGGCGGCGTGTCTTACGATCACGCAGACATGCGGGCATGCGCCGACGTGTTCAAGCGAGCCGCGGCGGAGCTTGGCGTTGCCATCGAATGGGGCGGCGACTGGAAGCGGTTTGTGGACACCCCGCACATTGAACTGGATCGAAAGGTCTACAAGGCGGACGGTACGATAACTGCCGCACCAATTTCCGTATCGGCTTCCTCCGCGCCGGTCTCGGCTGCTGAAAAGCCCCTGCGCCAGTCTGGCACCGTTTGGGGATCTGTCGCGGGCGCATTTGCTGCGGTCGGCGCATTCTTCGAAAGCTCCGCCGCGGCGGTCATTGAATGGGCCGCCGAGCTGGCTGAGCTCGGCCCCGCCCAATCCGCGCTGGCTTCCATGGGCGGCAACATCAAGTCAATTACCCTCGGGCTCGGTATTGGATCTGCGATTTACGTGATTTCCCGCCGCGTGAAGGCCAAGCAGGAGGGGACGCAAGCATGATCTTGCTATCGACCATCCTTGCCCGCGCCACGGCAGCCTTTGCTGGCCACGGGCTCGTTATCGGCCTTGTGGCCGCTCTCGGCATCATGGTCCTCACCTGGGACCGCGGAAGGATCAACTCTGCTGTAGAGCGTGGCGTCCAGTCTGAACGTGCGAGCGTTGAGAAAAGGGGCGAGATCAATGCTCGCAAAGCTGACGAAGCCCGCCGTTCTGTTGAGCGGCTTCCTGCTGACCGGTTGCGCGACCGGCATTTCCGTGACTGACGGGCCGACCGATTCCGCCTGCAAGTCGTTCAAGCCGATCCGGGCCAGCTCACAGGACACTGCCGAGACCAAGCGCCAGGTCATCGGCCATAACAAAGCCTATGACGCCATCTGCCCCGGCCAGGGAGCGCCTTCCGAGCAGAAGGTAGCTGCAAATGGATGAGCGACCTGTCGGATTACCTGCTTGGCCAGATGCAGCACAAGCTGCACTCGATCGAATCCAAGCAGGAAGAACACTCGGACAAGCTCGAGACCTTGACCGGGAAGGTGGACGAAGCTTTGACCTGGGCACAACGCCTCGTCTTGCTTGGGCTGGCGATGCTGGGGGCTATGGGCCTCAACTACAGCCCGGACAAGATCGGGGAAGCGCTAGCCGCAGCGCTCAAGGCTCTCAAATGAGCACCCGCACGTGTCACGCTCTGCTGGCTGTTGCTTTTGTGGCAATCTGCATTGGATTAGCCAGAGCCGGCTGGTATTTCGTGATGGCGCTTTAGGGGCCTAGCCTTTCGCGGTTTTGCGGATCGCTCTAGCGGCGTCGGTTAGAGCTTCTAGCCGTATCTTTGCCGCCTCGACAATTCCCGACGACGAAGGCGGAAACTTATCCACGGCCCTCGCGATCGCCGAAGCACGTGTTCCAACAATATTTGCGCATCGCTCGCGTTCGTCGGCGATTGCTTCGTAGATCAACTGCGCCAGCCGCTCGCGATCTCTCGGATCAACGCGCACGCCGTTGGCGATTGTCCACCATCTGCCTTCGTCTGGTGCGTTCGGCACGGGCCTCGACTCCTATGTCATTGAAACTTGGAAGCGCCGCCGCTGGTCGCAGTGACGCCGATCGTGTTACCGCAATGGGGACATGGCACTTTAGCGTAGACAGTCCCGCCGCTTGCGCCTCCGGCGCTCACACCGCCGCCGCCAATAAGGTCAAAGCTTCGAGTGCCAACTGGCGCGTCTAAGATCGACACAGGACGACCGGCAGCAACCGTGCGCCGCTCCAATTCCACGCCGTTGGCATCCAAAAATCGCACCATCATCATGTTGGGGCGTCTCCTAATCCGTCAGTTCGTTAATCGAAACGGGGTGTTGAAATTTGCCGTTGCGCCATCCCGTGCCGTGGCACTTTGGGCAACCGTCTTGGGCAAGGCCGGTGCCGTAGCTGATCGTCTGCCAGTCAGCAAATGACATCTCGTCCGCTTTTGGAAGGCAATCGCACGCAGCAGGATTGTGTGGGCACGGCGGATAGATCACGTCGGACTGCCAGCCCTCGCCGTGCACGTCGTCATCCATCCACACGCCATCGTGGCAACCACTCTCAACAGCATATGTCTCGCGCCATCTCGGATGGCCAGACGCCTTTGCTGCTTCTGATCCGTGGCAGTATTTTTCTCGACCGCATGTCGCGCACGGCATCGGGCCTCGACTCCTATCGGTTGGATGTTCCCGAAGCAAACTTCGGGAACATGGGGCGTCCCCTTATCCGTTCAATCCGTATACAGCATGCAGACGGAGTAAAAGTACTTCCCGCCGCCCTTGTTCTTGAACTCGTAGTGCGGCCTAAACGCCTTCTCCATCGAGCACCCACCAGGGGCGCGGTAATCGGCTAGCCATTCAGCCTTTGGCATAGCCTTGCTGATCTTCTCTGCGCAGATGCGCTCCACCTCAGCCGCTGGCAGATCACTTTCGACGTCGAACTCATAGAAGGTATCGCCGTAGGCGCGCTTCTGGCCGCTGTGCGTGTTGACGTAGCGGACTCCGTCAACCTCTTTTTCCTGTCGCTTCATCGGGCGTCCCCTCACACGGTTTCAGATAGGGCCGCGTCGATCTTGCGAGCTACGCGAGCCGCAGCTTCCACATGGTGCACCTTGTGGTGCACGCTCATGCTAAAGCCGCGCATCGGGTCATAATCATAGCCAGCGTCTCCGAGCTCTAATGGGCGAATGACGCACTCCCCAGCCGACGCATAAGGCTTCAATGCGTCGCGAGCTTCGCGAAGCAACTGGCGCAGCTTTTTAGCTTCTTCAGCTAGCGTAAGCATATCGTGTTGAGCTTGTTTCGCGGTTGCAAGCATATCGTAGTTGATCTTTGGCGCATTCATGTAGCTATGTTCTCGATTTTATAACGCTTGCAATGTCTGAGCAGTATTGCGATGCGAAGCCATCTCTGTGATTATTGCTATTTGCATTAGCAATTTCAGCAACGTGCGCCGCGATGGAAGTCCCACACCTTGCCGCTTCCGTGGCAGCATTTAGGGACCAAAGACACGGGCGTCTCCTCTCTCACTGCCACCGCTCGGGCGGGCTGTAGAAAATCTGCTCTGACGGATCGACTAAATGCGCATCGGGCCAAGAGCCGTACAGCGCCACCTTTCCGTCCACCAGATCGATGCCGACATCCCAAACTTCACGGATGCGGCCATCTTTCCGAACATACGCATCTTCCAGATCGTCCGGCGCTTTCTGCCAGTACGTGTGCGCGGTGCATGTCTTTGCAACGAACCCGCCGAGCCGAACTGCCATGTTGCTCTCCCCTGTCCGATAGTGGATAAGTAGCACGCACATAATGACGTGTCAATACATGCATTGACATTTGCGTAACTTTCTATACTGTGCCACCCCATGACAATGGCACGACTCAAAAAGATGGTCAGCTACGCGCTCGACCCCGATCTGTTGAAACGCCTCGACGACTGGATCAGTCGCCAGGAGGTTCCCCCATCCAAGACAGCCGTCATCGAAGCGGCACTGAAATCGTGGCTCGACGACAGAGAGCCGGAAAGGAAGCGCCGTGGCTAGCGTCGGACCTATCCGTCTGACAGCAGACCCAATCTAGCTAGAGGAGCCGAGGAGCCATGTGCATTGAGGTCGCCCAAGGCGGGCACGACTACGAGATTGATGTGGTTCCCAGTCAGCTTGGGATCACAATCATTAGTACGGACGAAGACGGTAACGTGATGCGGCTGCCGAGGTTGTCGTCGGAGGGTGCGCGGACAATCGCTCGCGAGTTGATCGAAGCGGCAGACCGCCTGGACACGATGTGAGGTGAGGAGCCCATGCGCGATGACGTGACGATCACGATACACCAGCCGCCAAAGTGCGGGTTTCACGCGACGGCGATCGACGCTGATGGTCGCTGCGCGGTGGCGCGCGGAACTTTTGGCGAGGGCTACCCGACAGAAGCGCTTGCCCGCGCTGCCGTTCGGCGTCGCATTCGCGCAATGCAGCGCGCAGATCAGTCAAGGGGATGAGCATGGCCGAATTCGCGTGGTTGATGCAGAACTGGCCTACAATGTAGCCGCACAGGCGGCCTTTGGGAACGCCGCCGTCCTAAATGATGTGGTGGGGGCTGCAGGGGTCGAACCTGCGACATCTGGTGTGTAAAACCAGCGCTCTACCGCTGAGCTAAGCCCCCAGATGGTTCAACGAACCAATGGAGCACTACGACAGAAAGGCAAGCTGCATTGATAAGGTTAAGAAAATCAGCATCGATGAACTTAGGATCACAGCGGTGTAAACATTGTGCCCCTGCGTGAATCCGGTGGAATCGCAGGGATTGACGGCTAGAATCAGTGAACCAAATGGACTGCTTTTGAACCTATAACGGTCCATTGAACCTGGGAGCACTATGAAGAACCCTAGTCGCTCGCGTGCAATGAAGTCTACCCGATCAGTAGAATTGCTTCGTGGCATTGAAGCCGATCTGCGCAAGCGAGCGGTTGCTCAGCAGGATGGTTAACTTCTTGATGCAGCGTGCCAGCTTAGAGAAGCGATCAAGCTACTTGGTGCGGACCCGTTTCCGTAAGTCCAGCACCTCCGCCGCCTGCCTCAGAGCTTCCGGTCTCGGATGACGGTAAGCCTCACCGCTAGCCACGTTGGCGTGCCCGAGTAGTCGGGCGATCCGTTGCGGGTCGATCCCGGCCTCGTCTGCCCAGGTTGCCGCAGTGCGCCTGAGATCATGGGGCGTCACGCCTTCCAGCCCAGCCCGCCTGCAGGCTTCCTCGAAACCCTTGCGGATCTTCTTAATCGGCCCGCCGTTCCATTCAATCACGTGATCGCTCAATGCTTCGGCCTTAGCCTGGCTGAGAACGGCCCGTGCGGTGGCGTTCATGGGCACGATGGCCCGCCCCTTCCTGACTTTCTTGGTCAGCGGGTTCACTGGCTCCGGCCGGCGCAGGTCGATAGTCCCAGCATCAAGGTCTACCCGGTCCCATGTCAGCTCGAGCAGCGCTGATGATCTAGCCCCCGTACACAGCGCCAGCGTCACGAACAGCCGAACGTGGGGCATAGTGCAGCCGGCGAGCAGCCGGTCAACTTCGTCGTCGGTGAGCACACGCTCCCGAGCCGCGGGCTTGGTCGGCACCCACACGTAGGGCGGCGGCCATCCGATCAGCCGGCGCTTGGCGGCCCAATTGAGGGCGGATCGAAGCCGGGTTAATTCCGTCCATACGGTCCCGGCCTGAACCCCCTCAGAAAGCCGCGAGGCTGCGTAGGAGCGGCAAAGTTCGGCGGTGACGTACTCAGGAGCCAGATCGGCAAACGTGGCCCGCAGCGCCTTCCAGTTCCAATCGAACGCCGCGACCTGCTTACCATCGGCCTCCCGGTCCTTCCGGTAGGCCGTCCAGATCCCGCCTACGGTTGCCCCGCTGTCGGTTGCAACCTGCCTTGCCGCTTGATGTGCGAACGTATCGAGGAACCGACGCGCCTCGTTTTCGCTGCTCGCTTTGCCGAGTCTGACCCTGTGGCGGCCTTCCGCGTCTCGCCACGTGGCGACGGCCTGATCTCCGAGGACGCCGAGCCGGTAGATTCCGACCCGATAGGGCTTCCACCGCTTTCCCATGTTGCCACCACCCCCGCCGCGATTCGCAGCAGAGTGCCGCCGGCACGGAAGGTAGGCAACTCCCCCCGGTTAATCAGGTTATATATGTGCTTTTCCGAGCATCCCCAGCGCTCGGCAAGCTGGCGCACTGAGTAAGGGCGGTCGCTCATGTCTTGCCTTCCCGCTTCACCAGCGTGAACGGCAGCGGCTCCGGCAGCACCCACAGGTGATACATATCCGCTTGGTCTACGATCTCATCGTGCGGCGGGTAGACCTCGACCCCAGTCCGATCATGACCGGCAAGCTCGTCTTTGATGCGCTGCATTTCCGGCCACGTTGGTCGAGTCTGCGACAAGGACGAAATCGCAAAGTGCTCAGCACCGCATGGAAGCGTTCGCCACAACACAGAGAATATTCGATTGCGGAATGCGTTCTCAAACTCGGCTGCCCACCCAGGCCCGGCCGAGCCCTTTGGAAACGTAAGGTGTTCCCATTCACCCCATCGGCCGCTTGCTCGTGCGCACCGTTCGTCTTTGAGCAAACGCCTCCGCTGATTGCGAGGCAACGTCATCAGCACATCATGGCTCATGGCTTGCCCTCCTGCGGCGGGGGAGGCGGGACGAAGTAGTGCGTCGGCTCAACTGACAGGCTTGCGCCGTCTTTGGGCTCGCGCCACTTGCCGTCCATCCAGTAGAGCGTCAGCGCGCCCAGGCCGAACCCTGGAGCCCACATCACCAGCTTACGGCCGTCCTTGTGCGACTCCGGCAGGTTTTTGATCGGCTGCCACTCCATAGCGTTGAACGCTGCCTGTTGGGCTTGCTCTAGCTCAGCGCGCAGGCGGAGGATTTCATCTTCAGCTTCTCCGACCAATGCAGCATCTTCGTTCGCAATCGTGTTGCGATACGCCATCAGCCTTTCCACGATGTCGCTCATCTCCACCCCCTCGATTTCTTGAACCGCTTCGGCACGAACGCCTTGGCCGCCATTCGCTTCCCCTTCGCAGCCTGGGCAACGTCGTCAGCCGTCTTGTCCCCGTGGCACCAGTCGCAGAGCACTTGCAGGTTGCTGTCCTCATCGGTGCCGCCGTTGCAAAGCGCGGTCACGTGGTCGACGTCCCACGAGTCACTGGCCTTGAGCTTCCTGCTGCACTTGGCGCACTTCCCGCCGCACGCCTCAAAGATCCGCAGCGCTCGAAGCGGCGTCATGCTCCCGCGTTTTTCGTGGACGAAGGATGAGCCAGTCACAACGGCACCTCCGCAAACGTCTCCGCCTTCTTCGCCTTCCGCTCACTAAGCGGCGGCATGATCTGCGACACCTTCAGTCCGATCTCGGCCTCGATCACGTCCGCAACGTTATCAAACAGCGCGCACGCCGACAGATGCGGCAGCGTGTCGAAATCAATGCTCTTGCTCTCGATCACGTAAAACAGCGTATCGGCAGCGCTCGTGAAATGGATCGGGTCAGCCATAGCAATCTCTGCTGCAATGGCCGCCAGCATCTGCTGCTTGGTCATGTTCTCAACGTCTATAGTCTTGATGACGGAGTAGCCCGCTTTCGCTTGCAGCCACTTCCGCAAGCGCTCCTCCGTCATTGGCTGGAACCGATGGTCATGCGGCCAGTGCGAGAACGCGGCGCGGATCATGGCAAAGTACCTTCTATGCTGCGGAACCGAGCGCGGCTTGCCCTTTGGCTTCTGCGCGATCTCGCAACCGCAGAGTGGGCAATTGCTCATCTTCCCTGCTCCCGATTGGGACCGGCACTCCGCCCCGTGCCGGTCCCTGTGCTCCCGCCTGCACGCCGTATGATCCATTCAATCTCAGACATCGAAGGGAGGTCCCCATCCCACACGAACCGCTCGTGACATCGCGTGTAGATCTGCCCGACTGACAAACCCTGCCGGGCCTTGAGCAAGATAAAGCGCACGTTGCGGGGCGACTGCATCGGTCGTTCCTACTGAGAAGCGGACATCAGATAGGCCAGCCTTCAGCCTCAAGGGCTTCCCGTGCCACTGACTTAGCAATGTCCCAATTGATCCGCGAGTTTTCGCCGAGTGCGTACCCTTTAGCCACTCGTTCAAGCGCTCGAATTAGGCGAACTTCACGCGCAGAATACTTGACGCCGCTCATGTTTCTACACGCTGGACATTCGAGCGTGGGTGTGGCTTCGGGAGCAACACCAGTCCATTCATGTCGGCATTGCAAGCAAGAACACTGCCCCGCAAAGTGCGGGCGCATCGCATCTAGTTCCACTACGTTTGTCATATCCTCTTCTCGTCACTCCGCTGCCAGAGGCGCTGATGCGAACTGCTCGACCTTTTCAAGCTCGGCCTTCAGCGCCAGCGCTCCGTCCTTGTCGTGCGCCCAATACTCGCGGATCGAATGCCGATTGCGTTCGGCCCACTCGCGGATTGCGCCGGGCTCTTCCTCGCCGCGCTTCATGTGCTCGGCGATGAAAGCCATAGCCTGATCGCCAAACCGTCCGACTGGCACGCGCTCAAGCGCTGCCTGCGGTTCCCACTGGATCATGATAGCATTCGGCCCGCCGATGCGTTCTATCCGCTCTTTCTTGTCCGCCTCGGCAATGATCTCGGTCGCAGTCAGTTCAAGTGTGTGCGCCGCATCAAGCTCGCCGTCTGCAAACGACCCTGACGTTTCTTCTGGCCATCCCTTGCGGATTGCGTCTGCTTCCACGCACTTCGCCAGCATGGTTTCTGGCATAGTGTGCCAGTTCTTCTTGTTGGGATCGAGAACGGGGCGACCGTCTCCGATTGCAACCTTCTTGCGTTTTGGCTTCCCGCTGTCCGGCCAAACTTCTCCAGTGTCCTGCCACTCAAACGCACCTTCAACGAGAATTGGCGCGCGCTCTTCCCAGCGCAGCCGAGACGTGATCGGATGCCAACCTCCATGCGCGTGCCGATAGATAGTCACCTCTGCCGATACGAGGCCCGTGGGATTGGCAGCTGTCCGCTTGCTTTCGTCGTACACAAACCGAGGCGGTGTCTCGTCCGGCCTGTAGTTCCCGCTACGCGATGCGATCTTGCGATAGAGGCCAATACTCAGCACTGGCACCACGCGGCGATCATCAGCCCCAGCCTTGCCAAAACAGAAAAAGTAGATGTCTCGCGTGAACGGGTTGGCGCGGTAAATCTCGCACCATTCGATGGCTTCATCAATCTCACTTCCAACAAGCTCTTTGCCGACCGTGCGGGCGAACAATTGAAGCTTACGGCTATCGCTGCGCGTCAGTCCTGTCTGACGAAACGGGACGATCTGGTTCATCACTTCCACCTCACCGATAGAGTTTCCCCGCCGTTGCTCAGCTCAGCACCCGGCACCCGCAAACCATCCTTCAAGCCCGCCAGGAGCGCGCGCTTATCTAGCGTAGGATCGGCGCGCTTCCAGAACTGTGAGGGGACCGCCGTCTCGTCGGTGACGATGACCTTCGGCGCAGTTGAGCGGCGCGAGATCGTAGCTTGCGCCAGCTCCAGCTTCGTGACTTCCATAACAGCCATTGCCGACGTAAGTGCAGCACGGATGGAATCGCCCTGGGCTTCGAGACGATGGAGCCTTGCTGACAGGTTTTTCGTCTGTATCGTGATGGCCTCGGCGAGTGCATCAATCTCTGCCAAGCGTGTGACTGCTCGTGCAGCCGCTTCCTTGAAATTGGTCTCGCCTTCGATGGCATCTTCGACAGCATCCTCGTCGTTGGCCAATACCTCGCGCACGTTCAGCAACAGCACGCGGGCGGCTTCGGCTTCTTTGGTGAGTTCGGCGGTAATCACTCGACGCCCTCCTTGAATCCGTTTCTCTTGCTGACGATCATCGTGGACTGCTCCGCAATCGATGTGACCCAATCGTCCACTTTCTGCGTGTCATTGCTCTTGAGACGCCACATATGGAACGTGAGCGCCCGCAGCTTCTTTTCGTCGGTGTCCAGCGTAGACAGCCACTCACCGATGCCAACCAGGGCTTGCATCTCAGCGTCAGGGCGAAGCTCTACGTCGGCTTCGAACTGCGGCCGGCGACCCCCACCGAGGAAGCGCGGCAATCGAGAAAGATCGACGACACCCATCACTTGCCCCCGACGACAGCGACCATCAGCGCAAAGGCGCACACGATCAGCATTGCCAGCGTCATTGCCTCGATCATCATCGGCAGCCCCACTTGTCCCAGGTGCAGTCGTGGCCGCGATCAACCGGCGGCGGTGTCACTGGCGTCAGCACCAGCAGAGCCACGCCGCTGGCGACGATCAGAGCCGTCACGAGGCTCCAGCCGGCGTTTAGGAGAAAGCGCGTAGACCTGCCGCGTGAGACGGAAAATTTCCTTTTGCTGCAGTTCACATCGGCGCTTGAGAAACGGCGTCTCACGGGCTGCTTTTTCAAGTTCAGCATTTTTCGCCCTCAGTGCCTCAAGTTGGCAGATCAGCCAGCCGGTCTTGTTGTTCGGCACGCCACAAAACTCCACGATGATTGTCAGGAAAGAGATGGAGCCGGACCAGCTACGGGAGACCCCCGCAAGCTCACGCGCGATCCGGCTCCGCTTCAAGCGGCGTACGAAACGCCGTTGAAACCAACTCCGTACGTCGGCGCTGTATCGCGATCGCAACGGTTGCCTCGGAAGCCCGCTTCGTCGCGAATGCGGTCGCCGTCCGTTTCCATCAGTTCGCGGCACGTATCGAAGATTGGGCCGGAAGCAACTACCGTCTTGCGCTCGCTGTTGTGGTGATGGAGCGAGACCCGATGGAGGTCGCCGCATTCGTCCAGATGGAACGTGACCGGAATGTCAGGGCAGTAGCAGAGCAGCACGCCGTTATCGACGATCGGAAGCTCAATGCATTCGGTGTGATCGTAGATCATGGCACGCGCACCATCTGCGGGAGGTCGCCAAACGCGATGGCTTGAGATACGATTTCGTCACGCATGCCCCACTGATTTTGAATAACGTCGTTGACGCACTCAAATAACCAGTCTCCCTCAGACGAGACATAGCGCTGCTTTTTATCGCGCGGGTTTATCAGCGTGCATTTGTGCAGCTCTAGCTGGGCCGGTCTACCGGGATCGGCGCTCGATGATGCAAACGCGGACCGATAAAAAAACTCAATGTTAACCGGAACCTTGGTATCAAAGCACTCAAAGTCGAGGGTCGCTCTACACTTGGTCATGGTGCACCCTTAGACTTTGAACGCTCCACAAGCATCGCGTCGGCAATGGTGTAGGCATGCCCGGCGACATACACATAGCTGTGTTTATCTAAAAGGCTTGGCAGTACGGCCGCCGCGAAATAGTCCCGGAGAGACATGCCGTTGTCACTTTGACTCATGCGGCTGACAATTTCAGCCATCCCGCCAGCGCTTGGAAACGCCGGTCCTCCATCGTTCTTGCTCATGGCGTGCGCTCCCCGACGATGGCGACACACCGCTCATAGGTGGATCGGGATTGGGTCGTGTCGCAAAGCTCGCGGATGAGGTCCAGCTTCTCCTGGCGGCGGTCCAGCGTGTCGTCTGCTGGCGTCCGCATCTGCGCCATATATTCTGTCTTCAGTCGGTGGTAGGCACCGTGAATTGCATCGGCCATGATTTGCGCCCGCCGCTCGTACGCTGCTGCTTGTCGCTCTTCCATCGTCATTTGCCGCATCTCCCTCTGGTCTCACCGGGCGACAACAGCGCCGCCCGGAAGTTGTTGATTGTCAGCCAAAGCCGTAGCCGTAGCCGTCGCCGTCGCCGTAGCCGTAGCCGGCGCCGTCGCCGGAGCCGTAGCCGTAGCCGTAGCCGTCGCCGGAGCCGTCGCCGTAGCCGTAGCCGTCGCCGTAGCCGTAGCCGGAGCCGTCGCCGTCGCCGGAGCCGTAGCCGTAGCCGTAGCCGTCGCCGGAGCCGTTACCCGCGATAGACATCCGCAACCTCCCACGCTTCGACAGCGGCGGGCTGCATTTCGACAACCGACGTGACCTTGCGAAGATCAATGGAAGCAACGCGCTCACCGATACGCGACCCAGATGCAGGGCCTTTCGTTGCCAGCCCCATAAAGCCGCCAGTTTTGGCGCTCCAATAGATGCAGTTGCGTGCGTTTTTGAGAGTGATCGTGTCGCCGGACGTATCGTCAGCGTATCCAAAGAAGACGCCTCGATATTCCGTAGTCACAATGACCGGCTTGCCGCTGGGCTTATCCATGATGGGTGCAATCCCTCTGTTGCTGTTTCACCGGGCGACCACGTTCGCGTGGTGGCATCGAAGTTGGAGTTGCCGTGGCCGCCCGGTGATGAAAGGACTATATGCAAGCAAAACTTGCGTGGCAAGAAAATCTTGCGCTCTGCGGCAAAAAAAATCACATCTGTTAACGGCGACGCACGCGCCAGTGCGCGACGACGGTAGCTAAGACTTTGTGTCCGTTGCGTGAATTGCAGGTGACTGTGGGATAGTCGGCGCTTGTGGATAACAAATCAAATACGTGACTCCCCGTGGAGTCGATTCCGCGTGCCGCGTATTTCCGCAGCAGGCCAG
>Ga0129336_10002074_pt1 | contig 12327 bp, 7 predicted proteins | sample CPB6_02_DNA_FD_96878 | JGI IMG/M metagenome (GOLD analysis project Ga0129336, IMG submission 96878) | Freshwater to marine salinity gradient microbial communities from Chesapeake Bay, USA - CPBay_Sum_0.6_0.2_DNA | ecosystem: Environmental > Aquatic > Marine > Coastal | place: USA: Chesapeake Bay...
GCCATCATGCCCTGCCCGAAGTTGTCCTCGACGAGGATCTCGGTCACCCGGTTGGCCTTGGCGGTGAGGGCGATCTCCTCGAGGGTGTCGGGGCCGTAGCCGCCCTCGAGGCCGCCGGCGGCCTTGGCGAACAGGAAGCCGTTGAGGTGCGCCACGACGGCGTAGGCCGTCTCGTCCTCGCCGCGGCCGGACGGGTCGACCCACATCTTGCACCCGGTGTAGGGGGCCCACTCCTTGTCGAAGAAGATCGGGGAGTGGAAGCCGTCGGTGCCGAAGCCGAGGCTCGGGATGTCCTCGACCCGAGTGGACTGGCCGGCGGCGTTGGTGACGCCCCAGGCGATCCGCATGGGGGCGCGGTCCCGGTCCATGGCGAAGACGACGGCGTCGGCCAGCCGCAGGGGCGTCAGGCTCGAGTCCCCGAGGCGCCACTGGAGCAGGTACTGCATCCGGAACTTGGAGCGGCCCTCGGCGGCCTCGCGGGCGGCGAGTTCCTCCCGGCCGAAGCGGTCGGGCCATGCCAGGTCGCCGGCCTCCATCCCTTCGTACATCGCGCCGAGCTCGCAGCCGCAGCCGTCGGCGCCCGGGTGCATCACGGGCCACGCCCGGAACGAGTACCCGCCCTTGATGAGGTAGTCGTACAGCGTCTCCTCGTGGTGGGGGGTGCCGAGGTAGATGATGTCGCCGCCGGGGACGATGATGTTCTCGAACTCGGCGACCTGGTCCCTCATGCGCCGGCGGAGGTCGAGGGTGAGGGTGTTCTCGCTCGTCTCGACGTCGTCGCCGATGATGCAGGTCGAGCGGATGCCGGTGATCTGGCCGGTGATGCCGTAGGCGGCGAAGCTCGGGGTGCGGTCGGCCTCGGCGCCGTTGACGTCGAACATGAGCGCCGAGTCGCGGTGCCCCTGCTCGCGCTCCGGCACGAGGTGCTGGAGGAACCTCGCCTGCCCGATCCACTTGCGGGCGAGGTAGAGGCTGTCCTTGGCCGCGCGCTCGGACTTCGAGACGTAGGTGATCCGCTCCTTGCCGGGGTTGCGGAACAGCCGCCAGCAGCAGTAGGCGATGGTCACCCAGGTCTTCGCGGCGCCGCGCCATGCGAGCACGCCGCGCCGGCGGCGGTCCTCCATGAGCCACGTCGCGATCTCGCGGTGATGGCGCGGCATCGACTTCATGCCGATCTCGTGCCACAGCTCCTCGAGGAAGAACGGGAAGTCCCCGTACAGCCGGGAGACGTACTGCTTCGTCTGGTCGTCCATCAGGCCCGCTTCGCGCCCTTGCGGCGGTTCTCCGTCCGGCTGACGATGCGGAGGTTGCTCCGCGCGTTCGAGCCTCCCTTGGAGAGCGGGACCTTGTGGTCGACCTCGCGCGGGTCGCCGGTCTTCAGCCCCATCTTGCGCCGTGCCTTGTGGCGCTCCGACTGCCGGCGCAGCTGCTCCGGCGTGCCCTGGTACTCACGGTATTCCTTCGCGTAGTCGCGCTTCTTCGCCATCACGATCTCCTGCTTCGTGCGCCGCTGCACTTCCACTTCGCCCTCGAGAGCCGCAGCGGGCTGTTGGGATCTCGAGCTGCCGCGGGATGGTCCCGCATCTGTCCGAGCGACCGGGCGCAGTAGGCATCGCCCTTCGACGAGCCGGGCTGGATGCGGTCGCCGCCGCCCTTGGCCTTCCCGGCCTGGCCGTAGCTGACCTTGCGCGTGCGGCCGGTTTCCGGGTTCTTCACGACCTTGACGAACCTCTTGCCTCTTGCCGGTGTTGCCATGTCTGTCCTTCCGAAACGTCCGGTTTGCTACTGGGCGTCGACGACGTCCCATGCGATGCGGGGATGCCCACGCGACTTCCCGCCGTGCTTTTCCGGCTCCGTCTCCCAGCGGACGAAGAGCCTGATCCACTTGGCGCGGATCGGCGCCGGGCCGGTGCCCTTCTCGACGATCCAGCCGCCGCTGCCGTCGCCCCAGTCGCGCTTGTACGAGCCGCAGCGGATCACGTCGCAGTGGCGGTTGCGGACCTCGTACACGCCGTTGCGCGTCTCGAGGTACTCGCGGCTGATGCCGACGACGTTCGAGTGGTGGTTGTGGCCGTAGGCGACGACGTCCGCGCCCTCAATCCACGAGAGCATCCGGCGGCTGTCGAGGACGCCCATCGACATCTGTGCGCCGCCGCCGCTGCCGTGCGCGTAGCGCATGGTCCAGGTCAGCTTGCACCCGTTGACGTCGACGCGGACCTTGAGCCATCCGCCGTACCCGCCGGCGCCCATCTGCGACGCCGGGTTGAGCCCCTTGATCGCGCGGACGAGGTTGGTGGTCGGGCAGCACTCGTGGTGCTTGAGCCACGCGGACTCGTGGTTGCCCTGCCCCAGCAAGGCCCACCAGGGCGAGTACTCGGCGTACCGATCGGCCGCCTCCTCGATGACCTTGTCGAAGTACGCGGCGGCGAGCTGCGAGCTGCGCAGCGCCGACTTGCATTGCCGGCGGTCGCTCGAGCCCTGCATGAGGTCGAGGCAGTCGCCGAGGTCGCAGATGATCGCGTTGCGCTCGCGCGCCTCGGTCAGGTGCTTCTCCTCGAGCGCCCTGTCGCACTTGCTCGAGTCCGAGTGCGCGTCCGAGCGCAGGAGCATCCACTGCTCCCAGCTCGAGAACCCATCTCCCTTGCAGTCGACGATGTGTACGTTTCGGCCATGGTGCGTGACGGTGAACGGCGGCGCATTCTTCTTACCCTTCCTGCTCATCCGGGTCCCCTGCGAGTTCTGCCGCGTTGAATGCCGTCTGGCGACGTGCCATCTCGGCGACGAGGTCATTGAGCGGGCTGTCCTTGGTCCGGACGGCGTTGATGCCGTGGTCCTTGAGGAAGCCCCTGATGGCGTTGAGGTCCGACGAGGTCGGCGTCACGCGCTGGACGGATCCGTCCGGGCCGACCGTCTGCCGGCCGTTGCGGAGGATGTCGAGCATGGTGGCCGACAGGAGCCTGTGGATTTCCTCGTACTCGCGTTCTCCGCTCATCTGGACCTCAAGGTTGGGCGTTGCGGCCGGTAGACGTCGCTCGGCACGATGCCGGGCACGAACCCGAACTCGTCTCGCACGCGCTCGCTGACGCCGGCCTTGTTGAGGATCCTGGCCCAGACGAGGTTCTGGAGCGGCGATATCTGCGCGGCCAGGTAGTCCTGGCGAGGGCTGTCCTTGTTGAGGATGGCCTCGGCGCCCTTGACGAGCAGCTGCGGCCCGGCGCCCATGAACGAGACGGCCAGCTCGGCGCCGCTGACGTCGCGGTCCTGCTGCTGCCTCGTCACGGCGCCGAACGTGCCGCCGGCGACCGACTGGCCGAGGGCCTGCGACGTCGATGCGCCGAAGTTCTGGGCGACGCGGTCGTAGTAGCCGACGGCGCGCATGACGTTGCCGAGCACCATGCTGTCCTGCATCGCGCCCCACGCCGCGGCCTGCGGCTCCTCGACGAGCTCCGCGACGCTGTCCGCGAACGACCGGCGGTCGCTCAAGGCGTTCTTCGTCGCATACATCAGCCAGCCGAGCATGACCTGCGTGCCCATGTTCACGGCGCGCTCGCCGAGATCGCCCTGGAGCATCGGACGCAGGCGCTGGCGGTTGTATGCGTAGGCATACGACGAGAACTGGTTGACGATGCGGAGGATGGGCATCGTGTCCTCGCTGACCGGGCGATCGGCGACGCCGGGCGTGACGTTCAGGACGCGTCTCGCCTCGTTTGCGATGTTGTCCATGAACGCGCGCCGCTCGTCGAGGGCCTTCGTCCACTTGTCGAAGAGCGGGTTCACCGGGCGATCGGAGGCCAGGAATTCGTCGAACCCGATGGCGTTGGCCTGGCTCTTGTCCCAGTGCACGCCGTGCGCGTGGATCTGCTGAAGGACCTCCTCGACGTTGCTTTCCCTGATCCCGAGCCTGGCGAGCCGCCCGAGCTCGGTGTTCGTGAGCCCAGACGCCTTGATCGCGCCAGACGGGCTCTTTCGCTTGGCGAGGAGCAGCCGCTTGGACAGGGTGACCATCTCGTCCATGGCGATGGCCGCGCCCCATCGTCCGTTCAGGGTGTTGATCGCGTTGAGCCCGATCAGGCTCCCGAAACGACGAGACGCTCCCTCCGTCGCCTGGTCGATGGTTCCGGTCGCACGGTTGACGATGCCGCTGCCGAATCCGCGCTGCGACAGGACGTACTCCGAGGATTCACGAGGCAGCATGGAGAGCTGGCTCGTCATGTGCAGGAACTCGAGGTCCCGGCGGCGCATCTTGTTCGCGATCGGAGCGAACGTCTCGAACATGATCGGGAATCCGCGGACCGGGTGCATCATGGTCCAAGCGAGCTTTCCTGCCATGTCGGACAGGTTGGAAACGCCCATCATCCCGCCGTTCACGATCATCGCGGCGCGCGAAAGCTGACGCGTCGTGAACATCATCCCGTCACTCGGCTTTGCGCCTCCCTCGTAGAGGGCCTGGCCGATCAGCCGCTTCACCATCGCGCGCTGGTCGGTCAGGATCGAGTTCACTGCGCTGCGCGCCCGGTCCTTCTCGCCTGCGCCGGCCCGGCCGAAGAACTCGTTGAACGAGTTCTCCGCCTCGCCAAGCCAGGCAAGCAGGTCCTGCGCGTTCTCGATCGGCCGTGTCTGGCCGCCTTTGGTCAGCTTCATCTTGCCGAAGATGTCACCGTTCATCTTGATGGCGCGAGCGATGCCGACCTGTCCGTGGACCTGGGCGCCGTACCGACGCATCAGCGTCACCGGGTCGGCGACGATGTAAGGCCGCATCTCCGGCGAGACGACCGTGAATGTGCGCTGCTTGAATGCGTCGGGGCTGCCGGCGGTCGTGATCGACTCGAAGAGCTTGGTTTCCGCGAATGGATCCGTGATGATGCGGAAGAGGTTGTCCGCGCCCTCCTTGTAGACGGCCTCGAGCGAGTCCCGGTATGCGGCCCGGGCCGTCGTCGGGATCGACGTCTCTGGCGGAAGCACGGAGACGGACGGGTCGTCGAGCCTTGCCCTGATGGCCGTGCCGTTCTTCGGATCGAACGACGGGTCGCCGACGTGCGTCCGGACGAGTGAGACGATCTCGCTCCGGATCTGCTCGTCCGTGGTCCTGTCGAATGCCCGCGCGAGCGCGTCCGTGCGGATCTGGCCGGGCCGCTGCGCCTGGTCGAGCATCCTGAACTGCGCGATCGCGGCAAGCGTGAATCCGTCCTTGTCTCGGGCGGCCGCACCCTCGTCGATGGCGAGCGGGACGTAGTGCCTCATCCCGAACGGATTCGCATCGAACAGGCCGGCGGCGACCAGTTCGGAGTCCATCATCCGGAAGTATCGCTCCATCACGTCGGCGAGCTCCGCCGCCGCCGGATTCCGGACGGGGCCATGGATGCCAGCCTGGCGGTCGAAGACGAGGTTGGTCGCCTCCCGCAGGACGTCGTCGCCCTCCTTCAGCCGCGAGCGGAATCGACCTGCGAGCCCGTGCTTGCGAAGCACCGCGAGCATCTCCCGGTTGTACGAGGCGAGCGCGAGGTCGAGCCCATCCTTGATGGCTTCCGCGCTTGAGCGCACGCCGCCGACGAGATTGATGTCGTTCGGCGTGAGGTCGGAGAAGCTCCCAGACAGCGCGCGGGTCACGTCGTGCATGAGGTTCGCGTACCCGCTCATGCGCGTCGCCGGCGTCGCGCCGGTCGGCAGCGCGTCGCCGAGGTCGAGGAACAGCCTGCCGATCGGGCCGACGGGCAGGGACTGGAGCCCGACGTCCTCCTGGAAGAATGCCCGGATCGTCCGGAGCCGGTCGTAGTCGGTCTGCGCGGTGTGCGCCTGCTGCCGGATCTTGAACTGGTTCGGGTCACCCAGGCCGGACTTGCGGATTGACGCCCGGTGGCGCTTGTAGGCGCGCTGGAGCTTCTCGACCCTGTTCACGACCTGCGGGTCGTCGACTCCGCGCATCAGCGGCGCGATCGAAAGGTCCGGGTAGAACTTGCCGGCCCGCGCGTCCTTGATGAAGTCGTCGAGGATCTGGATGCTCCGGTCTGCCTCGAGGTCGAACCTGATCGTCCCGCCGAGCTGCCGCAGCGCCGCATCGGCGCCCTCCTTGGAGGCAGACTGCTGGAGCATCGGCGTCTCCAGGGTGTTCATCTTCTTGAACATCGACTCCAGGTGCACCTGCGTGCCCCATCGCTGCGCCCATGCTGGCAGTCCGAACGGCACGCGCACGCCGCCGGATCCGAGCGCAGTGACGGCCGACGCCAGTCCGTTCCGCGCGAGATACCCGGCTGCCGGCATCGCCGCGCCGAATCCTCCGCCGATGGCTGCGACGACCATGTCGTCGGTTGCCCCCGGGAGGTCCGTCAGGTCATACGAAGCGGCATCGACGATCTTCTTCGACGCGAGGTTGACTGCGGCGCCGCCGAGCGCGCCCTTCGCTCCCTGCAATGCGAGGAACCTCGCGGCCTGCGTCGTCGCCATCGCGCCGCGAGCAGCCTGCCCGCCGTACGGGATCATGTAGATCGGGTCTGCGATGCCGCCGGCGATCGCCGCCCCCATCGACTTGATGAACCCGCCGGTCTGCGTGTAGCCGTTGATCGCATCGAGGTCGTCCTGGACGGACAGCGCATCGCTGACGATCGCGTCGAACTGCTCGCGGTTGTTGACGGAGTCGAGGTATCCGTCGTCGAGAAGACGGAGCGCGATTTCCTGCGTTCTCGGCTGGAGGCGCTTGAGCGAATCCTCGAGCTTGAAAGGCTCCTCGAGCGCGGACGGGAGCGTGGCGTCGTACTCGTCGAGCGTGATGCCGCCGGCCCACGCCGGAAGCATGACCGCGAGCCCGGCTCCGACCTCGTCGATGAGCCCGGTGCTCCGAACGATGCGTTGCGTGGGCGACAGCCTGAAGTTCGCGCCGACGGCATCCGTGAACCCGGCCTGCTGGACCTCCGATCCTTCCTGGAGCGGCGACAGGTCGGTTCCGGACAGGGCGCGATTTGCGTCGTCGCGAATCTGCGCGACTGTCCGGAATGGGTCTTGGAATGACGTCAACGCAAGAACCTCATCTTGGAAAGCTCGAGTTGCTGCCTCTTCATGCCACTTTCCCTCGCTCGCTGGACTCGCTCCTCGATCGAGAGCGTCGATGCCGGGGCACCCTGCTGCGGCAGCGGGATGTCGACCTGGACGAACCGCTTCGACGTGACGGTCTTCTTGGTCCTGCGGTCGACCTTGTCCTCGGAGACAAGGAGCCACCAGGTGTTTCCCTCGCCCATGGCCGGGAGGACGTGCGTCACGGACTCCGGCTTGATCCCCTGCTCCGCGAGCCGACCGACGATCGTCGGCTCGTCCCACGTCGCGTTGGGCGCGACGGCACGGTCGACCGGGGCCGGGAATCCACGTCCTGCGAGCATCGGCAGGTGGTACTCGGCCTTGAGTGCCTCGATCTCGCCTCGGACGCGCTGCTCGATCACCTCGCGGGACAGGCCGGCGTTGCCGATTGCCGGGACGATGTCGCGCAGGACGCGGGCTGACGCGATGTCGCCGAGCTCGGCCGCTGCGGAGACGTCCATTCCCTGCTTGAACATGGCGTCGGCCGCGGCGGTCTTCAGCGCGTTCCTGAAGGACGTGACGGTCACCGTGTTCGTCTGCGAATCGGTGGCGACCACGCCCATCACCTTGGACACGTTGGCGCCACGAAGCTGGTCCTCGAACCTCTTTGGGTCGTACAGCGGAGGCTGCGCGTCCTGCCATCGTTCGAGCGCCGCCTCGAAGGTCTGCGCGACGGGCGCGATCGCCTGGTCGGAGATCGAGCCGTCCGGTCCGCGATCGATCTGCGCCAGCATCGGCATCATGGACTGGATCGCGAGGATGCTCGCGGCGTTGGTCGACGAGTCGGTCTGGCTCAACGAGAAGCCGTTGATCTGCGCCGCGGAGTCAGGGTTGTCCAGCAGCGGCGCGATGCCGGCAAGGAACCGGAGCCCGCGCTCCTTGTCGGCCTTGGTCCCGCGGAGATCGGCGAACATCGCGTCGAGGAGCTTGGATGGGACGGTCTGCGTCTGCGCGACGACGTTGGCCGCTGCCACTGGATCGACGATCTTCCCGCCGCGGACCGCGCTGGTGCGGGCCATCACGTCGTCCCATGCAGGCGCTCCGGGAGCGAGAATCACCCTTCTGGCAAGCACGTCCTCGGCAACGGACTCGGTCTTCTTGGCGGCATCGACCTTGTCGAGCTCGGCGCGCAGGTCGAGCCACTCCTCGCCGTCGATCGCGTCACCGACCTGCAACCATGCCGGCTTCGCCATGTCGAACGACGCAAGCGAGTCGTCAAGCAGCTTCTCGATCTTTTCTCGCTCGCCCGTCCTGGCGTACTCCGTGACCATCAGGCTTCGACGGTTCTGCTTCGTGGTCCGGACCCAGGCGTCCTTCGCTGCCTCGAGGTCGTCCGGGTCAATGAGCCCATCGGCATCGGTCGCCAGCTCGACGAAGTTCGAGCCGGGGACGCTTGCGGCCGCCTTGACCATCTTTGTGATGACCGGGACCTGGAGCGCGGCCTTCCTCGACGTGTATGCCTGGTAGGCGTCAGGCGACAGCGCCATCTTCGCCATGGCCTCGGTCGCCTCGAGGTCGCCCATGCTCCTTGGCTGCGAAATCTCCTTCGAGAAGAAATCGACCATTGCGTCCTCCCTGGCGCCGTCGTCCTCGACCAGCGTCTGGAGCCTGTCACGAAGCTGCGAATACCGGCTGACGAACTGATCAGTGCTCTCGCTCGCCGCCTTGACGGCAAGCGATGCCGCCTCGAGCTGGCGGGAGATCCTTGATTGCACGGCGTCGCGCATCGTCTTCTCGAGCGGTCCGACGTAGATGACGCGATCCTGCTCGTCCTTGACCAGGTCGGCCACCTGCCTGAATCCCTGCTCGTCGCCGGCCCTTGCGAGCGCCTCAAGCGCCTTGCCGTACGAAGCTTCCATGAACGTCGCCCTGTCGAGCCCGGAGTATCTCCGGCTGAATTCCGACCAAAGCGTCTCTGCGTCTGGTTGCGGACCGACATCGGCAGGGTCCACGAGCCCGACATGGACGGCACGGAGGTCGTTCGCCAGGTCGAACTTCTGCCTCTCCGCCCGCCGGCGCACCCACGCGGTCCCGGCGAGCTTGCCCATGCGCTCGCGGTACTCGGCCTCGCCGGCAGTGAGCTGCTCGCCTTCGGCCGCGGGAGTGGTCCGAGAGGGGTCGACGTACCTCGTCGACCAGTTGTCGACGAACGCCTGGGCGTCGTCGGTCGCGTCGATCTGCCCGTTGTACTTGCCGGCGGCGTACTCCTCCTCGAACTTGAGCGAGTCCTTCTCGAAGCGCAGGCGAGCCTCGTATACGGACTGGCGGTCGTCGATCTGCCGCTGGATGTTGAGTGCGTTCCCGACGTCGACGAGCGTGTTGCCGAGCGCCTGCGTGGCGCGGAGTGCCTGCTCGAGGTCGCGTGATGCGCTCAAGTCCGGGACCGGAGCAGGCATCGATGCCACGCCTGGCAGGCCGGGAGTGGCGATGTTGGCCGGCTGCACCGCCGGGATGCCGGTCCCGGAAGGGATGTCGATCGGCAGGTTTCGTCGCACGCCGGGAGTGCTCGGAGTGAACGCGATCTGGGCCGGGAACTGGCTCACGCCTTCCCCCCGCCGACGAACGTGCTGACGCTTCGGTCGCTGAACGCGCTGGCGATGGAGATCCCGGTGCCGAAGCCCTGGATGCCCTGCGTGAGCCCGGTGAGGAAGGTGCTTCCCTGTTCGTTGGAGAGGCTTGTCATCTGGTTCTGGTAGCCGTACTGCTGCGCCCGACGCTGCTGGTTCATGGCGAAGAGCTGGTTCCTGTACTCCATCGCGTCCTGCTGGATCGCGCGGCCGATGTTCGATTCGAGCTGCCTTCGAGCCATCACGGCGTCCATGTCGATGGAGCGGAGGATGTCGCGCTTGGAGCCGCTGACGGCGAAACCGCTCTCGACGACGGCGGCCTGGGCGGTTCCTGCGACCTGCTGGTACTGCCGCCGCAGTCCGGTCCGCTGCGCGGCGATGTTCTGCATCAGGCCCTCGGTCTGGAACCGCTGGTTGTCCTGGAGCATCTGTCCCTGCGTGTCGAACGCGACGTTGATGTTGCCCTGCTGCACCTGGAGCTGCCGCATCGAGGCAGCCAGCGCCTCGTTTCGCTTCGCCTGCGCCTGCGAGCCAAGGAAGCCCTGGAACAGGCCCATGGCCGCGCCTCCGACCAACAGTGGGATCATTCGTTTCAGCCTTCCGTTGCCGTGTTGTGGGTGCCGTAGAACTCGATGCCCGTGATGATCGCCGGGCGCGAATCGACGTTCTCGATGGATATGGTCATGTCCTGTGCCCGTCCTGGGGTCCACGCCGACAGCCTGCCGTACTTGTCGAAGTCTCCCTGGCCGGGAGTGAACGCGAACTTCCTGTCAGACCTGTCCGGCGCCTTGACGACCATCCGATATGGGCCCGAGTTGCTGTGGTCCGACACGATCTTGTTGACGAACAGCTCGCCCTCGACGATCGCGTTCCCTGACTCGTCCGTCCGGAACAGCCTGCTCGTCGTGACGGAGAAATTCATCGATCGCCCGAGGACGACGACCTTCGACGTCAGGTCGACGCCTGCGACGGAGTACTCCGCGTCCGTCGAACCGCCGATCGCGGACACGGTGACCGGGTACTCGGTCCACGCGCCGTTGACCATGGCGACGCAGGTGTCGATGTCGTTGTCACGGACGTCGAGCCTCCACTTCGTGCTGCCGGACGAGTACGTCCCGCCGCGGACCACGCGCCGGCGATCGAGCCGCGGCTGCTCCTCGAACGTGGCCGGCGCCGACGGGTCCGTGGCGATCGGCATGGAGTCGAGCACGAGCCTGTAGAACGAGTTGCTGCTTCCGGCTCCCTTGCTCGATGTGTATGCGTTCCGCAGGACGAACGCCGTGTCCTCGACGATGAGCACGTCGAGGATCCTGTCGATCTGGAACGTGTACTTCGTCCACGCGCTCTGCACGAGCTTGTCGGCGACGCGCAACGTCTTGTAGACGTAGAGCGCCGCGCTGGAGTTCTTGTAGGAGTCGAGCGTGACGACGTCTCCCGACTGGATGGTCACGATGTGGGTCGGAGCCGGGACGACGCCTCCGGACCAGGTGTTCGGATTCGACCACAGCCCTCCGCCGATGCCGTTCGAGGTCAGGGCCGCGCCCGGATTCGGGGCGACGTTTCCGGGAACGACGATGAGCGTGTCGTTGTTGTCGCTCGCGGCCATGCTCCTGATGCTCGACGGAAGAAGCCCATCGACGTGCTGCGTGATCGCCGAAGCCCGGTACGACACCTGGATGTCGTCATATGCGTACTCGTAGACGACGGAGGTGTTCTCCCGGACGCCCGCGAAGTAGATGAACGACGAGATCGGTGCCGGCCGCACGCGCTGGGTCGCGTACGTCGTGCTTGGCGTCAGCGTCGCCGTCTTAGTGGTGAACACCTCTCCGCCGCCGATCTCGAACTGCGCGCCGTTCCTGGTCAGCACGAGCAGAGACTTCCGGAACGGGACGATGTAGTCGATGACCGAGACGCTCGAGCTTCCGAGCTGCACGGAGATCGGGTCGCTGTCGTTGACGGTCGATGGGGACGTCGGGTAGAGGTTGTACAGGGAGTCAGGTCGGCTGCACACGAGCCACTCGTCCATCGCGAGGCACAGCCTTCCGCGGTGGTACGCGATGTCCGCGATCTTCTTCCCGTCCTGGATCGGCTGTGGCGCCGTGGTGCTGGACGGCCCCGTGTTCCATGTGACCTGCGCGAGGTCGAACGTCGGCGGAACGAGGCTCGTCCGCGTCATCTTGATCGGCATCGTCGATGCCGTGATCGTCGTCCCGCTCGCGGCGGTGGCGACCTGCGTGTTGGCGATGATCGTCGTGTCGACGATGGTCAGCATCCGGATGTCCGAGGCGGTTGCCGACCCGGACTCCAGGTAAGTCTCCACCGCCCCTGTCCTTCCGGTCACCTTGCAGAAGGTGCCGTACGGCCCGTCGACGCCGGTGCCTCCTGACAGGCTGCTGTTCAGCGACATCAGGCCGTCATACGGGACGGTGTCCGCGAACGCGACGATGAACCACGATCCGCTGGAGGTGACGGTCGCATTGCCGGCGCCGACCGATGACAGGCCGGTGATGGCTGCCTGTATGGTCGCCGCGGAGTCGTTCCAGTTGAGGCTGCCGGTCGTCTGGCCGCCGAACGTGACGGTGAACGTCCCGCTTGTCGCGCCGCCGAGGGTGAAGTACTGCGCCCGGTTGCGCGGGTTGAGCAGGTCGGCGACGTTGATGGTCATGTCGTTCGTCGCCGTCGGCGAGCGTCCGTA
>Ga0129336_10002075_pt1 | contig 12326 bp, 8 predicted proteins | sample CPB6_02_DNA_FD_96878 | JGI IMG/M metagenome (GOLD analysis project Ga0129336, IMG submission 96878) | Freshwater to marine salinity gradient microbial communities from Chesapeake Bay, USA - CPBay_Sum_0.6_0.2_DNA | ecosystem: Environmental > Aquatic > Marine > Coastal | place: USA: Chesapeake Bay...
ACGACTACAAAAAAGTACAGAAAGAATATATTGAACAACTGGCTTTTGAAAAAGCATCTCTGATTCAACATAAAATAATAGCCCTTCAACAATACAAATCAAAGTCTACCGTTGTCAGCCCTAGGTTTGGAGACATGGATGTATTTGCCTACGCAACAGAAGACGATATTGTCATCATCAGTTTTCTTGCAGTCAGGAATGGCACCATTGTAAATTCTGGAACATATGCATTTAAAAACAAGGCCGATGATGCAATGGAAGATATTCTTTCACAGGGAATTTTACACATTCAAGATACCCAACAAGAAATTTCCAAAACAATAATATTGCCCATACATCTTGAATTTGGATTTGAATCGTTCGAGCTGATTGTTCCGAAAACAGGTGAGAAGAAAAAACTACTTGATCTTGCCCATACAAATGCTGTTTACAGGGCTGTGCAGGTCAAAAAGAAAAAAATGCTTCATTTGACGGAAGAACAAATGGACAGAGATCTTTTATTGGAAAAAATACAGAAGGCACTTTCACTCCATGCATTGCCGGTTCATATAGAATGCTTTGATAATTCTAATTTCCATGGACAATACCCGATTTCTGCCATGGTATGTTTTAAAGAGGGCATCCCAAGCAAGAAAGATTATAGGTTTTACCATGTAAAAACGGTAAAAGGCATCAACGACTTTGCAACGATGAAAGAAGCAGTACACAGAAGATACAGTGGATTGATAAGAGACGACATATCCTTGCCGCAGCTGGTCATCATTGACGGAGGAAAAGGGCAATTGAATGCTGCGGTAGAAGCCATCCATGAACTTGGTTTGGACGGAAGCATGACACTGATTGGGCTCGCCAAAAATATAGAAGAGATATTTTTTTATGGAGACAAAGAATCTGTCAAGCTCCCTTACAACAGCGATGTTTTACTCTTCATTCGGTCTATCAGAGATGAAGTTCATAGGTTTGGAATCAATAAACACAGAAAAACCAGAAGCAAGGGAACATTCAAAAATCAATTGCTGGATATTGAGGGCATCGGCCCGAAGTCTGCAGAAGAATTGCTGATTCACTTTAAATCTGTCAACAATATCAGCCAGGCAAGTAAGGAAACCCTGACAAAAGTCATTGGTGCAAAAAAAGCCCAGATCGTTCATGACTTCTTTAAAAAATAAAAGACCGAGTGATACCGGCCTTTTGAAAGAAAATTTCTTGGTTAATACGACCAGAGATCCTGCTCAAAATTGAAGATCTTGTTTTTGATATTTTCCCCTTCCAACAATTGCAGGATATTGTCCCTTACATATTGCTTGATAAAAAGATCATAGGGGTTGTCAATGGTTGATTTTACAATCTTGCTGTCGAAAAATCTGCTTTCAAACAATTCTTCCCAACTCATTTTACCACCAAAGTTTTTGGTATTGTAGACGTCGTACTTTGCCAAAACAGGTCTGATATCAGGATAGTAAATCCAGAACAAAGGAGATTCCCCCAGTAGATTGCCGGATTCATCTAAATATGTTTTCATAGGAGCAATGCCTAAAATACGCACATACATCCTTGAAGATTCTTTATCAAATACCCATTCTTCTTTTATTCTGTATTTAATGATGTCATCCGGATTGAAATCTCTGCATACCAATGAGTCTTTGAATACTCCTTTGGTTCCATCTGGATCTTTTGTCCAATCAATTACCTGCACTGAATCGCACTTCCCGGTGATCAATTCGCCAACACGGGCAATTTGCATAGGAGTTGTAAAACGATCGTCAACATTTGCATCAAATGCAGTTACATCCCCATTTTTGATAGACCGGAACAGTATGTTGACAAAACGCTGGTTGCCATTGTCTTCATCTGCCTTGTATCTGAAGGGAAGGTTTATTTTTTCTCTGATATCTATTTCTCTCCAAACCTTGTGACGATAGATAGCATCGTCCTCACGGATATGTTCGTAGGCAAGTGGTGTCCTGGTTTTGATCATGTTTCTCTCAATGGATGCATCATTTCTAAGGGAGACTTTTACAGAATCAAATGCAAATGGATCTTTCACGGGAGGCACCACTACCGGTTGAGCAGGTTTTGTGGTATCCGCTGGAGGCGGAGCAGCCATGGCAGCATCCGACACCTGCACTGGAGCTATATTTTTTGCAGCAGGTGATTGCTTTTTTGCTTTTGAAGTCGTGGTTTTTTTTGCAACAGGCTTTTTAGTCTGTGCGTTTGCTTCGGCCACAAAGAAAATGGCAAAAACAGGAAACAGCAACAACGAACTCAGCAATTTTTTCATGACTTCTTATTTATCAGGTTTCTTTTTATTTCAAATTATATGACAATCCGGATGGAAGCACTCTTGTTCTACCATCTGGACCCTTTACGGTAATATCAGTGATAGCGACCAATGCACCAGGCTTTAATTTATTGATCAAAGCTGCTGCAGCGCCAGCCCATCTTGGACCTTTGTTGTCGACCGGTGCATAATCAGGAATATCGGAGCTCAATGCGCCCACTCTATAACTAACCACTTCAAATGGCGCGTCAAATTCTGAATCTTCTAGTTTTGCAATAATCCCTCCCATGGCTTTGAATGAAGCCGAAGGAACTGCACCTGGTCTTAAGTTTCCTACATATGCCGTTGGATTGGGAAGTTGCTTCACGCGGAAACCAACTTTGCCGACTGATTTTCCATCAACCAAAATCGTGACTGTTTGATCACCATAAGAACCAGCCGCTGGTCTAACAATATATTTGCTGCCCCCAGCCTTGGTGATTGTTCCTGCAGAAAATTGAGCAGAAACTTTTTCGCTTCCAGCGCCTGCAGTGATGGTGAGTGGATTATCAACTCCTATATACAGTACATTCATTTTATCAGCTGAAGCTGCAACACCAGAAGGAACACCCACTGTGTAATTAACTTTCTTAGAAACTGTTCTGTTTTCACCGGTATTAGGATCAATGAAACTTACTGTTACATTCATTGATTTTGTTCCAGCCGCACCAACCGAAAATTTAGATTCTGCAACACCGCTGGTATTGACTGAAATAGATCGGCCGTCAATTGTCACAACTGGTTTTACATTGGAGTTGAAAGCGCCGAGTCCGGCAGTTACAACCATTTCCTCTCCAGGCATGAGGTAATTGGAGCTGGTTCCAACCAGCGGTTCAAATTTATCAAGGACCAGCTTTACAGAACCCACCTGATTGGCACAAAAAGCAGCAGCAATGTTTTCTGAATTCTTGACATCATTCTGAAATTTGCTGAGAATGGTGAGTGCCGCAACAGTTGGAGTCATGTGAAAATACGTGTTGATCCAATCCTTCACTTTGTCACCTGTCAATGAATTACCTGCATTTGATTTTGGAACATCCAAAGACAATGGAAGTTTGGTGCCAACTTGTTTGGCCATATCATTGTCAATTGCCAACAATTTCACCCTGAACTCGCCTAGTGCTTGGTAAAGGCTGGCGCCATTGGGGCCTTCGGCAAAATATCTTGTAGGAGCTTCAATATCATCTTCTTTGTACTCGCCGGTCGACTTGTCCAAATCAGACTCTTCCTTGAGTCCTTGTTTATAAGCTTCAATTTTATTGTAAACATCTTCTGCCAGGACCTTGATCTGATCTGCCTTGGGTTTCCAAAGAGCTGCCTTCTCAGAGGTCTTGGGATCTTTGAGCATTTCCTCAAAGTTGGAATAGATCGAATTGTTTGATTCAGTCAACACCGTGTTGGATCCGCTCAAACTGAATTCAACTACTTTGAATGCATTCAATATTTCAGCAGACACGTTTAAGGCAAGAAGGGCAGTCAACACCAAATACATGATGTTGATCATTTTCTGCCTGGGATCCTTGGGTAGTGCCATATCTTATGTTGAGTAATTCTTAAATGATGATTGGATTATCCTCGGGTTTGCATGGCAGACAACATGTTTCCATAAACACTGTTCAAACTGCTCAGGTTTTTCGCAAGCAATGAAATCTGCTCCTGTGTTTTCTTTGCATCACCGGCACCGTCTGTAAGTGATTGACTCGCCTTGGCAAGGTTTTCGTAGAAAGTTCCCATCATCTTAAGATGATTGCTCATGTCACTGATTTCTGATTCATAGACTTTATTGAGCGAAGCAAGATTCTTATTCAACGCAGACATCTGTTCTTGGAAAGCCTTGGAACTGTCAGCTGCTGCATTGAACTGTTGAAGAGACTGGGCTGTATTTGCATAAGCGTCTTTCAGTCCAACCAACGCATTGGAAGCATCGTTCGTTTTATTGGTGAAGTTGGCAGATGCTGCAACCATATCCCCTACAGATGCAAGGCCAGAGATGGTAGTATTGAGTTTTGTAAAACTCTCGTTGAGCTTTTTAAGTTGCTCGGGATTGATTTCCTTTTCTATCAACTTCTTGATTTCATCGTTGGCAGGTGAGTTGTCTGCATTTTTTTTCAGTGCTTCTGCCACCTCAGCCATTTCATTGCCAGCGGGAGGAAGAAAAGCGTAAAGAAGAAAGATGGCAGCTTCGGTAAGCAAACCAACGGTCAGCATAAAATCAGCAAACGATTTGTGAAGGAGTTTAGCCCATGCACCAAAAATTACAACCGCCGCACCTACACTGACAATCGTATTTACTGTTTTTTCGAGTTTTTTTGATTGAAGAAACATGTAAGGAATTTTAGAAAATTAGAATTATTTCTTAGCCATAGGTGGAAGATCAATGACACAGCGAAAACCTATATAAGATTTGGCTGTATCCTGGTATTCGTACACCCGGGTGCTGTTTTGAAGGAAATATCCGATATCTTTCCAACTACCACCTCTTACTACTTTTCTTTTCATACGGGGTGGATCAGATTCAAGGGCATTGTAGCGGATATCCGGATTCATGTCATTCTGAAAATTATAAGCTCCTTCGTAAAAAAGGGAAGAAGTCCATTCTGCAACATTACCAGCCATGTTGTACAACCCAAAATCATTTGGCCAATATGCATCTGCTCTTACGGTATACAATCCTCCGTCTTCGGGATAATTTCCTCTTCCTGGCTTGAAGTTGGCCAACAAACAACCTTTTTTATTTCTCAAGTATGGACCTCCCCATGGATAGGGTACCTGTGAGCGACCACCTCTTGCCGCATATTCCCACTGGGCCTCGGTAGGCAACCTGAAATCAGATTCCTGGATGCGCCCCTTTGACTCTAAAAATGAATTCAAATATTGTGTTCTCCATGCACAAAATGCGCTGGCCTGTTTCCAGCTAACACCTACAACAGGATAATTGCCGTATGCGGGATGAGAAAAATATTTTTTGGCATAAGGTTCATTGTATGAATAGCTGAAATCACGGATCCAAACAAGGGTGTCAGGATAGATGGCAGTGCTGTCTCTCACAATGAAATTTCCTCTTGGCTGATTGGCGTTTTCACGCTTGGCAGCTTCCCTGAGATCAAAAAACTCAGATTTGTATAATAACTTTCTGATGTCTAATTCTTTCTTGCCGTTGATTCTGTTGTCTGGAGTAATGATCAATGCGCTGAGCTGCTCCTGCATTTTGGGATCATTCCATTTGATGGCTTTTGCCTTGACCCAATCGATGGCGCTTGAACCATCAGGAAATTGTTTTTTGTAATTCAGCACAGATGCTGCAATTGAATCTCTGACCCAGTATACAAATTGACGGTATTCGTTGTTGGTAATCTCCGTAGCATCCATCCAAAAATCATTCATGGATACTTGCTTGTTTCTGGCAGTATAGGATGAGCTGATGTCTTCATCTGAAGGACCCATGTGAAAGGTTCCTGCTGGTATATATACCATGCCAAATGGCCTGGGGAAAATATATTTTCCTCCGATTTCCGTTCCCTTGACTTGGCCATCACTGATGGGCGTTTTTTTGGACTTGCCGATGTTTCCACAACTGCTGATGGTTACCAAAAACATCATAGACGCAGAAAAGTGAAGCAAAAAGCCTTTCATCTTGAATTGCGGTTTAGTAAGCATACAGACAAATATATACCAATTTATAGTATGTAATTTTAACGTATTCAGTTAATAATGAAAATTTTAACAAGCTGAAAACAGACCAAAAACCAAGACCTACAACGAGGATTTCTGTTGATTATTGCCTGTTTATTCGGGTGATTTTGTTAACAAAAGCTTAAGAGCATCTGCTGAATAGTCAACAGGTGACCTGCAAGTATAATCACGACAGACATAGAATTGTGATTTTTCGCCAATGGGCCTGTTTTGAAGCAAGGGAATTCTTTCGTCCGTCTGTTGACCAATGACCAAGACTTTGTTGGGCAGAAAAGCAAGATGAATGCCTGAAGAACTGCTCAAGGCATCTTGGCCAATGATTGCCAACTCCCGGATTCCATGGTACATCTCCATCAAAAGACATCCCCATTTTCCAAATGAGCTTGGATATTTTGCCAATGTTGTCTCAACTCCTTCGAGCATTTTTAAGGACCTGATCCTCCAATCGGATCGGTTGAAAATGATTCCCAATCTGCTGAGATTCCAGGCCATAATGCTGTTGCCGCTTGGGACTGCACCATCATACAAATCAACTTTTCTGACCAATACCTCGTTGTGATAATCAGGTGTGAAATAGAAATAAATATCCTGCTCATCACTGAAGTACTCAATAACATATTCAGCCAGCTCAGAGGCCAGATGCAGTTCTTTCAACGATCCAGTTGATTCATGAAGCATAATCAGAGATTGAATCAGGTATGCCATATCATCCAAAAAAGCAGGAAACCGGGACTGGTTGTTTTTGAAGGTATGTTTCCATCTCTTGCCTTCCTGGTCGTAAAAAGAACTGATTAGAAATGCAATATTGCTAACCGCAAGATCTTTCCAATCTGATTGGCGAAAAACATTTGCTGCCTGAAGCAGGGCAGTTGACAAAAGGGCATTCCAGCCCAGAATGATCTTATCGTCCAATCCGGGTCTCACACGACTGGCTCTTGCCTGAAGCAATGCCTGTTTTGCATTCAACAATATTGATGAAGCCTGATCCATGGTAAGTTGATGGGTTGTTGCCCAAGCTTCAATGGAACTGCTGGTGAATAAAATATTGCTGTGCTCCCAATTTCCACCAGACTCCACTTTAAAATATTCGCCGATGATGTTGGCATGCTCTCCTACCGTTGCATCAAATTCATCCTTGCTCCAAACATAAAATTTTCCTTCCACCCCTTCACTGTCTGCATCCAATGCTGCGTAAAATCCACCACTTGGATCCAGCATCTCACGCTTTAAAAATTCCATTGTTTCCACAACAACCCTTTTGATTTCCTGGTCATTGGTAACCTGATAGGCTTCGGTCAGGACCGTCAACAACAAGGCATTGTCGTAGGCCATTTTTTCAAAATGAGGCACCTTCCATTGTCCATCAGTTGAATACCTGCAAAATCCCCCTCCCACATGATCATAGATTCCACCCCGCATCATCTTTTTCAAACTCAATAAAGCTTGGTCCAGCGCTGCATCATTGTCAAAAAAATGATGGTACCTGAGTAAAAATTGAATGGAATAGGTTTGAGGGAATTTAGGTGCATGTCCAAATCCTCCATCTACCCGATCAGCAGCTGCCATGAGCTGATTAAAAATTTTTCCAACCTCTGCGGATCTGATAAAATCAGAGGCGGATGACTCCAGGTTGATTGTATTTTTCAATACTACTTGATTGGATTTTTGCAAATGTTCCAATAAATTTTTTGCCTGCAACTCAATCTCTGTCCTTCGCTTCATGAAAGCATCGTGCAACTGAACCAACAACTCTTTCCATGAAATGCGCTGAGGGATGGATTGCGGAGGAAAATAGGTTCCTCCGTAAAATGGTTTCCCATCTGGTGTCAGGAACATATTCAAGGGCCATCCTCCTTGTCCGGTGATGGCCTGCAAGGCATCCATGAAAAAATGATCCAGATCCGGACGTTCTTCGCGATCTACTTTGATGCATACGAAATACTTGTTCATCAAGAGAGCGGTCGATGGATCTTCAAAACTCTCATGCTCCATGACATGACACCAATGACAGGCTGAATAGCCAATGCTCACGAGGATGAGCTTGTCTTCCTCCCTTGCTTTTTGCAATGCCTCCTCTGTCCATGGATACCAATCAACCGGATTGTATGCATGTTGAAGCAGATAGGGACTGGTTTCGAGGATCAACCTGTTGGGAACGTTCATAAAAAAAAGAACCCCGAAACTTCGGGGATTTGATTATTTGGATCCGATAGATGCTTTCAAAAACTTTTCGAGGGCAGCCACCATGGAGGGCACTTGCGGCTCAGGAGCTTTGACCTGAAGATTCAGACCTGCTTCCTCGATGGATTTGGAAGTATTGTTACCAAATGCGCCAAGCAGGGTACCATTTTGATGAAAGTCTGGAAAATTTTCCAGCAGGCTTTTCACCCCACTTGGAGTGAAAAAGCAAACCATATCAAAATCATGGATCGCAATTTTGGATTTTACATCACTGCTGATGGTGCGGTACATGAATGGTGTTACGTATTCACAATTGTGAGACCTCAACCAGTTCACAATTTCGTTGTCCTGCTGATTTTCAGAACATGGATACATAAATTTTTCATTTTCCTTGTGCCTGTTGATGACATCAAACAAACCTTTGTTGGTTCCATCAGCACTGTAAAATACTTTGCGCTTTCTGTAGAGAATGAACTTTTGAAGATAGAGTGCCACTGCTTCACTGATGCAGAAATATTTGGTATCCTGTGATACTGCTATTTTCATTTCCTCACAAATGCGAAAGAAATGGTCGATGGCATTTTTACTGGTCAATATGATTGCAGAATAATTTCCGATTTCAATCTTCTGCTTTCTGAACTCCTTGCAAGGGATTCCTTCCAGCTGAATGAAAGGCATGAAGTCCATTTGAACATTGTACTTACTGGCAATTTCGAAATAAGGGGATTTGGGAGATTCTGGCTTAGGTTGGGTAATGAGGATCTTCTTGACGGCTTTTTTCCCGCCGCTTTCTGATTTCTTTCCGTTTTTAGTCATACCCACCTTCAAATAATGCACAAAATTACAAAAAATTTATAGCGCAGACCCACTTCAACCGCTTATTAACCAAATTTTTTATGTTCTGTGGAAAATTTATGAAAAAAATTAAACAGAAAGGCATCAATAAAGCAATGCCTTACAGCACCCCTCCCGTGAGCAGAAAAAGTGCTTGGGATGCGAATTTAATGAGCATGGCTGTGGGTAATATTTCAATCGAAATGAATGCAAGCAGTATATTGAAAATACCCGCCTTGGTCTGTAACCCAAAAATTCTGAATGCATTGATGATGCGGACCAAAAACAAAAATCCAATCACGTAAAGTACTGTGTTGAAGATTTGATTGTTTCCATCAATGCCACTGAATGCCATCATAAATGAAGAAACCAACATCACCACTCCCATGATTTTATTATTCAGAAAAACCAGAAAACTGTACTGTTCAAAAATCTCTTTTTGCTTGAACATCCACCCTAAAAACTGCAGAAAAAAATATTTAAAAAAATAGACAATTGATAAGGTGGCCCATACAAACAACATGACCTGCCAACGATCCATGCCAATCAACTTGTCATTGCTTCCGAGTCCTAAAAAAATAAAGAAACTTGCAGACAAGACAAAGAGCAAGTTGAGCAGTACAGATGGGAGACTCCACATCATCATGGCATCTTTCTTTTGCCTGAAAAGAAATCCTTGATTGAAATAAACCAGAAATACTTTATCAAAATACTCCCTCCAAAAATTTCGAATCAAACCAAGCAAGAGAAAGAGTCCAGCAAAGCTGTAGAAAATCCATTCCAAGCGGGTGGTCTTTTTTTTGCTCAGGAATGTGCCAATCGCATTTTTTGTAATTGCATAAGAGTCTTGCTCTTTTAGGTATGCAGATACATAATCCCCGTATATACTTTGGTAACCCTTTTCAAACTTAAATGTATTCAACTCAGCTGCCGTCAATGGTTTATGGTTCAGAATAAACGAATGATAGGCAGAATCAGGCAGAACTTGAGCAGTATCCTGAGCAATTGATGAAACTGACATCAAAAAATAAAAACAAATCAAAGAAAGAAATCTCTGCATGGCATGTAAAATTAATCCTTTCAGCTTGTATGCTAAAACATTGTCGAGAATCCAAGATGGATCTTGGATGACTTGATACCAAAAGCCTGCTGATCGCTTTTACCCAGCGCATAGGCCAATGTAAACATACCTGATCTGGTCTTGAAATTCAATCCCAATCCCGCTCCTAGAAAATTGCTGTTGGTTTTTTTCCCCATGATATTTTTCTGGACAAATGCCATGTCGATGAAACTGAAAATATTTGAACTCCTGTCCAACAAATAACGATATTCAATGGTACCGATTGCATACGATGAAGCAAAAATACTCTCTTCATCAAATCCCCTCAATGTTTTGATGCCTCCAATTTGATACAATTCGTTCAGGTACAATTGTCTGCCATACATTCCTGCAGCATGTAAAGAAGTTTTCAAGGTTGAGAATTGCCCCAACCGATTGAATCGATCGACTTTTAACTTCAGATTTGATTGAACAGAGGACATGGATATGGTATCGTATAGTTTTCCTACATCAAATGGATTGCCATTGATATCTTGTTTGATGGATAAAACCGCTTCCTGTTTTCTGATTTTTTTCAAGCCTGAGCCAATGGAAAGATTCCAATCCGTTCCCTTGATCGGATTCCAGAGATCATCTGTGCTGCGTCCTGTCCACTCTACTCCTAAAGATGTATTGCTGAGGTCAAGAAATGACTGAAGGTTGCTGGTTTGTTTGATCAATTGGGTATCCACAAAAAGGACATTGCTGATGTTTTGTTTCAGTTGAATCTTGATCCATTGCCTTTGGTCCAATGCATATTGCCATCCAATGCTTGATAAAAGATTTATATAACTGGAGTCCTTTTTCAACATATTAAAGCTGAACTCAACTCCCATATTGGAGTTAAATACAAAAGGTCTTGCAAAATGGATGTGCAACCTGGGTGACTGGATCTGCAATTGTTGCCAATTCAACATGATTTGCTCTCCGTTTCCAAAAGCATTGTTCAATTCCATGTTCCCATCACCCGTAAATTGAGGCTTCCCACCAAGCACAGGGTTGGAAGGCATGAGTCCAACAAGCAAATCAAACCGATTGCTTCGCTGAGGCATTAGATAAAGATTCAATGTTGCACCAGTTCCATACAAACTAAGGTCCCAGGGCTTGTATTCCTGCACATAACCCAAATCCTGCAAACGCTTTGAAACAGCGGTCAGCAAACTTCTTTTGTACAGCTGATGGGGTTGAATGCCCAGGTAACGTCTTAAAAAACCTGGATTGATATGCATTTTTGAATCAATGCGGATGCTGTCGATATAATACAACGGTCCTTCATCAATCTTCAAGACAGCATTCAATCCATGGTTTTTCCAGTAACTGCTGTCAAAAGCTATGGCTGCAAAAGGATATCCAATTTCTTCGAGATCATTCAACAGCCGATTGGAAAAATCGATCATGGCTGATGGCTTCATGATTAGACCATGAGATGGAAGCATGGAGCTCCATTTGATGGGTAATTTTTTTTGCAATCCATCATGTACTTTCAACTCACCCCAAGTATAATTTTCCCCCAGAAAGAATTGCGCAGTAAATATGTTCTCATGTTGCACAAGTGTATCCATCGAAGCTGCCAGATACCCTTTTGACCATAAAGTATGTAAACACTCATTTTTTAAATAGGTATCAACTGCCTGCTTGTTGGAAAATACCGACTGGAACTTTATCAGCTCTTTCAATGCTTCATTACCTTTGTCTATACAAATGACTTGTAATTCAATTTGTGCCTGTGCTTGCAACACATGCATCAATAAACAAAAAGAGAGACATATTATTTGAGCACGTTTTAACATCTGATATACAAATCTACACGCTTCATCCTTATACCACATGGCCGGCATCTACATTCATATCCCATTTTGTAAACAAGCCTGCCACTATTGCAATTTTCATTTTTCAACCGGTACTGGCAATAAGGACGAAATGACGCATGCAATTACAAAGGAGATGGCGAGCAGAAAAGAGGAGTTGCAATCACCCATTGAAACCATCTATTTTGGAGGTGGAACCCCTTCGATACTGCATGCATCTATGATTGATGCAATGATCCAAGCGGTTTATAAAAATTATTCGATCGTCTCCGACCCTGAAATAACACTGGAAGCAAATCCCGATGACATCACTCGGACAAAAGCCGATGAATGGAAATCAATTGGTGTCAACCGTTTCAGCATTGGCATACAATCTTTTTCCGATCAGCAT
>Ga0129336_10002076_pt1 | contig 12325 bp, 9 predicted proteins | sample CPB6_02_DNA_FD_96878 | JGI IMG/M metagenome (GOLD analysis project Ga0129336, IMG submission 96878) | Freshwater to marine salinity gradient microbial communities from Chesapeake Bay, USA - CPBay_Sum_0.6_0.2_DNA | ecosystem: Environmental > Aquatic > Marine > Coastal | place: USA: Chesapeake Bay...
TGAGGGAGAGAAAGAATTTCGAAGTGGTATCGGTACTGATGCTCATGCCTTCTCACAAGATCCCACTCGAGCGCTTCACCTGGCATGTCTCTCGTGGCCCGATGAGATAGGTGTCGATGGCCACTCCGATGGCGATGTCGCAGCACATGCGATCTGTGATGCACTCTTCTCTGCTGCGCAGATCGGAGATCTCGGATCGAACTTCGGTGTCGATGACCCGAAGTACAGCGGTGCTTCCGGAGCGATGCTCCTTTCCGAAGCATTACGTCGAGTCCGTAGCGCCGGTTTTGAGATCGCGAATGTCTCAGTACAAGTGATCGGAAATCGTCCAAAGATCGGTCCACGACGACGAGAGGCAAGTGAGGCCATCTCCCATGCACTTGGAGGTGTGCCGGTGTCGATAAGTGCTACGACAACCGATGGTCTTGGCATGACAGGTGAAGGCAAAGGCATCGCAGCGGTGGCAACTGCTCTAGTCTTCAGAACCGCTGCGTCTCACCGATAAGATTCGAATCAACCATGACACTTGCTCTTTACAACACTCTCACGCGCAGAACATCCCCCTTCTCTCCGATTGTTGCTGGGAAGGTCGGTATCTATCTCTGTGGCGCGACGGTGCAGGCTGAGCCCCATATTGGTCATATCCGAAGTGGTGTGAACTTCGACATCCTCCGCCGTTGGCTTACTGCATCCGGATTCGACGTCACTTTCGTCCGTAATGTCACTGATATCGACGACAAGATCCTGCACAAGGCTGTGCACGAGAAGATCCCATGGTGGGCCGTTGCCATGAAGTACGAGCGAGCTTTCACCGATGCCTATCGCGCCCTCAATGTCCTTCCACCTACCTACGAACCGCGCGCAACCGGCCACATCACGCAGATGATCGAATTGATGGAGCGATTGATCGCACGTGGATTCGCCTATGCACCTGGCAATGGTGATGTCTATCTCGAGGTGCGGAAGTTGGAGCGATATCTGACGCTCTCGAATCAGAAAATCGATGACTTACTACCGACAGATGATGCTGACCTCACGATGAAGAGAGACCCACGTGACTTCGCACTCTGGAAGGCTGCGAAACCCGGCGATCCTTCATGGCCGACGCCATGGGGCCCAGGTCGTCCAGGATGGCATATCGAATGCTCCGCGATGGCACAGGCATACCTGGGTGAGGAGTTCGACATCCATGGTGGCGGTATGGATCTCATCTTCCCTCACCATGAGAATGAGATCGCACAGTCCGAAGCGGCTGGTTATGGCTTCGCACAAGTTTGGATGCATAACGCATGGGTGACACAGAGTGGCGAGAAGATGAGCAAGTCCCTTGGGAACTCACTTCTTGTCCGTGAGATCCTCAAGCAAGTTCGTGGCATCGAACTTCGTTGGTACCTCTCTGGTGCGCACTATCGCTCGATGTTGGAGTTCTCCTATGAGGCGCTGGAAGAATCTGCGACCAATTTCCGCAGGATCGAGTCATTCCTCCTCAAGGTTAACGAGAAGGGGGCGATCGAAGGAGTGATTGACCCACAGTTCAAAGCTGTGATGGATGATGATCTCGCTGTCCCACAAGGCCTCGCTCTCATCTCCTCATGGTTGCGCACTGGGAACACTGCTTTGACCTCAGCTGATCTCGATGGTGCACGGAGAGAGGCAGAGCGAATCAGAGGCGCCCTCGCCATCCTTGGCGCCGATCCCTTCGATGACGCCTTTCAGGGAGCGAGTGGATCCTCAGAGAGTGCGACGAGAGCGCTTGATGGTTTGATTCAACTCCTCTTGAAGGAGCGCGAGGATGCGCGATCCCGAAAGGACTTCGCAGCAGCAGATCGAATCCGTGATTCATTCCAGGATCTCGGCATCACAATCGAAGATGGCCCAGAGGGCCCGAGATGGAGTATCCAATGATGGCGAGGGCTCCACGAAAAGCGCTCCGAGGTAAAGGTCCGACACCGAAGGCGAAGGATCGCCCGTATCACAAAGCGGCGAAAGCTAATTCTTCAAAGAGGAAAGAAGAACGTACCTCCGGAAGGACGCGACCAGAGTCGCAGTCAGAGGCACGGAAAGGTTCACGTCCAACAACACGATCTGGCTCGCGACCTGATTCAAGGCGAGACTCAAGATCAGATACGAGGAGAGACTCAAGATCCGCTTCTAGGTCTGCCCCAAGGCCTGATTCAAGAGCAAGAACGAATTCTCGCCCGATGCGAAGTGAGGAGCGCGAGAAGGTCCATGTCGATTCGATTGCGGGTCGCAATGTGGTCCTAGAAGCCCTCCGTGCTGGAATCCCAGCGAAGGAACTTGTCGTCGCAATCGGGATCGATATCGACGATCGGATTCGCGAGATCGTAGACCTTGCGAAGTCTGCATCCCTTCCGATTCGAGAAGTGCCTCGTAATCGACTCGACACACTCACTGGTATCTCTCATCATCAAGGTATCGCTCTCATCGCCAGGCCATTCCAGTATTCATCAGAGAAAGAGATCTTTCAACGAGCGACAGATCCTGCGCTCTACATCGCAGTCGATGGAATCACCGATCCACGAAACATTGGTGCGATCATTCGAAGTGCTGCCGCCTTCGGTGCCGATGGGATCCTGATACCGGAGCGAAGAAGCGCTGGGATAACCGCTGCAGCATGGAAGGCCTCTGCTGGCGCTGTCGCGCGGATCCCGGTGGCGCAGGTGACCAATCTCGTACGTTCGATCGAGAATGCGAAGGAGCGAGGCTGCTTCATCGTCGGACTCGAAGGTGGTTCTGATGACACTCTCGAGACAATGACGATCGCTGATCAACCGCTCTACATCGTTGTGGGAAGTGAAGGGAAAGGTCTCTCTCGTCTTGTGAAAGAGAAGTGCGACCTCTTGCTTTCGATCCCGATCTCTTCCAAGGTCGAGAGTCTCAATGCCAGCGTCGCTGTCTCTATCGCCCTTTATGGGATAGCAGCACGGAGAAAGAGCGCTTCGATTCCATCATGAGCAAGGCCGTAGGCAAGTACGCCCGCTTCATCGCTCTCGGTGACTCGATGACCGAGGGGATGAACGATGAGATCATCGGCGGGAACTTCCGTGGTTGGGCTGATCGTGTCGCCGATGTCCTAGCTACAGTCCATCCTGACTTCACCTACATGAATCTTGCGATACGCGGAAAACTTGTTGGACAAGTGGTCCGAGAGCAGATTCCGCTCGCGCTACGACACATTCCATATCCCGGATCGAGTGAGATAAGACCTGCTGACATCCTGGTCTCATTCCACGCAGGCGCGAATGACATATTGCGACCCAAATACTCAGCCGAAGAGACGATTTCTACTTACAGGAAGGGTGTGGAAATCTTCGCAGAGCGTGGCGTGCAGTTGATGCTCTTCTGTGTCCTCGAGGATTTCGCAGCCGGGTCGAAGACAGGATCAGCGCTGGCTGAGAGGTTCCGCTACTTCAATGAGAACGTCAAACGGATCGCCAAAGATGCCGGTGCGATCCTCTTGGACCCCAACCCGGAACCTTTCTGGCATGACAAGTCATTCATGTCTTGGGATCGACTCCATATGAATAGCGAAGGCCATTACCGAGCCGCGCAAGGTGTCTTGGCGAAGTTGGAATTACCGCACGATCCGAATTTCCGTGAACCAGCAGTTGCAATCGTGAGGAAGAGCCGCGTGAGGCGAGTCCGCGAGAACACCCACTGGTTCTTCGCATTCTTGTTGCCGTGGATCTGGCGAAGGATCCGTGGTCGCTCCTCTGGTGACGGAAGGTCACCCAAGTACGGCGAGCCGACGTCGTGGCCGAAGATGAACTCAAGAATCGAGAACCGCTAGAAGAGGTAATCCCAACTCCAGGTGTAGGTACCCGGCTTGATCATGTATTTCGGAAGGGTGTCTGGACCACATGATGCGGTTCCAACTCCACGTTGTACGCAGTCGATCGTCACATGGACAGAATCCGATTCCTTGAGATCGATGTTATGGGAGGTATCCGCAAGCATCTCGCTCGTATAGGGGGAGATGGTCACAAAGCGCGGCCGATCAAGATGGATGGAAGGACCATTCCCTTGATCGTCCTTGATGCTGAACCATCGGACATCAGCGCGAGCACCAGACTCTTGTGGCTTGATGTAATCGGTATGCAACTCCTTGACGCTTGCACGCCACTTATGGACACGTCCGATCTTTCGATCCGGTGCACTCTCGTGGCGGCCTGCGCCGAACCAGGTCACATCCTTCATCTCTTTGGCAAGGGCGAAGGTGATCCCCACACGTGCGACATCGCTCAGAATCTTCGGGAGCCTGACCGTCTCGGTGACTCGAACCCCACCATCGATGCTCTCGATCCGCTGTGTGTGTGCGACCTTGATACCTGATCCGGTGACAAGGTTCTCGGTGATTGTCGTCTGCTTCGCAGTATCACGGATGACACAATCGACGATAGTGAGGTCGCGAAGCCCCCATTCGTTCCAGCGTGTGGCGATATGGCCGATGAGATCGTTATCGGTCGGTGCCCGCCAGAGCGTGAGTCGTGGCGCTTCGGTCATCGAGGGAAGACGGAGCTTGCCATCCTCGCCGACGAACTCACTCGTCGAGTTTGATCTGACCTTGCTACGTCCCTTCGCTTTCGAAGGAAGTGGGAATTGTGCCCACGCAACCTCGGAGCCGACCTGCGCCCAGGCTGTCGTCTCCTTCAATCGCAGGGAGAGCGATAGGAACCTCTCGCCAGCGGACTTCCGCTCACTTAATTTCTTGGAGCGGATCTGAAGTGATGCACGGGATCGTGGTCCCACCTTCTTCATTGGGATCGAGCCACTCTCGATCACCTCACCATCAACGGTGATTTCGAAGTGGAGTGAGTAGGAGTCGAGCGAGGCGAAGAAGTTCTTGTTGAAGATGCTCACTCTTCCAGGGGCGGTCATCGAGAAGGAGACTGGTGCGGCGAGGTACTTGAATTCCTCCAGCGCTGGTTTCGGGCTTCGATCCGGGAAGAAGAGCCCATCGCAGACGAAGTTTCCGTCGTGGCGTTCCTCCCCGAAATCCCCACCATAGGCGCTCCGCTTTCGGCCGTCAGGTAGGTATTGGTCGATTCCGTGATCCCAGAACTCCCAGATGAATCCACCCTGCAATCCCGGAGTGGAGTGAATCGCTTCCCAATACTCCTTGAGTGTTCCGTTGCTATTTCCCATCGCATGGCTGTACTCGCACATGATCAGCGGACGATCAGCACGCTTCGATTTTGCATAGGCGACGATTGCGGCGACCTCTGGATACATCGGACAGAGGATGTCGGTCTGTGATCGACCGACTGTCCAGTTGCCACGGATCGCACCTTCGTAGTGGAGCGGTCGAGTCTCATCGAAGGAACGAAGGTATGCCGCCGCTGCTTCGTGATTGAGACCTGATCCAGATTCATTACCAAGTGACCAAGCGACGACAGATGGATGATGGATGTCGCGTTGTGCGAGCCTCGCGATGCGATCGACGAATGCGTTCAAGTACTTCTGATCGTTGCAGATACTGTCTTGGAAGGCATGTGATTCGATATTCGCCTCATCGATCACATAGAAGCCGAGTTCGTCGCAAAGGTCCAAGAAGACCGGGTCATTCGGATAGTGAGAGGTACGGATCGCGTTGAAGTTCCATCGCTTCAGTTCCAAAAGATCTTGGCGGAACAGCTCACGGGTAAGCACGCGTCCGCTTTCCCGATTGAAGTCGTGGCGGTTGACGCCATAGAAGATGACAGGCTTGCCATTGACGAGGAATTGCTTGCCCTTGACTTCCACTGATCGGAATCCGATCCGTTGCGAGGTGATCTCAACTGGCTTCCCCTCAGGATCGAGAAGTTCGAACTCCACTTCGTAGAGCTTTGGCATCTCCGCAGACCACGGCGTGATCCCAGGGATGCGCCCTGTGAATTCGATGATCCCCGGACCTGGGGGTTCGATCTCCTTGAGCGCCTCTTGCGCCTCTTTCGGCAACTTCCCGTCCCAATAGGTTCCACGGAAGAACTCGCTACTTGCATGGCGTTGGGCAGGCGTCATCTCGGTCCAATTGGGGCGCTCGGCTCGAGTGACCTCTGCTTCGAACCGGACCTCCTTCTTCACGCCGGCCACTCGGGCGCGGAGAGTCCAGCCCTCGATCGCAGCGCCGCCGACGGAGTTGATGTAGGCGCGCACTCGTAGCGTTCCAGTCTTCGCATCTTTCAGGAGCCCAGCTTGTGTGTAGAGGCGCTCGATGAATACCTTCTCGGTCGCATGGATCGTTATCGAACGCGTGATGCCACCATGCCACCATTGATCCTGATCCTCGATGAAGGTCGCATCTGACCACTTCACCACGACGATGCGGACCGTGTTCTTTCCTGTGGTCAAGAATTCCGTGATATCGAAGGAAGCATGTAGGCGAGAGTCTTTAGCGAGTCCGACAAAGCGATCGTTGATGAAGAGTGTCGCAACTGATTCGAAGCCACCGATGGTGAGGACGACCCTCTTCCCCCTCCAGATGGATGAGTACTCGAAATCACGCTCGAAGACTCCAGTTGGGTTCTTCTCCGGAACCAAGGGTGGGAGTTGGTCGAAGGGCATCTGCACGTTCGTATAGATTGGCTTGTCATCGAAGCGGAAGGTGCCATCTTGATTCTGTTGCATCGTCCATAGGCCAGGGACATCGATCTCGCTCCACTTACGAGCGAGAGGAGCGTTCGGGTCCTTGAGTAGTTGGAATCGCCAACGACCATTGAGATTGAGTGAGTGAAGATGTTGCAGGGAGAGCATCGGCAATCGATTGATTGAAGTCAGCTCAGGCGAGATCCAATATCTTCCGAGCTCTGCGCGTTCACTCTTCATGATTCTCATCCGCTCCACAGTAACCATCGCGTAAGTCATCGGGCAGCGCTTACGGATGAGGGGTTAGGTCCGGGGTGAAATCCTATGAGAGTCGAGATTCTTCACCCTCCTACCCCTCGACGAGGTGGAAGATACGAGGGTGACGCCACGGAATCTCGATCCACAACATCGGATCACACCACCCCGGATGGTGCCTGACTTCGCGCCTCGACGAGCACTCCTTGATCGATTGGAAAACTCCGGTAATCAGATGACCTACGTCGTCGCTCCACCGGGATTCGGTAAGACCGTCCTTGCCTCGCAATGGTTGAGGGAAGGAGTGGACCGGGAGGGCGTTGGTGTCTGGATCGAGATCGACCCTTTCGAGCCAGACCTGCAATTCCTATCCACTGCTGTCCAGGCATTCAGGGTGGGCATGGGCAGCTTTGCAGATTGGTTTGCTGAGGGTCTCATCCCAAACATCGAGAGCGCTATCGAAGTTGTCGATCGGATAGTCGAAGAGATATCCCGATTCAAGAGACCCATCCGCCTTGTCTTGGATTCCGCTGATTCGATTGGTGTCAGTAAGAATGCCATCGCACATCGATTCATCGCAAAACTGCCCAAGAACATCTCCATCATGGTCTTGAGGGAGAGATCTCCAATCGCATCGTCGCTTGGCAATCTCGGTCTCACTGACTTCACCGTTCTGACGACCGAGGACCTGCGATTGAGTAAAGGTGAGGTCATCGAGATGATGCCCGGGAATCCGGATGAGTCTCAGGTCGATCGGATTCTGGAATTGAGCGGTGGTTGGCCAGCTGCGACGAGGTTGATCCTTGAGAATCTACCGAAGTTCGATTTCACTTCTGAAGGAATCCAACACAGTGCCATCATCTCGCTCTCTTCTGTGACGAGGCAGGTGCTCGCTCGCCTTGATGAGCGAGAGTTACAGACTCTCCGATCACTCGTCTTCGTCGATCGGATCTCGAACCCGGTTGCAATCGCGATCACCGGCGATGAGTTGGTGCCGATGATCCTCGCCAAACTATCCGCTGAATCCTTCTTCCTCACTCGCGTCATCTCCACACCATCGCTCTACGAGATGAACGTTCTGATCCGCGATGTGCTTCGTGATGATCTTGCTTTGGAATTGGATGCCTATACCGATCTCCATAAGCGAACCTTCGAGGCCCTCTTCAGCCATGGGTCCAAGGACCAGGCGTTCACCTTCCTTGCGAAGACCGGTAATCCAGAGCGAATCAGGACTCTTGTCTCTGATACCGAGGTGATGACCGAGGTCATCCAATTGATCAGGGATGCGGTCTATCAAGAGGATCGATCTTCGCTGCAGGCATGGAGCGCCATCCTTCCTTTCCTCGAGGGGCCATCGAAGTCGCTCTCCTTTGCCCTCACCTTCTATCTCCACCTACTTTCAGGAGAGTTAGGAGAGGCGAAAGCACTCCTCACCGAGCGATCACTATCGCCGATGAAGGGCGATGATGTCGATGGCGTGAAATTGTCGAGTAGGCGACTGCAGGCCATCATCGACTGCATACGTGGCGATCTAGAGTCGTCGATCAAGAACACTCTCGATGCACTCGAAGGTCTACAAGATCAGGTGACCACCAATCGCTTCTCGTCCTTCTCCTCGTTCTTGAGGTTCGGCATGAGTGCAGCGCTCTTCTATGAGGACTACGCCGCAATGAAGCGGATCGAGGAATTCGTCGAGAACTCGCTCGAACCTGATGCGAGTAGCCACTTCCACATGAACGTCCTCGCCATCAAGGCGATGCGCGCTTACTACGAGGGTCGCTATCGTCTCGCCGAGTCCTTCGCCTTCGCTGCGATCTCCTACGCGAAGCAACACGATATCCGTGGATTCTTCACACCCTTCGACGCGTACTACGTCCTCTCTCAGATCCTGATGGAGCAATGCAAGATTGACGAGGCAGAGCGGCTCTATCAGAGCGCGATCAAGGAGATCAAGAGACTCAACTTCATTCCTTGGATGGTGCTCTTCCAGAGCAGGCATGCCATCATGTTGATGCGCGATGGCAGATTGCATGAGGGTTTGGAAGATTTCCAAAGTCTGGTGCGAGAGCTACCGACGATTCGAACCCCTGAGGTCGACCGTATGCTCGATCGACACGAGATGATCGGTCAGCATTTCATCGCAGGGGAGATCCGTCGCGAGGAGATCCGAAAGAGATTGCCAGGCGGCCAGACCGCAAAGCTCTACGGGGCGCAGAGTCACTTACGAAGAAGTCAGAAGGACTTCGACAAGTCAATCGCCCAATTCGATATGTCACTTCCTCGCGAGGCGATCAATGCCCATGTCTTCCAGGTGATCCAGAACTTTGAGTATCCGCCGAAGGCACGGGAGCATCTGGTGAAGGCTCTCGAAGTGGCGCAGGAGCATGGCTTCTATCAATACCTATTGATCCAAGGGGATCGCTTCCTCTCCTTCCTCATCTCCGCATCGACCGAGATCCCCTCTCTCTTCCTCGAACGGTTATCCAAAGACGCTAGTGAAAGGTTGCGAAAGAAATTGACATCATCTGACTCACTGCCGATCCCACTCACCAAGCGCGAAGCCGACATCTTGCGCCACCTCGCATCTGAGCTGCCGCTCTCCAAGATCTCTGCAGATCTCAACATCACCAAAAACACGATGAAGACGCACCTACGGCACCTCTACCGAAAGCTCGGCGCGAGTGATCGCAGGGACGCGGTGGAGAAGGGCAAGGCGCTACTCAATCTGTAGTTCCTAGACAGCCCGCAGTCCTTCCAAAAGTTCCGAGCGACTAACCGTCACCCTTCAAACGTTTCAATTCACGTTCTAGGACCACGATCTTCGATTTCAACTGCTCGACCTCTTCCGGCGTGATCTGACCATCGGCAGATATCTCCTCTACCTCACGTGCGAAGGTCTGGAGTTTCTCTAATTCCTCCTCGCGCTCTCGGTTCTCTGCTCGAGCCTCATCCATGGCGTTCAAGACCACACCGATGAGGACATTGAGAATGGTGAAGACGATGATGAATACGTAGGAGACATAGAAGGGGAGAGCCCATGGTGAGACCTCAAGTCCATCGACGAGATAGTTGGCGAACTCCTCGAGCGTCAGAAGGATGAAGAGAGATGTGAGCGCGGCAGTGATATCACCCCATTGATCGGGCATCTCCTCACTGAAGAGATAGACACCAGCCATGCCATAGATGAAGAGCGCGAGGAAGATCAGCACAGACATGCTCATCAACGGCGGAAGGCTTCGCGTGATCGAACGAGTGAGGATCCGAACCTCGGGAAGGAAGCGGAAGATACGGATCAATCGGAAGATACGGAGCAGTCGCAATAGCAAAGTCTGTCCAGCAAAGAGTGGAGAGAGACCGATGATGATGAAGTCGAAGACGTTCCATCCCGTTTTGAAGAACATCCAAGGCTTGCTGCCGTAGGAGATCATTCGTGCGATCAATTCGGCGAAGAAGACCCAGAGGGAAATCTGATCGAAGCGAATCAATGAGGATCGGGCATCACCGTCGATATTGGGCATGGTCAAGAGCGCAAGCGCAATGGCATTGAGCAGGATGATCCCTGCGATGAAGAGTTCGAATGGTTGGCTATAGACGAGTCGGGTGAGCCACTTGATCCGGTAAGGCTCCATCAGATGCCTCCACCGTCTCGCTCTTGGCCTGTGATCGCATCGGCCTCACTGACAACGATGGTCTTGGCCCAGATGTCAGTGACACGCTTGCGTTCGCCATTCTTGAAGATCCAAAGGCTATCGGTGAGAGTGATCGCGAAGGAGATCACGTTGCCGAGAGAGTTCAAGCCGCGTCCTTCCAATGGATCCGATGAGAAGTCGCCCGTGACAACAGGAGTCGAATCGCCTAACTGCATCAGTAGCCAACCAGGGATACTGAAAGTGACCGGAATGAGGAATTGCCGGATCGCCATATGTCCCCAGGTCGCGTTGGTTCGACTCTCTTCAGCGACGACGCGCAATTTCAGGATTTGTTTTGCTGGAGTGAGACCTTGTCGCCAGACGATGAGACTCCAGATCACCCAGCCGATACCGAGCGTGATGAGCGCGAGACCGAGGTCGAGGAAGTAGCCACCAAGACGATGTTGTACCGAGGCTTTGGGATAGAGATTCACGAGTCGCTCCTACCAGAAGACTGCGATGAGAATGTTGAGGAGAGAGAGTCCGAGCATCGTCATATAGGTCCGCTTCGCCACCTCACTCTTTGCGAGGTTCTTGAATCCAAGGATGAGGATGAGGATGACGACAAGGAGCTTCACACCGATCTTGCCGTGATCGATCATCTCTACCGAGCTGTCGCTCGCGTGTTGAACGGAATTGACGATGACGAGGAAGATTCCAGCAAGCAGGACGAGAAGACCGCTATGAAGCGCTGGCTTCTTGATTCGTAGCGGCCTTTCGGAGACCCCGACGATCAACCCACCGACGAGTCCTGCCATACCGATGAAGTGGAGCACTACAAGAAGTTGGTAGATCAGATCCATCATCACTCCCTCACAAAAGGCCCACGCGCGATCAAGATTGGATGGGAGAAGCCTAAAGGGTCACGATTCCGAGTGGCGCGGTCCGAAGGGCTTTGCTTACCTTCTCCTATGCAGCAGCCCACTCGTACTTCGCTCTCAAGGAGAGTGCTCCTTGGAACGCTCGCATTCTCATCCTTCGCCATGGCCACAGGTGTGACCTCTCAGAGTGCGCTCGCAACACCAAAGGCTAAGTGCGTCCGTGTCGGTCAGAAGATCGTCTCGGGTGGTTTCGCTTATCGATGTGTCCGACAGAACGGGCGATTGGTATGGAAGAAGGGAAAGGCTGTGAGAGTCGCTATCTCACCGTCTGCTTCTCCGACTCCTAGTGCAACTCCCACCACCTCTCCAACTCCGACTTCTTCGCCAACATCATCTCCATCTTCATCACCATCCCCATCTTCGACTCCATCAGCGACTCCAACGCCATCACCGAGTCAGACAACTCGTCGGGCTGGATACTTCGTCGCGAAGTCGAGTGATGTCGTTCTGGGCGAATCGAAACTTTTCTTCGCAACTGACTTATCCGGTCGGACGGTTCGACACTCTCTCTTTCGATCTGCAACGGGAGTGAGCGCTCTCGATGTCATCTGCACCCATAACGGTTGCTTGGTGACCCCTGAGAAGGCTGAACTGGTTTGCAAATGTCACTACTCCTACTTCGATGCTGCCACCGGAGCCCGCAAAAGCGGACCGGCTGATGCCCCGCTACGCGCCTTCCAGGTCAGCGAAGTGGATGGGGAGATCTACATCCTCCCTTGAGGGATTTCACCTTGGGTGAACAACTTCCGCCCCGTAAGGGTCCATTTGAGCGAAATTCCATCGGCGGGGTCATAGCCATAGCCGTTACTGGGGCGTAGGTTTGCCCCATCTAGATCCATGGTGGATCTAGGGAAAAGGAAGTTCGATGTCGAACCAAGTCAACGAGAACGGCGTATCGCGACGTAACGTTCTCAA
>Ga0129336_10002078_pt1 | contig 12319 bp, 3 predicted proteins | sample CPB6_02_DNA_FD_96878 | JGI IMG/M metagenome (GOLD analysis project Ga0129336, IMG submission 96878) | Freshwater to marine salinity gradient microbial communities from Chesapeake Bay, USA - CPBay_Sum_0.6_0.2_DNA | ecosystem: Environmental > Aquatic > Marine > Coastal | place: USA: Chesapeake Bay...
ACAGTTTGACCAGCAAGGAATGGGGATGCTGTTAGAACATATCCAGTGATGTAAATTTGATAATATGGATTATTTGTAGTCGTTAGAACTTTTACACTATTATTGAAGCTCTTTGCAGTTAGATATGTTGATAAACGGTTATCACTTAGAACACCAGCATTGATATTATAAGCATTCTGATAGAATGCTCCCTGTCTATTATCAAGTTTATCGGCGTCTAATCCAGTTCCAGGACCATCGTTCAAGTCAGTCCAGATCTTTGCCCAAGAACCGAACGTAGTAACGCCAGTTCCAGAACCACGGATCCACATATTATTGTTATCGGTAAATGCAAGTTGTCTTACACCACCATAAGTAGCGTCAAAACCCGAAGAACCATTTCTTAAAGTAAGAACAAGGTGTCTAGTTCCACCATCTTCTAAGCTATCAGCACTATTATTTCTTGTATCAGCAATGATACCTTCAGCAAATGCGTTAGGTGAAGGTGATGATGTTGGGTTGTTTGTGGAAGTAATCAGACGTAGCGTGTTACCTGACTGACCAGAGATAGAGATGTTATATGTTCCAGCAAGGCGATCAACTGACAACGTACCAGAATTTAAGTTGCTTGCATTTAAATAGTAAGCGCCTTGAGCACCATCAAGCAAGTCAGCATCCAATCCGCTATCAGCACCAGTCTTGAGTGTGACAGAACCATTACCTGCGGCACCTAGAGTAAACTGAGACTTCTGGAAGCGACATACACCAACTGAACCATATGGGTCGGAAGAAATTGTTAGATCATCAACTCTCTTAATATCAACAGCAGCATTAGCATAACTCTTATTTGTAGTTGCTGTTTTTGCTAGGAGAACTAGACCAGAACCAGAACCAATAATTGATGGAGCAGAAGTTACACTGAAATCACTAGTGTATCCAGTTCCACCGCTTGTTACAGTAACCGTGGTTACAGCGTTGCCAGAAACAATGATATTCGCTTTTAGACCAGTTCCAGTACCACCAGACAACGAAACATCATAATATGATCCGTTAGTAAATCCGCTTCCTCCATTAGAAACAACAACACTATCAATAAAATTACCAATAGTATATGAAGTATCGATAATTAATGGAGATGCTGGACGAGTAAATTGAATGATTGTGCCAGCCGAAATATTTGCTGTTACTGGGTTATTCAACTGAACTGTGGTAAATCCAGAAGCGGTTACGACAGAATTAACTAGTGTTCCTACTGGAATTCCAGTGACATCATTGACAATTCCGTGACCCTTAAGAATATTAGCGTTTGTTGTGAAGACAAATGTGCTTGCTCCAGAGGAAACAGCATTATTCAACTTAGCAAAATATCTTGTTTCAGTTCCCTTTAGAGATTGGAGAACTGGGGCATATGATTGATCGCCTCTTAGGAATGTGTAAGAGTTTGCTTCGGCAGAATTTTGTGCAAGACGAGTTGTGGCAATAACACCAGAAGTAATTGCTTCTGCAGAAATTTGGTTGGATGATAGAGATACCCAGTTAGCATTTAATTTAGATGAAGTATTGACAACACGGGTGATATCAACTACGGTTCCAGTTGGAGTATTATTTGATGTAATTGTATCAGTATCTACAATCTTAATCTGATTTACAATATCTCCATACAGTCTATTTTCAATCAGAGCAGATGCAGTAGCAGTTATACCAGCACCGCCAGGGCCAGTGAATACGACTGAAGGTTGTGTGGTGTATCCTTTACCACCAACGTATCCATTGTTTTCTGTGATCGTTACAGATACAACCTGACCGTTAGCAATCGTACAAGTAGCAGTAGCTGATACGGCACCAGATTGAGGATTACCACCAGAGATAACAATATTTGGAGGAGCAGTGTAACCAGAACCAGGGTTGGTGATATTAATTTTCCAAACTACACCTTGGCGATATTCTGTTGCCTGAATTTGACCTGTAGATCCAGAACCAGTGAAGATATTACCAGTGTTGAATACTAGTGCTGTATCTACGGGGAAACCAAGGTACAGACTGGTTAAGTCATTATTAAGAATGTAAGATACTGAAGTATCTGCCTGAATAGCAATATCACCAGCCAGTGCTCCTTCTAGCGCAAGGCGAGCGGTCTGATTTGCCACTGTATAGACGTTGAAAGGTCTTAGGGCAGGGATCTGGTCGATGGAGATCTTACCGCTGTCTGTGAGTTCTACAAGCGCCCTAGGGACGGCATTGGTGGAGTATGGCTTGTTGATGTATGGTCCAAGGTTATTCGAGATGTAATCCTTAACTGCCTTCTGTGTAGGTAGTTTCGAGTCAGTTGAGAAAGCGCCACCAAGAGTATTGGAAGCATCGAAACCAGTAACAACAACGTCGCCACCTTTCAGTTTGAGGAATTCAACTTCCGAGATTGTAACTGTACCCGTGAAGGTAATAGCACCAGTTCTGTTCTCGATACGAGCAAAGTAACCTACTTTAAAGTCACCAAGTTCGTCAGTACCAGAGGTATAAACACGACCATAGTTTTCAGAGACTTGCTCATATGCTTCAATCTTGATACCACCATTTTCTGGCAGAGCATTGTAGTTTGTACCAGATCCAGCAAATTCCCAAGTATGTCCTGATGAGTTTACAATCGAAGGTCTATGTAACTTAAGTGTTTTTCCTACAAATTCTGCGTTAGAATTTGCTACAGGAACTCCTGTAGATGTTTTTGTAAAATCGGCACCTTCATTTAATACAATAGTTGCTGAGAAAGGAGGACCAACTGTTACGTTTCTTACAGATTCGATGAAGTATTCGATGTTGGCATTAGTATTAGTATATCCATCAATCTTAAGAATATAATGTTCAAATGGTCTTCTACCCAAACCACTGACGGTAATTTCTGTTTTACCTGTAACTGATGTCGTGATATTAGTAATAGTTCCAATATCAAACGAGTATGGATCTTTTCTATATCCACGAGCTCTTAGTGCATAGATACCGAAGTTGGTAGCGGCGTTGGTAACAGAAGCATAACCACCACTATCAGCATATACACCGTCAGCACAGAATAGAACAAACACAGAAACCAACTGACAATAACCATCATTGACTACTCTATATCCTGTTCCACCAAATGAAACGATGGTGAACTGAGCAGCAACCATGGATTTACCCTGGTTAGGATAGGAAGCAGTTCCGTTTAGTTCCAATCCTGGGAATGGTGAGTTTGGTTGAGTTACTTTGTCGCCATCAATTTCACAACCACCACCACCTAAGAATGAAATAACCGAAGCATTCTGAATGTATGGGGATGCCTCAATAGCAGGTAGATCATCCCACACTCCGCGTGGGGTGAAGTACTTATTATTTGCGTCATATAAAACTCCATCTGGATATGTAATCGTTGGAGAATATAGAGTTCCATATGTTTTGGTTGTAGTTCCAGCAACTGTAGTTCCTGCAAGGATACCATCAAGTAGCGTCATTTCGGTTGTGATTGCCGAAGCAACGTTAGCGCATAATGGGTTGCTAGCGTACAGAAGAAGATTCCAGTTTTCAAACCATGTTATTGAAGTCTCATACGTTGGAGTAACTGGATCATAAACAATTATAGTTCCATTTGCTAGAGCACTAACAAATGTGTGTGATACACCAGAAGCTGTTCCAGCAGCGCCAACATTCACGGTAACAGTGGTATTACCACCAGCAGATGATACATTCGTAATCGCAAGGCTCTTGCCATAATTGCGATCAGTTGGTTGAGGACTTGCAAGGTTTCCTCCACCATTGGAAGAGCAACTAAATGTTAATGCTCCTTCTTTAAATGCAAGTTTATGACTAGTTGTAACTGGAGTTGTTGGATTTGGGAATGTTACAGTAACAACACCAGTTGTTGAGTTGTATGTTGCTCCTGTTGGTGTTCTTGTAGATACAGTTCCATTTGTTCCATTACGAATTGCTTGAATTGCTAAATCCTTAACTTTCGTAAATGCGTAACGTGTTGCCGCTAGTTCTCCAGAAGGAATACCAGTGAGTGCTGTTCCAGTGAAATATGATTCGGCAGCAGTTACAATACCAGCATTACCACCTAAAACTAAGTCTCTTCTGAGACCAGCAAGAACATAACGAATATCTCTCTTACACTTTCTTTCTTGATCTGTTGTCAAACCAAGAGAAGGATAAAGTGCCTTTGCATATCCAAGTGCTTCAGAAGCAATAAAATCTGCGTTGCGGGCGATTTGAATAGCAGCATCTAGATAAACACCGTCAGCATTATTTGATAGTGTATCTGTGAATAGATAAGCTAGTGTTGTAATCGCAGATGCAACATCATTACATGCAGGACTTGAAGTATCTTGAACTACTGAGGTATCAAAATAACGTGCTACACTGGAATATAATGGAGTATATAATGGATCTGATATTTGTCCATTTCTCGTTCTCCAACGGCGCATCGCAAGGATACACATCTGTCTAGTAAGTTCAACTGCTCTAATTGTTTCGGCAATTTCATTACTGACATATCCAACCTGAGTACCATTTACATAAGTTTTGGCAGCTTCGATAACATTATAGTTGCCACCATACTCAAGGTCCATAATAATCGCATTTACAATATGTCCAATATCTCTACGACACTTAGTTTCACTTGGAATTGTAAATGCTCTTTGAACGTAAGCACTTGAAGATAGCGCAGGCGTTGAACTTGTGGTATAAATTGTTCCTGAAGTTAAACCAAGAGTAGCAATAACACCCAACCATTTAACTTCAAATACAGTTGCACTAACTCTGTTGCTTACTGTAAATGTTCCATTGATATTGTTGTTTAATCCATTTTTGAAAATAGATACAGTATCATTCAGATAAAATCCATGGTTACCAGTTGTAGTAACTCTAAAAATTACATATCCAGCATCAGCACCTGTTCCTGATGTTGTTTGAATAGATGTGATTGAGAAGTTTGGACTAAATTCATCCTGTATTTGTAAATATACTTCATCTTTAATAAACTCAATGTTGTTTCGAATCAAGTTACATGCGTCTTGATAACGTCTTAAAACAAAGTTTGGTAGTGGAAACTTATTTGGTGAGTTTAGTAAAGATAGTGTAATATAGTTGTTTGCTGATTTTACACTGGCATTTGATGGGATGTAATTAACATCACTAAATGCTCCTAGTTGTTTGTAAAGAACAATACGTCTCGATCTTCCATCAGCATCACGGATAATTTTATAAACTCTTTGCTTACCATTTAAGGATGAAAGATCTGGATTTGATGTTGGAAGTCCAGAAATTTCAATCTCTTGATTTTCTTTGAAGTTGTGGAAGTTGGTCCTTCCTACGAGTGGGTTGGTGTATAGAACAATACCACCAACTGTTGGATCTGCCTGAAGTGATCCATCAACTCTGGTGATTGGCAAAGTAGTAGTTAGATCTGTAACATGATCTACAACTTCACCTTCTGCTCTAATTGATTCAACTTGAACAGCAATCAAGTTATATACGTTACGAATCCAAGTCAGTGTAGCAGTTCCGTTTGACTGAGAACCAGTTGTGTGTGTTGGTGAAGTTGAACCAGAAGTACCAGCAGTAGTTACGGAATAAACATTATTGCCGTTGTAAATAATTGTGTTTAATGCATATACAGTATTTGCTTGCCAGGATCTAGCACCATCTCCAGGATAAGTAAATGTTTCACCAGTTTGGAAAGAACCACTTAAAACCTTAACATCAATAGTTCCACTAACTGTTCCTGATGTAAATGTTCTAGCAGTTACTAGACCAACTGCACCAGTGTTGACACCAGTTACATATTCATTTTCAGCAATTGCTGTTCCACCAGTATTTGTTTGGAATGTAACTCTAATTTTTGCTGGTCCAAAAATTTGATGACCAATTGGAAAACTTCTCTTAAAATCACCACCAGCGGCTGGGTCATAGTAAATTCTTTGCTTGTCGTCAAATACACAAGCATATTTCCAAGTAGCAATAGGATCTCCATTACTATCAATCTTATCTCTAAATGTTAGACCAGAAATGTAGTTCTTGTCCGCAAACTTGAACATGTGCTTGTTCGGATTGTTTGGGCGAACAATAACAATACGAAGCGAGTCACCAACAACAGAGCAATCGGGTGGAATAGAAATGGGGTTATCTTCTACATATTCACCACCAGAAACAACAACAGTTTCCTTAACACCCTTTGTTTGGGAAGCAATTTGACATGCTCTCTTGATCGTTCTTACTGGAGCAGCTGCAGACCTACCATTATTTGAATCGTTGCCAATCTCGGCAGAAACATAAACACGACCACCAACGTCATTTGTAGCGAGATTTAAAACGTATTCTGTGGTTGCAATTTTGTCAGAATCATCACCAAATGGTGGAGTGATAGAACGAGGATAACTCATATCCTCATTATATCCCTTGAGTAGAGGACTTGATACTCTATATCCAATATGTTTGAAACTTACAGTTCCATTTAAAACTGTGCCATCGGTATGAGTTGGTGGTGCGCTTCCACTGAGACCAGTGTTTAATGCCTGGTAAATATTATTTCCAAAGTATAAAACAGAATTAATACTTACAGATGTGGAAGATGCCCATAATGTACCAGTATTATTTGCATAAGTTTTAAGTGATGGAGCACGAAACTTAGCATCCGCAGTTACAAAATTATCAATATCGAGGTTTAAAATTCTTGCAGTATCTGAAATGATAGAAGTGGATGTACGAATAGCACCATTAACATCCAATTCGTAATCGACAGTATCAAGATACGCTGTGGCTGCAGCACCATTTCCATTACCACCACTAATAGTAACAGAAGGTGCAGAAGTATATCCAGAACCTACATTATCAACAATAATAGCAACTACAGCTCCAGCAGAAATAATTGCGGAAGCCTGTGCCTGAATTCCACCAGTAATATCTGGTGGTCCAATTAATACGGATGGTTGAGTAGTATAACCACTGCCGTTGAAACCTTCATTAATTAAAATCTTTTCAATTTTTTGTCCAGTACGATTAACACCAATACGTGGTAATTTTGTAGTTGGATCTAACTGAACTCTAAAAACTTCTTTTTCATCCGAACCAGTACCAGATCGGATGGTGAGATCACCAGTACCAATAAGTTGAGGATTTGTTGATTTGATTATCTGCTTATCAGCATTAAATTCTAAACTCATTTTATCGTAATGCCTCTAGAGTTCTGTTTTTCTTCTATTTTATTTAGTATCAGGACCAGGAAACTGACACAACTTGAGTGTTAGCAATCCATTTAATTGTGTCTGTAGTTCCACCTCTGGTTGTTGTGTAACTAAACTGATTTACAGATCCAGAGTCATAACTAGCAACAGTCCAGGTCTGACCACTTGGGATACTATCTTTGATAGTGGTGAAAATTTCTGATAATACTTGAACATCACCAGAAGAACTGCAAGTTACAGCAGATTCAATTTTCACTGAATAGTGACCAATTCCAGTTGGATTTACAGCAACAATATATCCAGTAATAAAGTTGATTGTATTTGATGCTAGAGTGATAGGAAATGTTCCATCTAAAGTAAGAACAGATGTATTTAATCCTCTGAGGATATAATCAGTTCTGGAAGCATCGGTATAGTTTGAATTCTTTAAATTAAATGTATTGACATTTTGAATGTCAAGTTTATCGGTAACAAGCGTGACTTGATTTACACCAAACCCACCTTCCGAGTTAAAAGTTTTGATAGTAGTTGCCATCTTTTATTACTTCTTGATTTGAGTTTTGGTAGTTGTAATCACAACGTTGTTACCTGTGGCAACACCAGCATTTAATGTGTATGTAACGCGGATGTTACCAGAACCATCGAAATCAAATGATGCCGTAAATTGCTCTGTCCCAGTATCTAGATTGCCATACTCATTAACATATATATTTGAGTTTTTATGGATTACATTATACTCAACAATATGTCTATCCCCAGTTGTGATGTTGTCTGCAACTACAACAACCTTAGCTCCTTTATGAGTTGTTGTATTATAAACCATTGTGGAACCTGTGTTGCTGGAACCTTTTGTTAATGACGAATCTGCAGTTGCAATAACGACATCATCCAATTCAATATACTTTAGGGTCTTATCTAAGATAACAAGATTATCTGTGGGACCAGCAGTGTCATAGTTTCTGTTTACATTCAGAGTTCCCAAATAATCTATTGTAAAGAATGTGTCTGGAACTCCAACTGTGTTTCCAAATGCAAACTGGAAATTATTGATTTGGTTTTCAAAAATCAAATTATTTGTATTATAGGAATATAAAGAAAGTTTGTCATTAACATTCAATCTAATTCCAACTTTAACTTCATCTGCTCTTATCTCAAGATTTGCATAAGCATCACTATAGTATTGAAGGACTGCTGTTCCATCAGTAACGGAACCAGATGTGTGCGTTGGAGCTACAGTAGAAGTTGTCCCAGCAGTAGTTACCTTGTAAATATTGTCGCCATAATAAACATATGCGTTTAGGAGATATGCAGTATTTGCTTTCCAAGCAAACTTGCCATCGGTATCTTTAGATGAAATTTTATTAGCAGTCGTTAGTTCTAATTCTGTTCTGTTTAATCTTGCTGAGTTATAGTTGTCATTAAAGAAATATAAGATGTTATCATTGGCGCCTACGGTTTCTTCAGCAATAATATAAGTATTGCCATCGACATCTCTTACACCACCAAGAGAAATAAAATTAACACCATTTGATCCTTCATACTGAGATGTTTGAGTATTATATCTAATAATACCAGCTGTAGTAGCAGAAGGTCTATTAGTAGAGTTTCCAACAGGAAGTTTTACTCCACCAGTCCCCGAAACGGAGAGTATCTTGGATGAAGCACCAGGAGCAATTACAACATCTTCATTTTGAGTTGAAGAGATAGTAACACCATCAATAGATAAATTGTTATCTATAAGAATACCAGAACCCAATGTTCTCAGAGATTGAGTAGTAATTAATCCAGTATCTTTATTGATGGAAACATTGGTTGATGTGGAAGTAGTTTTAATCAATAATCCAGCAGATACTGTTGGCGTTCCTGGGACAAAATTGAAGTTTAATATATCTCCATTAACGTATCCCTCTCCATAATTTGTGATGGTTACTTTTGTAACACCACCCAAAGCACCTATTTTTAAAGAAGCAACAGTAGTAGGAGCTGTGGATGTTATTGAAATTCCACCAACAATTGTTGTTAATGAAGTATAATTAAAAGAGAGACTATCGTTTACGGCATATCCAGTCCCAGCAGATGTAACAACAGCACTTGTAACTTTACCACCAGATATTGTAATAGTTGCTGAAGCTCCACTTCCAGATCCTCCTGTTAAAGGAACATTATCATAAACAGCATCTGTATATCCAGCACCAGGATTTGATGTTAATGTACTAACAGTAAATGTTAGATCTGCAGGTGGAGTTAATGATCCAGGAGCAGCAAATGTACTTCCAGCAACAGTAATTGTATCTCCAATAACATATCCAGATCCTCCAGATGTAACCGATACAGTTGCAGCACCAGATCCATTGATTGTTATACTAAACGTTGCGGATTTACCAGATCCACTTGTGGTAAATGTGCTGATAGCATATGTTCCTGCAACTCTTGCTGGATCAGCAGAGGAAATGGATCCAACTGAGAGAATAGAACCAAGTGGTAAAGTGAAAGCAACTATAACGGTTGCTACCAATCCACTGCCAGTTCCACCACCCAATAAAACTCCAGAGTAACTGCCATTTGTGTATCCAGAACCATTTGTTAGTTCTGTTTCTGTGATGGTTAAAGAGTCAAAATTTGTATTTCTGTAATTTGTGATAGTAGAAGATGCAAATTTTACAATTTCTCCACTTTCTCCAACTACAGATACTGTTTTATCTACAGAATTTGATGAAAGACCAGTTCTTAAATTTGATGAGAATGTATAAACTGGAACTGTTTTACTACTTGTTGACGGAGCAATATATTTTGAAGTTGATAATATTGAACCACCAACCTGAAGTTTTTCTGTACCAGATAAACCAGTTCCGATCTTTACAGTATTATTATTAGTTTCTGCTAATACTACATTTCCATTATTATATAAAGTGCCATTAACTTCCAAATCATATGTTAAAGCAGTTACTGCAGGATCTCTGTTGATGGAAACTTTTTTTGCTGTTGAATCAACATAAAATGTTGATCCTAGTTCAGCATCTCCCAAAAATGCTAGGGCACCATTAACTTCCAAATCTCCATCAATATAAGTATTGCCCGTTGATGATGCTACTGTAAATTTTCCAGAATTTACGTTTAAATTACCAGAAAAATTTGATTGTCCAGTAACAGATAAAGCCCCAGTAGATGTTAGTGAACTTACAGTAGTATTGCCTAAAGTAGCAGTACCATTTTTTTGTAATAGAATACTAGATGTTTCTTCTACTATTCCTACAGTTAGAGAAATTCCACTACCAATTAAAGTAGCGGATCCGCTTATAGTAATAATACCTTCTCTATTATTATAACCACCTTCATCTAAGTGAGCATTTCCACCAACCGTTCCAGCATCACAATAGTAATATAAAGATGTTGGAGTATTGTCGTTTGGAACAATAGATAATGAGTTTGAAGTATATGTATAATCTACCTCCGCTCCTTCATATTTTTGTCCATATGTAGTTGGAAATGGATTTATTACAGTGTGGAATCCATCTCTAGTTGTACTAAATCTTAATGGGTGACCAATATTACTGGGATCCGACTGATCAAATACATATCGTACATTTTTTTGTAATGTGAAATCTGGAATATTTGTATATGTTCCTCCAGCAGTAGAACTAAAGAAATAATTTAGAGCACTCGTAATAGCAGATACCGTAGCTGATCCACCACCACTTGAGGTTGCTGTTAGTCCAGAACTATATGTTAGATCATAATTATTTACAGTTACTGCATTTACGGAAGATCCAGTAGTAAATCTTTTTACAATCGTTGCAGTAACACCATTATAAGTTATAGTATTTCCTACATTAAATCCTGTTGTTGGTAAAGTCCCAGTAAATTCTACCAATTGAGTTGGAAGAATTTTGACGTAATTGGTTACAATTTCTACAAGTTCAGATTGAGAAATAGTTAGAATATCTCCTGTATTGTAGTTGTCTCCGCCATCGGTAATTGTTACATCTGTTACAGTTCCAATCGCAGAAATTGTATATTGAAACCCGCTTCCAGATCCACCAAGATTTGTATTACTTGCAGAAAGAATATTTCCTACAGCATACCCAGTTCCTCCAGTTGTAACTTGTACGTTAGTGACTTCCCCTACGTGACTTAATGTATATTGAAATCCTGTAACTCCACCAATACTACCAGATGCGGCGGATAAAATATCTCCTGGGTTATAACCACTTCCAGTATTAGTTATAGTTACACTAGATACACCTATATTAAGACCCAGAGAACTAGTAACTATAGTAGCTTGAGCACCAGTTCCAGATCCTCCAGTTAAGGCAACATTTGTGAAAGTATTGGAAGACGAACCTCCAGTTCCAGCAGTAGTTATACTTCCAGCAAAAGCAGAAACTGTTATGGCTGCTTTCATGCCAGAACCACTACCGCTAACATTTGTTAATGGAACGTCTGTGTATATTCCACCAGCATAACTGCTACCATCATTACTAATTGTTCCAGTTACTGCAGTTGTAACAGATGCAGTTGCCCCTTCACCACTACCTCCAGATAAATTTACTTTTGGATAAGTTCCGATGTTGTAACCAGAACCAGCATTTGAAATTGTTAATGAAGAAGAACCAGTTTTTATTGGAGATGTTAAAGTTCTGAAATCTTGCAGAGAGGATAGATAAGATTTATCAAAAGACGCTACAGATCTTCCTTCTGCTCCAATGAATAATCCTTTATCAGATCCCCTAAAAATACCAACATCTGTAGCATTTGTAAAGAACAGAGCTGGTGCTTGTACTGTTCCATCGCTCATGCTAAACGCACCAGCGCCAACACTAGTCTGAACAGTATAGAGATCAGAAGCAATCTGATTTATTTTTTGCCTTTGAATTTCAAAGGTGTCTGTTCTAGCAACGTTTCTAAGAATTGCCATGTTTGATTAACTCTCGCAGTAAGGATTTGATCTCAGATATTTCATTCTTCAACATATTTATGTCTTCCAACGCGGAACTCAAGTGTTTTGATTTGCGTCTTGCCTCAATTGCTTGATCGTCCAAACTAATGATGGCACCAGTGTTTTCGTCCCTTACGAGACCATCATGACCCGCAACTTTTGTATAATCCATACGCGGAAATTAGAAAGAAGCTACAGC
>Ga0129336_10002079_pt1 | contig 12317 bp, 10 predicted proteins | sample CPB6_02_DNA_FD_96878 | JGI IMG/M metagenome (GOLD analysis project Ga0129336, IMG submission 96878) | Freshwater to marine salinity gradient microbial communities from Chesapeake Bay, USA - CPBay_Sum_0.6_0.2_DNA | ecosystem: Environmental > Aquatic > Marine > Coastal | place: USA: Chesapeake...
CTGTAAAACAGCAGATTCACCACTGCGTATTGCGAAGCCAGCGGGTGTTTAACATCTGCTGGCTTTTTAGCACTTGGACATAGAGATCAGAAAGAGGCCGCATCCATATACATGCTGTTTACCGCTCTGTAAAAAGAGGTCGAAAGGTAAAACAATAATATGGCTGGACCCTCTGCAAACATCTTTTCGCGCTGCCTTCCGGCGGCCGGAACCAACGTGGAAACGTGCGGCGCTATTACGGCGTGCAACGCTATTCCGCTTCAATCTGGCGACCTGAACACCATCTATGGTAGTTCTGAGTCGACCTACAAGATCCTTGGCAACCTCGTCTCTGCTGACTTCGTCGGCAAGGCTGTCGGTGTTCGCCAGAACGGCATGTATGACCTGCTTCAGGCCAACAAGCGCGTTCTCGGTGGCAAGCGTCTGAGCGTCTCTCAGGTTGCTGGTGGCGTCTGGGAAATCCAGCCGTTCATCAAGATGGGCCGCAAACGTCCCGCCAACACTGAGTACTGGACGGTTCGCGTGGTGGCTGCAACTGGCGCTACTCCTAATCAATCTGATGGCGCGACCTTCGCCCTTCGGTTCTACTCTCAGGGCAACATCCCTGTGGACGCCCGCTGGTTCCCCTCCGGAATGCGCGTGTTCGTCTCTGGCGGAACCTCTGCTGATAACGGCGCTTCCACCGACACCGCCTACAAGCTGGCGTTCGTGACTGGCTCCGATGCCGCCACTGGTTCCGATGGAAATGGAAGCTACGTTCAGGTGACCTGTACGTCCCGCAACGAGGCTTCGTTCTTCCGAGGTGCTGATCGCGCTGCATCCATTCAGGACAAGGCCAAGATTCCTGCCAACCTTGCGGCTGGTGCGGTTCTCGGTCTTGCTGTTCGCGGAACTCCGAACGTCTCGGACTACGAGTCGTTCTGCTCCGAGATTCCTGCGCTCAACACCAATCAGCTCGTTCCTTTCTGGATTGAGACCACTCGGTACTCGATCTGCGAAGATGAGCTGACCCAGAAGTACCTCGCTGCGCTTCGCGACAGCAACCCGTACTTCAAGCAGTTCGGCGATGTCGAGCAGGTTGAGATCAACCGCCAGATCATCGAGGACTTCCAGCGGCGTCACGCTAACAACTTCTTCTTCAACAAGCCGTACAGCACCAACCAGACGCTCGCGGCCTACAACTCGTTGCCTCAAATCACTGCTGCCAACTCTTCCGGACTGAACATTCCGGCTGAGGGCCGCTGCATCGGTCGTCGGGCGAATGCCACTGGCGTGTACGAGCAGCTCGCTGAGTGCGGTCGCGTTGCCGACCTGCAGGGCGAGAAGCTCAACCTCCAGATCCTCTTCAACACCCTCTACAACCTCCAGCGCGAGCGCGAGGCCACTGGCGTGAAGAGCGACATCATCGAGCTGTTCACCGACAGCTACTTCGCCAACCAGATCGTCAGCGGTATGGTGAACTACTACAAGGGCAAGTACGGTGCGGATGTCTTCCGCCTCACCTACCAGCTCAATCAGGGCGGCGAGCAGGCTCCGTTCGGATTCCGGTTCTACCGGTTCGAGCTGGACTACCCGCAGGTCGAGCTCCGCATCGTCACGCATCGGTTCTTCGACGACTACGTCGCCGCTCAGAAGGCTGCTTCTGGCACGACCAACGTCGGCCGGTCGCTGTGGGCGCTGGACTGGACCAGCATCTATCAGGGCATCATCGACGCGAACTCGGTGGTCAACAAGACTGGCGACCTCAAGGCGCTGGCCGCTGTGGACGACACCTATCGCTGCGTGATGAAGGTTCCGACCCGCAGCACGAAGCTCAACAGCGTGACCTATACGGCCATCGTTGAGACCGAGACGACCTCGTTCGTCCTCGAGAACTTCGATGCCGCTGTGCCGGTTACGACTGGTGAGTGGACCTCGTCCGATACCTACGTCTAAGCGGACGTAGACTGTGATGCACTCGGTGGGCTGGCTGGAGGAATCTGGCCAGCCCACTTTGTTGAACGATTTTCGATTGCCGCCGTTTCCGCTCCCCAAAAAACTCCTCAGCGATGCGTTACTTCCACAAGGCAATGATCTCCAATCCGGCATTCACGCAGTCCGGAGAGCGGATCATGTTCGAGCACGTTGGGGGCGATGACGGGATCATCGCGACAGACAGTCAGAATGTGATCGACTCTCTTCTCGAGCGAATCCGTCTCCGCAAAGGCGGCGTATCCGAGCTGACTGAGGAGAAGTACAAGGAACTCCAAAAAAAAAAGAGCGCCTCGCCATTGCCGCAGCGGCAGCGTTCGAGGCAAGGGGTGGAACCTCTGGCGGTACTTCCTCAGGACCCGATGCAGTCAATGTTGCAGCCCCCCGCCGCTCCTGTTGCAGCGGAAAGCGTTAAGGCTCCAGTTCCAGCTTCCCCGTCTGAACCTTCTCGACCTCAGGTCGGTAGACTAAAAAAGTGACTCACCAATGAACACCAACGACGTTAAGGACGCCGTTCTGGCCGCTGGAACCTCTGGTGGCGGAATCATGCTCAGCTTCATGGACTGGGCCAACCCATACCTCAAGTTCACAGGACTTTGCCTTGGCGTAATCGTGCCGCTGGTGATTCTCATCAAGCACATCCGTCATTGGAACGAGAAACCATAACTATGAACAAAGACACCGTCTCCGTAATCGTTCGCGCTCTGCTCCAGGCCTCCGCTGGTGCCTTGGCAGCTCGCGGCATCGCCATTGAGAACTCCCACGTGGAGGCAGTCATTGGTGGCATTCTTGCTCTTGTTACCGTCATCTGGTCCCTGAAGAGCAAGAAGGCTGCTTCGACCACCCAGTCTTGAACTGGATCGAGCAAATCGTCATGGCCCTCCTTCGCTGGCTCACAGGGCTGGCGAGGGAGGACAAGACCTCACAAGATGCGAAACCTCAGCCAGAGCTTAAGAAGCGCCTTCTGGATCGCATTGATGCTCACGAGCAGCGGGTGCGCGACGCGGGTGATTCTGGTGCCAAGCGGTGAGCCGGTTAGACTCGCTGAGGACGTCAAAGCTCGTGTCTGGGTTGTCGATCAGAATGGCAACTCTGTCAGGTCTCAGAACAAAGTAGTGATTCCGTCTGGCTGGTACGCATTGCCCAAGGAGTGAGATGACTTTCGCCACCTACTACAACAACATCGCGGCGGCGGTCTTCCCTGAGGGCGAAGCCGAGAATCTCGTTCTCCCACACAAGCTTTCGGTCAAGGACGCCTTGATCGATCTTCAGACAAAGATCCCCTGCCTCAGAACGGATCACGCTGAGTACGTCTGCGCCACCGCTACGACATTCCACTGTGGTGCCAGCGTGTTTGATGGCGTGGATGGTTCCATCGAGCGCGTCTACACCAGCGGGGTTGGCGTGTCTCCGGACACCTACGAGCCCAATTCGTGTCAGGTGGTCGAGTACACCTACATCGACTGGGATCGCATGAATTCGCTGCTGCGGCAGTACAAGTGCGGCCTTCAGGATGGAACTGCTGGCATGAGCCAAGTTCCGTATGGGTTCACGTGCGGCCCTACGACCTATCCAGCAGCAACATCCGCAAACGACAAGGGCTATCGCACTGACGCTAGCGAGGCTTACTGGTCGATGCACAGGGGCCAGATCTACGTTTTTCCTTCGATCGAAAGCACTGAGCAGATCGTGGTCGAGTGGACTGGAATCAGGAGAACTTGGGACGACACGACAACTATGCCGACAACGATGGTTGGCGGAACTGCTCCGAACGAATATCTGGAACGTGACGTTGCCAATGCGGTTGAGTACTATCTCGACGCTGACGTGAACCGCAGAGAAACCAAGGACATGTCTAGCTATCAGACGTCCTCAGCATTGTACAACCAAGCGGTCTCCCAGCAGATCTACGAATGCCGCAAGAAACAAACCTTCGTGAAGAGCCCCAGAGTGATGCCTCCGGACGCTTGGTGACGGTCAATGTAAGGCCTCCAATCCAAATCAACTCTGTAAGGGGTAGGAAAAAGAGAATTGGATTTGTTGGTCAAGCGATAGCCGGTGGAGGTCTTGAGAGATGGCTTGGTGGATTCATCCAGGCAACACGATTTGATTACGAGTGGGTTGGTGTTGGGTGTGAGGGAATTTATCGAGAGCGTGGAGCGAAGCAGGTAGGATTCCCAGTAAGTGTAGGTCTTGAGGCATGCCTGGAAATATCCAAGCAATGTGATATTCTAATTGTTTGGTGCTCTGAGCAGCTTCATCGATACGCCTACGAAAGCAAAGCCAAGCTGGTAGGAACGTGGCATAGCGGCCCTGGAGAATGGACTGCAAAAAGGGCTTCGCTAATGGACTGGGATCTATTTGACGCGATACATGCGTGTTCCGAGTACTGCATCAGGTCAATACCACACAATCACCAGTCAAGAGCACATGTTGTTTTTAACTCTGTAGACCACTCTTGGGTTAGACCGACTATTTCCAAAGAAGACTTTCTTGATGCTCATAGAATACCTCGAGACAGGAATCTTTTTTCATACATAGGAAGGCTAAGCCACGAAAAGGGATGGGGCGCTGCTGTGATAGGCTCATCAATGGCAAGCAACAGCCACGTTCTAATTAGCGGAGGAGTTCCGGATCTCCAGCTGGAAAGCGGAATGATGCTCGCAACGTCAGAGCTGGTTCCGAACTCCACATTCATTGGCTGGTCACAGGATGTTGGGAACGTGCTTCAGTGCTCTATGGCACTGGTCACACCAAGCAATCGCATGGAAGCCTGCCAATACACAGTTATGGAGGCGGCTCTTGCTGGTGTGCCTGTGATCAGCACCCCATTTGGGATCGTCCATGACCGTCCTGAGATTGCGTGCGAGATCCTTCCAAAGAACCCAACTCATCGCGACGTTACAGAGGCCTGTAATCGGATCATTTCAGATCCAGAATCGGCGGCTCATAAAGCCTCCAAGGCGCGACTACTTATCGCCTCTGAGTTCAATATGGTGGTATGGAGGGAAAAATGGCTTCGCTTCCTGGGAGGCCTCTAGCTCATGGCTTCAAACGACAAGCGCACTCTGATCAACAGACTTTCCGGAACCGCCGGAAAGGGCGCTGGCGCGAACACAGGCCTAGGCACAGCGGACGTCCTGATTCCGGAGTTCCCGACACTTCCGTCAAGGCTGACTCAGGAAACAGTCAGGCAGTTCAGACAGGATGTCGATAGGTGGAGGGTAAACCTTCAGGGTCAGTTCCCGATCCCGCTTCCTGACGCCTTTGATCCAAGTGGTCTGCAATCACAGATCGACGGCATCAACTCATCACTTGATGCGCTGCAGGCGTCGATCAATTCGATGGGCTCTGGTGGCTCTGATGATTGCAACTGCACCAAGGCAGACATCGGTCTTGGAAACGTCGACAACACGTCTGACATCAACAAGCCGATCAGCACTGCCGTTCAGGTCGCCCTCGATCTAAGGGCTCCGCTGAACCATCAGCATCCGCTTTCTCAGATCACTCAAAGCGGTGCATCAACTGGTCAAATACCAGTGTGGGACGGAGCCGCTTGGGTGCCACAGGACAGACCCGCGACACTTCCTCTGGAAATCACATCGTTCTTCAGCAGCGTTGTTTCTGCGGAGCTTGGATCTTCAATCACATCGATCACGTTCAACTGGGCATACAACACAGGCGTCACGTCACAATCCATCTCTGGTGTTTCGGCCTCGATCAATCCATCGCTAAGGACGATCACATACACGTCTCCAGTCACATCGACGACGACGTTCACGCTGTCTGGATCAGACGGAACCTTCAGCGCCTCTTCTTCTGTCACGCTGACGTTTTACCTCAAGCGGTATTGGGGCGTCAGTGAGCAGGAAACGCTCAACTCGACAGAGGTTTTGGCCCTTTCTGGGAACGAGTTCTCGCCGTCGCTTACCACATCAAAGACGATCACCGCCGCAAACCAGTACATCTTCTTGGCCTACCCAACTTCACAGGGGCAGCCCGTGTTTTCTGTGAACGGAATGAGAACATCTGGATGGGAAGCAAACGTGATCCAGCTGACTAATCCTTCTGGATACGAATCTTCCTACACAGTGTACCGATCTGAGTACAAGCTGACAGGAACGTACAACGTATCAGTTTCCTGACCAATGCCATCCATCGACGGAACAATCATCGCAGCTCCGATCACGACCGGACACACTGACAATCAGTTCCCGATCGGTGATATCAACGAGATGCGTGGCGGCCACCACTCGGCAGCCACAATTCAGGATCGCGACGCGATTCCTCAGCTTCGCAGGGCCGAGGGCATGACGTGCTGGGTGGTCGACCAGCAGCGCGTCTACCGGCTTGTTGGTGGGACCGACAACACCAAGTGGATCGACACCACAGGAACCTCGCAGCAGTACATCCATCGCCAAAACGTCGCGTCGGATACCTGGACAATAACTCATAACCTGCAGGGGTACCCAGCGGTGACGGTTGTCGACTCAGCGGATACTGTCGGACTTGGAATGCTGTCTTACACCTCGGAAAATGAGCTTGTAATGAGTTTTTCAGCGGCCTTCTCTGGCAAGGCGTATTTAGTGCTTTGAAACATCGCGACCAAACCAACGACCTAAAGGCGGCTCTATGGCAGTTCAATTTCTCAACAACGTCAGCCTAAACAACAACGAGCTGCAGAACGTCAAGCTGCAGAATCTCGCCACCGAACCATCGGTAGCTGCTGGAGAGGCTGGAAAAATTATCTACAGGACGGGGACAAACTTCAATCGCCCCTACTGGACCGACGGCAGCGCCTACTACGGCATATTCCGGTCTGCGATCTCGCACACCAATAACCCGCTGACCAACGCGCTGCGGGATTCCGATGGCAAACTCTTTGCCTCGGCGTTCGTCGGTGACCTGACCGGCAACGCGGACACCGCAACAAAACTCAAGACGGCACGGGCGATCACGATCTCCGGCAACAAGGTTTCCGCCACCACGGATGCCAATTTTGATGGAAGCGCCGACATCACGATCAACATCACCGCGCTGAGTGTCGCTCCTGGGGACATCACTCTTGGTGATGGGTCGTTCATCCAGGGGAATGTCAGCAATAAGGGGGCGGCTGTCGCCAAGTCGTCCATACCGATCTCAGGATTCGGTTCCGCTCAGTCAAACGTGGACATGGGGACGAACAAGATCACCAATCTTGCTAACCCAGTAAACGATCTGGACGCGGCAAACAAGTACTACGTCGATTCCACTGCGGTTGGGCTGAACGTCCTTCAATCGGCGCGAGTCGCCACGGTCGCAGCCCTTCCAGCGAGCACCTACAATGGCACAGCAAAGACGCTGACTGCCACGGCTAATGGAGCCCTTTCGATCGATGGAATCGCTGTCACCAACAACGACAGAATCCTCGTCAAGAATCAGGCCGATGCGAAGCAGAACGGCATCTACTTCGTAGTCGAGCCAGGAACGGCAATCTCGACGTGGCAGCTCTCTCGTTCCGCTGACTTCGATACCAGCGCCGAGGCTGACCCTGGCAGCTACGTGTTCGTCACGAGCGGAAACACGCTGGCTGCTACCGGATGGGTGATGTCATCGACTCCTCCGATCACTCTGGACACGTCCGCCATTAACTGGACGCAGTTCTCTGGTGTCGGTGGATACTCGCCAGGACGAGGCCTCGTCATCTCCGGATCGACATTCCACTTCGCCAAGAACGAGGACTACACGCAGAACTCGATTCCGTTTGCCAGCGGACCCTCCGGAATCGGATTTACCAACGCTGGAACGGTTGGGCAGCTGCTAGTCGCTGGCGCATCTGCAATTCCGACATTCGTATCCCTATCAGGCGACGCAACGTTGTCCTCTGCAGGTGCGCTCACGATCGCAAACGAAGCCGTCAATTATGCGAAGTTTCAGAAGCTTCCTGCCACGTCCATACTTGGTCGCGCAGGAAATACTGAAGGCACTACTTCTTTTATTCCGGCCGCGCAAAACGGTCAGGTCCTCAGGCGCTCGGGTAATCAGCTAGCTTTCGGAGCCATCGATCTTGGGGTTGCAGAAGCCATTACTGGGACACTGCCAGCAGCCAGCGGCGGCACTGGGATCGGAACATACGCTGTCGGCGACCTGCTCACAGGAGCTGCGAACAACACGCTCCTGAAGATCGCTGCTGTCGCTGTAGGCAACGTGCTGATCTCAGCCGGAACAACCACGTCTCCAACGTGGGGCAAGATAGTGCTTTCCGGAACTGGAAACCACGTCAGCGGAACCCTTGCCATCGCCAACGGCGGGACAGGGCTGGCCTCTGTCACCAACAACGCAATCGTTTACGGGACCAGCAACGCGTGGGCGTTTACGGCCGCCATGACGGCAGGTCAGATCCTGCTTGGGAACGCCAACGGAGTCCCGACCCCGACCACAGTCACTGGTCACGTAACGATCAGCAACGCCGGTGAAACGACCATTGCTGACGGAGCCGTTGGGTACGCCAAGCTGGTCAATGTCACCGCACTGTCCGTCGTTGGAAGATCCGAAAACACTAACGGTGTCGCTGCAGCAATCAACGCAGCAAACGACCACCAGGTGCTCCGCCGGTCGGGCGCTTCGATCGGTTTCGGAGCCATCAACCTCGCGAGCTCCTCAGCGGTCACAGGAATCCTTCCTGCGGCAAACGGAGGTACCGGAAATCAATACTTCGCCGCAGCGGGACCGTCCGCAGCCAGGACGTACACGTTCCCGAACTACAACGCAAACATCCCAGCGATAGTCACCAACACCATCATCGGTGCTGGTGGGGCGACAGACTTCGACTTCATACACAACTTAAATACGCGAGCTGTCATTGTTCAGGTGTACCAAACAGCAAATACGTTTGCTCAGGTGTACACGGATGTCGAGGCGTCCGGAGACAACAAAGTCACCATCAGGTTTGCAGTAGCGCCACCTGACGGCACGTCATATAGGGTCGTGGTACTTGGTTACTCCAACACGGCCCCAGCCTAATCAATGGAACTTCTCAGCATCCCGCCCCACTCGACGAGTGCATCGTCGACGAAGGTGCTCGTTCTTGACGGCACGACCGCAAAGTCAAGGACAGCTCAGCAGCTTCGCATTGATGGCGGTGGAGCAGCTGAGATACATGCCCCGACACACGCCTCAAATGGAAGTGATCCCCTCGAGATTTCCCAGAGCCAGGTATTCGACTCACTGCAACTCGAGGACGGATCGTTCCTGCTGGCTGAAAATGGCAAGAAGCTGTCCATTCAAGGCGTCGACGACATCAGGGACCTGATCACTGCTGTACGGACGGTCAGCGCCTCTGACGCCATCCTGGGCCGCAAGAGTCCTGGAAGCGGTTTCTTCGAGGAGCTGACCATATCCGACGCGTTGGACTTCATTGGTACCACCGCACGTGGAGACATCATCTATCGTGGCGTTGATGGATGGGAGCGTCTTCCAGCTGGAACATCCGGCCAGTTTCTAAGGACGCTCGGTGCCAATAGCAATCCACAGTGGGCTTCTGTAACCAATGGAACTGTTACAAGTGTATCTGTCTCTGGCGACAATGGCGTGTTGGCAACAGTAACCAACCCATCGAATACACCAACCATAAACATTGGTCTTGGAGACATCACTCCGGATTCTGTGAACGGCGTAGTTCTGTCAGGAACGTCCACTCCATCGCTCGCTGTAACAGGGAGTTCATCTATCAGCGGATCAAATACAGGAGACCAGACGATTGCACTTACTGGTGACGTAACTGGAAGCGGAACCGGATCGTTTTTAACATCGATTGGAAGTGGAAAAGTAACGTATCAGAAGATCCAGAATGTTACCCAGCTTAGGATATTAGGACGCAAGAGTTCTCCGACTGGGATCGTAGAGGAATGCACGCTGTCAGAAGTCCTTGATTTTGTTACTAATGCCGCATGGGGCGATCTCATGTATCGCGGGCAAACTGGCTGGTCGCGTCTTCCAGCTGGAACCTCTGGCCAGTTCCTCAAGACGATGGGGACTACAGGTGATCCACAGTGGGCGACGGTGACTGGTACGGGCACTGTCACCAGCGTCTCAGCCTCCGGCGCTAACGGGGTGACCGCCACGGTCACCAACCCGTCAACGACTCCGTCCATAAGCATCGGCCTGGGAGCCATCACGCCGACCTCGGTAAACGGAGTCGTCCTGTCGGGGTCCTCCACGCCCTCGCTCGCGGTCACGGGCACCTCCTCGATTAGCGGGGCCAACACAGGCGACCAGACCATCACGCTGACTGGTGACGTTACCGGAACGGGAACTGGATCATTCGCTGCTTCGATTGGAGATGGAAAGGTCACCTATCAGAAGATCCAGAACGTCACTCCGCTGAGGATCCTGGGACGCAAGGGTTCGCCAGCGGGGATCGTCGAGGAATGTTCGCTGTCCGAAGTCCTGGACTTTGTTACCAACGCCGCCTGGGGCGACCTCCTGTATCGCGGACAAACCGGATGGGCACGCCTTCCGGCCGGAACGAACGGGCAGTTCCTCAAGACGCAGGGATCTAGTGGAAACCCCGTCTGGGCTACCGTCTCTGCTGGGAGTTCTACCCGACATCACGACTTCTCATTCTCCAGAGGAGATACACCATCGTCGCACTGGATACCTGCTCAAGGACAGACACAAAAAGCGTGGCCCTTTAGCGAGGTCAACGTATTCACAGTCTTCAAACCCGTTTTTGTCCCGACAAACTACCAGTTGACTGTAATGTTTTGGGATCTCGTCCAAGCTCAGTCGGCGGTAGGGTTCACGCTTCAGTACGCGACAAACGGAGCTACTGCAGCATCAAACTGGCAAGACATCGCTTCGTTTGATGTGCGAGGTTCCGCTGGGTTCAGATCCTTTTCAGGAACGATGAACCTAGGGTCCCCTGCCGACCTGTACTTTCGTCTGAATTCGTACAGCCTCGAGGCCAGCGGAAGCGTGCAGATCAACACGATTGGAATGACCCTCAGCGTCTGGAACTAACTTCCCCAACCATCTCTCAACATGCCAGATACCAAAGTAGCCTTGCTCACGCAGATCCAGTCCATTGACGCATCATTGGACTTCCTGCCGATCGTTGACGTCTCCGACACGACGATGGCCGCCAGCGGAACGACCAAGAAGGTCACGACCAACCAGATTCTTCAGTCTGGAAACTATGTGGTGGTGCCGTCTGGATCGTCCACGCAGCCCGCACTTTCGTTCTCCAACGACGGCAACAGCGGCATCTATTCACCCAGCGGAGATCAGGTGTCCATCTCTGCGGGCGGTTCTGGAGTGCTGACGGTCACCAACTCAGGGATCTCTGTCGCTGGCACTGGGGCTATCAGCGGAAACCTGGCGGTCGACACGTCCACCTTGTTCGTAGACGCGGCGAACAACCGCGTGGGCATAGGGACGGCGACGCCTTCGGTCAGCCTTGACGTAAACGGTTCAGCATATTTCCGAGACAACTCCGCGATTGTCGGCGCAGGAAAGACGCTTGAGTTCATTTCGACGTACCCAAACCGGACACAGTTATATCAGACCGCTGGAAACAATTTCACGTTCGATAACATCTCGTCTGGCGGCTTCCTGTTTTACACCAACAGCAATCTTCGCGCCACTCTGGACTCCTCGGGCCGCCTTGGCATCGGGACGGCGACGCCTGCTGGCCCACTAAGCATTGTCGGACCAGACTCTAATTTCGTTGTGACAGTTGGCGGTGCTACAAAAGGTGTTCGTTTCGCAACTTCATCAAACGGCACAAAAATTGAAGGTGTAGACAATACATTCGCCGCTTCATATCAGCCGCTCACCATTGGTGGCTCTGTACTCAATTTTGATATTTCAAACTCAACCAAGGCCACGCTGGACTCCTCCGGAAACCTTGGCATCGGTACGACGACGCCTAATGCTACTTTATCGGTTTTCACTCCAAACGCGAACATCGCTACATTCACGCGAGATCTTGCAACTGATGTTTCGTTCACGATCGGTGCGGACAATAGTGGTGTCCAACTCACATCAAATCTTGGATCAATTCAACTTTGGACAGGTGGATCAGAAAAAGCTCGTCTAAATTCAGACGGCAACCTTGGCTTGGGGGTGACGCCTAGTGGAGCATACAAACTCGAAGTCGGTTCAGCGCAAAGCTCTGTTTTTCTAGCAAGCACAGTTGGATATGGAGCAGCAAGTGAGCAGTATTCATCGTTTCGGTTTCACAATACGTCATTTTCTGGCGGAAACAGCGAAATCCGTAACATTGTAAACGGATCTGTCTCTTTAGGGTCTTCACTTTCGTTTTATACATCACAAAACGGAACTGGTGCCTTAACGCAGGCGATGAC
>Ga0129336_10002081_pt1 | contig 12307 bp, 8 predicted proteins | sample CPB6_02_DNA_FD_96878 | JGI IMG/M metagenome (GOLD analysis project Ga0129336, IMG submission 96878) | Freshwater to marine salinity gradient microbial communities from Chesapeake Bay, USA - CPBay_Sum_0.6_0.2_DNA | ecosystem: Environmental > Aquatic > Marine > Coastal | place: USA: Chesapeake Bay...
CCGATTCTCTATCCTCCTATTTCTCAAACCGGCGGATACACAAATACCAATCGACCGGAAGGCGCGGAGTACAACGACGCGGTGATTCCTACGGGAGAGAAGGCGATCGTAATACCGCTCGCATTCCACGCCGCATCTCCGGTGACGGCCAATCCACAAGCAAGTCTCACCAGCGCGGCCGACCAAACAGGTTTGGATATTGCAACCTTAGTTCGGCGATATGTAAATCAGGATAATCCGGTGTCCGTTTCTACGGTGCAGGTTCCGATCAAGGTGCTATCCAAGATTCCCGGAAGATCTGCGTCGATCCTCATCAGCGCCGACAAACCTGCCGAATCTGATTTGGGTTCGTGGTTTGTTTATGGATGTTCCGGATCAGTAGATATCAACCCAACGTCGGATGCGGGGCAGTTGTTCGCATATGACGGCGGAAACGTCGCCGGCATCTCGTTCGCCGAAACTGGAACAATACAACTCACGCAGCAGATCGTGGATATCAAACCGCTGCTCGGACGCTGGGTCACAGTAGCCTATTCCGGTCACTCGATAAGAGGCCGCGCTTCCGTCAATTTAATTCTTCGAGTTGACGGCAAAGATAATCTCGTTGACCAGATCCCCTCGTCTTCGTTTGGTCGGAGACTTCGCCGCGCCGCGTCCTTTGAGCTTCCGCTGAATTTCAGCACGCTCGAACTGGTTATTTCGTCGAGAGGATCCAGGTCCGATGCCTTCGGTATATCAGCCGTTGCCATGACTATAGGACGGCTTGAGAAGGACTTGCCGTTCACTCTGGGTCCGGACAACATAATTCCCGCCGGAACCGTGATTATGTATTCTGGAAGCTCTTGCCCGCCTGGGTATAGAACCGTTCCGTATTCTCAAGATCGTCTCGCGCTCCTCACCGCGTCCAATCCGTACGAGCTGACGACGGACAGAAGTGTGCTCACTAATCTCGTTGCGCCGGAGATCCGAACCGTAGATCTGGTTCTTTTCGTTGACATGGCCGGCTCGATGGCCGATGCTCGCGACGCCGTCGACAGCTGGCTTAATTCCGTTGTAGACAACCTGCCAGTAAATGAGTCGGTGTTCTTATCCATCGTCACATCTGATGGAGCGCAGCCCGGTGCGATCATCGTTCCGCGTCAGTTAGTCTCCGTAACTACCAGAGACACAATTAGATCAGCAATCACTAATAACATCGTTAATCGTTTAGTGCCTGGTTCGTTCTCTGCACAGAATACCTCGGCTGGTACGTTCATGTCTACCGGCCTCATATATGGGTATTCAGGCAACAGCCATTTGATTGCTCTTAAATCCCTAGTTCCTGGGCTTACGTCCGTTAAGACCGTATTGAGTAGCGCGTCTTCTCGATCCAAATTGCTGTTCTACATGTCGGATAGCTCGTATGTTCGAACTGCGCAAATTCAGACATTGTTTAGCCAGATAACACAAATCGACGGATTTAGGGAAGGAACTGGTGCGTTGTTCCCGGCGGCCGAGTCGATATCGGCGGCCATAAGTCATCCCGAATACATGGTGTTCCCGCTGCCGGTGAACAACTCTCCTGGAGAGCTTGTGGACGTTACCTCGTCACCAGGCGGCGTCTCCCAGCTCGGCTCGTTCTTCGCAGAGAAAACAATAAATGCGGTAATCAGAGAATTAAATAGACCTATCGATGCAGCCGAGAATGTTAATTTAGATAAATTTGATTCGCTTACGCTGCCGCCATATTTAGGCGGTCAGAAAAAACACGATCACCGCAGCCTCAGCCCGTTAGTATCAGATATAAATGATTCGGATGGATTTGAACCGGCTAGTGATGAAACTACTACCACTCAGCCGTTGGTGCCGCGTCAATCCACAGCTAGCATATCCGCGTATGCTTACGGATCGTTAAATTCGGATGGTCGTAGATCTGAAGACGAGCCGGTTCTTGCGATTGGTGTGGCCCATCGCCATAACTTCAAGAGCGACATGACCGCGTTGCCGCCGAGTTTCCCGGTCTTGTTCTGCGAAAAACTATGATCAACTACACCGTTCGTCCTAGGGTAGAGCCTACGTTTTTTTATTCGGATAACTGCCCACACTGCATGCCGGCTTTATCCGCGTTAGTGCCTTTATTCGCGGACATGGATATCCGACTTATAATTCGGAAACCGAACGTCGCTGAGCTTAAAACCCCGGGGTTTAGATTCCCCGCCTTGTTTATTCCGGCGGGTTTCCTGGGATTAGATCAGCCTACCCTCATCGTTGGGGCGGGTATTGTTGAGCAGGTGAATAAGCTCATAGAAAAAACAAAATCCCCCTCAAATTAAACTACGGATAGCGAATAACTCGGCGCTATCCAATGACTGTAAAAAATCTCTTAGTTTGGAATTGTGACCCGCATCCGCGGCTGTCGGGGTACACCGTGACTCCTACATCCGGGGGTTCTTTTACCGTTCCGTCGAATATGTTTGTAGATCCGCAAACATTTGCTGATGAGACGGCGGCCGCGGCAGTCACTTATAGCGTCATCCCCGTAAAAGGCACCGCTGGCCCACAACCGGAAGATTATTTAATTCCGGATCCGCCGCCGCTGCGGATTCAGACTTGGCCCATCCCAAATCTTCCGCTGTGCGCGTTGTCCGGGAATGTCACAAATGTGTCCGCGTTTTTAGAACTTCGTTCTGAAGTTCGATTTAGTCCGTTCTCGCGCGATCTACCTCTTCTCGGACCGGCGGGGTATATCGGTTGTGATTCGATATCCGTGTTTACAAATTATCGCGGAGATTTTCTGGTATACCTGATTCAGGGTATACCAGCTCTTATTCACGTGCCGAACGCCGCCAGTGCTGCCAGATTCTTCGTTCCTGAAGATGCGGCAGTTAATCTTAAAGATCTTTCGATCGAACCTTACGTCCTTTACAGGAATAACTGATCCATGACGACGACCCCGAACATCGGCCTGACTAAACCAGCTAACGGTGACAATCCGGGTAACTGGGATGTTCCGGCAAACGCCAACTACGACATCATCGACAACAAGTTCGATGATACGTCGGATCTCATTAACGGTACCGGCCACATTCACGACGGTACTGCGGGTCAGGGACCCCAGATCGATCACGCTGATCTTCTGAATACGGGCACGAATACCCACGCTCAGATCGACACCCACCTTGCCAATTCCGGGATCCACTTCTTAGCCTCGACGGTTCAGATCCGCGTAAATGATAAGAACTCCGCTGGCGTTGCTGGAACCGGTGATAATGTCGCCGCCGTTACCGAACTCAGATTCCCCAACGCCACCGTTACGGAGACATCTTCGGGATCCAAGATCGTAGTTATCGAAACCTTCCCGGTGGATGGTGGCACGACTCAACCGGAAATTCTGTATCGCCCCGCCCTGACGGCTCCGGTCGCTGTTACCGACTACTTCACCGGACCTATCGGTTCGACGCTGAATCAGGCGAACTGGTTTACCGCAGGAACTCCCGGTCGATATTTCACTGATTCCGACCAATACGCTCAGTTGGCCATCCCGTCCGGCGCCGGCGTCGGATACTCCATTAACCGTGTTAAAACTCAGGTTCCGCACAGTCATGTGCAGCGCGTGACGTTAAACGTGTCGGAGTTGTTGACGAAGCATGTGGAGAAGGATAGCGATTACATTTCTTTCCGATTGGCTTTGATGTCATCCACGCTCGGCTTCGGCGCCGCCGCATCGTGCATCCCAGGTATTTATTTAGACGTTCGTGTCTATCGACTCGTTACCGGCATTCAGGTTGTGAAGCAGATCTACGGTGAGTTGCCCGATGCTTCCGGCACGCCAATACGAACCATTTGGTGGACTTCCGCCCCGGTTACGCTGTCCGAGGTATCGCTCAATACCGGAGGCTACTTAGGGAGTCACGAGCTTTCGCTAGATCGTAACGGCATATTCTACTATGTCTACAATAACGGTCCGGTAGATATCGGAGCCGCCGCTTCTTCCGGCACGTCGGTGTTGGCATTTGTTGGTTCATTAAAAACGTATTTAACCGCCGAACGCGAAACCACCGCCTATTCAGGCGCAACGTCCGTAATCGCGACGTCCCCAGCCTACGGCCGGTTTGGCTTCGATCTTTTCTGGGATCTTCGCCAATCGGATAAGTTGGTATCGAAAGTACAGTTCTTCACGGCCGCATCGACCGAAGATGATCCGGATGCGTATACCGTCATCAAATCTCCGGAAGAGTTACCTTACGAAGACAATACGCCTACTCTTCCCATCGGACCGCCGCCTCCTCTCGTAGAACCTTGCTGCACTGCTGGATCGTTCTCCGGACTTCTCCCCGGCGCGATAATTCCTATTGCTAATCCGGCTGGAACGGCTGGCGAGACCGAATACCGAATTCAATCTAAAATCAGCGAGGGTGACGTTGATTACGTGTGGGCCGGGTTCCTTGTGCAACGCGCATACGCCCCTTTCCCTGATCCGAATCCGACGTATCCGATTTATTGCAGCACGATGGGCGCGTTGCGCGTTAAATCCGCCGTCATCGCGATGGGAGAACCATGCCGTGTTGTAATAGCCGGCAGCCGAATTCCCGGACTTGTTGATGTTCAGTTCTATACCATGAACACGACATCCAATTTGTCCAATCCGCCCGCAGGCTCGTTATCCAAACCGCGGCCGTTTGCGTATCCGCTCCCCGACAGACCGGGAGAGATCTCTTCGGAATATCCCATAACCTCGCCCGGTACTTGGCCGACGAATCTGGAATTTGATAATCGAATTGTTCGAAATGTCGCGTTTGCCAAAGAAGGTCCAGATCTGGTAGTTACGTTTGATCTAGCCGAAGGTCTGACCTACGGAACCGCCGTAAATATTACGGTGACGTCTCGAGCCGACTCGCTGAATACTCAGACCATTACGCAGGCGTTCGTTATTCCTCCTCCTAAGCCGGTCTGGATTCAATCCGCCTTTTACTCGCGATCCTCAGACGGGACCTTTACTCCGACGTCGACCATTACGGCCGGCTCTGATCTGTATGTGGTTGCCTACGGGCGCAATCTTCCGTTACCGACCAATAACTCCGTACCTACGGCGAATTGGTCCGGCTACCCGTTTGATTTGTCCAGCGCAACGCTGACGGGTAAATACAAAATCATCGACTACACCGGGTCCACCGCGTACGCCTCTATTTCTGAGTTTACGGCATATCGCGGCAAGTACATGGGCACGCTCACCAACAAGTTCAACACCTCCGGCATGACCGCGGCTGAACCTGACGGTGAGACCGTATTTGCGAAGATATCGTTTAATCTGAGCAGCGAAGGTAAGGCGCTTACTTTCCAAGCGTGCCAGCTCTCAGATCCGGCTGTTCCGGTAGCGAATCTTCCGCTTCCTTCGGTAGGTAACGCTGTTCCGGTTATTTATCAGATCATCCCGTCTTCCACGCAGCAGAACACGTCGGTAAAGACCATTCAGGTGATCGGTGCTAACTTTATTGCGCCGACTATAAGTGTCGCAAACGCTACGTCCGTGACGACGCCGGTTCTTACTGGATCGACGCTCATAACGTTTACCTGCGTGACGAATACCGTAGCCGCAGTTACGGTAACGATTACAAACGTACCTTCTGGTGAAGACGTTTCCGGATCGTGGGTAGTTGCGAATACCTACACCCCCGCCGGGGTCTCCGTATCCCCGTCTACCATAACCGAATACACCGCTGTTCAAGTAATCACCGTAAGCGTTACCAGCGGACTTAGCGCGGGTGCTGTAGTGCAAATCAGCCCGTCAGGTAGCGGATTGATGAGTACTCAGGCGCTGAATATATCCAACCCGGCAACGGGTCAGGGATCTATCACGGCCGTGTTGCTGAGCCCTGTTCCCGCATCGCCAGGACCAGGATACAGTTTGACTGTATTGAATCCAAATGGCAACGTATCGACCGCGGTAACATTGACAGTTCAAGCGGCATCGGCGGTTACTATTACGGATTTAGATTTCTATACCGTTACTCCTAATGCCTACGCGACTACATATGGTACGGGAAATTATCCGAATCCTGTTCTAGGTGACACCGGGTTCATCAAGATAACGGGAACTAATTTCCGGAGCGGTAGCACCGTTAATATCAGCATAAATGGGACGCAAATCAGCTCGCAGGTGGCTACATATGTATCGGCTACGCAACTGAAAGTCCCGTACGATGTTCCGCTGTACATTCCGGCTATCGGACTGAATTATGTGGTCGAGGTTGTCGATCTCAACCCCGCCAACACCGACGACTTCACTATTACTATTGCTGAGCCCAGACCGGTTATTACCGCCGTCGATATCATGGATCCCACCGAAGGCGCTGGTAGTGTGTACGCGTCTGCGGGATCAGCCAAGGTGAGAATTTACGGTAGTAATCTTGATCAGGTTACGCCGTCTACCGGAATCACTGTATCGGGAACCGGAAGTTCTTCCGCGGTGTCTATAAATTCGTTTACTATTGAGAGCGATACTTTAATTACGATTGACACGCTTACGATCCCGCCTGCGTGTGATGGCGAAGACATAACTATTACGCTCGATTCCGCTACGCACACCGTTTCCGCTAAAACGTTTGCAGTCGAGCCTTATAAGGCCCCAGTAATTACCGGACATCGATTGCTCGATTCGGGCGGTAACGAAGTGACGCACATATTTGAAGGTGATACTGGATTGACGCTCGAGGTGTACGGCTACAATTTAGCCAACACCGCCGCGACCATTTACTCGGAATCCCTCAATACGTCTTCTTCCGACACAACGCCGAGCCCTTCTGATACCGCACTTACGTTTGCTATCGGTGATGTGGATACTCCGTTGAGCGCGACTTCGGATCGTCGTATGTATCTTTTGATGAATCTGCCCGGCGCGAGTGCTAGCACCACAATTACGCCAGGGTCAGAAGATTTTTCGTTCGAACTGCCGTATGTTGTTGAGCCCGTATCCGGTGGCATTACGATTACCGGATTCAGCCCCACAAATATCTACGACGGGTCGGTGTCGGGGTATTTGATTCTCAGCGGCACCAATCTTAACGCCGCGAATGTCAGCGGCATTCGCGTTACACCTAAGCCCGGCGTTACGGCCGCGAGTTTGTACTCGGTGCAGTCGTTCCCCATTTCGCAAATTACTATAATCTCGCAGTCGGCTTCTCGAATTGCAGCGAGTGTAAATCTCGGTCAGTTCGTCTATGGAGCGGATGCTACGGGCGCTCTTCTTGAGTATCAGCTGGAGTTGTTGGATCGCGAAGGAGCTGTTGCTTATACCTTGGCGCAGACGTTCCCGATTCTTCCCAGACTAAACGCCCCGCACATCGGCACCGGACTTTTTGGTGAGACGTTCGGATTCCCCACGCTCTCGTCAACTACCGGCGGCGATACGGTCACGCTGCAATACACGTTTACCAACATCACGCAAATCCCGTCGGTTAGAGTATTCAGGACGTTGGGCGCGACCATACGCCAAGACATCACGGATACCGCTGTATCCAACGGCGCGGTCGTAAGCGGAACTGTTACTTATGAGTTTGATGTAACGCTGCCGGCGGCCGGAAATCTTTGCGAAATCGTGTTGATCGGTAGCGCGGCGGATGGCTACGCCTTCCTCGGCGCGACGATATTCGAAACGATCTGATCTTTTACAGACTAAAAAAGATGGGGGGTATGCCTAGCCGTTTCGGCATACCCCCCGGTTCTGATTTTTGCTTGCTACGTATAGTAGTTCGGCGCGGGGCAACCAGTAGCCCCTGTGGTCCGGCGAATCGGACCGCCGCGAAAGTGTGTTACTCCGTTCGATGTTAATCCAGCCATCTTCATGTCTCGTCTTATACCTGCGGCTTTGCCGCATAGGGCGCCCTTTCGGACTTGAACGAGGTCACTGCGAAGGCCAGCAGCGTTCGGCACGCTCTCGGGCTGCGTACTAGCAGCATAGTAAGTCGGCGGCGGGGGGACAAGCCCCACAAGATGCCGCGCCGCCCTTTTTGAGGGCGACTCGGTGGTCTCTCTAATGGACCCGAACTTAGACGAGGAAATACGCGGAGTGATCCTTGATCTCCCTGCCTTGCGAATCAACGAACACAATCCTCGCGACCCTGGTGTGATGCCTGGATTTAATATCATGCAATAAATCCTTGATTATTGGGTGACGAATAATTGTATCCGTAGTTGCCATAACTTCGTTATTATCCACAGACGCTCCTGACTCCCATCCCAAGGCATATGATTAAAAAAATCATACTGATCTTGAGACCGGTATAGAACGCCGACTCATTATTCTTATGACAAATTTCGTGCCTTTATTTGGGGGCATATAAACATGTCGATTTCGCACTCCTTTGTTTACGGGTTTATGGACGAGATGAATAAACTGGCGGCCCCCGCCCAACCGGCGCCGGTAATGGGTCCCCCGTCTCCGACTCAAATGGAGAATGCCATGCTGAACGAGCAGCTGCAAAACCTCCAGCTAAAGCTTCAGATGAAGCAGCTGCAGCAGCAGCTCGCTGCTCAGGAGCAGCAGGAGCAGATGCAGGCTCAGATGCAGGCCCAGCAGCAGCAACAGCAGATGCAGGCCCAGCAACAGCAGATGGCCCCTGATGCGATGCCGCAGGGCGCCGGCGGCGCTCCGCAGGGTCCTATCGATCCCCGCGAGATGATCGGAGGCTGAGACATGCTTAAGTTAGCCGGACTCATTATCGACAGCTACGACGACCCCGATTTCGTTAACAATCCGAATTTGGCGTCGTCCGGAGTTCCCTCGTCCGATGTCATCGCGAAGATGCCGGACCGGGATTTCGCAATTCTTATTAAAACTGCGTCCGGCACTCATCGGAAGTTCCCCATCACTTCGCCCTCGTTGGTGAAGGTGTCGGCGGCTTACTTCAACGAGTACGGCCACCAGCTTCCTGCCGATATGCGCAAAACCGCGCAGCTCCGGATTCAAGAGGCGGCTAACTCGTTCGGCTTGCCGCTCAACGGCGCCGTGTCTGAGCAAATTAATACTTCCGACATCTCGGGTAGCGCCTCGTTTACGGTGACAGGCCAATCTATGCCGGCCACCGAATCGCTCAGCAAACAAGCCGCTTTTGACCTGGCTCAGCAGGAGTGGCTTGCGAACTTTGGGCGCATGACCCCCGCAGAGCGCGTGGTATCCGCCAACGCTCTTAACAAAATTGCGCAGGTCACCGACCAGCGTATCATGGACTACGTGCCGAAATCCGGCTACGGCCCTAACTTTGAGACGGGCATGCGTCAGCGCGATACTTTGCTGCGGGACGACATTGTTAAGCATGCTCAATTTATGGATCTCACGTCGCGCATGGTCAATATGGACTCAAAGCGTGGCGCGGTCCTTCTCGATCAGCTCGATAAGTCCGCTGGGTTGGTGGGCCGCGTCCCTGACGCGTTCTTGACCTGCTGGGGCGGCGGCGTTAAGCTCGCTTCGTGCGACATGACCTCGGTGACGCAGAATCGGGTGGCCGATCTCGCCGTCAACTACCCCGGAGTCGTGAAGCAGACCTTTACTCCTGAAGTCGCCAATCGGTTCCTTCGCGGTCCTATCCAGTATTACAACTACGTCGCCTCGCCTGCCGTGAAGAAGGCTATCGACGCCCTGGTTGCAAAACTTCCGGAAAAGGAAGACGAGGAATTTGAGTCCGAGGATCTTAAGGAGATGAAGGAAAAACTTGAGGAAAACAAGTACGTTCCTTGGTCCAAAACGAAGTGAGAATGGTTAGTTCATGGCACACCCGAAATCGGCTTTATTTCACGCCGAAAATGTCCCAGTTGTCATCTACGTCAGATTACTAAATTCTGTCCTGGGTCCGACTTGGGTTTCGTGGGAGCCGGAAACGCTTCGTAATAGCCTCGCTCAAAAATTCGATCTTCCTAAAGCTGATAAGTCCGAGAAGGCTCACAAGCCGATTGAACGCGTGATGGCGGCAATATTTGCAGCCAAAACGCTTCTCGGAAATCCTGATGTGTTCTCTACGCGACTTGAGGGATTTGAAAATATAATCCTGGCCTTCAACAATCACGTTCCCAACTTCGATGTTTTAGAAGTCGCATCACCGTCAGAGATTAACTACGGAATACAGCTAGCTAAGCTTATAGAACCCGATCTTCCTAAATTTGCTGAAGATGTGGTCGCTTATATTCGAGCATGCTTTGCCCAGTATGGTGTGTTTGCGTATCCCGAGTCTCTCGCCGATTACGAGCCCGAGTCGCAAAAGGAGCTCAGAGAGCAGATAAGAGTTCGAGCTAAAAATATTGATATTAATAACTTAAACATGGAAGATGTGGTCGATGTGCAGGCTGCAAAGTTGTATGATGTTGAGAATTACGCACTCGAACGGCTAGCCATGGCCAAAGAGGAGATGGCGAAAGCCAAATAATATATGCCTCCAATCACCACAATGCGCGGCGGACGCCGCGGCTCAATCGGCGGGTACCCCCATCAATGGTTCGATATCTCCTCGACGTATCTTCCGCCGTCGGTCAAGGAGCTCTTCCGTTGGTGCCAGTACCTGTACTCGAGCCACTCGGAAATCGCACCGATTATCAACAAGAAGTGCGCGTACGTTGTTACAGGATACAACTACGATACCGATAAAGAAAAGCCGAAGCAGCTCTGGAAAGAGGTCTTAGAGAAGACCATCAAGATCCGAGAACTGGAATATAAGATGCTTCTGGATTACGCCGTGTACGGTAATGCGTACGCGTCGATTATGTATCCATTTGAGCGGTATTTAGAGTGTCGAGCGTGTAAACACAAACACGTTGCAAGAAAATCGAATTGGGAATACGCCGAATTCCAATTCTATGCGAAATGCCCCAAGTGCGAAGTAAAGGGGGTTATGGATCCGGAAGATAAGGTCATCCGCAATCGTTCGCGAATCAAGGTTATTCGCTGGAATCCCCAATATGTGGATATTCGGTACAACCCACTTACTGATACCAGCGAATATATCTACAAGATCCCGAAGTGGATGCGTCAACGCATTGAGAACAAGAAGCTTAATAAGGTTCTTGTCGACGGCACGCCGCTCGAGTTCTTGAAGGCCATCAAGGATCGTAAGAATATTAAGTTCGACGATTCGAACATCTACCACTTTAAGAATCCGTCCGTATCGGCTGAAGACGATGCCTACGGCATGCCTCCGCTGCTTCCTGTCTTCAAAGACGCGTGGTTGTTCCAGACCTATAAGCGCGCCCAGGAAGCCATCGCGCTCGAGCACGTGCTTCCGCTGACCCTCATCATCCCGCAAGCGTCCAACTCCGGCGTATCGCCGCACATGAACGCCGATCTCGGTGAGTGGTCGCGCAAGATGATGGATATAGTCGGGCGTTGGCGCCGCGACCAAAACTCCATCTATACCGTACCGTTCCCCGTATCGGTAGAGAACATTCGTGGCGATGCTAAGAGCCTGAATGTATTCGACGAGCTGAACATGCTTCGTCAGCAGATTGCTGGCGGATTGGACGTTCCGCAAGAATTTATTTACGGCGGACTTAACTGGTCCGGATCGTCGATCTCTCTGCGCGTTCTTGAGAACCTGTTCCTAAACATGATCGAGCAGCTCAACTCGTTCCTGCAGGACTTCTTGGTTCCCAAGCTTCAACGCTTCTTGTCGCTCCCGGCTGTGAAGATCACGCACAAAGACTTCAAGATGGCCGACGACGTTCAGCAGAAGCAGCTCGCACTTAACTTGCGTCAAACGAATACCGTGTCCGATCGCACCACGCTTGAAGAGCTTGGATTCGATCCTGAGCAGGAGCGTCGTCGCAAGGCTGAAGAGGCTGCTGATCGCGACGCTGCTGTTATCAAGCAGATGGTCGTTCAGGCCGAGGCTCAGGGCCGCGCACTGCAAACTCAAACTGATTATCAGCTCAAGTCGCAGCAAAAGCAGCAGGCTCTGATGGGTCAGGGACCGGTTAAAACTGCGTCGCTGAAGCCGCCCGAAGGATTAAGCGTTTTGAATACTCCGGGCCTGCTGGATGCGCTCGTTGATCAGTTCATCAAGGGTCCTGGAGATGCGGACGCTAAACGGCTGGAGTTGGCGAATATTCAGAAGAATAATCCCGACTTGGCTGCCGCAATTAGAGATCGGTTGAACCTGATAAAGACTCAGGGCAACTCCACCGACATGCGCCCGCTGCCGGAACAGCGTGCGCCGCGGCGTAAGTCGAGTCCGGTATGAGCGATGGCCGAGGGAATGACCACGCGGATAAGTCGCGGCTAACCACCGCGATGGCCTCCCGTGTGTTGGACGGCGTAACACAAAAGATCAATAAAATAGTTGATCGC
>Ga0129336_10002082_pt1 | contig 12306 bp, 12 predicted proteins | sample CPB6_02_DNA_FD_96878 | JGI IMG/M metagenome (GOLD analysis project Ga0129336, IMG submission 96878) | Freshwater to marine salinity gradient microbial communities from Chesapeake Bay, USA - CPBay_Sum_0.6_0.2_DNA | ecosystem: Environmental > Aquatic > Marine > Coastal | place: USA: Chesapeake...
ATAAAACGCTCGGTGTAGTTTTGCGCTAAATAACGTTGCTTATCTATTAAAAAGTCCACTTCGTTTTTGTCAACGTTAGAAGCGTTTTCGCTTGAATGTTTAAAGATACCTTTGTTCGCAATAGTGTATGCTTGAAAAGGTAAAAACTCAACCATTGCCCAATGGATAAGCATAGGTTTTAAATAAGTTTCTACAAGGTCAAGGTACGGATTCGCTAAAGTATTATTTACGATGTCCGTTTTTATTTTGTTTAATAGTTCCGTTCCCGTGTATTGCTGAATGTGGATGTCTTGAGCCACTTTAATCCATTGAATAAAAGTGTCGGTATCCATATTTCCGTTAGTGGCGGTAAATCGAACTAAATCATCTCGGGTAATTAGTAACGCTTCGGGCATTTTTAATCTTTTTTGTAGTTAGGGTGGTGTCCGTGATTTGGCATATCAAAAGGCGGAATAACTGCGTCTGCTGAGCCTCTTGGATTTGGCATATAAGAATTTGGAATTGTCGCAACTTGTTCGCTACTGGATAACGCTTTGTCTTCGTAATACGTTCCGTCTGTTTTTTTCTTTAATCTGAATAGTTCTTCCGTCCAATAATGACCGCAATTTACCCCACCTTTAAACCTGAATAAGTCGTAAGGTTGTCCCTTGTGTCCTAATTCCTCATTAACTCCCGCTCTGCTTGCTGCGTCTATGTCTTCTAACCTATACACTACTCCATTTGCAGTTCTTGACATCATCAAAGAACAAAAATCGCGTTGATTTTCTTTTTTGTACCATTCCGAATATCTATACCTAACTTTGTAAATTGACTTGTCAAGGTAGCTAAATCCGTTTTGCTTGCTCTTAATAAATGAACTCAACTTTTCGGCTAATGATTGTTTAGGTTTAATTAAACGCGTTGCCCATTCTTCGATTGGTTCGTTGTCGTCCGAAAATTTACGCTCATCTACTTTTTCCCATTCTTCGTTTACAACTTCGCCTTTTAGGTTATCTAAAATAATTGCTAATTGTTTTTCGTTTTTTTGTGCTTTAAGTTCCGTTGCGTCTGCACCTGTTTCTTCTGTTACTTGGTCTTGCGTTGTAGCGTTTTCTAAATCGGTAAATTCTAAAGGTTTTAACGTTCTAAAAAATAACTTTAACGAGATTCCGTTAAACGCTAACACTTTGTCAAACGCTTCTAATATTTCGTCTTGGAATGGTTTAATAACCATATTGTTAAATAGGATAAACGAGTTTTGTAATTCGTCTGCATTAGAACTGAATCCATTCGTTGAAGCAATACCAAATAACAAAGGCGAAGTTACGTTGTGTCCGAGCATTATTTTTCTTAAGCATTCTTCGCTTAAGTATGTATAGTGGTCGGGTGCGTCATTTAACGGAATATCGTCTACCGTTGTTTTAGATTCTTGGTTAGCATTAAATGCAACTATTACTTTTTGTCCTTTAGAGCCAGTTAATTTACTTAAAACTTTTTGGCTTATAAGGTCTTGTTGTTCTTCCGAAGGAACTCCGTTGTTAAAGTTAACGACTTTCGTCCCTGAGAATCCATTTTGTACTTCGTTAATTAGGTAGTCGCTTACTTCTTCTTCAAGAACTGCGTAAGGTAACGCACCTTGATAGTCAGGATAAGCGTAGTATTTCATCCCAACCCCGTAAGGTTTTACGAATAAGATTTCAATTTTTTCTTTTGAATGTCCGAACGCTGGTATTCGCATAGGCGGAAATTTGCGTACTTCTTCCCAATTATCCGAATAATAATATCCTGTTATTTCGCCTTTTTCGTTGCATTTCTCCGCTCTTAATAGATTAACGGGTATGTGGTATGCTTTTAGTATTTTGTCGTGCTTGTCGTTATAGTGTACTTGGATAGCAAACTGCCCGAATAACTTTCTATCGAATACCATTTTACGAACGCAATCCGCAGAAAATAAAGTCATCATTTGCGCGTATTCATTTGGCTTTCTTGAAGCGTCTAATGCACTTAATCCTTTTCCGTAAATTAATCGCGCTACGTTGTTTATAATAGCGTTATTCGTGGTTGATTTCGTGTACCTTTCAATCAAGTAGTGAAAATAGTCGTTATCTTCTCCCCAACCTACCCACGCGTCTCGTGAGTTTTCTTGAAGTACGGGTTGCTTGTACTCGGCTAATTGTAGTATGTGGACGTTCTTACTCATACATTATAAAGTCGTTAGTTGTTTGATTGCTTATGTATTGTCCGTTATTTACCGAGAATGTGTTTATCGGTTGGTTAGTGCAAAACATACGCTCTTTTAATAGTATATTTCCGAATGCGTCTTTGAATACTGCCCAATAAAATTGGTTTTCTTTAGTTGGGAATTGCGCTATAAGTTGCCAAGTGTAATCCGTATAAACAAATGTACCCGTAACAAGTTGAGTTACGTTCGTGTTTTCGCCCGTTAATTCCAATGTTGTAGGAGAACCGTATCTTGGAATAAAATGTATTGTTTGACCTATTATAGATTCGTTAACTACTATCATATTTATATAACTCTTTTATCGTCTTTTTGTGCATAAAAAAAGGGAGTGTTGCCACTCCCCCTTGCGCTATGAACAAAACAATGTTCTTAAGAATTTACAACTGTTGGGTTTCCTAATAAAGAAACTAATTGTGATTCAGTATTACAATCCAACCAGTTAGCAGGTACTGCTTCTTGACCTGTGAAAGTCAAAGAGTAACCTGTCATATCGCCTAACGCAGTTCCGTTAGAGATAGTTCCCGCAGTTACATCCATACCCCTTACTAAACCTGCAATAAAGAAATCGTTGTTATTTGTTTCAACGATAATGTTAGGTCTTCCGTAAGAAAGTAATTTAATTTGCTTGTGAGTAATTTGGTCTTGTTTTTTCAACTGAACTGAAAGAACTTGCTCGAAGAAAGTCGTACCATTCTCACGAGAAGAAGTAATAGTAGTTTCGAAAGAATTAGTCCCTTTTAATTCGTATTTGTAAATGTTAGATAAAGGTGCTAACGCAATACCTGTTATTACGTCAGAAAGTGCTGAACTCGGGTCGTAAGTAACGTCCGTTTGTGGGTCATATAAACCATAATTAAGAATGTAAATGTTTCGTAAACCACCTACAACGTCTTTACAAGGTTCTAATCTACCGTGTGAAATATCGCAACTCATTTTATTATATTTTTTAAATGTTTAACAAAAAAAGGGTGGCAGTATTATCCACCACCCTTCAATATAGTGGTTAGTTATTATCCGTAAATTACGATATCTTCAATAACTCCGTATTGCGCACCAGCAGCCATTCGCATAACTACACGAACGTTGTCATCTCCTAAAGTTTCGGAAGTGTCAATTACTCTAACTTCTTGGGTATCGCTCAATAAAGAACAACCAAAATAAAGGTTAGAAGTAGTTGTAGCCATCATTGAATCGTTAGGCAATCCGTTAGCCATAAAGATAGGCAACCCGTTAAATGTCAACGCGCCATTATTGTACCACATAGTTCCTTGAGCGTTAACCCCTGAGTTAGAAGTAGCAGCAACAGCGAAACCACCTAATGCAGCAACGTATGCTTTTGCAACGTTTTGAGAAACGTATATTTTTAAATCAGGTTTTCCGTAAAGAGTTGAAGGGATAGCATCGTAAACTAATTGCATTTCACCGATAACGTTAGCGGCAGTAATAGCTGCTGCTGGAATTAATTGTGCTGGTGGTAAGTTAATATCAGCCAATGCAGTAGTATAAAGTCCGTCAAATTGACCTGAAACAGCGTTAGAACCTTGCCAAATAGAAACCTCGTTAGCAGCCGCAACTTTTTGAGCAGCGTAAGCGATTAAATAATCAGCAAAAGACTTTGGCAAAGTATCGAAAGAAGAATAACCCATTTCGATTGATTGCCAAGTTGAGTGAAACTCGGATTTACAAAAAGTCATATTAACTTGAAGGTCTTTAACCTGTAGCACGCGCTCGGTTAAATCAACTGTTCCAATCGGTGTAAAGTCGCAAGAAGCGTCCTTCAAAAAGTCGGTTGTTTCAAGTCGTTGAATAACTGCTTTGTATTTAACGTTAGGCAATACGGTTACCCCGCCACCTTCGATAGTTGGTGCGCTCAAAAGAGCAGCAGAAACATACTTACCTGCCCACTGACCAGCGTAAGATGTAGTAATTGTTGGATTTGGCATTTTATTTTAATTTAAATTATTTATACATTTTGTTTAGTACGGAATCCATTATTCCGCGTGGTGCTTTTTTACCGATTTTAGTTATTTCGGCTTTAGCTTCTTTTTCAGGGTTAAATGCGATTGGTTTAGGTATTTCGGAAAGTTCGGTTGCTTCGGTTGCATTCTCATTAACTTTCGACATTTTTGCCAATTCTGCTTTTAACGCTTCATTTTCTTTTTTAAGGTTTTCCATTTCGCTAAAAAATGTTTCTTTAACGATTGATTCAACAGTCTTTTTAGGATTAGATACAGGTGCGCTCATTTCAGGTTCAGTTGCTTCTGCTGGTACTTCTTCCGTTACTTCCTCTTTTACTTCTTCTACTTCTTCTTCTTTTTCTTTTACTTCGGAAATAATACCTTCTTCAACTACAACTAAAATACGTCCGTCTTCAAGTTCGTATTCGCCTACTGGAACGGCTATCTTTTGTTCGTCTTCGGTTACGACAAAAACTTCTTTACCCGCTTCGAAAGTATCCGCTTCAATTTTAGTTACTCCGTCTGCCATCATCATTTGTTCTAACTTAATTTCGTTAGATAACAACGCTTTGATTTTTTCTAATAGTGTGCTATTTTTCATTTGTTTATTTATTTATTAAGTTTTCCATTTCTTCTTTCAACGCTTTCAATTTCATAAACGCTTCCACTTGTTCAGGTTCAATACCAACTTCTTTAGATTTGTTTTCGTATTCGCTTAAATCGGTATCAATTTGTGATTTCGTTTTTTCGTATGTCGCTTTGATTTCTTTTTTTAACTCTTTTATTTTTTTTAAACCATATTGCATATCCACAATATCTTGCTCTAACGTTTGCATCGTGCCTAACTCAATTTTTTTAGCTTGGATTTCAGTTGCTCGGTTGATTTTGTCTAAAATGTTTTTCATAACTTAATAACTAACTTGATTTTTAATTGTTGCATTTTTGCTTATGGTTTAGGATACCAAAGTGGCGGTGGTGGTACTGGATTCGGTGGTGTTACATCACTTCCAATTCCTTGATTTTGTAAATCCCCGTTGCAACACTTTCGGTTATATTTTCCGTCTTTACATAGGCAACCACGTTTACCACCTCTCGGACTGCTTCGCTTTTCTTCTTTACCTCTATTTTTCATCCTTGACCTCTATTTAGTTTTTTGTAATTCTTTGACGTTTTTAAGTGGCTTGTTTTTGATTTCGCGTGTACGTTAGGACGCTTTACCTTCGGTTTCTTTATGTGAGTAACCTGATTAGTTTGCTTTGCCATTTCTTATTTGTTCAAGTTTACGTTGCGCCCATTCTATACCTTCATCCCCACCCCAAGCAAGCCACATTAAACGTCCGCACCCGTCCCCTAATTCTTTATCCGAATTTTGTCGGTGTCGTTCAAAACTTGCCATTCTTGAAATAGTGTCTTCGCTTATTGCTTCGCCATTTGCTAATTGATTTGCACGAACTTTGCCTACTGCTGTTCCGCAATCTCCCCACCCGTTTTCTTCTGCGTACCTGATAGCTATTTTTGCGTTTTCGCTTGCTTGTTTTGGGTAATCGGTATAAGATTCTAATTTCAGTAGTTTTTTAAGTTCCGCGATTACTTCGGTTGCTTCTTGTTCTTCGGAATCCTGTAAACTCATTTCGTACTTATCCGCAAAATAACCCTCTATTGAAAATCCTTTTACTTTGCCTTCTTTAACGTCTTGCCAAATTTCAGGATTGTTAACCTTCATTGAAATCATCCAAGTTCCTTTAGGTAAAGAGAATCCGTACAAAGTTGATTTGTCTTTTTCTTCGTCTTCAATTATCCACGACTCAACAACGGACAACCCGTTAATTTTTCGCTCGTGTTCGTAGGTTGCGTTATTTTGATTTGAGTTGATTAAAAATAATTCACTTGCTTTTCTTACCGTGTCTGCTGAAAAATAAATATAGTATTCTTCGTTCTTATTATTCTTGCGGTAAATTTGTTTGTTAGGAATCAAAGCAGCACCCATTAAAATCTTTTTTTCTGCGTCAACTTCTTTTAATTCTATTTCGTGTTTGTTTAGGGCGATAAAGTTTTCTTCGATTGCTGGCGAATGAACAACGCTAACCGCGTCTATTCCGCTTTGCTCGTCTTGTTCGTCAATTACAAGTTCAATGATTTTCATAACTAAATAATTTATTTATTCTTAAAGTGTTGCGTTTGTTATCCTATTTCGGTCGAGTGATTGCGCAGTAGTTACGTTACCACTTACCACGAACGCTTGTACTGGTTGTTGTTGAAGTTGTTGCAGTTGGTTTAGTCCGTTATTTCCTACCACGTTAAACGAAGGTGCTTGTGCGCCACCTGATAATCCACCTACTGACATACTACCACCACCACTTCCACCGCCTGAAATACTACCGCCTTCAAACTTTTGTGAAGCAATTTTTTTAACATTCAATAAACCAGCAGTAACCGCTATTGCCGCTGCCGCTGCCCCCAATGCTGGCCCTGCAACAGGTATTCCTGACATTGAAGCGTAAGCACTTTGAGCCGCCTTATAAGTGTCGATTGTTGCGCTTGCTATGTCTGCACCTTTTTTAACATTGAATGCTGCCTTTTGTGCTGATTTGCTTTTAAAATTAAATTGCATTGCTAAATCTCCGAGTGCTTGGAATTGTTGTTTTGCTAAATCAAGGTATTGGTCAATGTTTTCTTGTCTTCGTTTATTTTCATCATCAGAATACTTTTTTTGAAGTTCTTTAGTTTCCGATAAATACCTTTCAGTTGTTTCTTTTTTGTATTGCTCATAAAGTTCTTGTGTTATTAATCCAGTATCTAATGATTTTTGTAATTCGGCTTGTTCTCTTGACCAACCTAATTTTTTAACCGCTAACTCTTTTTCTTGAACATCTGCAATATGGTCTATTCTTAATTGTTCTAAAGCAAACATTTCTTCTAATTGCTTGTCTTCTGTTTCTTTGGCTAATTTTGCTAATTCTTCTTCTTTTTTCTTTTTTTCTTCTATTTCTAAATTTTTATATTTAATACGGATTGCGCCTATTTCATTTGCTTGCTCTATTAATAATTGACGCGAATCCTGTCCAGCTTCATCTGCCAATAAGTATAATTTTTCATATTTATTTGCTACTTCTTGTTCCTCTCTTTCTTGTGCGCTTTTTATTTCGGATTGTCGTTTATCTTCAATAGCGTTTAAATAATTAATTAATGCGTCTGAATATTTTTCCGTTTCTTTTGTAACATTTTTTGTTGTTTCTGCAGTTTTTTTAAATGATTCATTAAACCTTCCTGTTGTTCCTTCAATAGTAGATATTTTAGAATTAGTTTCAAGTGCTACTTTACCATAACCTTCTAATCTTTTATTTGCATCATCTAATTGTTTTTGATAATCTTTTAAAATTTTATCACCAATCTTTGCTGCCTTGTTTGCTTCTTTTTGTTCTTCTTTGCTTAATGTGCTAATATATTTACTTTGTTTAGCTTGTTCCGCCTTTACTTTACTTATTTTTGATTCAAGTTCCGCTTGTGTTGCTAAATTTCTTTGTACTTTCTCTTCATTTTGTTGTAATTTATATTTTGCTTTCTGATAGGTAACATAATCAGCAACTTCTGCGTTTAATTGTTTTTGAAATGCCGCTTCATCTGAAAGATTTTTAAGCGTGGTATTATATTGACCATTTATTTTTTTTATTAAATCCGCACGTTCTTTACTTTTTGCATTTGTAGCTTTTAACTGATAAACTAAACCAATAAATTCTGCTGAATTTTTTGCAACTGCACTACTTTCGTCTTTCATTGATTTAGTTAATGCTTTTTGCTTTTCTTTTGTTTTTTCCATTTCATCCCCACTAATTCCAACCGCTTTTGAAATATCATCCCAATAAGCAGCCATAGTTCCTAATGCGATAACAAGTAAACCGATACCCGTTGCAGCAACTCCAGCTTTAACACCGCTTAAAGCAGTTTTTGCAACCGAACCAAATAATTGAAATTGTTTTTTTGCTTCTTTTATATCTTCTAATGCACGAACTAAAGTAAGTGCATTTTTAACACCAAGCATAATTTTTTCTACCTTTTCAGATTCAATCCCAAACATTCCCATTGCTTGCTTAACTGAATCTAATCCGTTTGAAACGCTACCTAATGCACCGCTAACTGCTTGAAATTTATCTGGATTAATAGCATTAGTAACTTCTTTTGTGTCTTGTATTTTATTCTTTAAATCCGCAACTTTTTCAGCCGCATTTATTGCTTCCTTTGACGTTTCACCAAATTTTTCAGCAATAGCTTGAAGTTCTTTTGTTGCTTCGGCTAATCTTGCTTTTAAACTTCCAGCATTATCTTTTATCTCTAAATCAATCGTTCTTTTTTCCGCCATTTCTATTTAGTCTTTTTAATTTAAACTCTCTCATAGCTTGTTTGTATTGTCCTTTCACGCTATCGTGTAATTTGTACTTTCCTTTGGCTACTTCGATATATTCGTGTTCGCCTATGAAATCGGAAACTTGAAGTAATTGTACTATTTGATTAATATAACTCATATACAAAGTATTATCATTGTTTGGGTGGTTGTGCTACCGTCATTATTTGAGTAAATGGTATCGAACGAATAAGAATTTCCACTTGTTAAAGGTGGAAACGTAATTGTTATTGATTGACTTGCCAAAATTAATGGTGGGTCAAAAACTAAATCAGGTATTGTACTCATAAACTCCGCTTGATGTGAATTGTTAGGAAGCGTTATCGGTGTCGTTGTGTGGTCTACTGCTTCGCCTACTTGAATAATCCTTGCAGGTAACACAGGCATAAAATCATTTAATAGTTCAAAGGTAGTTTCGCCCGTTACCATATTCGTTTTCATTTCGTTTATTAAGTAACGTTTGTCGCGGATTATTAACCTATCATTTAATTGTAACCCAGTCAAAAGTGCTACGGGTAAATTCGCTTTTACCGTTGTTAGTCGGTTTTTAGGATTGAATAAGTTTGTCAAGTAAGGAAAATAATACGTTGCAAAAATTGAGTTTTGGATAACTTGCAACCAATACGAAGAAGTTTCTGGTGCAAAGTTTAAAGAGTAATTTACTCCACTATCCGTTAAATCTTGTCCGAACATTACATAATCATTCGTTAAAAAGTTTCCTGCGCCATCAGTAAAGTGGATGTGTTGCGCTAAATTTACTTGTCCGTATTTGTATAGCAAACAAGGTTTAGGAATGTATGGTGCAAAAGCATTATCTAACGCATAACCTACTTGAAGTCCTGTTGGATTTCCCGCGTGAAAGAATTGATTAAATAAAAGGTTTTCAAAAGGTACTTCTATCGTAAATTCGCCACCGTCATAAGGAAATTGATATTCCGTGTTTCCGTATTCTCTCAACCCTTGTTCAAAGAATGCTTTGTTCATTAACGAATTTGACTGCTGAAACTTGTACGCTATTTTCTTGTACAGTTTTACGCGGTCTATTCCTATTTCCTCGCGGTCGGTGTATGTTGTTATGTCAACTATTGCACCCGCTGAATACCAATCGTCTAAAGGGATTATTTCGTAAGTATTTACCCCCGTACCAAAACACGTTAGATTAAATTGTTTTAAGATTCCCGCAATAAAGTCTTGCACTTTCATCGCTGGTGCAAGTTGTGCTAAATCGGTGTAAGTCGTTAACGCATTTGGTATAGTGTCGTAAGTAATAAAATCGGTATTCAAAACTAAGCCTCCAAAATAACTTACTGAATACGTTACGTTAAAATCAATAGTTAATGCGCTGGTTGCTCTTACCTTAAATTCGTAAATATCGTTTAATCCTTGAACGTTTGGAATATAGTTAAAGTTTCCGTTTAATGTAGTTCCTAATCCGTTTAAGGTAGCATATAATGCGCCATTTCGGTAAATATCTACATAATAAGGAATAATTAAACTTGAAACCGTATTTACTGCCAACGAAATCGAATGAAAACTAACCCCGTTAAAATAGCTTGTCGTTATTGTGCCTTGTAACGGGTCAATAAATAAATTTAAAGGGTAGTTAGGCAAAGACGAAGAAACAATAGTATTAAAAATAATTTGTTGCGGTTCGCCTGAAAACTCAAAATCGTTTTTATTCTTGTACCATAAATATGCTTGAGTAAACTTTGGGTCGGTTAAAAAACTACCCGTAAAATTTATACCGTATGTATTTTCAATTGAGTTAAATATCGCGCTAATTTTTAAGGCGGGAAATAACTCGCGGTAATCTATCCTTCCTTGAACGGTTGAAATATCGTTGGAATTTAAACCAAGTTGATTAACTATGTATTGTGGAATATTTGCGTAAGGTGCTGCGTTTTGGTATTCCCATATTCGATTGGAAGTTATAAGTGGGTAGCATACATCATAGTCCGTTATTCCGTCCCTTACTCTATTGAATACTTCTGCAAATGTGTAATCGTGGTTAAATGGTGTATAGTCAAGGTCGCTTAATAAGTCTTCGCCTATAATATCTTTAAGCGTAGTAACATCCCCATAAAAAGTAATTGTGTACGAATTAGGTTGTCCGTTTTTTAGTTGCGACTTTTCCATTTGGATTTTACCCCTACGGAAAAAAGTCATATCTATTTCTATGTATCCGTCTAAACGTTCTTGGTAGTTAATTGAACTATTTAACGCGTTCTCGTAAAAGTATTGCCATATCGCGTTATTATTCGCGCTTGTAGGTATTGTAAAAGACTGCGAAAAGTCCGTGTAAGTTTTTGAAATATCTTGTATGTTTTGAATCGTGGAAGTTACTTCAATCGTTTCATCGTTAAATAAATCTAATTGTCTACCTTCTACAAAAACCCTTACTTGTCTTTTCATTACACTATGTTATTTATTAGGTCGTTATTCTGTTCGAACTCAATAACGTAATTGATTTGCTTCGTGTTTATGTTCTTTTGCTTGTCGAATCCTTGTGTTCGTGTTTTAACGGGTTGATTGTCTAATAAAATACGCTCACTTAACATAAGTTGTTGAAGGTTGTTGTTAAAGGTTTCATCAACCCACCCCGTGTTAACTCGGTAACCTATTTTCCCGTTTGTGTTAAATTGCTGTCTTTGGTTTGTTTGTTCATCGTAACTTGCAAAAGGTGTCGCAAATTTGTTCATCAGGTTGAACTCGGTTGTCGTAGTTTGTAGGTTTTCGTAACTTGCTTTAAACATAAACTCCCGTTGCCACGCGCCATATTTATTTATAAAGTCAATAACTACTGGCGTGTATCTACATTCAACCATAGGCATAAACGTATATTCCCTGACAATAATTGCACCTATTTTTATTCGTAAAATGTTACCCGTTAAATAGTAACTTGGATAAACTCGGTAAAGGTTGTAATTATCCGTTGCACTTATCGTGTATGAATGCGTCAAGCCCGTCCCGATTTGCTCGTATTCTACCGTATGTATATTGGTTAGATACGCGGTAAATGTACCCGCTCTTTCGAGTTGATTAACCGAAGGGTTGTTGTTAGGGTCTGCCCAGTAGTAATAAGTTTGTTCATCTAAATGGTAGTATTCGCCTTGCATTGGATTCATCCCTTCCGAATAATATCCGTATCCGTCATAAGCTTGATAGGTAAAATTATCCAATAAGACATACGAGTTTGTGAATGAATCTAATTTGTAGCGGTAAATATCAACCATTGTGTACTGCGATACTTGAAGCAATCCACCGTCCGTTGAATAATTGTTAATAAATTGGTCGTGCGTAATGGCTTCTAATAAGTACGGCGAAACGTTATAAAGCGTTTGTAGGTTGTTGCTTGCTGGTATTAACTTTTCAAGCGTGTAAGTAGGTGAAGTTGGCGGTGTTGTTCCGTAGGGATAAATATACAATTCTACTTTGCTTCCTAATTGAGCAAGTTCGTTTATTTCTATGATAAAAGGTGAACGTGCGTATATGTTACTTATTGCCATAATTCTTAAAGTTTTCTTTCATTATTGAATCAAATAATTGTACCGCTTCCAATCCGTAAGCGTTAATTAGTTCGTCAGGTAGTTTTTTAAATGCTTGTTCAAATGGTTTCGTAAAGAACAAACTCGGTTTAATACCTTGTGCATAGACACGTTTCTGCAACCAAAATCCAATTGCTTTGTAGTCGCCTTTCGCGTATTGTCCTTCTTCATCTCTGAATCGAA
>Ga0129336_10002084_pt1 | contig 12303 bp, 6 predicted proteins | sample CPB6_02_DNA_FD_96878 | JGI IMG/M metagenome (GOLD analysis project Ga0129336, IMG submission 96878) | Freshwater to marine salinity gradient microbial communities from Chesapeake Bay, USA - CPBay_Sum_0.6_0.2_DNA | ecosystem: Environmental > Aquatic > Marine > Coastal | place: USA: Chesapeake Bay...
TGGGTAAAGTTACTGTTAAGGTCAGCGGCTCTAATAGCAGAACCAGAACTAAACGTTGCAACCAAAGAGCTGTCATCGGTTTCCCGATAAACACGGATATTACCGGTACCAACTGGTGGGGCATTACCAGCAGTAAATAGTACCTGACCTCCTGTTTTAGTTGTATAGTTCAGTGATTGTAAGTTATAGTGTGTGCCAGCTGTTTTCAGCACACCACCTACACTAACTTTAATATCAGATGGTCTGAGCCATTTGAAAGTAAAAGAAAAGGGTCCTAAGTTGGACCCGTTACCATTGAATGTTTCTTGTGTAATTGCCATCTCTAAGGTTAGCGATACATTTGAGTAAGTCGTTCAATTTCTGCTTTACGACGATCAGCAGCTCGTGCGGCATCATCAATGCGGCCTTGACGCATCAGGTTCTTATTATAAATAGACTCCTGAATAGAACGCCACATTGGTTCATTATCTTTCTGCATACGAGATTCAGCAATCTTTTGTGCATCCTGAACAATCTTATTCATCACTGAATACACTTCACTTTGAGCTGCATTGATTTCTTCAGAAGGGCGACCTTGAACACGCATAGCACGAATACGATCTAGTTGATCGTTGTACTTCTTATTCTTGCTGAGTTTATCAAACTCCTTCCAGATCTGCTGTTCACCGATATACTTATACAGAGTTTCACGTTCTTGTGGTGTGTATTCGTGATTACCAGAGCTATCCTTACGAATCATTTGGATACCATCCCAACCACTATCAATCAACCACTGACGCCAAGGCTCAGTACCTTCACTGATCTTAACTGGAGTAATGGCATTAAGAGCACGTAGCACCGGATTGTCAATGTCGTTAAGGGGTGTACCCGTGTAGATATCAATCTGTTCAGGCAGTTGACTAGAGAAACCAGGCAGTTTGTTTTTAACGTAGCCAATCATGTCTTGATAGATATCCTTCTGGGAACTAGTGATGGCGTTAGAGGCAACACTAAGTGCACCAGACATAGGAATAGCAGATCGTACTTGATTAGCAAGATAACGTGAAATGGCGGTCTCATCACCGTTAGCAATAGCAACAATAGGCTCAAGACCAGCAACCCAGGTCTTATTGACAAATGTGGCAGAAAGGGTCCACATTAGTTTCTTACCAAAGTCTTCGGTTAAAGTAGAACCAATGTCACGAGAGTAATAAGCGAGGTCACCAACAAGGGTTAAGATAGTATCAAGCGGATCATAACCTGCGTAGCTAACCCATTTACCACCAATGTTAATGGTCTTAGGTTGCCAATTGAAGTTATCACGTAATTTTTGACGTTCTCCTGCATTAACAGGACCATTACCACGGATGTTACCACCCAAAGCATAACCCATCATGGATGTCGTAAGTAGAGCAGAAAAGGCAATACGACCACGGTACTCAGCCTCAAGACCTTTAAAGATAGCCATACCGTTAGGTACCGCATCATAGGCAATGTTATGGTCCATAAGAGCGTCTTTAATCTTATCGATATCATCGCCAGCCATCAGCACCTTACTGTACTTATTCATACCTGGAAGTGTAGCAATGGGTGTGTAGGACATAGCCATTTTAACACCATTGACACCTGTACTGGGGAACATAAAAAACCCTTTAAGTAAGGGAAATTTGTTAAGACCACGAGTAATAGCACTAGCTACTTCACTATCCAAGTTAAGTGCAATCTCTCCAGCAGCATTTTTAGCAGCAGCATCTGTAAGATTACCCATAGCATCAAACGCTTCGTTATAAGCAATCTTCTCTGCCTTAGCTAACTGTTGAGCCAGTTCAGATCCTTTATAGCCAAGACCGAATAACTCATCCCATGCACGAGCACGAGCCATTTGAGAGGCTATAATGCTTTGCACAAAGGCGTCAGCACTAATCATTGCGTTTGTACCGTATTTAGCCCAACGCCAGTTACCAAGATCATATAAGAACCTAGCTGAGCGATATTGGAATAACTGCCCCCAGTTACCGTCCTTTTCCCAAACTGCTTCCATATCAGCAAGGGCATCCCAAAGATTAGGATTATAGTTAGTTACAAGGTCTTCACGTGCTAGTTCACGGAAGTCCATTGTCGCATCATTGCCCCATTTACCGTTATTCCAGGTACGTTTGAACGTATCCCAAGAAGCACCAAGGGCTCTCTTATTGACAGTCCAGAATGAACCATAGATGTAGGTTGCCCTACGGAGGTCATCAACAGTGTTGCGCCCCATCAACATACCAATACCAGTGCCAAGATATGCATTACTAGTACGAAGTGTGAGCAACACAGTACTACCAGTAATAGCCTTGAGAGCTGAAATACCAGACAATATGTTGTTATACACTACTGCCCAGGCACCCTGTGCAAAGGCGTTGAGACCACCATCACTGTTGTAAATAAGACCCATAGGGCTTGTTTGCTTGGAGGCCCACTTCATCAGTTTGTCAAGCGTATCCACATCACCCTTAGATAATGCAAAGGCATCAATCAGAGGCTGAGCGGCATCAGGACGTTCAGTGGCGATCTTACGGATCATATCCCGATAGCCTTGTGCTTGGAGGTTCTTTTCTTGTACCTTAAGGTCAAACTGTTCAGTAACCTGACGAATAGCGGCTTCCTTGTCAGGTGACTTTTTAAGGAACTTCTGCCAACGATCTTGGTTTTTAAGCGCCCAACCTGCGATGTACTTATTAAGTGCATACTCTTCCATTAGGAAGGCAAGACGATCACCAATCATTTCAGTAGTGCGGCTGAGATCAGCAGTCTCAGGAAACGCCTTATAACCCTCAGCGATGTCAGCTACTTCACGTCCTACGGTATCCATAGCACGAGCTGATGTTTCAGTAACAACCTTACCAAGATACTTATCAGTAAGATCGCGCATAGCAAAGCCAATAGCTTCTGCCTGAACATCATTAACGTACTTAATAGCTCGCCCATCAAGCAAATGCTTCACATCGCGTGCATCAAGGAAGAGATTTTTGAGATCAGATACTTTATCAGTACCGATGATATCATTATAGATCTTCCATGCTTGGTCGCTCATCTGAGCCTTAGTGTACCTAAAGCCGTCAACAATAGCGTCGAAGTCACCTGTAGCACGAGTGCCTTCAGCTAGGTCTTCAATAACGCCCCGAGCTACGGTGTTGCCTTTACTGAGATCATAATAAGCACGTTCAGATAGGATCGGAGCAGGAGTACCAGTAGTATTGCCTAGTTTAATAGCAGTAGTATCCGCCATGTTACGGGCAATGTTACCGGGAGGGATACTAAGAGCAGCAGTAGAACCCTCAGGGAACATGGTAGGAGTGATAGTAGGATCAACACCACCAGCCCCTTGAGGATCGTCCATAAGGCGTCCCTTGCCTACTTGATCGATCTGACTATCACGACTGATCTGTTGACGCTCTACAAACGATTCTAGAGGGCTCTCAGTGAGATCTGATGCACCAGTGGTAGTGTACTGTTGAGTGAGCTTAGCCCCCTCAGAGTCTAGTGCCTTAATTTGGCTCTGTAGTTCACTAATGATACTCTGCTGTGTAATGAGTGACTCTTGATCAATGGCTGGTGTAGCAGCTACCTGATCCAGTTGCTGCTGTAGCTCCATACGCTGTGTATCGATCTCAGACAATCGAGTAGCAGTAGGTGCATCAGCATTAACAAGAACCTCGGAGGACATGAACTCCTTAGCTGTAGTATCTTTTGGCTTAAACCAATCCATCACTCCACGACCAGCAGCAGCAGAATAACCGATGATGTCACCAACGATACTAATACCAGCTGATTCGTAGATGTTTTTCTGACGACGCACCTCAGGAGGATCACTATCCTTTACCACAAGAGCATCAGGAACAGGAAGCCACGGTGCGGCTTCTTTCACAATCGTCGATACTGTATCACTCTCAGACTGGTCACTGATAGTGTTGATAGCAACATCACCAGCAACGTTGATACCAAGAGCGGAAAGGCCACGTGCAATAGGACCACCGGCCATGCCAGCAGTAGCAACACGTGACGCAGCACCAACACCAATACTAGGCACAAGGGTAGAGGATACTTCCCTTACCTTTTGAAAAGCAGGGTTCTTATACTTTGTCTTAGCATCCCAAGCATCATCAATCCACTCAGCACCAGGGATACGACCAATGGCATCCATGCCGAAGTCGATGATACCCATACCAGCAGCACCAAGACCTTCAAGGGTACGTTGGGCATACTCACCTACATCTTCACCAAGGGTAGCATTAGGATCACCACTACCATAGATAAAGCCACTACCTTTGTTGAGAGGCTTTTGTGGTTGGTTTTCTCCACCACCAGTAAGTTGCTGAACTGCTTGCTGTTGGGGAGACTTAACAGGTTGTACATTACCAGCTGCCTTGTTCTCAGCTGGTGTAGCCTCCCGATACATTGTCTCAGGGGCATTAGTCTTAGGATTGTAAGAAGGAGCCTCTGACTGCAAAGCCTTATACTGAGCCTCCTCCTCAGCTAGGATACGCTTCAGTTCTTCTTCATCTACATAAGGGGTTTGTGTCATAATTTATTCACCATGTAAGAAACTGAAACGCCGACCATCCGGCAGCTGAACAATAGACATCTTGCCCCACCTTGTCCATTTACGAGATATTTCACGTGCTCCATTGCGGAGGAAAAGTTTGCTTCCCATGGCCGTGGGGTAGTCAATACCATGAGAACCTCTGGCCAAATGTTGATCAAAGTTATCCCCACGTCCTGGAAGACGTTTACGTAGGTCACCAACGGGAATCATACCAAACTCAGGATCCTGAACAACAACAAAGTTATCAAGTTCATTTTCCTTAAATCTAGCTCTAAATTCACTCTGCGGGGTATTAGGATTATCTTGTTGTTTAATGTCAACATGTGATTGACCAGGAGACCCAATATCACTAGTAGTGTAAAAATGTGTAAGTGTAGGACGCATAAATGCTGGATTACGTGCGGGAGCGATTTGATTGACTTTGTTTAGGATTGACATTGTGTAATCCTTAACACTAGGATAACCGCCTTGAGACTTAGTACTGTTTAAGTTATCTCCACTACCACTATACCAGATAGCAGCTGCCCTACGAATAGCTGTATCTCGATCGTAGCCAGCAGCGAGTTGTGCTTGATAGTTCTCCCTGAGTTGAGCTGTTACTACCTGCCTTTGTGCAGCTGGATCAGCAAGAAACTGTTCAGGTGTCATCCTACGGCCAAGGTGTTTCTGGGTCCATGGGCCTACATTTGCTGGCATAACTTGACCCATGCCAAGAGCACCGGAATCAGGGTTAACAGCACCAGGTCTACCACCACTTTCCTTACCTATGACAGCTTGAAGTAGAGCATTAAATGTCCCATCACCAGATGAATCAGATACTTGCATGGCATCAACATTGACACCCATACGTTGCATCATCTTAATCATCTTGTCTCCAAACCCTGTATCATTAGGGCGAATGCTTTGAGCAAGAGCCATTGCAGCTTGCCGTGGAGTACCACCAGTGCTACCAATCCTCTGAATCAATTGCTTAGTAGCTTCAAAAGGAGACTGTGATCCTACCCCTAGACGGTATATATCGTTTTTAACCCCTGAGGGGGAATAACCTAAATTGTTGCTCACTGCCCACATTGCGGCCAATACATGGGGGTTTGTGTAACCAGCAGCACTACCAAGAGCAACTACATCGTAGTACCCACTATTACCTGTACGTACAGTAGCAGGTGCGTTACCACTACCAATAATGGTGGTGTTGAGGCGATCCTGAGTAGTAGGTTGAGAGAAGATACGTTGTAGTACAGGATCATTCATAATGTTCCTACTTAGTGTATCCCTAAACCCAGGCTTCACTCGTTGAGTAAGTCCTGCTGCCTTAAGTTGAGCATTAAGCAGATCAGCAGCAGTAGTACCAGGCTGAGCCCTTTGTAAAATATTCAAAACCTCAGGCATTGAGAAGGGCTTACCGTTGGCAATCCTATTATCAATATCCTTAAGTAGAGTAGGACTCACTAGAACTTCTTCATTGATGATGTTACGATTAGCATTAAATCGATTTACGACATCTTTGGTATTAATGACATTGATAGAAGATGGTGCACCAGGATGCTTACCAGGTGTAAAGGCAGCATAGAAGGCTTGTGTTTTATTAGCTTGAGCTGAGCCGATAACAGCAAACCTACCAGTACCTTTAGTAATTGCAGTCAATACATCATTACGTGCCTGAGCAGCGGCAGCACCAGGCTCCATTGTCTCAGAGTACTCCTTGAACTTTTGATTGTATAGGTTGTAAGCATAAGCAGATGCACTACGGAGACTGTAGTGAGCAGCACGGTCAGTCTGATCACCAATTAGTTTTCTTTTAAGTTCATCGGTAAACTCAGCCTTAACTAGCGCTGGGTCTATGCCTGCATTAGTTCTACGCTTATCAAGCTCTTGCGCCCTATTAAGCCATGTCTCTTTAACCTCAACAGGAACACCAGGTTGATACACATCATCTTGAGTAAGCGTACCGGATTTATATGCTTCACGGAATTGCTTATTCCAGAAGTCAGCGTTTTGTTGTTCAGTAGTGAAGGCTAGTTGAGCTTGTAGAAGATCAGTAGGGACACCCTCGGCTTTCGCTTTTTTAATGAGAGAAGTTAGTTCTTCTTCATTAAGGTTATTAGTACGGGCGTATTCAACAAGCTGCTCTTGTTTAACTTTGTTTTCTCTATCTTTTGTAGCTTCGATTTGAGCTGCTTCCTGATTAGCTTCAGAGCGACGCTTCTCCATCAACTCATCGTATGCAACAGGAAAACGTTCCTTCATACTTTGACCGTTATCAGTGATAGCAGTGGATAGTATGTTTTCCACAGCTGCATCACTAATCAGCGTAGTATCTGACAGGATATTATAATAGTACTCCCGTGACCCTTTAAGACCTAAAGGAGTAGCAGCATCCTCTTGATAGGTTAGTGCTCCTGATTGTAGAGCAGTCATGAACTGCTCACCAGTTTGATTGGCGATTAAATTTTTAGTTTCTTGACTAAGGATATCGTCTGACTTATTGCGAATGTCAGACTTTCTAGCGGCTTCTACGTGTCCATTATAGGCAAGATTAGCACGTTGTAGATGCTCCATAATGAGCATTGGATTAACATCCGATAACCCACGCTCCTTGAAGAACTCATTCATTAACCCAGGAGCCGCAGCAGCACGTTGCTCTGCAGTTGTCAGACCACGTTCATTGAGTTTATTGAGGGCCCAAGAAGGATACTGAGCTAACTCTTGAATACTAGTTTGCAGGACAATACCAGCCTTACGTGCTGGATTACTAGACATCAATGCAGAGATGAGGTAAGGTGAGGCACCTGTCTTCTGTAACTCAGCAACGATAATATCATTAGATTTCCCAGCTGCTTTCGCTAAGGTAAATAACTTCTGAGCATCGATAACTTGTTGAGTAGGAATCTCACCAGTAGCTACTTTAAAGCGACTTTCAGCTTGCTGCGCTTCATCCTGCTTCTTCTTGTATTCAGTAACAGTATCGGCAAGAGTTGTGCTAAATTTGGACAAGCTCTCAAACGTAGACATTATGTTTTTGCTACGTTGTAGTTCGTTTTGAACTAACGTCTGAGCCTTCTTCTCAACAAATTTCTGCCTATTTTCGTCAAGTGATTTTTCATAGAGATAATTCCTATCCCTATCTTGAGATTCAATATTCAGTTTTCTCTCAAGACCACGGGAATAGTCATCCCTTACTTCCTTTACAGCCCTACGATTTTCTTCCATGTTACGTATAACACGGTTGTCTCTTTCTTGCATTCGATTGAGACCTTCTGTCGGGGCTTTAATAGGATCGAAACCTATACTACGGGCGTACCCTCTGTAACTTACTTGATCCATTTAGCTTATATTTAAATAGTTTATTGAGTTGGAATCGCACCAGCAACACTAGCAAGTCCGCTACTAGCCGCACCAAGGATACCAGCTGCCATATCTGCCTTAGCACCTCTAATTGGCCTAGGTCCAAAGTCTGCTTCAGTGAGTTTACGAGGTCTGAGGTACTGAGCCCTTGGAGTTCTAAGAGGCCTAGGTGGTTCAATGCCTCGCTCAGGTGCAAGCATACGGTTAGCTTCTGCAGCAAGGTTTGCACCAAACTTATCGTTAGCAATCTGTCTAATAGCTCCCCTAGCATCAGCTTGAGCACTAATTAAAGATTGAGCAAGAATAGCTTGGTTCCTACCAAAAGAAGCAAACTCAGCTTGTTCCATTTTGTTGGCACTTCTACCTACTTGTCCTTTGACTGCAGTAGCTCCCTCAGCCTGTAACGCTTTAATAATGATATCTTGATTTTGATAAGCTAATTCATTAGTGGCGTCTTCCAGTTTACGATATTCAGCTTCAACAGCACTTGATTGAGCTAGTTCATTAAAAGTGACTTGTTGGTTAAATATCTGCTCGGACTTAGCATACTGCTTAAGTTGCTGAGCATACTCTGCTTGTTGAATCTTAACTTGATACTGCCAATCTTGGAGATTAGTAGCATCTTTAAATGCAGCTAGAGTTTCTTCGTTTTGTTTATTATAACGCCACTGTTGTAAGTTATGCTTACGATCAGCTCTAAGACGATCCCTACTATATTTCCAAGATTGCAGGTCGTACTTGTACTGCTGTTCAATGGCTTTATTCTGAGCTGATGTGCTAGCGGCAGAGCCAGCAATGCCTAAAACACCGCCAATGGCTGCGGCAATCCATGCTGCCATAATTAGCTCCTACCGTAGAATCCAGGTGAATACCTGCCTTCCCATTGCATAGACACAAGACTAACTGGGAATGGTGTATTAGATGTTACTTTCATTGTATAGTTATCAGGCCTCTGATGAATAGGAATTTTATATACGTATGTATCACGGAATGGAGCTGTATTAGCAGTATAGAAATCAGCAAGTTGTCCACCACCAATGATAGCCCAATCTGGTCTACTACGATCCTTAATGCTGAAATAAACATCACCACCAAGTCCTGTATAGAATGACATACGCGCTGTAGTAGTGATAGCAGTAAAGTCAACACCTTGCTGACCCATGTTGTAGTAGTATCTGGGAAGTGTGATTTCCATATTGTACTCATAGCCAACATAGATAAAGTTAGCAGATACGTTACCAGGAATATTGAAGTAAGTACCACCACCATCTGACAACAGTGTTGCAGTATTGGTGTAACCAGATTGTGTACCTGATCCACCTGCCTTTAGTGTACCTACGACAAATTTGATAGGTTTAGTTGTATCAAAATAAGTTGGAAGGTAGACTTTTGTTACATCAGTTGTCTGGTTATAACTAGGAGCAGTGGGTGGTGCTGGAGATACAATAGTGGCATCAGTCACTTCACTCCAAGCGTCAAGAGTTGGGTCTACAGCATTACCTAGGCTATTAACAAGACCACCAGTTGTAGCTGCCAATACAAGCTTATATTGAGTTGCAGTATAACCTTCAGTACCACTAGTGATGACATACAGAACATCGCTTTGAATGGCAGTATGGATAACATTAGATGGTAGATACCACTTAACCCAGGAGGCCATAGGACGCTCGTCTCCCTGCTCGTAGAACCTGTGAAGGTACATATACCTTGAGGCCCTACCAGAGCCTACCCACAGGCCATTCTGGGCGCTTCCTACGGCGTCTGTGATGGTACTAGGAATCCATTCAGGAACAACCTTAGTAGTTTCAGTAACAGAAGGTGTTTCCCGTTGACCACGAATAAAGATCTCAAATGCCCTAGCCCAACTTTGATTCCTACTAATATAAAGAATAGTAGACCCAAGGTCTATAGGCTTCAGGTACCGATCATACTCATAGTTAGCGATAGTGCTGATAGTACAGTTAGAAGGGGTCCATGCACCATTCTCTGCCTCCATTAGAAACTGTTGGCTATCGCTAAACAAAAGCAAACCTTGTGTAACTGGTACAACAGAGCGTACAACAGCTGGTTTAATACTAGCACAACTAAGATCAATAGGATCAGATGCAGTGACAGTTGTAGCTGACCTATGGTAGAAGTTGTAGTAGTCTCCAGCTTGAGACATGGAGACATTATCTTCAGTTAGGAACCCAAGTCTATTATTAAATAGGAAGATGTCACTAATGGTGTTACCAACAAATGTAGGTTGGCTATTGGAGTCATCATCACCAACACCACGTGGCTCCCAGATCAATGTATCGTCGTTAGCCGTAACTGTTGCTGACCCATCAACTTGCGTAGACCCATCTAGAAATGTAGCTTTAAACGTAAGTGGACTGGTGCTGGTACGGATGAGAGCAACTGGCATTGTGTTCTCATTGAATCCTGTACTAACACTAGGGGACACGGTTTCTTCCCAGTAACCTTTACCGCTACCAACACCGTTTGTAGCGTTATCTGCTACAAATTTAAGATAAATATCATCTACAGAAGCTGATGAGTTGGCAACTTTAACTATTTGATTATGTGTAGCCTGTTCAGGTAGTTTGGTAAATGACTCAATTGAATCTTGGAAGACTCTGATATACTTACCATCAGGTCCACCGAAAGCAGATACATCAGTATTGGAACTAAATGTCAGGTAAATCGTGTTATCAATGATGGTCTTAGTAGTAAACCCACCAGTGATAGCATTAGATATACCAGTCATTACTGTACTGATCAACAGCTTACCAGAGTTAGATGACGGTGTTACATATGTGTAAGTAGTAGCACCAATTTTAACACTATAAGTTATGTCGTGATCTACAGCAGAAACGACTAACGTAGCTTGACGCCTAGGATTCCAGGTTGGTGCTGTCTTAGCTGTTACAGTTTTCTCAGTATTAAGGATATAGGTGTAGTCGTTAATAGTAAGAGTCTTGATGCTTCGATAATCAGTAGCAGTTAGGTAGGAGACAATAGAAGCTTGCTTACCAGTTGGGTAGTTGATAGTAGCTGTCTGTCCATTCAGTAAGTTCCATACGCTAAGGACACCAGCACTAGACACATTAGCAATATACTTTTCAGTGGCACTCTGTAAGATACTAAACCATGCAGCAGTATCAGCTGTGTTGGCAGTTAGACCTGAGAGCCTACCTAGAAACTTACCACCAGGACGCTTGAGCATACCAAGAGTAATATCTGGATAGCAATTGACTGCCTCCTTGACTTGGCCCAACAACATCTTCTCATCAGCTTGCTGTGATACACCACCAAGAAAGTTAGGAATACGTTGAGAAATTGCTGTCATCGTGCAAGAGCCTTAAATGGTTTATAGCTATTGTAGAACCCGTCTCCCTGTTTAAATCCGAACATAGTGTAATCACCCTCACTGCATTCGTATTCAATGCAGTTAGCTCGGCGCCATGTTTCAAATGAAGCTAGGGATTGGGTTAAGTTGACATCACCGACCAGTCTGATGGCACAACGGGTAGCAGCTCGTGCTGTTACATAGTCCTTAAATACTTGAGGCAGATCCGCAAAATCGTAATACCAAACTACATCAACATCATACGTCTGGGTAGTGTCCCATACATCAGTGTGTTCTAGTTTATCATAAAGCCTACCATTCCTAATAACAGTATCAAAGTTATTATTAGCAAGGGTATCGCTTAGATCCATCTGCAGCATACTACCGGTCATAGATAGGTAGCCATTAGCATCTGGTGTTAAGGGGTATTCATTCTCTTTGTTAAATGTCCACCCTTCTGCCTGTACCTCACGAGAGACTTGTGTCAGAGTCTCATAAACAATTGCAACTTCCGGGTTGATTGGAATTTCAGCACTAGTACCATCTTGATAAGTGATAGTTTGTGCTTCGATGGTGGTAACAGGCGCCTGACCAATAGACGCCAGAATTTCATTAACAGCTTGTAGCTCAGCCTGAGCGTTATTGGTTGTCGGCATAACAATGATGTTATATAAGAATTAAAAAAAAGGGATCCCCGAAGGGACCCCCAATAAGAATTAATTAGACAGCAGTACGGCTAGCGTCAAGTGCAGGAATATCCGACTCAACACCAGAGTAAGAAGTACGAAGACATTGAGTCTCCGAGAACACGCCAGAGGCGGTTGCCGTACCATGAGTACGGGATACCGAGCGACGAACGGCATGGTTGTCAGAGACAGCCAGGTTACCGTTATCAGCATAGGTAGAAGCGTATGCGCCAGTTACGGTGCGGGTAGCGAAGTTAACGTTACCAGCAACACCGTTACCACCAGCAGCAACAGAAAGATTAGCCATTAGATAGTACCTCAGTTGGTATAAGAAACAGTAGTAACACGGAAGGTGGCAGCAGTAGTACCAGCAA